>Ga0114949_10001096_pt1 | contig 16085 bp, 16 predicted proteins | sample N074metaG_FD_83505 | JGI IMG/M metagenome (GOLD analysis project Ga0114949, IMG submission 83505) | Deep subsurface microbial communities from Kermadec Trench to uncover new lineages of life (NeLLi) - N074 metaG | ecosystem: Environmental > Aquatic > Marine > Ocean trench > Sediment | place... | reverse complement strand
CAGCGCCAGGGTCGCTGCCAGCGCCATAACCAGCACCACCAGCGCAGGCCACGGATTGTCGGCCCAGGCCAGATCACCCATGAGCCAGAACAGCATGCCGCGCAGATTCCGCTCCGGGCTCGTGGCGAGCAACAGGCTGATCAATGCACCCCAGCCGGAGGCAACCACGACGCCCGTCAGCAGAAGACGAGTCGGTGTCCATGCCCCGCGACCATGTGCGAGACCAAAAACCAGCAGGATGGAAAAAAAAGCGCCGGTGAGTCCGCCGATTCCCATGCCGAACAGCCCGACACCGGACAGCATTGCCAGCAAGGTACCGGCAGCCGCGCCACCGGAAACGCCAAGCACATAGGGATCTGCCAGGGGGTTGCGAAGCAGCACCTGCATGAGCGTGCCCGCCAACGCCAACAACCCCCCCACGGCGAAAGCGGAAAGTGCCCTGGGGAGTCGCAGTTCCAGCACTATCGTTCGGTTCGTTTCTGAACCGCCCCCGGTGATTACCTTCGCCATTTCCTGCCAACCGATGTCCGCACTGCCCGTGGCCAGCGCAAACAGGAGCGAGATTACGGCGATGGCGCCCAGCACGATCAGCAGCACGACGGTTTGATGCCTCGTGGCCGAGCTCACCTTGACGATGTTGTCGGTCCGGGCGTTCAAACCGGGTCGGTGTCGTGGAGGGAGACCACGGGCCAGTCACGTTCCCCAGCGATGCGTCTCAGCGTCTCGTCCGGATTGACCGCGACGGGGTTGCTTACTCTTTCCAGCAGCGGCAGATCGTTGTGGGAGTCGGAATAGAACCAACTGCCTTCCAGATCGTGCTCGTTGGCCTCCAGCCAGCGCTCCAGATAGAACAACTTGCCTTCCCGGAAACACGGCGGGCCGGCCGTGCGTCCCGTGTAGTTGCCATTGATTCGCTCCATCGGCGTGGCCAGGAAGTGCTCCACTTCCAACAGTTCCGCGATCGGGCGAGTCAGGAATTCGTTAGTGGCGGTCACGATCAACAGCACGTGGCCGGCGTCCCGGTGCCGATCGAGCAGGGCCCGAGCCGCGTCGGAGATCAGCGGCCGCATTTTTTCCTCGACGAAACGCTCCCGCCACTGAAGCAGAAGCGCGTAATCATGGGCGGCATAGGGGGCCAGCGCAAAACGGATGAACTCCTCGATATCCAGACGGCCTTGTCGATACTCCGAAAGGAATCTCTGTTTTTCCCGTTCGTAGTCCTCGCTGTCCAGGACCCCTTGCTCAACGAGGAAGCGTCCCCACAGGGCGTCGCTGTCGTCGGCGATGAGGGTGTGATCCAGGTCGAACAGAGCGATGGTGGACATGGCGCGACAGTCAATCACTCCCAATCCCCACGGTCAAACGGGGGGCTAAACCAGCGCTCAGCGTCCAGGCAGACGCGGGGATTTGCGCGACAAATCACGCGTGGCAGAATAGGCGCGTCAGTTCCATAAGGGGCTTGTGACTTGATCGATCCGGACGGCTTCAGACCCAACGTTGGCATCATTATCATCGGTGAGGACGATCGTCTGTTCTGGGGCCGTCGCGTATCCCGGGACGGTTGGCAGTTCCCCCAGGGAGGTATTCGCACGGACGAAACTCCGGAAGAGGCGATGCTCCGGGAACTGGGCGAAGAGGTGGGTCTGGCGTCTCACCATGTGGAAGTTCTCGGGTCCACCCGGGGCTGGCTGCGTTACAAGCTGCCGGATCGCCTGGTACGCCGCCGGGAGCGGCCGTTGTGCCTGGGCCAGAAACAGGTGTGGTTCCTGCTGCGTTTGGTGGCTGAAGAGGGAAGCCTGCGTCTGGACACCCATGGCCAGCCCGAGTTTGATCAATGGCGTTGGGTCGACTACTGGTATCCGGTCAACCACGTGGTCCATTTCAAGCGCCGGGTCTATCGTGAGGCCCTCCAGGAGCTGGCGCATCTGATCTTCCCTGACGCCGCGCCCGTCAGCGGTTCCCTGCAATCTCGCCGTTAGCCCGGCCATCCGGTCGCTAGCTGGCCGCCAGCGGGTGGCCGGGCAGGGCCGGATGGGCCCGGGTTTTCCCCGCTAAGGGAAAATACGTAATTGCGAATCATTCTCATTTGCGTTATCTTTCCGATCGTTCGAGCTCCGGGCGAAGACCTCCGGGACCCGGTCAAGCCGGACCATCATCAAGACCAAGGAATCCGGGTGTCACACGGACAACTGCTGGCGTTCACTGTTTCGACCCTTCTGGGGATGGGAAGCGCGTGGAGTACGGATTCCCCTGAGCCGGACCGAGAATGGTCCGCGAGCCCCGCTGTGATGGCGGCAACTTCCCTGCGGGACGCGGTTGCTGTCGATCAACCCGACGCCGAGGTCGGCGAGACCGGCATCGACTCCAGTTTCTCCGACGCCCATTCCTCAGACATCATGGGCACAGACTCCATGGGCTCTGGCCCGCCGGACTCGGACAGGGTAAAGCTGCAAGTGGCCATGCTCGCGCTGGACCGTTTCACGGTACTGGGTGAACCGGAACGCGCCGAAAAGACACCCGGTTCCGCTTACTACATTGACAAGGAAGAGTTGGAGCGCATGGAGTACGCGGATGCGCTGCGGGTGCTTCGAGGCGTGCCTGGCCTGTATATCCAGGAGGAAGAAGGTTATGGGCTGAGACCGAACATCGGTATCCGCGGCTCCGGTCTGGACCGAAGCGCCCGTATCCTGTTGATGGAAGACGGCGTGATGATCGCGCCGGCGCCTTCCGCGGCGCCTTCCGCCTACTACTTTCCTACCATGCAGCGCATGTTCGGCGTGGAGGTTCTCAAGGGACCCGCGGCGATCAAACAGGGGCCGCGTACCACCGGTGGCGCCATCAATTTCCTGAGCACACCGTTGCCGGAGCCTGCCAGCGCGGCGGGGAATGTGCTGTTTTTGGCCGGGGACAACAGTACTTTCCAGGGCTGGGCCAACTATGGTTACGCGGGCGATCAGTTCGCGATTCTCGGTGAGATCGTCAAACAGAACACCAGCGGCTTCAAGGAGCTCGACGGAGGTGGTGACACGGGCTACGACCTGGATGACGGCATGCTCAAGTTGCGCTGGAATTCAAAGCCTGGCGCGGGGTTTGAGAACATATTCGAGTTCAAGCTGGGCCACACCAAACAGGTGGGCAATGAGACCTACCTCGGGCTGACGGACGAGGACTTCAACGCCAATCACCTGAGACGTTATTCCGCGTCCCAGCTTGATGAGATCGTCACGGACCACGATCTCTACCAGCTGAGCTGGCAGGGCCGGCCCGCCAACGCGGACTGGGATGTGGGGATCAAGCTCTATCGCACCGATTTCTATCGCAACTGGTACAAGCTGCAATCCGTCGGGGGCGCCGGCATCGGGACCATTTTGGCGAATCCGGACGATTTCGAAGACGAGTTGGCCTGGATCCGGGGTGAGGACAGCCCCGATGGGATGCTGAGCATCCGCGCCAACAAGCGCGAGTACTACGGTCAGGGTCTGCAAAGCTTCGTGGGGATTCCCTTTGTCTGGGGCAGCACCGAACACAACCTGGAACTGGGCTTTCGTTATCACCGAGACGCAGAGGACCGGTTTCAGCATGAGGACGATTTCCGCATGGAAAACGGTACCCTGGTTTTAACCACCTCCGGCTTGCCCGGCAGCCAGTCGAACCGGGTTTCCACCGGCGAGACCCATTCCTTTTACGCGGAAGACGTGATCGACATCGGCGACTGGTCCATCACCGCGGGCCTGCGTTTCGAGAACATGGATCTGGAGCGTCGGGACTACTCCACCGCAGACCCGGATCGTTCCGAGGGCCCGACGCAAGCTCGCAGTGATGATCTGGATGTCACCATTCCCGGACTCGGCATGACCTGGCAGGCCAGCCCACGATGGTTGCTGCTGGCGGGTCTGTTCAAGGGCTACAACCCGCCGGCACCCGGCAGCGGCGCAAAGGAAGAAGAAAGCACCAACCTCGAGATTGGGGCCCGGTACAGGACCGGAAACGGGTCCAGCATGGACGCGATTTTCTTTTTCAACGATTACGAAAACCTGGTCGGGACCTGCACCGCGTCCACGGGTGGTGATTGTGAAATAGGGGACCAGTTCGATGGTGGCGAAGTCGAGGTTTATGGGTTGGAACTGGTCCTGGCGCACCAGTTTTTGAGTCGGCGGTCAGTTCAGTTGCCAGTGCGTCTTGCCTACACCTGGACCCAGACCGGGTTCCAGAACAGTTTCGAGAGCGATTTCGATCCCTGGGGTGATGTCGTGGCTGGTGACGAGCTCCCGTATATACCCGAGAACCAGTTCCAGTTGTCCGCCGGTCTGACCGGCATGCGCTGGGCGGCCTGGGTTGTCGGCAACTATGCGGATGCCACACGGACCATTGCCGGGTCCGGGGCCATCCCCGCCGGCGAGGGAACGGACGATTTCTTCGTCATCGATATTTCCGGCGAATACCAGCTCAACGACAGAGCCCAGCTGTTTGGGCGCATCGACAACCTTTTCGACCAGGAATACATCGTTGCGCGGCGGCCGGCGGGGGCGCGGCCGGGGAAACCCCGGTCTTTCCTGGCTGGTGTCCGGGTCGCCTTCTGATCAGGCCGTGTCAGAGAATCCGATACGGCGTTGAAAATCGCCTCAGAATGCTCATGTACTGGCGTGTACATTGCGCTTCTTCGGCGGTTTTCGCCTTGTCTCAGACCCCCTGACGCTGCCTGATTCGCCCCCTTGGGGGGTTGCGGGAAATGTGTAATTGACAATCATTCTCATTTGCGTTTAGGATAAGCCCATCATGTATGTGTGCGTGTGCAACGCCGTGACCGAGAACGCCATCCGCGAAGCCGTGGACAATGGCGTGCGGTCGCTCGCCGAACTCCGGCTGCACACGGGCTGCAGCATGGCCTGTGGGACCTGCCAGGACCTGGCTGAAGAGCTCCTTGCTGAGGCGATCGAAGTCAGGGCTGGCAACCTCGTCTATCTTGAAGTTGCCGCGGCCTGATCCCATCGCGGCTGGAAAGCCGCTCCTACACAAGCCGTTCCTACAGAAACCGCCCATCCGGTTGCAGGAGCGTCATTCGTGGCGCGATTTCTTTATCGCGGCTGGAAAGCCGCTCCTACACAAGCCGTTCCTACAGAAACCGCCCATCCGGTTGTAGGAGCGCCATTCGTGGCGCGATTTCTTTATCGCGGCTGGAAAGCCGCTCCTGCACGAATCCGCTCCTGCAGCGAAACGCCAACGAGAATAATTCGCGTTTCGTCATGAAACGCGATGTTTCTATATAGTGGAAAACACCTATAGAGAAACCGGTGACACAAACCCATGAAAGGTGACCCCAAGGTAATCCAGCACCTCAACACGGTGCTCAAGAACGAGTTGACGGCCATCAACCAGTATTTCCTGCACGCCAAGATGTACGGGGACTGGGGCTTCAAAGTTCTCGCGGAGAAGGAGCGCGAGGAATCTATTGACGAAATGAAGCACGCGGATGAGTTGACCGAACGCGTTCTGTTTCTGGAGGGGCTTCCGAACTTCCAGGACATCGGCAAGCTGCTGGTTGGAGAAAACCCTCAGGAAATGCTCGAATGCGATCTCAAGCTGGAGATGCGCGCCATTCCCGACTTGCGTGACGCGATCGCCTATTTTGAAGAAGTGCGGGACTACGTGAGTCGCGAATTGTTGGAACAGATCCTGGATTCAGAAGAAGAACACGTGGACTGGCTCGAAACCCAGTTGCAACTCATCAAAAAGACGGGACTGGAAAATTATCTGCAATCGGCCAGGTAAGCCCCAGACAGGCCCCAGACAGGCCCCAGACAGGCGAGGGCCGTATTTCAGGCCGAGTCGTTTCGCACCCGCACCACGACGCTCATATCTTCCAGCACGGTTCCCCTGGGCAGATTTGGCGTCTTGCCCAATTGGATCGCGTTCACGTCCAGGTCCGTCAATTCCCCGGTATCCACGTTGAATATGTGGTGGTGCGGGTCGGTGATCGAGTCGTAATAGGTACGACCCGGGTCCACGATGACTTCCCGGATGATGCCTTTGTCGACAAACAGCTTCAGCGCGTTGTAGACGGTTGCTCTGGAACAGGCGATTCCCCGGTCCTTGAGGCGTTCATGGATCTGGTCGGCCGTCAGATGTTCCTGATGATCGAACAGTTGGTGCGCAACCAGCAACCGCTGATAAGTGGGTCGGATCCCCCGGTGATTCATCAGCCGGGTGATGGACTGTTCATCCTGCGTCTTGTGATCTGGCATATCGGGCGCAACGGCGGTCCATTGCCGGTCTCAAACCTGGAAGCTGTCTAAACATGATAATGATTCTTATCGACGGCGTAAACCCGCGACCATGGACCCCTGAAACGGCCTGCAAATGCGGCCCACCCAAGCCCTGGAGAATGCCCCTTGCCGGCCGGAATCAGCGGTCATCCGAACCACCAAGCAGAACCGCCAGCAAAATCCCGGGTGACAAAACCCGCACTGGATTCATGACACCGTCACTGACACGAAGCCGGTTTGAACCAGCGCGAACACGTGAGCGGTTGCGCTGACATGATGATCGCGAACGCAAGATGATGTGTTTTGTACTGATAGAACAAAGTTTTTTGTCCCGCCAGAAAAAGGCAGATAAAGTCAATTTTGGTTGTCGGTTTTTCCTTGACCTGCGCGACGTGTGTCTGTATAAAAATGCGTAACCACGGTGAAAACCGTGGCCCCTACCACAAAAACCAACAATAACAAGAACTGCTACACCCTAGTCAAAAGCGGCTTCGGCCGCTTTTTTTTCCGCGACATTGTCGAGACCCGATCCACGCATGAGACCCGGTGCAGGAAGATTCGTATTGCGCGAGTACCGGCCGCGGCGCATTTGGGCGATGCGCGTGGCGGTTGCGGTGGGAGTAGTCATTGCTCTGTTTGTCGCGTGGCAGGTCGCCTATCGGCTGGGCGGTGACGACAATGCTTCCTTGTTCTCCGAACGTGATGCGTTGAGAGAAAAACTCTTCTCCGCGGAGTCGGAACTGAAGGTCCTGCGCGAACGCGTCGCCATACTGGAACGCGCCGATCAAATCTCCGGCGAAGCGGAGACGCGCACGCGGCAGATGTTGGTGGAGCGCGATCGGCAGATCGCCGATCTGCGCGGGGAATTGGTGTTTTACGAGAGCCTGGTGGCCTCCGGCGACGGTGCCGGAGGTCTGCAGGTCCACAGCCTCGAAATGGCCCGGGCGCCAGGTGGCGTCCGGCGATTCGTCCTCACCCTGACTCATGATGCCCGGGAAGCCCCCGAGGCCCACGGCCGGGTCCGGCTGTCCGTGGAGGGGGTCGGGAACGGCAAGCTGCGCGAGTTGGCCTGGGCCCAACTGGGTACCGTGAACCCGGAAGCCGGTTTGGAGTATGCTTTCAAGTACTTTCAGGTGGTTCGCGGGGATATTTTGCTGCCCGCGGATTTTTTGCCCCGCAGGGTCCGTGTCCGGTTGGTCCCGGCAGGTTCGGATACCGATGGTGTTGAACGTACGTTCGAATGGGTGGATATCGAACGAAAAGGAGATACGACGAATGTTCAATGAAGAGAATTCGCCGGACGGCACCAAGATCGACACGGTGATCGGTGCGCAGACAGAGATTACGGGAGACGTCCGGTTCAAGGGCGGATTGCACGTGGACGGGACCATCAAGGGAAACGTGGTTGCTGATGACGGCTCGTCGTCGGTTCTCACCGTGAGCGAAAACGGTGTCGTTGAAGGTGAGGTCAAGGTGCCGTTTCTCGTGATCGACGGCACGGTGCACGGTGACGTGCATATCAGCGAGCGGATCGAACTCGCCAGCCAGGCTCGGGTCAAAGGCAATGTCCACTACAAACTGATCGAGATGGCAGTGGGCGCACAACTTAACGGCAAGCTGCTCCATAAGGACGGGGCCAAGAAACCGCCACGGGCAGCCGGTAAAAAACTGGAAACGGTGAGGTCAGAGCCAACCGAGTCCAAGCCAACGGAGTCCAAGTCGTCTGAGGGAACGAGAATCAAGAGCGCCTGAAGGCGCCCTGTAGCGAATATGGATAGCCAACCAACAATCCCGCCACCAAGTCTGGTATTTACGGATGCCGCTGCCAGCAAAGTAAAGGCGCTGGTCGAAGAGGAAGGCAACCCCAACCTCAAGCTGCGCGTCTATATCACCGGTGGCGGCTGTTCCGGTTTCCAGTACGGATTCACCTTCGACGAGGAGATCGCCGATGGTGACGCCCGGGTGGACAACCAGGGTGTGACCCTGCTCGTGGATCCGCTGAGTTATCAGTATCTGTCCGGGGCCGAGATCGATTTTGTCGAAGACCTGGGCGGGGCTCAGTTTGTGATCCGCAATCCGAACGCCGCCACCACCTGCGGTTGCGGATCCTCGTTCTCGGTTTGACAGGCTGACTCCACTCCAACCACGGGCCAGTACGGGTATGGATCACCTGCGGCGGTCTTCACTGAATACCTTCGGAGGCTGGGACGGTGACCGGGTCGTGGAACGCCGCCGCGATGCCGACTGGCTCGAGGCGGCGCTGAGCAGCGCCGAGGCGCGTCTGGTCACCGTCTGGCAAACCCGTTCCCTGGTCGAGGACGGTGACCCCCTGCGCCCGGTATTGCTCCCGGCCGCCGACTGGTCTGCTTCCCTCGGCGGCGAACAAACCATTCTGCTGGGCGTTCTCAACGAGGTTGCCCATTTCGCCGTCGAAATCGCCGATGAATCCCTGGCGCGCCGGCTCGAGACGGAGACCCGTGGCCGGTACCGGACCCTGCGCCAGGTCGGCAACCTCATGGCTGAACCCGATGCCAGCCTGCTGGCCTATGCCCGTGCCATGGTTTACTGGCACGAGCGGCACCGTTTTTGCGGGCACTGCGGTACCGCCACCGAGATTCGGGAAGCCGGCCATGTCCGGTACTGTCGGCGCTGCGAAACCCAGGAGTTCCCACGCCTGGACCCGGCCGTCATCGTGTTGGTGGAGCATGAGGACCGGTGCCTTCTTGGCCGCCAGTCGTTCTGGGATCCTGGCCGTTATTCCTGTGTCGCCGGATTCGTGGAACCGGGTGAAACGCTGGAGGCGGCGGTGGTGCGCGAGGTTTTCGAAGAAACCGGCGTGGGGATCGATCGGGTTCGTTACCAGTCCTCGCAGCCATGGCCGTTTCCGTCTTCGATCATGCTGGGCTTTCGTGGGCGCGCGGGTCGTGATGAGATCACCCTGGGCGAGGAGCTGGAAGACGCCCGGTGGTTCTCCAGAGAACGAATACGCCGGGAACTCATCGATGATTCTCTGCGGCTGTCGCCCCCCTTTTCCATTGCGTTTCGGCTCATTGAGGATTGGTACGATGAGGGGGAAGAGTCTCTGCGCTCCGTGCCCAACTGGAAAAGCCTTTGGCCAAGCCGAACAAAAGACTGAAATGCGCCTGGATATAGACGCTGGCTTGATCGAAGACGCGCGGTTCTTGTCGTCCCCCAATTGTGACGACCGGCCAAACGGCGCCACACCGGAATTGATCGTTGTGCACGCGATCAGTCTTCCTCCTGGAGAATTCGGCGGTCATTGGATCGATGATCTGTTCTGCAACTGCCTTGATCCGGACGCGCATCCGTATTTCCGGGACATCTTCGACCAACATGTTTCCGCGCACATGCTCATTCGGCGCAACGGCGGGTTAACTCAATACGTTCCATTTCACAGGCGCGCCTGGCACGCGGGCGAATCCAGCTACTGCCAAAGACATGGCTGTAATGACTTTTCCGTGGGGATCGAACTGGAAGGCTGCGATGAACAGCCATTCGAGCCGGTACAATACGAACGACTCGCCGAGGTCATTGCCGCCCTCGAAACCGCCTACGCAGGGATTGATCGAAGCCGTGTTGTGGGCCACAGCGACATCGCGCCGGGAAGGAAAACCGATCCCGGGCCGTGTTTTGACTGGAAACGACTGAATGAACTGCTGGCCTGAAGACTCGTGACCCTGATTGCCGTCATCATTGCTATCGCCTTGAGCCATTCCATCACTGGCATTGCGGGCTTGCGGACGACGCGCTGGTTCACGCGCTACGCCGAAGCCTTGAACCGGTTATTCAAGGGACGGCGTCTCTGGAACGGTGCGCTGGGCGTGGCGGTGATCATCGTGCCGCCGGTGCTGGCGGTGGCGCTGGTCCAGGCTTATCTGACGGGGCTTGCGGGTTTCGCTTTTGGCGTGGCGATTCTGGTCTACACCTGGGGCTCTCGTGATCTGGACCGGGACGTGGAGAGTTATCTGGAAGCGCTGGACCGTGGCGACAAAAACTCGGCGCTGGGACACCTCAAGCATCTGCTCGGACACGAAGTGGCCCGAGAGCACACCGAAGATGAACTGGTGGCGGCCATTTTCAATGAGTCATTGCAACGCTGGTTCGGCGTGTTGCTGTGGTTCTGTCTTTTCGGTGCTGCCGGCGCCGTCACCTTTCGGTTGATCCAGAAACTCAGCCAGGGCGTGCAGTTGCTCAGCGACATGCCTGAACGCCTGCATGAAGACACTGTATTGCTTCATGGCGCGCTGGCCTGGCCCGTGGCGGTGCTGGAAGTCCTCGCGCTTGCGGTTTCGACCAACTTCGATGCGGTCATGCGTGCCTGGCGCGCATGGGTGGCTGATGCGGGGCACGGGTTGCTGAACCCGGATCCCGGCTTCGTGGGTCCGGTGGGCTTGAGCGCGGTCAACGCCATGCGATCGGATCTGCAAGACGAAGAGGACACGACCGGCCCCACCTGGCGCGTGCGCTGTGCGATGCGTCTGTTGTGGCGCGCCCTGATGGTGTGGCTCACGGTGCTCGCGGTGTTTACCCTGGTCGGCTGGCTCGGCTGACGTGCGCGGCGCTGTCTTCGCACTCCTGATCTGTCTCGTCGGGCCGGTGGCGGCCGCCGGCGCGGTGCATGTCGTGGATGTGCGCGGCCGGAGCGTGCGACTCGAAGCGCCGGCGCGGCGGGTGGTGAGTCTCACACCGCACATCACTGAACTGCTCTTCGTGCTGGGCGCGCAGGAGGTCATCATTGCCACCGTCGAGCACAGCGACTGGCCCGCGGAAGCCCGGGAGATCCCTCGAATAGGGGACGCTTTCCGCGTGGACCGGGAGCGTTTGCTGTTGCTCAACCCGGAACTGGTAGTGGCCTGGGACAGTGGCACGGCGGTGGAACTGGTCGAATGGCTGGAGACCCGGGGCATGCCTGTCTACGTTACGGATGCCCTGAAACTTGCGGACATCCCCCGCTCTCTGCGTGATCTGGGCGCGTTGACCGGCCACGAAGAAACGGCCGAAAAGGCCGCCACTCAATTCGAAACCGGCATGGCGGAGTTGGCCGAAACTCATGCCGACGTTTCCCCCTTGCGAGTCTTCTACCAGATCGCACCCCGCCCCCTGTACACCGTCGGCGGTACTCATATCATCAGCGAAGTGCTGGCTTTGTGTGGCGGGCAGAACGTATTCAGCGAGCTGGAAGAACTCGCGTCCACCGTTTCGGTTGAGGCGGTAATCCAGACGGATCCGGAAGTGATCCTGGCCGGGACCTGGCCCCAGGCCGCATCGCCCCTGGCACGGTGGAATGCATTTCCCATGCTGACCGCCGTGCGCAACGGCGCCATGTTCACGGTGAGCGCGGATCTTTTGCACCGGTCGACACCGCGCATGCTGGAGGCGGTGACGAGTGTGTGTGAGTTTCTGGAAACCGTGCGGCGAGAACGTGCCAAGTGACGGCTAGGTATTCAAGGCCGAAACATGAGCCACTACCGATTCGGTGAGGCTTTCCAGGTCATAACCGCCTTCGAGCAGTGAGACCACCCGACCTTCGCAGCAATCCCGGGCGAAATTGCGGATCTGTCCGGTTAGCCAGGCGAAATCCTCCGTTTCCAGATTCAAATCAGCCAGTGGATCGAGGCGATGGCCGTCGAACCCGGCGGAGACCAGGACCATCTCGGGTCTGAAGGCGGCTAACGCTTCCAGAATCCCGGTCCAGGCGTCGCGGAAAGGCTCCGAGGCGCTGCCGGGGGCCAGGGGCCGGTTGATGATGTTGCCAACGCCCGTTTCCCCGCTCGCGCCGGTCCAGGGATAGCCTGGGTATTGATGAGTGGACGCATACAGCACGTCCGGGTCGTTCCAGAACACCGCCTGCGTCCCGTTGCCGTGATGCACATCGAAATCCAGGACCGCCACTCGTCCCAGTCCACTGGCGAGTGCTTGCCGGGCCGCTACGGCGATGTTGTTGAAAAAACAAAAGCCCATCGCCCGCGTCGGTTCCGCATGGTGCCCGGGCGGCCGGGTGGCGCAGAAAACCGTGTCGTGTTCTCCGGTCAGAACTGCTTGTACGGCGTACGCGGCGGCGCCGGCGGAACGCAATGCCGCTTCCCCGGTAGAAGGGCTCATCCAGGTGTCCGGGTCGAGGGACACCCTGCCACTTTCGGGAACCTGTTTCAGGATCGCGTCAATATGGGTTGCCGGATGAACCCGCAGCAGTTGTTCCCGGGTGACCCGCGGCGCTTCCGCGCGGGGCAACATGGGGAAGGATTCATCCAGCGCCGCGAGCACCGCGTACAGGCGCCGATCGGATTCCGGATGATCGGGTCCTGTGTCGTGTTCCAGGCAGACCGGGTGGTGAACGAGGAGGGTCACCGGCGGCCACTTGGAAGGTTTGGGTTCCACATGACTTCATCGGAGCCGTCCCGGCGGGCGAGCACCCGGGCGATAACGAACAAGAGATCTGAAAGCCGGTTCAGGTACCGAAGGAGAACTTCGTTGACATCTTCGTCCCGCGCGAGTGTCACCAGCCGCCGTTCCGCGCGGCGGCAAACGCTGCGTGCCACGTGGCAGGTCGCGGCAGCCCGGTCACCTGCCGGGAGAATGAACTCCTTGAGAGGTGGCAGATCGGCATTGAAGGCGTCCAGATCCTCTTCCAGACGCGCGACGCGATCGTCTGCGATCAGGGTTTGACCCGGCAGGCACAGTTCGCCACCCAGATCGAAAAGTTCGTTCTGGACGCGCGTGAGACAGCCTTGAACCGTTTCGGGTACGGCTTCGGCCAGCACCAGCCCGATGAGGCTGTTGAGCTCGTCCACGGTGCCGTAGGCTTCCACCCGCGGGTTGTCCTTGTCCGTCCGGCTGCCGTCGCCGAGGCCGGTGGTGCCGTCGTCACCGGTGCGCGTATAGATCTTTGAGAGGCGGTGTCCCATGAGTATCCAGCGGTGTTGTGGTGGTCCTGCGCTGCCATTCAGGGGCAGGAATGAAGCCGCGATAGTAGGTGGCCCCGGGTAGGGAGTTCAAGTTGGCCGCCATACGCACCGTTACGTATTGTGTCCCCAAATGAGAATGATTATCATTTGTTCTCCGCCCCTGGAGACCGCGTGGCCGATACCCCGGTTGATGAGCCAGGCAAGACCGCCAGATCAAGACATAAGGAACCCCCATGAGAATTCGATGGATCAGATGGATCAGATGGATCATAGCCGCGGCGCTGCTGTCGAGCCTGGTGATGCCGGTGGCGGCCCGCGATGAAGTGGTCGTGTACTCCGAGCGAAAGGAGCACCTGATCAGGCCGGTGTTCGAAGCGTGGACAGCCGAAACCGGAATTCCTGTGCGCTACATCACCGACAATGCAGGCGCGCTCATTGAGCGTCTGGCTGCAGAAGGGAATCGCACGCCGGCGGATCTTCTGCTCACGGTGGACGCGGGCAACCTGTGGCATGCAGGCGAACGCGGTGTGCTGGCTCCTGTGGAGTCAGTGACCCTGAATGAAAACATCCCGGTTCACCTTCGGGATCCCGACGGCCGCTGGTTTGGATTGTCCCTGCGCGCGCGCACTATCGTGTACAGCACCGAGCGTGTGGCGCCGAATGAGTTGAGCAGTTACGAGGCGCTGGCCGAAACCCGCTGGCAGGGGCGATTGTGTCTGCGCACCTCCAAGAAGGTCTATAACCAATCACTGGTGGCGGGGATGATTGCTCACGACGGTGTGCCGGCGACGGAACAGGTCGTCAGCGGCTGGGTGAACAATCTTGCCGCGGGTGTTTTTTCCAGCGACACCTTGTTGCTCAAGGCCATCGCGGCGGGTCAGTGCGATGTGGGGATCGTTAACACTTACTACCTGGCGCGTTTGCTGCGGGATGACCCTGATTTTGCCGTGGGACTTTTCTGGGCGGATCAGTCGGGTAACGGCACTCATGTGAACGTGTCCGGCGCCGGCTTGACAGCGAACGCACCCCATCGTGACCATGCGCTGGCCCTGCTTGAGTGGTTATCCGGCGATGAAGCTCAGAAGCTCATGGCGGAGCTCAACCTGGAGTTTCCGGCCAAGGCAAGCGTTCCGGTGGACCCGCTGGTGAAAGCCTGGGGCCCGTTCAAGTCCGACCCACTCAACGTGGCCGAGTACGGGCGCCTCCAGGCGGAAGCGGTCATGCTCATGGATCGAGTCGGTTACCACTGATGACAATTTGAACGGTGAGGGTCGTCCCCAGATCGCTCCGGCGTGCCGGGGCCGTGTCCGGCAGCGGCTGGCGTCTCGTGGCGCTGGTCGTGGCATTGCTCGTCGCCTGGCCGTTGGCCGGGTTGTTTCTGGCGTGGTTCGAGCCGCAACCGGAAGTGTGGTCACACCTTCGGACCGCGGTTTTGCCACGAGTATTCAGGAACTCCCTGGTGTTGGCGGCGGGTGTGGGGGTCGGCGTCCTGATCACGGGAACCGGCCTGGCCTGGCTGGTGACGGCCTTTGATTTTCCCCTGAGACGTTTTCTGGACCGGGCGCTGGTCATGCCCCTGGCGATCCCCGCCTATGTGCTGGCCTTCGTGTATCTCGGGTTGCTGGACTACAGCGGCCCCGTTCAAACGTGGTTGCGTTCCCTGTTCGGCAGCGGGCACTGGTTTCCCGATATGCACGGTGCGGGCATCGTCATTGTCATATTCACCCTGGCTTTTTATCCTTATGTTTATCTTCTTGTGCGCAGCGCACTGCTTAATCAGAGCGCGACGCCGGAAGAAATTGCCCGGACGCTGGGGTGTTCGAAGGCAGCGGCGTTTCGCCGAGTGGTGCTGCCCATGGCCCGGCCCGCCATTGCGGCAGGGGTGGCGCTGGCGCTCATGGAAACACTGGCGGACTTTGGCGCCGTGTCGGTGTTCAATTACGACACCTTCACCACCGCGATTTATCGCACATGGTTTTCCCTGTTCAATCTTGCCGCCGCGGCGCAGTTGTCGACCCTGTTGTTGCTGCTGGTGGGTCTGGCGCTGCTGGTCGAAAGACGCTTCCGGGGGCAGGCGCGGTTTTTCAGTCGGCTGCGAGGCACCCGACACGATCCGCCACGCCTGCCGCGCGGGCGCGGGATCCTGGCCGCGGCGATCGGGTTGTTTGTTCTTGTCCTGGCCTTTGGGGTTCCGGTGATTCAATTGGCCGCGTGGGCGACCTCCGCTGGCGGGGAGGTAGACATGGGACGCTTCGTGGATCTGGTCACGCGTACCCTGAGCCTCGCGGTCATGGCGGGCGTGTTGACCACCTCAATCGGGCTGCTTCTGGCAGTGGCCAGACGCCAGGCCGCGGACCGGCCCACCGCGTTGCTCACCGGTCTTGCCGGGCTGGGCTACGCGGTACCCGGTACCGTGTTGGCGGTGGCCGTCATGCTCTGGCTCACGACGCTCGATCGTCAGCTCGGCTCGCTCTTTGGCGAGAGTTCTCCGGTGCTGACCGGCGGGATCCTTGGTCTGCTGGTGGCCTACACCGTGCGCTTTCTGGCGCTGGCCCTGGGGCCCGTGGAATCCGGGCTCCAGCGGCTCCGGCCGGTGCTGGTGGAATCGGCGCGCAGTCTGGGTGCTACCAGCCGTGTGCTCGTGTTCCGGGTATTTGCGCCGTTGCTGCGCCCTGGCCTGATGGCGGCCGCGTTGCTGGTGGTGGTGGTGGTGATGAAGGGGATGCCCGCCACCCTCATATTGCGGCCATTCGGCTGGGACACCCTGGCGGTTCGCATCTATGAGTTGACCTCCGAGGGCATAAATACTAGCCTGTCCGATATTGACGAGATACCATTTCACAGGTTGATCGGTGGTGTTTTCTACAGTGAAACGCACCCAGATTGCAGACTGAGT
>Ga0114949_10001094_pt1 | contig 16089 bp, 13 predicted proteins | sample N074metaG_FD_83505 | JGI IMG/M metagenome (GOLD analysis project Ga0114949, IMG submission 83505) | Deep subsurface microbial communities from Kermadec Trench to uncover new lineages of life (NeLLi) - N074 metaG | ecosystem: Environmental > Aquatic > Marine > Ocean trench > Sediment | place... | reverse complement strand
CACTGGATTTTGAAATCGTTACAGCTACCGGTGATCCGCATATCCGTATTACCAGCCGCGTCGCGGTTAGCGAACCCGTCATACAGGTGCTGGTGGAAGTGGTCTGGGCCAGCGGCCGCATGTTGCGGGAATATACCTTGTTTCTGGACCCGCCGACCTTTGATTCAGCCGCACCACCGGTGGTCATTCCGCCCGCGCCAAAGCCGCAAGTAATTGCACAGCCAGTTGTTGAACCAATTACCACCGAAAGCGCACCCGCCACTGTGGAAGCGGCCCCGCAAGCACCAGATTTTCCAGTTCAGGAACCTGACCCTGTAGTAGAGGAAGCGGATGCCGACCAGGTGGTCGACGAGGTCGTTGATGAGCCGGATGCAGAAGCAGACAAGTATGCAGTCGACAAGCCGACAGCAGATGAGCCGCTGGATGCAGTTGCTGAAGCAATTGAAGACCAACCAGCGTCCGGTGAATTATACGGCCCGGTTGTCCGTGGTGAAACCCTTTGGGGTATCGCCCGTGATTTAAGTCGGGACTCGGATTACAGCATCAATCAGACGATGCTGGCCCTGCAGCGTAATAATCCAGACGCGTTCTTCCGTGACAATATCAACTCACTGAAACGCGGGGCTATTTTGCGGTTGCCGGCATTTAGTGAAGTGGGGCAGCTATCTTCCCGCGACGCCATGCTTGAAGTCATGCGGCAGGAAGAAGAGGCGCGTACCGGTATCCGCACCGTTGTACCGGACTACAGTACACCGACAGTTGCAGACAGCGGGGATTACCAGGAGTCCGTCACTGCAGCAATACCCGAACCGGAAGTTGCAGAGGACAGCGGCCACCTTGAACTGGTGCCACCGGCAGAAAAGGATGATTCGGCTAGCCAGCTTGCCGCGCAAGTGGACCGTGAACAAACTGACGATGACTCGTTACAGCAGGAATTATCACGGACCGAAGAAGAATTAGCCAACGCACAGCAGGAAAACACCTACCTGCAAGAGCGAATCCAGGAACTGGAAGAGCGACAAACGCAGCAGGAAAAAGCCATCGAGGTAACTGATCCTGGTTTGGCAGTGGTCGCATCAAGCCTGGCAGAAAAACGCGCTGAAGATAAGCCAGAGCCTCCGATTGCGATAACGCCCGGCGGTGAGCAACAACCATGGTATAGGGGTGGGGCAGGCTGGATAGCTGGTATCGCCCTGGTTCTTATCGGCTTTATTATCTGGTTGCTGAGACGCAAGCGTGCCAGCCGCCAGGCAGCATCCCTGGCAGAAGAGAAAAGTGAAGCCGTGCAGAAGGTGACCGAGGAGGCTGAGGACTTGCTGAGAATCCTGGACCGGTATGAAGATGGTGCAGCAGCCAAAGTAATATCTAAGCCAGATCCTGAACCCGAGCCTGAGCCGGAATCGAAACCTGAGCCTGAGCCTGAGCCTGAGCCAGAATCGAAACCTGAGCCTGAGCCTGAGCCGAAGCCAGAGTCGGAGCCAGAACCAGAACCAGAAGCAGAGACAGCAGGCTCAAAAGAGGAAGAAGCGGCTGTCGACGACGAAGCGCATGACCCGGAAGTCAAACTTGACCTGGCAAGGGCGTACCTGTCACTGGGTGACAAAGAAGCAGCAAAGTCCATGCTTGATGAGGTATTGAGCAGTGGCAATGAAGCGCAGAAGGCTGAAGCCCTGCAAATGATGGAAGAACTCTGAGTCAGCGATAAGTGACATGCGTTACGCACTTGGACTGGAATATGATGGCGCCGGATTCTTTGGTTGGCAAAGACAGAGCGGCAGCGCTTCGGTACAGCAAAGTGTTGAAAACGCTTTGGCTGTCGTCGCCAACCATGCGGTCACCGTCATTTGCGCCGGACGTACCGATACCGGCGTACATGCGCGGGGTCAGGTGGTCCACTTCGACAGTGCGTCGCAACGCTCAGCAAGACAATGGATGCTGGGCATCAACTCAAATCTGCCAACCGCCGTCAGGGCCATATGGATACGCGAAGTTGATGACAACTTTCATGCCAGGTTTGGTGCCTACTCACGCAGCTATCGTTACAGCATACTCAATCGCTGGGTACGCCCGGCCATCGGTGCCGCATACTATGGATGGTGCCGCCAGGCCCTGGACGCTGAACGCATGCACACGGCAGCGCAGGTGCTTTCAGGCAAACATGATTTCAGTGCATTTCGCTCAGCCGGTTGTTCTGCGCAGCATGCCAACCGCGATGTGACGGCAATCAGTGTGCAACGGCAGGACGACCTGGTGTACATCGATATCACCGCCAATGCCTTTCTGTATCACATGGTGCGCAATATTGTCGGCAGCCTGATGTCGGTGGGTCGGGGTGACAAATCAGTTGCGTGGTTTGCGGAGGTCCTGCAGGGCAGGGATCGAAAACTTGCTGGGGTCACGGCAGAGTCGCAGGGATTGTGCTTGGTTAACGTACGATATGATGCAAAATATCAACTACCGGAGCAGACGGAGGCCTTCCCTTTTGCAGAGTGTGCAGAAGATCAGTTGAACGGGGATGAATAGGGTTAAAATCAAAATCTGCGGTTTGATGCGTATGGAAGATGTTGAAGCAGTAGTTTCAGCGGGTGTCGATGCCGTCGGTTTTGTTTTTACTGCCAGCCCGCGGCGTATTTCCGCACAGCAGGCGATACAGTTGTGTAACCATGTTCCAGCCGGTATTTTGCGCGTAGGCTTGTTCCTCAATCAGGACAAAGTAGAGATTGAACGGGTTCTCGACGCCGTGACACTGGATGTATTGCAGTTTCATGGCACTGAAACCAGGCAGGAATGTGCCGAGTTTGGCATACCGTATTTGAAAGCCGTGACCATGACCGAACCGCATTCAACACAGCAGGCTGAGCGTGACTACCCTGACGCCATGGGTTTATTGCTTGATAGCCATGCGGCAGGTCAGCCGGGCGGAACTGGCAAAGTGTTTGACTGGACACTGACGCGACCGCTGACAAAACAGCTGTGGCTTGCAGGTGGTTTGAATGCAGACAATGTGGGCCAGGCAATCCATACTGTCAAGCCCTATGCAGTCGACGTATCAAGCGGCGTTGAAACCAGTCCCGGGATAAAAGATGCGGCACGGATTAATGCATTTGTGACGGCGGTCAGGCGGCCACACCAACAAATGACAGATGAATGACAACATGGCAATAAGAGATGATTGAAGATCAGGCAGATCCGGTGGAAACTCAAGTCGCAGAGCAACCCGACAGCAGCGGCTATTTTGGCGAATTCGGCGGGCGATTTGTGTCCGAAACGCTGATGCACGCGCTGGACGAATTGCGTGAGGCTTACGGACGCTGGCGCACGGATGACGAATTTGTCAGGCGCATGGACCACGATCTGGCCCACTACGTAGGCAGGCCATCACCTGTTTATTACGCGCAGCGGTATTCGGAGGCCGCAGGTGGCGCACGAATATACCTGAAACGTGAAGATTTGAACCACACCGGTGCGCATAAAATTAATAACACCGTGGGTCAGGGTCTATTGGCGAAATACATGGGGAAGCAGCGCGTTATTGCCGAAACCGGTGCCGGGCAGCATGGTGTTGCTACAGCCACCGTGGCGGCCAGGTTGAACCAGAGTTGCCAGGTGTATATGGGTGCGGTGGATATTGAAAGACAGGCCATCAATGTCTTCCGCATGCGCTTGCTGGGTGCCGGGGTCACGTCGGTCACCTCCGGTTCGGCTACGCTCAAGGATGCGCTCAATGAGGCCATGCGTGATTGGGTCACCAACATCGATGATACCTTTTACATTATCGGCACGGTGGCAGGCCCGCACCCGTATCCGCAAATGGTCAGGGATTTCAATGCCGTGATAGGTCGTGAGGCGCGCCGGCAGATGCTGGAGCTGTGTGATTGTCTGCCGGATGCCCTGGTTGCCTGTGTGGGTGGCGGATCCAATGCAATGGGTTTGTTCCATCCCTTTATCGCTGACACCGATGTGCAAATGTTTGGCGTTGAAGCCGCTGGACGCGGTCTGGAGACCGGTGAGCACGCCGCTTCTTTGTGTGCCGGACGGCCAGGGGTATTGCATGGTTGCCGAACCTACTTGCTCGACGATGACGCGGGTCAGATCACCCACACGCATTCCATATCGGCAGGGCTGGATTACCCGGCTGTCGGGCCCGAACATGCGTGGTTGAAAGACACCGGTCGCGCCAGCTATGTCAGCGTAACCGATGACGAAGCCCTGCATGCTTTTCACCAATTGACCCGGCTGGAAGGCATCATGCCGGCACTGGAAAGCAGCCATGCGCTGGCTTACGGCTTCAAACTGGCGGCCGATATGCGTGCGGATCAGAAAATTCTGATCAATTTGTCGGGCAGGGGAGACAAGGACGTGCAAACCGTCGCCGCGCTTGAAGGCATGACACTATGAGCGGACGGATAAGCGCCTGTTTTGAGTCGGCTGGCAAGGCTGGCCAAACGGTACTTATACCGTTTATAACCGCCGGTGACCCGCATCCGGACTGGACGGTCAGTATTATGCACAGTCTGGTCGACGCCGGTGCCAACCTGCTGGAACTGGGTGTGCCTTTTTCCGACCCTGCGGCGGACGGGCCCGTGATCCAGGCGGCCGGTGAACGCGCGATTGAAAAGCAGGTTGACCTGGCCAGGATATTGCAGATGGTGGAAACATTTAGACTCAAAGATGCGACCACCCCAGTGGTGCTGATGGGTTATCTGAACCCGGTTGAACGCTTTGGCAGGATGCAGTTTCCCGCTGCGGCCAGGAAAGCCGGTGTTGATGGCCTGTTACTGGTTGATTGTCCGCCCGAAGAACGCGGCGATCTGGGCGCGGCGATGACGGCAGCAGAAATCGACGGGATTTGCCTGGTAGCCCCGACCACGACCCGTGGCCGAGTTGAGCGTATTGCAGCCGTTGCCAGTGGCTTCATCTATTACGTGTCCTTGAAAGGAATTACCGGCTCAGGTCGGCTGAACTCACAGGAATTAAGCCAGCCCGTGCAACAGATTCGTGAATTTAGTGATTTGCCCATCGCGATTGGTTTTGGCATCAAAGATGCCGAAATGGCGACGGCCGTTGCTGAACATGCTGACGCTATCGTGATCGGCAGTGCACTGGTTGAAGCCCTGGCAGAAGCTGAAAGTAAAGCCGGTGCCTGTTCAATCGCAACGACTTTTGTTGCGCCGGTACGTAAGGCATTGGACAATACGCCCTGGACGAGGTAATTCCGAGTAGGCAGGAAATCAATTACTGATATGAGCTGGTTCCACAAACTAAGACCATCAAGAATCCGCACGGAAGGTGGCAATAAGCGCAACGTGCCCGAAGGATTGTGGACCAAGTGCGCCTCTTGCACGGCGGTTTTATATCGGCCGGAACTGGAAAGAAACCTGCAGGTTTGTCCCAAGTGCAGCCACCATATGCCGGTGAATGCCCGCGCCCGACTGGAACATTTCCTTGATCCGGGTGAGCACCGGGAAATTGCCGCCGAACTTGAATCGGTGGATGTGCTGCGCTTCAAAGACTCCAAGCGATACAAAGACCGGCTTATCGCTGCGCAAAAGAAAACCGGCGAAACCGATGCCTTGATAGCGATGGTAGGCAAACTGAAAGGGGCGGGCATTGTCGCCTGTGCTTTTGAATTCGGTTTTATGGGTGGCTCGATGGGGTCGGTGGTCGGCGAGAAATTCGCCCGTGCAGGTCAGGAAAGCCTGCGTATGAACGCACCGTTGGTATGTTTTGCCGCCAGTGGCGGTGCACGCATGCAGGAAGGCTTGTTGTCATTGATGCAAATGGCCAAGACTTCTGCAGTTTTGGCAAGGCTCAGTAACCGCGGAATCCCTTTTATCTCAGTCCTGACCCATCCAACCACCGGTGGCGTTTCCGCCAGCCTGGGCATGCTGGGTGATATCATTATCGCGGAACCCCTGGCGCAAATCGGCTTTGCCGGCCCGCGGGTCATCGAGCAGACAGTCCGTGAGAAATTGCCGGAAGGTTTCCAGCGCAGCGAATTCCTGCTGCAGAAAGGTGCCGTCGACATGATCATGGACCGGCGCAATATGCGCGATGATATCGGTGCCATGCTGGCGCTTCTGAGTTCCGGCAAAAGGCCAAGACCGGTGAGCGGCGAATTGATGGAGCGTTAGTTTCCGGACAATTCTCATGCCGGCACCGTATTCAATATGAGAACCCTCGAAACCTGGCTAGAATTACTGGAAAGCAGGCACCCACGCGCCATTGACCTGGGTCTGGAACGATGCGGATCAGTCTATCGTCAGCTCGGCTCACCGCGGCCGGCCAGGCGGGTGATCACCGTCGCCGGCACCAATGGCAAAGGATCAACGGTCGCTTTCCTTGCTGAAATGAGTCGCAGTCTGGGTCAGCGTGTTGGCAGTTATACCTCTCCGCATATTCTTCGTTTCAACGAACGCATCACGATCATGGCTGAGCCGGTGACTGACCAAATCCTGGTGAACGCTTTTGAGCGCGTCGAAGCGGTACGCGGTGATGTTTCACTGACCTATTTTGAATTCACGACGCTGGCAGCGCTATTGATCCTGCAGCAATCCGAACTGGATTGCGCGGTGCTGGAAGTGGGTCTTGGCGGCCGCCTGGATACCACCAACCTGGTGGATGCCGATTGTGCGGTGATCACCCCCATCGGTCTTGATCACCAGGATTTCCTGGGCCATGACCTGGCTTCCATCGCAACCGAAAAAGCCGGGATTATTCGTCATGGCATACCGGTCGTGTGCACCGAGAAACACCCACCTGGGCCGGTTTTACAGGCCGCTGAAAATTTACTCGCACCGGTATTTCGCCGTGGCCATGATTACGACCTCACGCTGACAGCGGAAGGGAAATTGTCCTGGTCGATGGGTGATCAGTCGTTACGGATACCGCGGCCACCGATGACCGGCGGGCATCAGTTGGATAACCTGGCTGCAGCACTCACTGCCCTCAGCCTGATGAACCCGGGTTGTATCTCGAAAACACATGAAATCGTGAATGGAATTAACCATACGCAGCTGCCGGGTCGTCTCCAGACGATCCATTCTTCACCTGCATTCCTGTTGGATGTTGGCCATAACGAATTGGCAGCAAAGGTCGTGGCGGAGCACTTGCGCGATCGCGGGCGGGAAAATGTCACCTGTATCCTGGCCATGCTTGCAGATAAGCCGGTGGAGTCGGTCGTGCGTGCATTGGATGGGGTGTGCCGACACTGGTTGTGTGCGGCGACTGGCGGTAACCGCGGTCAGGATGGAGAAACCCTGGCCGGACGGGTAACCGATGCTTTGCCAACGGCTACGGTCAGTTCAACGGGCTCGATTGCAACGGCGATAAAAAAATCACAGGCACGCGCTAAAAAAGCAGAGACGATACTGGTTTTTGGCTCATTCTCAGCCGTCTCGGATGCATTGAATTGCTTGCAAAATAGTAGTCAACACAGCGCTCATGATACTGCTAAAATCAGCACATGGATAAAGCACTAAAACAAAGACTGGTTGGTGCCAGCGTGCTGATCATTCTTACTGTGATTGTGTTGCCAATGCTGCTGAGCGGCCGCTCTGATACGCTGAACACTGAATCCCGTCAGATTGAAATGCCATCCAGACCCGAAGAGTTGTCATTTGAGACCCGGCGGTTTCCTGTCGGTGTGCCTGACAAGGCGACGCCACCGGTGGTTGCACAGGATGCTAAGGATAAAGCAGCGGTGGACAGGCCCAGCGTTGCTTTACCCACTACACAGACTGATTCTGATGAGACTTCAACAGCAATTGATACGGATGGGGATATAGAAACACCCGCAGCCATGGTTGAAAAGCCCCTTGCAGTTACCACGGTTATTTTGAAGCCTGAAGAAAACCAACCGGTGATTACGCCGGAAATCGAAAATAACGCTCAAGCTCATGGTCGTTACCTGGTCCAGATTGCCAGTTTCAGCAACGTAAAAAGAGCCAATTCAATGGCTGCTGAACTACGCAATATGGGCATGCCGGTGGTCATGGATGTTGTCGACCGAACCGGCGGGCGCCTGCACCGGGTCAGGGTCGGTCCGTACGCCGGCCGATCAGAAGCGGATGCGGTTATTGCAAAAATTCGATCGAAGGATCTAAGCCTCAGTCCCCGCATCATGGATACACGACCAGACGATGGGGCACCGGTATCCGCGCCGACTGACCCACTGGTGCGCTGGGTGGTACAAGTGGGTAGTTACACCAGCGCCGAAACGGCAGAGGCCGAGGTTGCAAAATTGCGGCTCAACGGCCTGACCGCGTTCTCTGAGAAAGTCACATCAGAAAGTGGCATCGCCTACAAAGTTCGAATCGGGCCGGAAATCACGCGATCTGCTGCCGTGCAGACAGCGAAAGATATCAAGGCCCGGCACAATATCGATGGCTTTGTAACCACTCAGGACTAATTTTTTGGAATATGCCGACTATGTGATCCTGGGAATCGTTGCCATATCAATCCTGGTGGGCGCAATTCGCGGGTTTATCAAAGAGGCTTTTTCGCTGGCAGTCTGGGCTGCGGCTTTTTTGATTGCATTTCAATATTCCGGGGCCGTGGCACTGGAGCTTGAAAGTCACATTGAACTTCCATCCGCGCGCACAGCGCTTGCGTTCGCCGGTTTATTTCTGGTCGTGTTGCTGATTGGCGGTCTGCTGACGTTCCTGATTGGTAAACTGGTTGAGAAAACCGGCCTGAGTGGCACGGATAGACTGCTGGGTGGCGTATTTGGCAGTATCCGGGGTCTGTTCCTGGTGATGGCCTTGATGCTGGTTGCAGGCTTAACGCCGGTGCCACAAGACCCCTGGTGGCAGAACTCACGATCAATCCAGAGTCTTTTACCGCTGGCTGAGTGGTCGGCGCAGTTTCTACCGGATTACATACTCGAATACATGGAATTACGACCCGAGACTGAACCACCCGAAACAGCAGACACTTGAAACACCCGGCGTGGTAGAATTCGCGCAAAATTCGACCCCATACAAAAAATGACTGAATAAATCGAGACTGGCGATCTGAGGGCAATCTGAATGTGTGGAATCATCGGCATAGTCGGCAAGCAGGCGGTAACGCCGTCCATCTATGATGCCCTGACCATTTTGCAGCACCGTGGACAGGATGCGGCAGGCATTGCCACGCTCGAAGGCCACCGCTTGCATTTGTACAAGGGCAACGGCCTGGTCCGGGATGTGTTCCCGCGTTCGGAACTTGAACGGCTACAGGGCAATATCGGCATCGGTCATGTGCGTTATCCAACCGCAGGTTCTGATAACCTGGATGAGGCCCAGCCTTTTTACGTCAATTCACCCCATGGAATCGTGCTTGGCCATAACGGCAACCTGATCAATACTGCCGCCTTAAAAAAAGAGCTGTTCGACAGCGATCGCCGTCACGTCAATACCGAGTCTGATTCTGAAGTACTGCTTAACGTCTTAGCGCATGAGCTACAGGAATTGGGTGCCAAAGGCATCCAGCCTGAAGATATTTTCACGGCTGTTGATAAGCTGCATCAACGCTGCAGGGGTGCTTATTCGGTGATCGCGCTGATTGCAGGCAAAGGTGTACTTGGCTTCAGGGATCCCAATGGCATCCGCCCTGCAGTATTGGGTTACCGCGAGACAGACAATGGCAGGGAATATGCGATCGCGTCGGAAAGCGTGGCGCTGGACGTGCTGAATTTCACATTGATGCGCGACCTGAAGCCCGGCGAGGCAGTATTCATCACCCTCGATGGCCAGCTGCACACCCATGAAAGCCCGCATGCCCGGCCGGCCTGTCCATGCATTTTTGAATATGTTTATTTTGCCCGTCCTGATTCCATGCTGGATGATATTTCAGTGTACAAAGCCCGCTTGCGTATGGGGCAGGCGCTGGCGCGGAAGATCCTGCGTGACTGGCCCGAACATGATATCGACGTGGTCATTCCTGTGCCGGACACGAGTCGGACTGCAGCTTTACCCCTGGCTTACGATCTGCAGGTCAAATATCGTGAAGGGTTTATCAAGAATCGGTATATCGGCCGCACCTTCATCATGCCGGGACAGGAGCAACGTCAGCGTTCAGTGCGCCAGAAACTGAATGCAATCGGACTGGAATTCCGTAACAAGAATGTACTGCTGGTCGATGATTCCATTGTCAGGGGTACCACCTCGCGTCAGATCATCCAGATGGCCCGTGATGCCGGCGCGAGGAAGGTATATTTCGCATCCGCCTCGCCGCCTGTGCGTTATCCAAATATCTACGGAATTGATATGCCGGCGCCGTCCGAGTTGATCGCCAACAATAGGGATGAGAAACAGATCGAGCAGGAACTTGGTGCAGATCGCTTGATTTACCAGGGGCTCGATGACCTGATTGAAGCCTGCCGCGAAGGTAACGAGGGCATCAAGAGTTTCGATACCTCCTGTTTTTCCGGTGAATATGTCACCGGTGTCGAAGTGGGTTACCTGGAGGATTTGCAGCAGCGGAGATCTGACCAGGCCAAGCTCACAAACCAGCAGGATACAAGGACGCGACTGGCCAGTTAGCCAGACCGCGAATTACCCACTGAATGCTATGGCGGACAGGCCGTTCAGGCCTTATCATGCATACTTCATTTATTTTGAGACCAGTGGCTTGATCAGATGACGCGTATCTTTAACTTTTGTGCCGGCCCGGCGACATTGCCCTTGCCGGTGCTGGAAAAAGCCCGTGACGAATTGCTGAATTTTAACGGCATTGGCATGTCGGTGATGGAAATTTCGCATCGCAGCGCTGAATTTGATGAAGTCGCAGATCGGGCAGAAGCCTGTCTAAGACGATTGATGTCCATCCCGGACGATTACGCCGTCATGTTTCTTGCCGGCGGAGCTACTACCCAGTTTGCCCATGTGCCGGTAAACCTGGCGAGCAAAGATCGCCCCGGCGCCTACGTGGTTAATGGCAACTGGGGTAAAAAAGCGTTCAGCATAGCGCAGCGTATGGGACTGGCTCAACTGGCCGCCAGTTCCGAAGATAGCGGCTTCAAGACAATACCCGCACAGGATGAATGGCTGGTCGGTGACCAGCACGCCTATCTGCATTATGTCAGCAACGAGACCATCTCCGGTGTGCAGTTCCGTCAACCGCCTGCAGTTGAGCAGATACTGGTCAGTGATATGTCATCTGACATACTTTCAAGACCGGTTGACGTGCAGAAATTCGGTGTCATTTACGCCGGTGCGCAGAAAAACATCGGCCAGGCGGGTATTGCCGTTCTGATCGTAAGAAAAGAGCTGTTACATGATCTTCCGGCCACCGTGCCCGACCTCGAATCGTGGAAAGTGGAACACCAGCAAGGCTCACGCCTGAACACACCGCCTACTTTCGCCTGGTATATGGCCGGTTTGGTGTTCGAATGGATTGAAGCGCAAGGCGGGGTGCAACGCATGGCCGAACTCAATCGGCAAAAATCGGACCGGCTGTATCAGTACCTGGACCAGAGTGATTTCTATCTGAACGATATTCCATCGGAGTTTCGTTCGCAGATGAACATTCCGTTCAAGATCACTGACGAAACCCTGCATGGCCGATTTGTCGCCGAAGCGGAAGCGTTTGGTCTGAGCAGTCTGAGAGGGCATCGATCCGTCGGCGGGATGCGCGCCAGCATATATAATGCAATGCCCATAGACGGAATTGACGCGTTGATTGGATTCATGACAGAGTTTGAAAACAAGGCTGGCTAATGACAGATAGCAAAGATAAACAGGCCCAGGACTCGCTGGCCGATGTCAGGGCGCAGATCGATGCGCTGGATGCACAGATACAGGCGTTGATCAGTGACCGTGCCGGTCTTGCGGCGACGGTGCGTAAATCAAAAGGTAGCCTGACGCATGCGGTCGACTATTACCGTCCCGAACGTGAAGCAGAGGTGCTCAGAGCGGTTCGGGAGCGTAATGACGGCCCGATCAGCGATACAGAGATGCTGCGTCTGTTCCGTGAAATCATGTCCGTTTGCCTGGCCCAGCAGGAGCCATTGAAAATTGCCTATCTGGGCCCCGAGGGTACCTTTACCCAGCAGGCGGTCAATCGTCATTTTGGGCACTCTGTACGGGCTTTGGGTGTGTCCAGCATCGACGATGTGTTCCAGCAGGTAGAGATGGCTGAAGCCGATTTTGGTGTGGTGCCGGTCGAAAATTCAAACCAGGGTATTGTCAGCCATACGCTCGACAGGTTTGTAAATTCCGACCTGAAGATCTGTGGTGAAATCCAGATGGCCATTCACCATAACCTGCTGACCAAGGCCGACAGCCTCACAGGTATTGAGCGCGTATATTCACACCAACAGTCGTTGTCCCAGTGCAAGGCCTGGATTCGCGAGCATCTACCGGCGGCTGAATGTATATCGGTCAGTAGCAATGCCGAGGCGGCAAGACGGGTACGGCATTCGCCCGACGCGGCAGCTATATCCAGTCAGTCGGCCGCCGAGATCTATGGCCTGCCGGTATTATTCGCCAGGATTGAAGACCAGCCGGATAACGCGACACGTTTCCTGGTGATTGGCCGACAGCTGTTAGCGCCGTCAGGTGATGACAAGACCTCGTTGCTGCTGGCCGGTGATGAAGGTCCTGGCGCTTTGCACTCCCTGCTGGATCCGCTGGCGCGTCATGCAGTGAATATGACCCGTATCGAATCACGTCCGTCCAGTGCTGCTGCCTGGTCCTACGTGTTTTTTATCGATGTAGAAGGCCATGCAGAAACTGAGCCTCTCAAAACAGCCTTGAGTGAGATGCAGAAAGTGTGCAGCCTGACACGCGTGCTGGGGTCCTATCCAAAGGCGATCACCAGCCGTTCAACCGCAGATCAGGACTAAAACCGGGGTTACAAGTTTGTGATTCTGACCGTTGAACCCTCAAGCACCGGATTACGCGGAGAAATTACCCCGCCGGGCGACAAATCCATCAGTCACAGGGCATTGATTTTCTCTGCCCTGGCCACGGGCCGTTCAAAATTGACCGGCCTACTGGAAAGTGAAGACACGTTGTCCACGCTAAAGGCCTGCGAGCAATTGGGTGCGGTTATTCAGCATCGTTCCGGAATGGTCTATGTCGATGGTACCGGTGGTGAGTTACACGCGCCGCCAGGAGGGATTCTGGACATGGGGAATTCCGGGACTGCGATGCGTCTGCTGGCGGGGGTTTTGAGTGCTCAGAATTTCAAAAGTATTCTGACAGGTGATGAATCGCTGAATTCGCGTCCGATGCATCGTATCGTAGAGCCGTTGCGGCTGATGGGTGCAAATATACAGCCATCAAGGCGGGGAACCGCACCATTGACGATCCGTCCCAGCCAGGGCCTGCGCCACATTGAATATCAATCACCGGTTGCCAGTGCGCAGGTGAAATCCTGTATATTGCTGGCCGGTTTGTATGCATCCGGGGTCACCCGTGTCATCGAGCCCCGTCTGAGTCGTGACCACACCGAACGCATGTTGCCGGCATTTGGGGTTAATTTGCCGGCTGCCTGCAGCGTCACCGGCGGATCGCGCCTCAATGCGGCTGAATTTGAAGTTCCAGGCGATATATCATCGGCGGTGTTTCCACTGGCTGCGGCAGCCCTGGTTGCCGGTTCTGAGGTGACACTAAGGCATATTGGGCTAAACCCGACGCGCAGTGGTTTCCTGGCTTGCCTACAAGAGATGGGTGCTGATTTCAGGATTATTAACCACGCCGAGCAGGGTGCTGAACCTGTGGCCGATGTCCAACTGGTGTTTAATGGACGGCTCAAGGGTATCGATGTACCGGAATCCCGTGTTCCGGACATGATCGATGAACTGCCTTTGCTGATGGCGCTGGCAGCCACTGCTTCGGGTACGACACGAATTCGTGCTGCTGCAGAGCTGAGGGTCAAGGAAAGCGACCGGCTGGCCGTGATGGCAGCAGGACTACAAAACCTGGGTGTTGAGTTGAGAGAATATCCTGATGGCATCGATATCCAGGGTGGCGAGGTTTCCGGAGGATATGTGGAAAGTGCAGGTGATCACCGCTGTGCAATGTCGTTTGCTGTATTGGGGTTGGTCGCAACTGATGAGGTGCGTATTGATGGTGCTGAATTCATTGCGACTTCTTATCCGGGTTTCAGCAAGGACCTGCAAAACCTCGGTGTACAAATGCGGGCAGGGGCGTCAGTATGAACCAATGTAGGGCTGAGGTTCCGGTGATCGCGATTGATGGACCAGGCGGTTCCGGAAAAGGTACGTTATCTACCCGTCTGGCCGCACACCTGGGATGGAATTTCCTGGATAGTGGTGCACTTTATCGCCTGACGGCGCTGGCAGTGATGAAACAGGACGCGGATCTGGATGATGAAGATGCGCTTGGTCAGGTTGCGGGCAACCTGGACATCCGATTTGAAACCGGTGGTCAGGGTGTTAAAAGCCTGTTGGATGGTGAAGACGTGAGTGTTGCGTTAAGAAGCGAAGATACCGGTATTCTTGCCTCGCGGATCGCCGTCACGCCGGCGGTCAGGGCAGCGCTGGTCAAGCGGCAAAGACAGTTTCGACAGCTGCCGGGACTGGTTGCGGACGGCAGGGATATGGGGACGATCATTTTCCCGGACGCAATTCTCAAGATATTTCTGACCGCCAGTACTGAAATTCGAACGCAACGACGTCATAAGCAGTTGAAAGAAAAAGGAGAAAGTGTTAATCTCTCGCGCCTTTTCAGGGAGATCAAAGCCCGTGATTTACGCGATCAATCGCGTGGTATCGCGCCGCTTAGACAGGCTGAAGATGCAGTGATCATTGATTCAACTGAATTAAGTATTGAAGAGGTGCTCTCTAAAGTTATTAAAATGATTTAAGTTAGTGATATAAGTTTTTGAATAGTATATATTTAATATGGTGCCATTCAATGTTGAATGGTTGAATTTAACCGGCACAATTAGGTGCCACACAACCACGTGGGTATACCCGGTTTCTGCGTATATCTGTTGAGATTAAACCAATGACTGAAAGTTTCGCTGAATTATTTGAAGAAAGCCTCGCCTCACAAAGCCTGAAGCCAGGTACCATCATTACCGGTACGGTAGTAGAAATCAGGGACGACAGCGTTGTCGTCAATGCCGGACTCAAATCTGAGGGCATCGTGCCCATTTACCAGTTCCGTTCACTGGACGGGGAACTGGAAGTAGAAGTAGGGGACAGTGTAGAGGTTTCGCTGGAGGCCGTCGAAGACGGTTATGGTGAAACCAAACTGTCACGCGAGAAAGCCAAACGTGCAATGGTCTGGGACAAGCTTGAAAAAGCTTTCGAAGGCGAGGAGATTGTACAGGGCAAAATCAGCGGAAAAGTTAAAGGTGGCTTTACGGTCGATATCAACGATATACGCGCGTTCCTGCCGGGATCGCTGGTTGATGTGCGCCCGGTACGTGATCCCGCCTATCTTGAAGGTAAGGATCTGGACTTTAAAATCATCAAGCTGGATCGTAAACGCAACAATGTCGTTGTTTCACGTCGTGCCGTGGTTGAGCTTGAATTCAGCGCCGAACGTGAAGCGCTGCTCGAGCGTTTGGAAGAGGGCGTTATTGTCAAGGGCGTGGTCAAGAACCTCACCGATTATGGCGCGTTCATTGACCTCGGTGGTATCGATGGTCTGTTGCACATTACTGACATGGCCTGGAAACGTGTCCGTCACCCAAGCGAAGTCGTCAATGTAGGCGACGAGCTGGATGTGCGGGTTCTGCGTTTCGACCGCGAGCGTAATCGTGTCTCACTGGGCCTGAAGCAACTCGGTGACGATCCGTGGAGTGATCTGGCGCGTCGTTATCCGGTGGGCGCACGGCTGTTCGGCCAGGTTTCCAATATTACCGATTATGGTTGTTTTGTTGAAATCGAGGATGGCGTTGAAGGCCTGGTGCATGTTTCTGAAATGGACTGGACCAACAAGAACGTCAACCCGGCCAAGGTTGTGCAAACCGGTGACGAAGTTGAAATCATGGTGCTGGAAATCGATGAAGAGCGCCGTCGTATCTCACTGGGTATGAAGCAATGTGCTTCCAACCCATGGGAGGCATTTGCAGCAACCCACAATAAGGGTGACCGTGTTACCGGTGCGATCAAATCGATCACCGATT
>Ga0114949_10001092_pt1 | contig 16107 bp, 7 predicted proteins | sample N074metaG_FD_83505 | JGI IMG/M metagenome (GOLD analysis project Ga0114949, IMG submission 83505) | Deep subsurface microbial communities from Kermadec Trench to uncover new lineages of life (NeLLi) - N074 metaG | ecosystem: Environmental > Aquatic > Marine > Ocean trench > Sediment | place... | reverse complement strand
CTGGAGAGCCCCGACAGTCTCCAACGAGACGATCTTGACCTGCAGCATCGGGTCCGAGTCGCCGTCGCTGTAGTTGAAGTCGGCAGCGGTGAAGACGTAGTCCGTGTCTTGGGTGGCCGTGACTAAGCTATTCGTTGCAGTGGGCGCAGTATTCGACACGCCATTCGTCGTGTGGGTTACTCCGTCGAAGATGTACTGGGTTGTCGAGGCGAAGTTGTTGGAGTAGGTCTGTGCGCCCGTCAGGTCGAATTGACCAATCATGTTGTCCACCGTGAGAGTGGCCTCGCCCCAGAAATCATTCTCGACGTACATCGAATCGAGGTCCCCCGTGACGTGGATCGTGCTGTCCCAGAACCTGCCGCCGGAGCCCCCCGCTGCCTCGATGCTGATTGAGCCGACGTCACCATTCACCGTGATGGTGGTGTTCCGAAATTCGTCAGAGTCGAAGTACGTGATATTGGCGTTGATGACCATGGTGGCGGTATTAATCTTGTCGAAGTAATCCAAAGTGCCGATCGTCCCGCCGCCCCCGCCGATGGTGATGGTGTCGATGGTGAAGCCCCCGAATACCGTGATCAAGTTGATGTCGACATCGCTCACCAGCGAGCCGAGGTCCCCGTAGAGAGCGACGCTGTCGACGATCAGCCCGCCATTGTTGTCCGTGATTGTGAGGCTTGTAGCGGCCGAGGTCGCGGTGCTATTGCTGATGCTCAGGGTGTCGGTGGTGCCGTCGTACGCCCAGTCGATGGTTCCGCCGCCAGTCAGGCTCAGGGTGAAGGAGATGGCGCCGTCGGTGTAGGTCTGTGTGCCCGACCAGGCGGTCTCGCTGTAGTCCGCCAGCGCGTATGCGTACGCCCCGACTCGCGCCGCATCGAGCTGAGTTTCCAGGCCTGCTGCGAGTTCGGCCTTATCTCCCGTCGATGCGGCCTCCAGCAGCCAGTCGCCGCCGGCACCGGTGTTGTCGGTGGAGCCAAAGACATCGGCGCCGGTCACTTCAGCGAGGATGTCGAGCAGCTGCTGTCCCTCGCCGGACCCGTCCACGACATTGCAGCCGTAGATGTAGATATTCCCTCCCTCACCGATGTTGTCCGCCAAACTTCGCCAGGCGTCCCGCTGTTCGACGGACATGTCGGCGGACACGGTCTCGTTGCCGAGATCGAACTGACCGCCGCTGCCGTGGGAGAGGATGGACAGTGATCCGATCTGTGAGTCGGCGTCTTCGGCGAGTGTTTCCACTCGGGACAATACGTCGGCCATCGACTCGTTGGCGCCGTCGAACTCGATTACGACCGCACCCTCGGTGACCGCATCCGCCAGGAGATCGAAATCGGGCAAACTGGAGTCGATCAGGACGATGTTGAGCAGCGACTCGGTTGCGTCCGGGTAAGTGCTACCGATGTCCATCGAGCCGGTGCGGCTCGCCACCTCAGCGCCGATCAATTCGCTGAGGGAGTCGACGAAGCCGCCGCCGTCGGCCCCACCGGCGAGACTAGAGCCGAGATCGGAGCCATAGAAGAGAACGTCGGCCTTGGCACCAAGGGCGTTGCCCCACGCGGCGAGGGCATCGGCATGGAGATCGAGGTTGTCGGAAGAGAGTGTGATGTTGCCGAGCTGAACCGATCCCTCGCTTGCGCGCGAGACGATATGAACCGCATCGAGTTCCTGGTAGCGAGCGAGGGTCACGGTAATCTGGGCGATTCCGTCGCGGTCGGGATCGAGTACTACGACCTCGAGGTTTCGACTCTCCGAGTCGTCACTCGCGAGGTCTTCCGCCAGGCGCTCATAACCCTCGACGCCGGGGTCGACGAATATGACCTCGAGGTGCACGATCGCAGCGACCTCGCCCCCCTCCGCGTTGCCTGTCAACAGCGCGAGTTGTGCGGCGGGATTCTCGACCCGCTCCTCGAGCGCGTCCCTGGGGTCGACCAGCACCGCTTCCACATCCGCAGACATGAGAAAACGTCGCTCCAGTTCCTCGATGATCGGACGGAGCCACTGGCGACCGGGGGGGCCTTTTTTCATCGGAGCCTCGTTGAGAGGGTGTTTCCCTACATGTATCGTCCAGAAGGCCTTCGAAATGAAGGGCGCAAGTACTCGAAGATTCTAGATTTTTCGGCGTATTTGCCGAAACGCGAAGGATCTGGCGCCGAAGAAAGTTCTGCCGGCTCGTGAGACTCAGCTGAGGATGTCCTCAAAGTGTGTCACCCGGTCCCGGCCCGATTCCTTGGAGGCGTACAGGGCCTGATCGGCCAGATCGATCAGTTCGCCCACCGACGCGGCACCGGACTGAATCGAAGCGACACCAAAGCTCACGGTCATGGGGACGCGCGCGAATCCCGGTGAGCGCGCTTTCCGGCACATCCGATCAGCGATCGTACCGGCGGCTTCCTTGGAGGCTCGAGGCACCACGATGCAGAACTCCTCGCCGCCGTATCGGCAGACGGCGTCCGTATCGCGTACTGCGCCCGAGAGAAGCTCTGCGAGGCTGCGAATCACCCCGTCCCCGACCGTGTGGCCGTGCGTGTCGTTGACTTGCTTGAAGTGATCGATGTCGAGCATGATACAGCGCAGGTCCAATCCTTCGTTTTGCGCTCGGGTGAATTCGACTTCAAACCATTCCATGAATGCCCGACGATTCGACAGCCCAGTCAGCGGATCCTTCTTGGCCAGCGTCTCGAGCTCTGCGTTCTGGAGTCGGATTTCGTACTGAGATTTCTCGAGCTCCGCCATTGCAGACTCGAGCGCTTCCTTCTTGTGCTCGAGTTCAGTTACGTCGTCGAAAGTCGCGATGGCGCCCTTCGGTTTGTTCCAACCGTCGAGGATCGGCGAAACGTTAAGCAGATAGACCCGGACCTCGCCGGACTCGGTCTCGAGGCAAAGGGAAGTGCCTGTCGAGGTGCGCCCTTCGCGGATTGCCTGCCACCACGGATACTCAGGCTCGTCCTCCGCGGAGGCCCGAGAACGCCAGCCCAGAGACGATGCTTGAACGCCCAGCAGGGATTCCACCGTTCGGCCGAGGCGCACTGCGAAGGCTTTGTTCGCGAGAACGATGCATCCGTTTGGGTCGAGCAGCAGCACGCCTTCCGACATCACGTCGAGGGCTGCCTGAACCCGGGTCGGAATCACCGCCGAGGGGTCGAGATGGCGCAGGGTCCGCCTCATGAAGATCCAATAGCAAACGAACCCCATCCCCCCGATGAACAACAAAAGGCGGAACAGAGGCTTTTCCCAGACGGACGCCAACAGTCCGCTGGGTCCCTGGTCCGCGGTTCCGCTGAACCGCACTTCGAGGGTCGCCCACGGCGCGCCGTCGCGGAACATCGGAATTCGCACGTGGGTCGCGCTCGATCGGTCTTCGGTTTCGGGTTTCCACAGTTGGCGGTGGTCCCCGGCCGAGATCATCAGATGGCCGCGTGTGGCGCGCATTCCCGCAGACAGCAGCGAGTCGTTGCGGCGCACGGCCACGATCAGCGTCTGACGGATCGACGCGAAGTCTTCGTCTGCAATCAAAGGGGTGGTCTGCACGGAGAGCGTTTCGACGATCTTGATGCGCGATTCGAGCTGTTCGTCCGGGGCCTCGGGCAACATGCCGAGCAGATCCGCCAGCACGACGATGGCGCAGGTCATGACCGCCAGGCCCAGGCTGATTCGAAACACCGGCGTCACACGTCCCACGATTTCGCCTCGCTACTCGGTGAGAAACGCCAGCTGGCAGTGGAGTCCGCTCGGGATTTCATGCTTGGGATTCGGAAGTTCGAGTCGCACGCCGAACGTTCCACTGGCTGCGTCGATTACCTTGTCCACGATCGTCACAGATGCGACGTGGACGGTGTCCCCGGGAAACTCGGGTATGACCGTGGCGCGCATTCCGACCTCGACTGAATCAAACGCCGACGAGGGAAGGATGACCTCAACGCGTAAGGGATCGATCTGGGCGATCGTCAGGATCACTTCTTCCTGTACACGCTCACCCGGTGAGAGTTGTCGCTCGACCACGACGCCGGAGATCGGACTGCGAATCGTGCGCCGGGCCAACAGCGCGAGGGCCTGCTCGAGTTGCAGGGCGGCGAGTTTCTTCTGTGCGTGTGCCTGCTCGAGTCCGAGACGGGCGACTTCGGCCTCGGTCTCCGCTACTTCACGCAGATCCAGCGATATCGTGCCCTGTTCGTAGAGATGAATCAGGCGGTCCCGCCGCCGTTCCTCGAGGGAAGCGCTGGCTTCCCGGGCGCGGATCTCTTCGCTCATGTCGGCCCGGGACTGGGCGAGTTGCACCGCGGCGCGTTCGGCTCCCGCCTCGAGGTTGACCAGAAGCTGTCCCGCTTCGACCCGCTCGCTCCGCTCGACGTGGATCTTCTCGATCAAACCCGTGACCGGGCTTCCGATGTCGACGACGTGGAAGGGCTGGATGATGCAGGACAACGTCTCGTGGTCGCGCTCTGCCGCCTTTATGCCTGAAGCGACGAGCCAGCTGTCGTCGATTTCGCGAATCCTCTCGCCAAATCCGGGCTTCGAGGTTCGTTCCGTTGTGACGTCGCCGGCCCTGGATTTGCTGGAGCTAGCGTGATCTCCCCGCGCCGCGGAGGCCCAGGCCGAGTCGTCCTCGGCGACGACCTGTGGGGGCGCATCCGTGTTCGTCACCTGGATCGCACCTGGAAGCAGCAGGAGCCCGAGGCCCAGGGCGCCAATCACCGGGGAGCCCCACATCAGCGTCCTTCGCAATCGCGGGCTGTCCAAGACTTTTTCCAGCTGCATCGGCTTCACTTCTTCCCGGTGTCTATTCGCCTGATCCTGAAAATGCGAGCAGCTGACCGAGGTACTCCTCGGTTTCCATCAAACTGCGCCGAATCCGCGCGTGCTTCCTTTCTTCGGCCCACTGCGGCATTCGGGTGAGGAGTTTTGCCACACGACCGTGTAGGGCTCCGGTTTCGGCAGCGCGCTTCTTGGCGATGCGTCGGATCGTCCCCGGAAAGAAGCTCGCAACGGGGTCGTCTTCAAGGGAGAGAATCTCCTCGTAGCTTCCGGGGTCCCCCTGTCGACCGCTGCGGCCGAAGAGTTGCCGGTCTATGCGCCGGGCCTCACTGCGCTGGGTCGCGATCACGTGGAGGCCGCCGAATTCGCTCACGCCGGGACCCAGCGCGATATCGGTCCCCCGACCCGCCATGTTCGTTGCGACCGTGATGCGCCCGCGCCGGCCGGCCTCTGCCACGATCGCAGCCTCTTGATCGTCCTGACGCGCGTTGAGCACGCGATGGGGGAGACCTCGCTCAGCCAGCAGTCCAGAGAGGCGCTCGGATGCCTCGACCGAGCAGGTGCCAACCAGGACGGGCTGGCCGATCTGCTGACGCTCGCGCACGCGCTCGGCGACCGCGTTCCAACGCGCTTCGGAAGTTGCGAACAGCCGCGTCCCCAGCGAAATCCGCTGTACTGGGAGCCGGGTCGGGATGGCCATCGGATTGAGGCGATAGACGGACCAAAGTTCGCTCGCGACCTCGCGCGCAGTTCCCGTCATACCGGAGAGTTGCAAGTAGCGACGAAAGAATTGCTGATAGCTGATGCGCGCCAGGGTCTCGCGCTCGAGCGAAAGCTCGCACCCCTCCTTGATCTCGATCATCTGGTGGAGACCCTGCTCCCAGGATCGGTCCGGCGCGGCTCTGCCCGTCGGCTGATCGATGATTTCGACCTTTCCCTCCCGCACCAGATAGTGGCGGTCCCGCAGAAAGAAGTGCATCGCTCGAAGCGCCTGCTCGACAAACTCCTCGCGTCGTTTGGGCCCGCTCCAAGGTCCTTCGAGCGACGCCGCGAGTTCTTCGAGATGTTGCCGGCCCAGCTCCGTGAACTCGATCGTCTGATGTCGCACGTGGAGTCGGAAATCCTCTCCTTCTTCGAGGGCGCTCGCGAGATCCATGGCTTGCCGATACGTCGCGCTGCGGTCGTTCGACCCCGCTGGTCCAGAAAGAATCAGCGGCGTTCGAGCCTCGTCGATCAGCACGCTATCGGCCTCGTCGACGACCGCAAAGCACAACCCGCGCAACAGCAACGGCTGCGGAGCCGGCCCACCCCGCAAGCGCTCGATATGCGGTGCGAGGTGGCTCTTCCGGTGTTGGCGCCGCAGGCCGTCCTTCAAATAGTCGAACGCGACCTGCTGTCCGGTGACGTAGGTGACGTCACAAGCGTAGGCGGCGAGGCGCTCTGCGTGGACGGTCTTGCGCTCGGTTACGGTTCCGAGAGTCAGACCGAGCGCCTGGTAAATGGGCCGCATCGCGTCCGAGTCGCGCTCGACGAGATAGTCGTTGACCGAAATCACATGAACGGGAATTCCGGCCAGCGCTGCGGTGGCCGCGGGCAGGGTCGCGGAGAGGGTTTTGCCCTCTCCGGTTTCCATCTCGGCGAGCATTCCGTTGACCATCGCATGGCCGGCCTGGAGTTGGACGTCGTAGTGGGCGACGCCGAGCGTGCGCATGGCCGCCTCACGAATCAGCGCAAACGCCGCTGCGACGATCGGGTCTGTCAGGCCCTTGCGAACCAAGGCGTGACGCAATCGCTGAATTCGCTGGTCGATCTCGGGATCCGACAGACCCTCGAGCGCGCTGTCGTATCGGTGCACCTCGCTGACGAAACCGCGCTGCCGATTCGGCAGTCGTTGTTGCAGGCGAGCGAACGCGCCCTGGAGTTCCGCGACTCCCCGATCCAACCAGCCAGGCGGTTGTTCCATGCGTTCGGGATAGAATCCCCGAGCGATGCCAGGCCGCCCGACCGCGCTAGACACCGAGTTGCCTCAGGAAGAGCCGCCGAATTCCCCGGTAGGCCTGGGTCGCGAGGGGCTCCGTGCCGTGATCGAGTCGAACGTGGACGCGACCTCCGATCTCTCGAATCGAAGTGCCCTCCGCGAGTACCAACTCGAGTTGAAACACGGGTTCCAGGGTTTTGAGACCATCGGGATCGGTCGGATCGACGGCAAAGCGTCCACCGCCCTGGCTGCCCAGGGCGCGACTCGGCAGACGGTTCGTCGCCCCGGGAATTTCTCGGCGAATCCGCGCGGGGAGAACGTCAGCGATCCGGCTCTGAAGGCGCACTTCGACGTGCTCGGTGAAATCCCGAACCCGTGCCGCCTCCGACTGGGGAACCACCAACCGCACGGTGTCGATGCTCTCGCCCAGGACGTACCCGATCAACTCGCCTTGCTTGACGAACCGATCCCGCAAATCGTGGGGTTGCGAGATCACGAAGGTTCCGGTGGCCGGACTCCGGATCACGACCTCACCGGCCCGATCCCTCGCGTGCGCGAGGGTCGCGATCGTCGTTGCGATCTCGCTTGCCGTGATCCCGGCCTTCACGCGTTCGCGACCCCGCTCCGCGTGGTGACGAGCACGGAGTTCCCTCAGCTGTGCCTTGAGCACCGCGACCTCGGCTTCGAGCGAGGGGTCCCGGGTGAGAATCAAGGGTTGCCCGGGCACCACCGGCGCGCCGGGTCGAGCCATCACCTGCAGCACGAATCCGTCCGCGTGAGCGCGTACTTCCGCGCCCTGGGGCGGCCAGATCACACCATCGGCACGGGTTCGGGAGGGCAGCGGGACGAGCAGCACCAGTACCGCCAGGGCGCTGAGCAGCACCCCGGTCATGGCGAGCGCCTGGGGACGCTTTCCTCCGAGCGCCGGACTCGTCAGCAAGAACGCCGTCTGCCGCAGAAGCGGGACGACCAGTTGCATCGCGATTGCAAACAGCGCCAATGCGACTCCGATGACGAAGAAGCGGTTGGCGACAAAGATCGCGATCCCGAACAGGATCACGAACCGATACAGAAACGAAGCCACGCCATAGCCGAGAAACCAGGCAGTTTCCCCGGGCGCGATCACCGGGTTTCTTACGCGCTCCATTCGACAGATGTGGCGCATCGCCAGGCTTCCGAGATACTGCCGCGATCGGGCGCCCAGATTGGGGATCTCGATCGTATCCGACAGGACGTAGTAGCCATCGAAGCGCAGCAGGGGATTGCCATTGAAGAGAATCGCGGAAGCGCCCCCGATCCAGACTACCTGATAGGCGATCGACCGGACCAACCCGGCCTCGACATTCGCCCAGACGAGCAACGCCAGGGAAGCGATGAACAGCTCGACCACGATCCCCGCAGCGCCGACTCCTGCGCGCTGCCACTTGCTGGGAAAAGCCGAGGCCGAAGACGAGTCGACGTAGGGGATGGGCATGAGCACGAGAAACATGATCCCGCTCTCGTGGACTTCGCCTCCCCACAGCTTGGTCGCGTAGGCGTGGCCGAGTTCGTGCACGACCTTGACGATCGGATAGAGAATCCAAAGCAGCAGCAGCTTGCGTGGGTCGAGCAATTCGGCGCTCGCGTTCTGGGTCAGCTCTGTCCAGCGGGAAGCGGCTGTGAGCACCGCCAGGAGCACCAGGACGATCCAGGCGACTGCGGCCGGCTTGCTGAAGAGCGGCTTCACCAGGTGAAGCGTGCGCTCGAGAAAGGCGTCTGGATCGAACAGCGGAATTTTCACCGACATGGGATTTGTAAAGCGTCGCCACCACTCTCCCTCCAGGCGGCGCTCTTGGCGTTGAAACATCTCGACCGTGTCAGGCGGCACGTCGCAGCGAAGCACGTCGGCTGCGTGCAGAAGACCGAGCAGGCGGATGGCTTCGTCCTGGGACGGAGCATCGTCCCCGAGACGCTCGCCTGCGAGTTGCCAGATTTCCTGGGTCGTCCGCTCTCCATTCATGAAGCCGACGAGCTGATAGGCGGAAGGCGTCAGGCGATGGGAGCGTCCGCTGGATCGGTCTTGCAGCACATACCAGAGATCACCCCGATAGCGGTGCCGGCTGAAGCGGGCGTGTTCTCGAATCTGCGGCTTGAGGCCGAGCACCCGGTACCACGATGCGCTGAAGTGACTCTCGCTCATCGCGTGCCTCTCACGGCATCCAGGTCCAGACCCAAAGCCGCAACCAGTCGACCAGGCTGTGGGTCCAGATCCAGATCAGCTGCCGCCTGCCGACGTCGAGTTTGGCCACACCCTCCATGCCCGGGCGGAGGTCGGGGCCCGGTCCCACGGGTCGCGCCTCGACCCGGAAGAAATTTCGACCGTCTTCGGCAATCGCAACGGGAGTGAGCCGCTCGACTACCAGAGGGAGGGGCTGCCGGGGCAGGGCCGAAAGGGTGAGATGGCCGCGCTGCCCCACCGCGATGTCCGAGATATTTCGCTCGTCTACCTCGAGGATGATGCGATAGCCGTCCAGCTGCGCCACCTCGAAGAGTACGTCCCCGCGCGAGATCGGAGATCCGAGTGACTGGCTGAGATCTCCCCGCACTACGATCCCGTCGAAAGGGGCAATCAGACGGGTGCGCAGGAGGTTCTCTTCGAGCAACTCGAGCTGGGCTCGGGCCTGGGTCATCTTGGCACTGATGATGTTGACCTGCGCGCGATCGCGTAGCGCCAGTGCCTCGCGGTATTCCTTCTGGAGTTGATCCCGCCGGCCCGCCCACTTGCGACCTTCGAGCAGCAGGTCGCGGTCGTCGAGTTTCGCGAGCACCTGGCCCACGCGCACCGTGTCGCCCGCCCGGACGTTCGCCTCCGCGATGTAGCCGTCGAGCCCGGACACGATGGCCCGCTGGACCCGGCCCTCCAGAGTCGCCTCGGCGGTCACTCGATAGTCGCCTCGAGCGAAGACGAGCACCGCCAAGCTAAACAAGGCCAGGCCCGCAACCAGCCTCGGCGTGGCCCGGCCGGGCTCCCGCAATTCGTCACGTCGCCTCGCCAGGAAGGTCCTACATCGCTCGAGCAGGCCCGCGCTGGCTTCCCGCTGCAAGCTCAGCGCGGGGCCCAGCAGGGCGGCGATATCTTCGCAGAGCTCGAAGCTCGTCGAATCGAACTCTGCTCCGGCCGCGCGCTCGAGGGTGATGGCTCCGATGATCTTTCCGTCGTGGGCCAGCGGTACCGTGAGCGCGGCGCCGATGCCGTCTGGTTGGACGAGGACCTCGTGTTCGCGCGTAATCCGAGCCGGCGCCTCGGAGAACGGCGGGTACACGACCGCGGCGTCTTGGTCGACCGCTTCGTCCATCGCGCTGGCGATGCTCCGGATCAACTGCACGCGCGTGTCAAAGTCCGTGCTATGGGAGAGCGCCTCCACCTGCGATCCGGATTTTCGCGTGAACCCGATGCTGACTCTTTCGCATTCGAGACGCGCCGCCAGATCGGTCGCGACGGCGGTGGCTGCGGCTTTGAAGTTCTTGTGCTCCAGTACGACTCCGACCAGCTCGAACGCCGTGACTAGGCGCGCAGATCCGGCCTCGCGTTCCGCGAGTACGCCAAGCCAACCTGTCCCCAGGGTGAGCAGGTCGACTACCGGCCCGAGTTCCGACTCTTTCGCATCCTCGACCTCGACCGCCACGGCTCCCGCCCGGCTGCCAATCGAAATCGGGATCGCGACCCGGCAACAGGCCAGGCTGGACCCCGCAGTCGAGGGTCGGGCCTGGGTGGCAACTTGCCTTCGGGTCAGGGCGGCGTTCAGGGTCGAGTCGAGGGCCGTCGAATCGGTTCCATCCGTGGCCCAGCGTGCAACTACCGCGAGCCCCGACCCGTCGGCTAGGACCAGGGCGCCCTGGGTCACGCCCCGGATCAATTTGCACTGTCGCGTCAGCCAGGTCTGGGCCGCAGATTCCATTTTCACCGGGCTCTCGAAGGTTGTGCTGGAAAGTCACCAGGACCGACTTGTGTCTTCCCGATGCGGAGTTGGCGAATCTCTTGCCAGTGCGTCTTCGGCCTACCGGCAACCTCACTTTAGTGCCTGTCCCGCCTGGGCTTTCTGCAAAGGTCGTGGGCTGGGTCCACCGATGATTGGGGTATCGGAGTGTCGCGGAGTCCGGGGTGGCCGGTTCGCCTGGATCCTCCGACCATGGGCGGTCGATGCAACTCAGCCTTTCCAGCAAAATCAGCTTGACGATCGGTGCGCTTTCCGCGATTACGGTGGCTGCCCTGGGGATTCTGCTCTTCGACTTCGTTCGCGACGACAAGGAGCGCGCGTTCGTGCAGCGCAGCGCCGAAATCGCGGAGACGATCGCGGACTCCGCAGCACGCGCAGCCTATACCGGGAACCGAGAGGAGGCTCTTGCGGTTCTCGCCTCACGTCGCGATCGCACCGACATCGCCTATGCGCGAATTCTCGCGGCTGACGGGACGACGCTCGCAGCCCGGATCGTGCACGAAGAGATGTCGCTTCCGCCGTCGTACTCCGAAGAGACGATTCGCAGAGGCACGACTCACTTCTCGGAGTACTCGGATCTCACCGCCAATACCCGCTATCTCGACGTGCTCGTGCCCATTCGCAGCGACGTGTCGCACGGTCGGGCGGACCTGATGGCGGAGTTGCAGCCGGGCACGCAGCTGCCACGCATCATCGGATTCGTTCAGCTGGGAATCGGCAAGTATCGGATCGAACAGGAACTCAACGCGCTTTTGCAGTCCATCGCCACGATTGGCGGTCTGATTGCGCTCGTCGTGTGGGGGATCGGCACGCTGATCGCCCAGCGTCTCACCAGCCCGATCCGGCGCTTGGCCGTGCTCACACGGGACATCTCGGGTGGGAACTTCGAACAGGAAGTCGATGTTCGTGGCAAAGACGAGGTCGGCGATCTCGCGGGCGCGCTCTCCCACATGTTGTCCAGGCTGCGTGACTACCGGAGTCAGGTACAGGATCATCAGCTGACGCTCGAAAACCAAGTCAGGGAACGAACCCTCGAACTCGCGCAACGAACCGAGGAGGCGGTTGAGCTGGCTCGCCAGGCCGAGGAAGCCAGTCGCGCCAAATCCCAGTTTCTCGCCAACATGAGTCATGAAATCCGGACGCCCATGAATGGCGTGTTGGGGATGACTGAGTTGTTGCTCGACACCCAACTCACTAATCATCAGCGGCGATTCGGCGACACGATTCAGCACTCGGCGCGGATCCTGCTCGGGCTGATCAATGACATCCTCGACTTTTCCCGGGCCGAGGCTGGGAAGCTGGAACTCGAGCCCAGCTCGATCGACGTGCGAGATGCGGTGGATGACGTGACTGATCTACTCGGTGATCAGGCACAGGGAAAAGGCCTGGAGCTGGCTTCCTTCGTCGAAGACGACGTACCGCGGTTCATCCACGCCGATCTCGCACGGCTGCGTCAGATCCTGATGAACCTCGTCGGCAACGCGATCAAGTTCACGGAACACGGTGAGGTGTTGATCCGCGTGGTGCGGGTCGCGGGAAAACGAAAAGGCGGGAATACGGGTGCGCACTGCAGATTGAAATTCAGCGTGACCGATACCGGAATCGGAATCGCGGAGGACCAGCGCAGCATGATCTTTCGCTCCTTCACCCAGGCCGACGGCTCGATGGCGCGGCGCTTCGGGGGTGCTGGCCTCGGACTTGCGATCAGTCAGCAGATCGTTGAACTGATGGGGGGCGAGATCGGGATCGAGAGCGAGGAGGGGCAGGGCTCCCGCGCCTGGTTCCAGATCGACGTCGAGATCGCAGACCAGCCCGAACCGGATCCTCCGGCGGAAGACAACCTGCTGAACGATACGCGCGTGCTCATCGTCGACGGCAACACCACCAATCGCAGTATTCTTCGGCACCATCTCGAATCCTGGAACGCACTGTCGAGCGAGAGCGAGGACGGACGCTCGGCCCTGCAGGCGGTGCGTTCGGCAGCGGCCAGCAACGAGGCCTTCGAACTGGTGATTCTGGACATGATGATGCCGGGGATGACCGGGCTCGACGTCGCACGCGCGATTCGAGCCGAACAAAACCTCCCGCAACCGCGCCTGGTGATCCTTACCTCGATGGGCTTCTCGCCGGATCCAGAGGAGGAGCGGCGACTCGAGATCGCCTGGCGGCTGAGCAAGCCCGTCAGAAAGAATGAGCTTCGCAACGCGTTGGTGGGTGCATTGAGCGGCAAAGTCCCGCAGCCGAAGAAGGCAGCAGCCGACGAACGGCCCGAACCGGACTTTCGCCAGATTCATGCGCGGATTCTCCTCGTCGAGGACAACTTGGTGAACAAGGAGGTTACCACCGCCATGCTCGAGGCGATCGGCTGCGAAGTGCTGGCGGTCGAAAACGGTCGGCTGGCGCTCGACAGACTCGGAACCGAACGCTTCGATCTGGTGTTGATGGACTGCCAGATGCCCATCATGGATGGCTTCGAGGCGACGCGCCGAATCCGCGAGCGCGAAGAGTCGGCCAACGGCGGCGGCCGGGAAGTCGAACGCGTGCCGATCGTTGCTCTTACGGCTCACGCCATGCAAGGCGACCGCGAAAAGTGTATCGCGGCGGGGATGGACGACTATCTCACCAAGCCGTTTACCAAACATGAGATGGCGTTGCTGCTCGAGGAATGGCTCGGGGAGGAGGGCTTTGCGCCCGCGGCCCGATCCGAACGAAGTGTCAATCCGGACGCGCTCCGGGATTTGGTTGGACTCGAGGAAAATGGGAGTCCGGGCCTGCTCGAACGGGTGGTGGATGCGTTCGTCCCGTCTTCGACCCGGCTCTCGGCGCAGATCGGCGAAGCGATCAAGGCTTCCGACCCAGCGGGCATGGCCGCGGCTGCGCACACCTTGAAATCGAGCAGTGCTCAGGTCGGTGGCGTGAAGCTTTCGGCCATCGCGAAGGAGATCGAGGCACTCGGCCGGTCGGGATCGATCGACGGAGCCCGTGCGCTCTTTGACGCGCTCGCCTTGGAGCTCGAGTCGGTCCACGAAGAGTTGGCTGCAGCGTTGTTGGGTGCGCGCGATGTCTAGTTCGAGCGAAACCACGAGCCCGCTCCAAGCGCTGGTCGTCGACGACGATCCGGTGATTCGACTACTCGCCAGTCAGGCCCTCGGCGCCATGGGGATGTCGGTGGTCGAGGCGGAGACCGGCCAGGAAGCGCTGGATGCAGTCGACCACTCGACACCCGACATCATCATCCTCGACGTGGGGCTTCCGGGGCGCGACGGACTCGACGTCTGCGCGGAGCTTCGCCAACGCCCCGCTGCTCGCGAGATCCCAGTCTTGATCATGACCGGTCGCGACGATTCCGAAGTGATCGATCGGGCCTTTCAGGTCGGGGCCACGGACTTCATTGGAAAGCCTGTCGACTGGCAGTTGCTGCAGCACCGGGTTCGCTTTCTGATGCGGGCCCACAGCGCGTTCTCCGAATTGAAGGATACGTTGTCTGCACTGCGCGACAGCGAGTCGCGGCTCGCCAACGCACAAAGGTTGGCGCGAATCGGAAACTGGGAGTGGGTTCCGGGCAGCAATGAGATGCTGTGGTCCGAGCAGGTCCACCGTATCTTCGGGATTCCGCAGCATCCCGGCGCATCCTGTCTTTCTGCGTTTCTCGGGGTCGCGCACCCGGACGATCGGGAAGAACTCGAGAAGGCGCTCCGAAGTGCCGCCACCGAGTCGAGATCGATGAGCCTCGACCACAGGATCGTGCTGGAAGAGGACCACGACCGCGTGGTCCGGCAACGACTGGAGGTGACCCTGGGCCCATCCGGCGAGGTCGTTCTCATCAGCGGGACCATTCAGGATATTACAGACAGTCGCCGCGCGGAGGAGCAGATCCATTATCTCGCCTACTACGACGATCTCACCGCGCTTCCCAATCGAACGATGTTGACACAGCAACTCGAACGGGTTCTGCGCAGAGCTCTGCCCGCTGGTGAGAAAATCGGCCTTCTCTTTGTCGACATCGACCGATTCAAGCGGATCAACGAGACCCTTGGGCGTAGCTTTGGAGACGCCGTGCTCAAGGCCGTTGCGGATCGGCTATTCGATACGGTCCGCTGCACCGACTACATCGGCAAGACCCAGCGGCCGGATGCCGCGTCGCTCTCGAGGCTCGGGGGTGATGAGTTCGCAGTGGTGTTGAAACAGTTGGGTTCGTCGGAAGATGCCTCCCACGTAGCCCGGCGAATTCTCGAGGGACTTCGCGCTCCGCTGATCGTCGAAGAGCGGCGACTCGACTTGACGGGAAGCGTGGGGATCGCGCTGTTTCCCGAGGACGGTCAGGATCCAGAGACGCTGCTCCGCAGCGCGGCTGCGGCGCTCGACCAGACGAAGAGAATGGGCCAGAACGGCTATCAGTTCTTCGACGAGTCGATGAACGCGCGAGCGATCCGGAACATGCAACTGGAGAGCGGATTGCGCGCCGGTATCGAGCGCGGCGAGATGTTGCTCCACTACCAGCCGCAGATCAATGCGCGTACCGGCGCGATCACTTCGGTGGAAGCGCTCGTCCGCTGGCGGTCGATCGACCACGGTTTCGTCAACCCCGTCGACTTCATCGCGTTGGCGGAAGAATCGGGTCTAATCATTCCGCTGGGCGAGTGGGTATTGAGGACCGCCTGCGCGCAGAACCGTGCCTGGCGCGAGTCCGGTTTGCCGCCCCTGCGAGTTGCGGTCAATGTCTCGAGCCACCAGGTCCGATCCGGCGATCTGGTGGAGACAGTCGAACGTGCGCTACGTGACACGCCGCTGGCCCCGGAGTTTCTCGAGATCGAAATCACCGAGAGCGCCCTGATCGGGAACGAGCCCAGGGTGGTCGAGACCCTGGAGCAGTTGCACAACATGGGCATTCGCCTGTCCCTCGACGACTTTGGTACCGGGTACTCGTCACTGAGTCATCTGGTTCAATTTCCGATCGACACCTTGAAGATCGACCAATCCTTCGTCAGGAACATCGGAGTCACCCGGAGTGCGGATGTGATCACCACGGCCGTGGTGACCATGGGGCACAATCTCGGGTGCGAAATCGTCGCGGAAGGGGTCGAGACCCTGGAGCAGGAACAGTTCCTGCGCAGCGCCGGCTGCGACACGTTTCAAGGTTATCTGTACAGCCGACCCATAGAGGCCGACGATTTGGCGGAACTCCTGCGTCAGCGCAGCCCGAACCACGACGAACCGAAGCGCGACTAGGCTCGGCTAAACCGCGCCCCGAACGGGGCAGTGATGCCTCGATCAGACCACGGTTGTCATATCAGTGGTGATCTCAACCGGTCGACGCAACACTTTGTCTGAACCCATAACGTGGCGTAAATGCCGATGAATCAAAGGGAAAGCTGCAGATTCACGGGGGCACAGAGCGTTGAG
>Ga0114949_10001087_pt1 | contig 16131 bp, 15 predicted proteins | sample N074metaG_FD_83505 | JGI IMG/M metagenome (GOLD analysis project Ga0114949, IMG submission 83505) | Deep subsurface microbial communities from Kermadec Trench to uncover new lineages of life (NeLLi) - N074 metaG | ecosystem: Environmental > Aquatic > Marine > Ocean trench > Sediment | place... | reverse complement strand
TCGCGATTTCACTTCGTGAAACGCTGCCGGGTGAGATCGTTTTGCTTCGCAAAGCCGACTCAGATCACCAGGTATCGACAAAGGGGCGTTTTTTGCCGTCTCTCGGGATTGGTTTGGGAGAAGATTTTAATCCTGAAGTGATCCAGTGCCTGGAATCTTTCGGGTCGATCACTTCATCGATTTCGAATGCTGTGGCGTAATTGACAGCCTTGCCCCGGTGATACATTGCAGCGACCCGTTTTTCGAATTCCTTGACTCTTTCCTCCGGGTCGGTGATGGCTTCCAGTTCCTTGCGGTAACCGAGTTTCACCGCGCCTTCCAGACCCATGCCGCCAAATTCCCCTGTTGGCCAGCTAACCGTGAATACCGAGGCTTTAAAACCACCACCGGTCATTGCCTGTGCGCCCAGGCCGTAACCCTTTCGAAGTACGATGGAAAAGAGAGGAACTGTCAGGCTGCTGCTGGTCACAAACATCCGGCTGGCATGCCGGACCAGTGCCGTTTTTTCTATTTCCGGACCGACCATGATGCCCGGTGTGTCACAAAGCGTAAGGATGGGAATATCGAAAGCGTCACAAAGCTGCATAAACCTTGCAGCCTTATCTGATCCTTCACTATCAATTGCGCCGGATAAAAATGCCGGATTGTTTGCAATGAGTCCCATGGGCCTGCCCTCAATGCGGATAAAACTGGTGATCATGCCGAGGCCAAAAGCCGGGCGCAGTTCCAGCACGGAATCCTCGTCTGCCAGAATGCGAATCACTTCACGAATATCGTAAACGCGGAGCCTGTTTTCCGGTATAGATTGCCGCAACCTGCGTTGATCGTCGCAAGACCAGTTGTCGTTCGATCCCTGGAAATAGGAGAGTAATTTTTTCGCGGCTGTTACCGCTTCTTCTTCATCCTTGACGGCAATGTCCACCACACCATTGGGTACCTGCACATCCATCGGGCCCACATCCTCTGGCCTGAATATTCCCAGGCCCCCGCCTTCAATCATCGCCGGACCGCCAATGCCAATATTTGAATCCTCAGTCGCAATCACGATGTCGCTGCAACCGAGTAAGACTGCATTACCGGCAAAGCAACGCCCGGTGGTGATGCCTATCCTTGGAACAAGGCCGCTGAGATGTGCGTAGAGCTGGAATGCGAGACAGTCCAGACCGGCGATACCAGCACCATCTGTATCCCCCGGTCTACCGCCGCCACCCTCCGCGATGAGAATAATCGGAAGTTTGAGCTTTTCAGCTATTTCAAACATGCGGTCTTTTTTGCGGTGGTTTTGTAAACCCTGAGTCCCTGCAAGCACCATATAGTCGTAAGACATAACAACACACTGGGTATCCTGGTCCGGGAAAAGATCGCCGTTGACGCTGCCGATCCCAGTGACCATGCCATCACCCGGTGTGTTCTGCATCAGGTCTTCGACTGTCCTTCTGCGCCGTTGTGCGGCGATGGCGAGTGATCCGTATTCTATGAAGGTGCCCGGGTCACAGATATCATTGATATTTTCGCGAACTGTACGGTGGTGAGTTTTCCTTCGCCTGGCGACCGCGGTTTCCCTGTTTTCATCCAGCCCATAACTGTGCCTGTCTATCGCTTCCTGTAAGTCAGGGCGGATGTGCTCAAGGTCGGCCTTTTTATTTTCCTGTGTTTCTTTTCCGCCGACATCACTTTCTTCAATGAAAACGAGACCGTGATCTTCGAATACAGAATCATTTGTTTTAACGGCGATCAATCTAACAATACCGCTAACAGGCGCCTCGATGACGTGCTCCATTTTCATGGCATCCATGATAAGAAGTTCCTGCCCCTCATGGACCTCGTCATTTTCAGCTACTGTTATTGAAACAATGGTGCCCTGTAGTGGCGCTGTCGCAGGAACGGTACCATCCGGGCCTGCATCTTTATTTTGTCGTTCGGTTTCTGTGGCGCGCTCTAAGCTCGCAGATTTGCCATGATTCAGTACGGCCAACGGGTCATTGCTTTGTAGTTTTATACCGGCAAGTTGCGGTTCTCCGGTTTCTGTTTCTTTCTCGCTGGTAGGTAGATCGCTATCTGAAAAATACATCGCGGCATGAGCACCTGTTCCAATCAACTCAGCCATGTGGTCATCAATGTAGCGAGTGTAGATATCATTCATTTCGAATTCAGGTTTTGCCAGCAGGTTCAGCAGGAAGGGGATATTGATGGCGAATCCTTCGAGACGAAATTCTTTCAATGCACGATATGTCTTTTTTACCGCGACGGAATAATCCGCTGATTTGGAATGAACGATGAGTTTTGCCAGGAGTGAGTCATAACGGGTAGACGTTTCATATCCGGCGTATCCAAATCCATCGACACGAATGCCCGGTCCACTCGGTGGTTCGTATACCAAAATTTTTCCGCCGGAAGGTTTAAATTTTCCCTTTTTGGAAATAGTCTCCATATTGATTCTGCACTGAATCGCGTAACCCGAAGGTGGTTCAGGTGTTTCCATGCCCAGTTCTTTCAGGCTTTTTCCCGAGGCAATGGCGAGTTGCGTTTGTACCAGGTCAATACCCGTTATCTCTTCCGTTACCGTGTGTTCTACCTGGAGACGAGGATTGGCTTCAATGAAATAGAATTTCTTCTGGTCGGCCATATCCACCAGGAATTCAAATGTACCCAGGCTGAGATAAGAGGCCTTTTCAGCCATTGTCATTGCGGCCTGGATCAGCTGATCGCGATTCTCGACAGCGAGTGTGGGGCTGGGAGCAATTTCCACGACCTTCTGATTCTGCCGCTGAACCGAACATTCACGTTCCCATAAGTGCGTCACGGCGCCTGTACCGTCACCGATGATTTGTATTTCGATGTGTTTGACACCGGGGATTAAAGCTTCCATGTAGACCGCATCATTGCCGAATGCCATTTTGGCTTCTGACCGGCATCGCTCGTAGTTTTTTTCCAACTCTTTCAGCGATTCAACTGCCCTCATTCCACGACCCCCGCCCCCTGCGATCGCTTTAATCAGAAGTGTCTGGCCATCGAGTTGATTGTAGAAGACGGTGGCTTCCTCCAGTGAAGTATCGTGGTTTGTACCCGGTACCAGTGGCACATTACATGACGCGGCCAGTTCCCTGGCACTGCCCTTGTCACCGAATTGTTCAAGTTGTTCAGGTCCTGGACCTACAAAGATGATGTTGTTCTTCTCGCACAGATTGGCGAATTCAGCGTTTTCGCTTAAGAATCCATAACCCGGATGGATCGCATCGGCGCTCGATTGCCGGGCAGCCTCAATGACCGCTTCCTTGTCGAGATAGGCTTGAGCGCCCGAGCCTGGCAGCGCAACTGATTCATCCGTTTTGACCACATGAAGAGAATTAGCATCATCTTCCGGAAAGATGGAAACGGTAGTGATACCCATCTCTGCTGCGGCGCGAGCGATACGAATGGCGATTTCGCCACGGTTCGCGATTAGTAATTTTTTTATCAAAATTGCTCCTTATATTGCGCTTTACCTGACTGCTTAAATCCGAACTGCCTGATTCAAAGCAACGAATCTACTGGAACCAGGGTTGTGTGTCATCTCTGGCGTATTCGGTTGTATTCGCTGTGATACACTGAAATCAAATTGGTGAATCAGAGAGGGAGAGCGCAATGTCCAAAATAGAGTCTAAAGTAAACACTGGAACAGACGACTTATTGGCAACAATTGAAGATGGTGTTGCTGTTATTACACTGAACCGGCCAGAGGCCAGAAATGCCATGTCCGGTGAGATGAATGCTGCCTTGCAGAAATGCCTGGCAGATTTTGAACTGGACCCGGCCGTTAAATGTATTGTGATGACGGGTGCGGGGAAAGGATTTTGTGCAGGCGGTGATGTCAAGGGAATGGCGAGTTCAGGTGATGGCACCGTTGGTGATAGAACCATCGATGGCGCGATTCACAACCAAAGAGTGAATCAACGAGCCACCGCCGGTAAATTATTCAAAATGCCCAAACCGACGATCGCGGCGCTTCCCGGCGCAGCTGCGGGAGCAGGATTGTCCTATGCGCTGGCTTGCGACCTGCGAATCATGGCAAATACCGCCATTATGACCACGGCGTTTGCGCGGGTAGGCTTCTCTGGAGACTATGGCGGCACCTATTTTATGACACAACTCGTCGGCACGGCAAAAGCCAGGGAACTCTATTACCTGTCAGAACGTGTGAGTGCAGAAGAGGCATTGCGATTGGGGTTGACCAACTGGATATGTGAACCGGAAGAGCTGATGGAAAAAACCATGGAAATCGCGAATCGCCTGGCAAAAGGCCCAACCGTTGCCTACCGGTATATGAAAGAGAATCTCAACCGGGCGCTGGCAGGTGACGTGGACGATTGCATGGATCTTGAAGCGACCCATCATGTGCATTGCGGGCAGACTCAGGATCACCGTGAGGCAGTAAAGGCTTTTGTTGAAAAGAAAGAGCCCGTCTTTGTAGGTAGATAGCTATTGGTAGATAGTTGTAGGCAAAAAGAGCCTATTTAACCCAGGAAAGCCGGGTATCTTCGAACACATCCATTGTGGGTGAGAATGCTTCGGGTTGATCAAGGCTTCCCAGGGTGACGTCCACTATCTCCGGATGTTTGCTGGAAAGACAAACGACCGGCGTGCCGCAACTGGAACAGAAATACCGGCTTCCAGCTTCTGAGGACTGAAGTTTCGCAGGTGTGCCCGCGGTATATCGAAAGGCGGATTCCGTAACCACCACCCAGGTGACGAAGGGTGCACCATTGGTTTTCTTGCACATCGAACAATGGCAGCTAGCGACAGGGTAGTCACCTTCGTCGAATTCATATCGAATCAAACCACAGAAACATCCACCTTTAACTGCCATAACGATTTCCCGAATAAGGCCGGATCCCAAGAATAACCGGTTAGACTAGAAAGTACTAATACCAGTCAACTCCATCAAGCGATAGAGCCAGTAACGGAATCTTCCCTCGTCACGGTAGTGATCATAGTCAATGCTGTAGGTACGGCCCGGTTCGTTGTTCCAGATTCGCTCAAATAAATCGTGGCTGTCGGCGAACACCGTCGCTGAATTCGGGCCCGTGATGACAAGGTCTGTTTCGAGATTGAAATCGTCAAGATTACGCCGGGTAAAATTGGCTGAACCCAGTATTAATGCGCTGCCATTGGAACTGGTGTTTAACATCAGCTTCGAGTGGCACTGTTCGCCGTGGGTATGCGCCCAGCGTATCTGGATGCCTGTACCTATCAGGTCATAGGCGACAGGCCGGTTTGGAATACCGATTTTTTTAAGGCCAAATGCATCTTTGTTCGGGTCGAGGATCAGACGGATAGCAACACCCCTGGCGCCAGCGTTTTTTAATGCCCTGATCACTTCCTGGTCACCCAGGTAAAAGAGAATGAGGTCGATGCTCTCCCCTTGTTGCATCGATTCTATCTCATCGATGACGGCAATCTTGATCTGTTTCTCAGTGATGACCTGCACAATGACATCACTCTCAACGTTAGTGGGATTGACTTGCGTCTCTGGTAAGGGTGCGCCGGAAAGACCCAGCGCTGCTAGTTCGCTGATGTAAAGATCACCAACCGCGAGGCCGTTAAATTTGACCGCGACATTCCTGTGGGCACTACTGGCATCGTGTGGATTGCCCGTGGTGATGATGCCAGTCCAGCTATCTCCCTCATCAGCGAGGATTGATTTCCGATGATTGGCCTTAAAATTTAGAAGCTTTAAGTAGCTGCGCAGGGGCACCTTGTGCCCGTCGAATGGACTGGATAACCATCCGCCTGGTGAATTTCGAAAAGGTCGAACGAGTAGTCGCCAGAAAAAGCTATAAATAGGATTACTGTCACGAAGCTTGTCCAGATCCGTGAGTACAACCTGGATACCGTTTTCCTGTAGTTTGTCGAAGTAGTCAGAGGTTGTGCCGCCATAAACGGTGTTAATGGGATCGGTTATCAGGATTATCTGCAGCGCGGGGAATGAGACTTTTTGTCTGATGAGCAGTTGCGTGAGTTCCTGTGACAAGGCCCTGGATTCTTCTCTTTGTGCGCCCTGAAAATTGTTGAACAGAAAAAGGTCCAGGACAATTAACTTTCTCGCCCTGGCAATCGTGCTGAATATGACGTCAAATATTTCTTGCTCCGTGTGCCGGATTCCATCCTTGTCGATATAGGTGATGTCTTTCAGCAAGGTGACATTGGAAGCGTACCTGCCACCGGCGAAACTAATGCCTTCCGGTAATTTGTTAAAACTCGAGTAACCCATGGATAACCAGGCGGAGTCGAGTAATTTGGGCCAAATTCGTGACGGCATAACAGTCATTTTAATCGATAACTGCTACAGTTGCGCCTTTGAAAAAATTGAGTGAAGGCAAATATGGCAATTGCATACCTGAATGGTGAGTGGCAGGCCCCGGAGGAGGCAAAGATCTCGGTATTTGATCGGGGATTTATGTTTGGTGATGGTGTTTATGAAGTGATGCCGGTGTACTGGGGCAAGGTATTTACCCTCGATGAACATTTGAAACGGCTCAATAGAAGCCTGGGTGAAATTAGGCTTAAGTCGCCGTTGACTGACCAGGAATGGAAAGCACTGTTCAGCGAGGCGATTGATAAGAGCGGCGAGAAAACGGCCGTACTTTACCTGCAGGTCACTCGAGGTGTGGCGGCACAACGTGCCCATGAATATCCGGTGGATGTCTCGCCAACGGTTCTGGTCACTGTCACGGCAGCACCCGGTTTGGAACGCCGGATGATTACTCCCTACGCCATGGTGACGAAACAGGATTTCCGCTGGGGCAGGGGTGACATTAAAGTGGTCAGCCTTATTGCCAGCGGCCTGCTCAAGAATGAAGCGCTGGATGAGGGATATGATGATGCGATTTTAATACGTGATGGGCTGGTAACAGAATCCACCGCTTCCAATGTCTTCATCGTCAAGGATGGCATGGTCCTCACGCCGCCAAAAAGCAGTTTTCTGTTACATGGCATTACCCGGGAGCATGTTATCGGATTAATTCAAGCAAATGGCATTGCATTCGAGGAGCGGGATATTGCCGAGGCGGAACTGACCGGGGCGGATGAAATATGGATCACCTCCACCGGCCATGAAATCTGGCCGGTGGGCGAACTTAATGGAAAAACTGTGGGTAATGGCGAGGCGGGCCTGGTCTGGCAGACTGTTGATTCATTGTTCCAGGCTTCAAAAAAAGAACAGCTCATGGGTTAGCCATTGGGTTGCATCGGGCAGGGCAGTATCATCGATTTTGTCGATTGATGTGAACGAAAAGATTCATTGGACGGATTCAAGTAAAGCCCCTACTGTGGGCCAGTGAACGATTCCAGGACAATGTAAATCAGGGCAATGTAAATCAGGGCAATGTAAATCAGGAGAGCAAGATGGGACTTAAAGACTCAAAGACAGAACAAAACCTCAAGGATGCATTTGCAGGTGAATCACAGGCGAATCGGCGGTATCTCTACTTCGCAGCGAAAGCAGATATTGAGGGATACAATGATGTCGCTTCAGTTTTCCGTTCTACTGCGGAAGGTGAAACCGGGCACGCCCATGGCCATCTCGAATACCTGGAAGAAACGGGTGATCCCGCGACAGGGTTGCCCATCGGTGCGACAGGCGATAATCTAAAAGCAGCCAGCGCCGGTGAAACTCACGAATATACTGATATGTATCCAGGTGTGGCTGCGACCGCAAAAAGCGAAGGCCATGATGAAATTGCTGACTGGTTCGAGACCCTGGCCAAAGCAGAGCGCAGCCACGCTAATCGATTCCAGAAAGCGCTTGATAGTCTGGATAGCTAAATTTCGACGGAGTTGTTGAATGTTACAAAGATCGGACCTGTGGAGCCTTGAAGAATACTCGGAGCAGCGGACTGCTTTCCGCACGGAGGTCCTGGCTCACAAACAAGATCGCCGGGTAATACTCGGTGATTATGTTTTACTGACCTTTGAGGATTCAGTAACGATCAAATACCAGATCCAGGAAATGCTAAGAATAGAGAAGATATTCGAAGCAACTGGCATCCAGGAAGAACTGGATGCCTATAATCCTCTTATCCCTGATGGTAATAACTGGAAGTGCACCATGTTGATCCAGTATGAAGATGTTGAAATGAGGAAGCGTCGCCTTACTGAACTTGTTGGTATTGAGGACAGAATATGGGTACAGATCGGTGATTCAAAAAAAGTGTTTGCCATCGCTGATGAAGACATGCAACGCAGCAATGATGACAAGACATCTGCCGTTCATTTCATGAGGTATCAACTCGATCATTCTCAAATCGAAAGGGCAAAATCCGGCGCTGGCATAGTCTTTGGGGTCGAGCACATCGCCTTCCCTTGTGATGCTGTAGCCGTCAACGAGGCGACTCGCTGTTCTTTAGTCGCTGACTTAAACTAAAACATGTCTTTCGCAGGCGGCCATTAGTTAGTCTTGCTCGCCTGCTGCATCAGCTTCGCTGCCGTGACAGGCCCGTGCTGCATAAAATCATCAATGGCTTTACTAACACCTTGCGGTTCGTGAATTGCGACATCATGACCAGCGCGTGAAAAAACATGCAGGCTGGCATCAGGTAGGCGCATAAAATCATTGAGATTGGCCTGCAGCAATCCGTCTACAGCGCCCGCCAACATCAGTGTTGGAACATTTAAGGAGCAAAGCTCATCTTCAACGCTCAACTCGTGCATGGTTTCCATGCCGCCAACCACATGACCATCTGAAACACGCATAAGATGATCTACCCTGCTTTCAAACCATTCATCCGTTTGCACATCAGGGCGGAACCGGGTGGCTTCCATTTCAGATTTAAACAGTTCCCGGTTATTTTCTTCCCGGGCTTTAAGTCGCGCGGCTAGCATTTCGCGGTTTGGCTTCCCGGCGATTCCGGCACTGGGAATGGGTGCCATCAGGATGAGTCGATTTAACCTGTGCGCGTAGTTCAGGGCCAGGAGAAAACCAATCCCCCCGCCCATGCTATGTCCCGCGAAAGTGAACTTGTCTATGCCGAGATGATCAACCAGGCCAATCACGTCCTCGGCGTATTGGGTCAGCGTGTAACCCTCGAGGGTATCTTCACTTTCACCCGTACCGCGACATTCCATCAGGATCACCTGGTACCGGTCTTCCAGTCTTTCTGCAACCGGCATCCAGTTAACCCTGGATGCGGTATAACCGTGATGCAGAAGCAATGGTTCACCATCTCCCATGATGTCATACCAGAGTCTTGCACCATTGATTTGGGCGTGAGGCATGGTTGTTCCCTAAATGGTTGTTTCCCGCAATGTGTCGAAGTAACTATTGAAACATGATAAGAAGGGTTTTCTCAATTAAAATCCAGAAACTCATATGCCGATGATTAACGAAACAAGCCCGATCAATTTCCAGGATGAATTACCGGAAAGTGTTGAAGTCGCTATTATTGGCGGCGGCGTAGCGGGAATTTGCACTGCCTGGTTCCTTGCCAGGGAAGGCGTCAGTGTGCTGGTATGTGACAAGGGAAGAGTGGCAGGTGAACAATCCAGCAGAAACTGGGGTTGGGTTCGCCAGCAGGGTCGGGATGCAGATGAATTGCCGATCATGATGGATAGCATCGATTCCTGGGAAAAGATCGCGGAAGAAGTTGGTGATGAAATTGGATTTTCCCGGCAGGGTATCATGTACCTTGCCAGGAATAATTCAGAGTTGGAAGAGTTTGAAAAATGGCTGGATGTCGCAAAACTGCATCAGCTTGATAGTCGAATGTTGTCGAGTGCGGAAATTGCCAAGCGCATAAAGGACAATCCCAATCATTGGAAAGGTGCACTCTGCACCCAGAGTGATGGTCGTGCAGAACCCTTCACTGCCGTCCCGGCCGTTGCCAGGCATCTGCAGGCCAGAGGCGTGTTAATTCGTGAAAATTGTGCAGTACGATGCCTCGATGTAGAAGCGGGTAAGGTGTCCGGCATCATCACCGAACACGGACGGGTAAAAGCGCAATCTGTGGTTTGTGCCGGTGGTGCCTGGTCCAGCCTGTTCATGGGCAATCTTGGAGTGGACCTGCCGCAGCTAACGGTTCGCGCAACGGTGGCAAGGACCGAGCCCTCAGCGGATTTCTTCTCCGGTAGTGCCGCTGGTGGTGGTATTGCCTTTCGGCGTCGCAAGGACGGTGGATACACCATCGCCCCGGGTGGAATCAATGAGCATTTTATTTCTGCAGAAAGTTTCCGGTACCTGTTCAAGTTTCTGCCAGTCCTCCGGAAAAGTACAAGAACCGTTCAGCTAAAATTGGGAAAAGATGTTATTTCAAGGTTACTGCCAACACGCCGCTGGCGAGCAGACCAGGTGACGCCATTTGAAAAGACTCGAGTGCTAAATCCCGAACCATCGGAAGCGGGCATCAAGAGAATGCGAGATGGACTGATAAAGTATTTACCATCCCTGGCAAATGTACCCTTCGTTGAAGCCTGGGCGGGCATGATAGATGTGACGCCGGATGTTGTTCCGGTGATGGATGAAGTCGCGGAGTATCCTGGCCTTTATCTCGCTACCGGATTTAGTGGCCACGGGTTCGGCTTTGGTCCGGGTGCCGGTAAAGTAATGTCAAACATGGTGCTGGGGAATTCTCCAGAGCACAACCTCAACCGCTTTCGTTTGTCACGGTTTACTGACGGATCACCAATGATCCCGGGACCTGGTCTGTAATGGTACTGTCTTGCCCGGTGAATTCCCCGGCATAGGCATTGTTTGCAATTCCGCCTGCCGCAACAATTACCATAAATAACGCAAATAACACATTGAAGGCTGTTGCGGTCTCGGGTTTTTTCCGTTCTTCTTTGCTCATGATCATGTCGCCTGGTTGAATAATTGAATGATTGTTTTTGTTTCGACGGATTACCTCAATACCTGTGGTTCCGCCCAATCGTCCTGTCGCCGATCCCTGGCAGGGACCCGTATCAGAACAAGGAGAATCTTATGTTCGAGCAGGCATCGGGAATGGTTCCAGCGAGCCAATAACCATTCAACTGTTGCTTTTATCAGCAGCACTACGATCGCAGCAGTTAGGCAGCACGGTAGAGATGATTGCGGCGATCAACCCCTATGAAAAAGGGTTGACCGGAGGCGCTGTGTGAGTCTCCCAGAAGTGGCTGGATAACGGCAATGATGTCAACATTGTTGATATCGCTGAAATCCGTGGTGGAGACATTTCTTAGTAATTGGCCAGGTCCAGTGCGCCGTCTTTCTCAATGTCATTCACGATATACCATTTGCCACCGCCTTCAGTGACTTTTTGTTCCCAGCTCTCAACCCGCTGCAGATATTCAACCGGGTCAATATTGTCAGAGCGTAACTTGGTGACGTTCAGAGCCAGCACAGTATAACCATCCAGAGGTATATCAAAATCACGCTTGTAACCCGCCGGTAATTCTTCTTTCAGATCGGAGTAAATCAGGATGTATTTAGAACCCGCTTTGGTTTCGTTGAGATATTCTCTTCCCTGCAACAAGCCGCCGGAAATGTCGGTGTATCTACTACTCTTCACCCCTCTTATAAACTTATCGACTGCTGCTGCAAAATCACGTTTTTGCCTATTGGAAGTGGATGGCCTGGCATCGAAAGTTGCTTTGGCGATGATATCTTTTTCGCTGAAGCTACCGCTGTCGATACGCGCCACCGCAAAACTGTCTCCAGCTTTTAGCGTGCTTAGCATGAATTTGATGATAAGTTGGGCCTTGCGCAACTCTTTAGTGTAGGTGCCGGAAGTGTCCAGCAACAGGTAAACTGCCGTATTGTAGTTTTTCGTGTCTTCGCAGGCGCTAAGCGCCAGGCAAAGACTGATCACGATGGTTGAAAGTATTCTGTTCATGGTATAACTCCTGAATTGGGCTTTACTGCGTCCGTTGGCAGTGAGAGGCCTGTTAGTCTGCCTGTGCATATTTGTATGTACCTGATTTGGTTCCTCTAAAATTGGCGATGAGTCTTTCTGGCCACAAAAGTGGCGTCACCAGAAGGTCATAAATATTCTTCAACACCCGGCCAAGCTGGCGGCTTATCACTGCCAGCATGCGCAGAAGGGTCGACAGGGCGCGAAGTAGGATTCCCAGTAGATGCCCGATGACCGTGCGACCGGATTGGAGTAGCGATTCAAACGGAATGGCTACAAAAGCGAGTGCGAAGGGTAGAATAAAACCCATGATCATCTGTCCAGCCATGGGTATCCAACTGTTGATCGTGTTCTCCTCATCAGCCGCTGCAACGCCGCTCAGGCTTTGTCGCAAGGAAGCATTATCTGCAGCGATTTGATCGCGCATAAAAGCGAGTGCCGCTTCTACAAAGGCAAATGCAAGGAGAAATATAAAAAATATCCAGACCATTCGGCTTAGAGTTTTTGAGTCCAGGGCAGCAATGGCCGGAAACAATCGGGTAATGCGCAACGATTCCATCAGCATCAGGCCGAAGGTCGCCTCTAACAAAATCACAAACATACCAGCGAAGTCTGATACCGCCATACCGGCGATCCGGCCTGCTCCACTCACGGTTTCAGACATTGGCAGGGCGATTAAATGGAAGTTGATAAATGCACCGCCAACAGCGATGGACACAACGATGAAAGAAATCAAAAACTGGGTGATAGATGATGACCGGAGGGAACGTTCGGCTTTATCGCTGCCAGCCACGATTTCCTCATAAGTTACCATTCGTTTGTCGATGTCGCGGGTCCGATCCAGCAGGCTTTGAATAACGGTGCCAACCTCGTCAACAGTATTAGTTAGCTTACGCCAGTAGGTTTTTATATTATCCAGTCTATGATGCCGCTCCCGGACCTGCTCACGGTAGGCCTCCAGGATTTCAGCATGATGCTTCTGCGAAGCCTTGTGAATTTCTTCCAGTACCCTGCCACCGATGGTTTCGCCATTGGTTTTTTTAGTGAGCTTGGCGACTGCTTCTATCGCTTGAATCCAATCTGGACCGGGAGGGGGTACTGATTCGGATAACTTGTAGTCTTCTTCTATAGAACTTATCTGTTCCATGATTGTTCGTTGCAGTTTGGGGTAACCCGACAGATCTTGATCGACAATATGATGTACTCGACGGAATTCCCGTTCGATCTCGCGCTCCGCCTGATCACGACCCTGTTCAAGCAGCACTGCCCTGTTTCTCACCTGTAACTGTTTTTCCCCGATAGCCACGGAAGCGGACGCGATACGTAAGCTGCGGTAAAGACCCAGGAAGATTGCGTCGAACAGGCTATGGACTGTCGCACGACCCAAATACAGTAGCACCACCGCACCGACGGGCATAAGAATCTGTATTAATAGCGGTTGGGACATTATCCAACTGCCAATCGCTGCGCCATCCATAAATAATCACCTTTTTAGAGAATTGATTTTGTTTCATAAACTTTCCGACCAAGTGTAGTGCTGGCAAGGGGATTTACTGTGCGCTCGTTCACACTTTGAGGATGATGGAGTCGTTTTTACATTTACCTGGGACAGCGAGAAGCCAGATATTTACTTCCGCGCATAAAACTAACCATTTGCCAAGAACCGCCGGTCTAACTATTCATAGGCTGAATCATTAGACTGTGCGTACAGCGGATTATTATGATTTCAATTCATACAGGTTGGGTTAGACCCTGAACGATTTTCTTAGGAGTAAGAATTTATGAGATAGATATTGATTCTGTCTCATTATTGAGACAGAATCTAAATCTGTTTCATTTAAAGGACTGACTAGCCATGAAAAATCGAACCTATCAAAGGCGGAATCGCCGCCTTGCGCTGGCCGAAGGCCCGCGAGTGCTCTCGGAAATTGCCTCGCTGCTGTCTGCCGCCCCGTTCCTATACAATGCGCCCCGCGGTGATGGCCATCCGGTTTTGGTGATGCCGGGTTTTGGTGCGGGCGACCGATCTACAAGAGTGATCCGGGGTTTCCTTGGTTCGATGGGTTATAAAACGCATCCGTGGAAGCTGGGGACTAATTTAGGGCCAATGATGTCAGGTCTCCCGGTTCAGCTGGCGGCACGGCTTGACGAGGTTTTTGTGAGCAACGGAGAGCAACCCGTCAGTCTCGTCGGCTGGAGCCTGGGTGGTGTATACGCCAGATTGCTAGCCCAGTTATTCCCGGACAAGGTGCGCCAGGTTATTACACTCGGCAGCCCTTTCGCCGCTGGCGCAACAACCCGTGGATTGGCCAGAAGCATCAGAGACACACCGCTCGAACAGATTTCTTCCAATAATCTACGGTTGCTTGCCGGTGAACCCTTAGCCAATATCCCCAGCACGGCAATCTTCAGCAAAACAGACGGCATTGTGCCCTGGAAAATCGCCTCGCAACAACCATCGCACATCGCGGAAAATATCGAGGTTTACTCAAGCCATCTTGGGCTCGGGTTTAATTCTGCTGTGTTGTATGCCCTGGCTGATCGCCTGGCGAATTCTGTCGGTCAATGGCGGCCATTCAAACGGTCCGGATGGAAGTCTTATGTATACGGACCTGCCCGACTGGAAACGGATGATTCCTGGTCGGAGCAAGATTCGTCGGCGCAAAGTTCAACCATATAGGGCTGGCGAGTCACTCATGACGCCGAGAAGATGGCATACCTGCCAACCCGTTGATTTGCACAGCCTTGCCCGGCAATGGTTTATCGGTGCGAAACGCATCGAACTGCAAAAACTCGCGATGGAACTCGGTATTTCACGCGCCACCGCCTATCGCTGGGCGGGTAGTGCTGAACAACTGGTAGGCCATGTCCTCGCGTCACTCGTCGATGACACGTTTCGAGACGCCATCCGGCAGACACCTGGCACTGGCAGAGAGCGGGTGCTCAAGGTATTGCAACGTTTCATGTACACTGCTTCCCGGTTTCGTCCATTGCGGAAATTCCTGACCAGAGATGCACAAATGGGCCTCAAGATCGTGGCATCGAAGCAAAGTCCGGTTCAGGAGCGAACCATCAGCAATCTTCGGCAATTGCTTGAAGAAGAAATCGCGGGCGGCCACATGACCCTGCCGGTCGAACCGGCAGTCATGGCCCATGCGTTCACGCGAATCATTGAGTCGTTTCTTTACACAGACCTTATCACTGGCGTGACACCGGATCTCGAAAACGCATCAAAAATTCTGGGGCTCATGTTGCCACAGGATGAACCAATCCAAGGCCAATCGAATTCTCATTCGCAATCTGGCAAGGCCTAGCAAGTGGGCTCTTCCAGCGGGGCTCTTCCAGCCGGGCTCTTCCAGCGGGCTATTCTTCCTTGAATTTAAATGACAAGCTCACCTTGGTGCGATATTCCACAACCTTGCCATTGTCAACTTTCAAATCCTGCGCAGTTACCTCGGCAATTCTCAAATCTTCAAGGGTTTCGGATGCACGCTCGACTGCATTTTTTGCAGCCTCTTCCCATGATTTTTCGCTGGTTCCAATGATTTCGATTACTTTATAGACACTCATAACACGCCTCCAAAAATACATATGCAGTTGAACACACCTTTCAAGGACATCTATTATCTTCAGGCTTATTTCTCCCACACTGACTACTCAAAGTGGGAGGTCGATTATATCACCTGAGAGCATCGAGATTGTACATCCCGGGACATCCTCTATAGGATTCGAAATTAGTGACTGCACCTGGTATATGGACCCCAACGAAATGGACCTTCAATTCAACGAACATGATCAGGCTTTTAGAGAGGATACTATGGCGTGCTGGGCCAGGGGCAAGCACGAAGCCCCGGCAGTAATGAACCCACCATCGGCCCGGAATACACCGTGTCGGCAACAGCGGCATACCTTAATGATGGTGCCGCGTCCATCTATGCCGGATCAAATGAGATCCAGCGAAATATCCTCGCCAAGATGGTTCTCGGAATCTAACCAGGAAGTCAATAATGTCACTGATTGAAGAAATAGTTGCAATGGAAAGTGAACTCACCGACTGGCGCAGGGATATTCATGCTCATCCGGAACTGGGTTTTGAAGAGAACCGCACCAGTGACTTCGTTGCCCGGAAGCTAGAAGAGTTCGGCATCCAGGTACATCGCGGTATTGGTAAAACCGGGGTGGTGGGTGTGTTGAAAGTGGGAAATGAAACAAAGTCCGTCGGACTGCGAGCAGACATGGATGCGCTACCCATCCTTGAACGCAACACCTT
>Ga0114949_10001085_pt1 | contig 16151 bp, 12 predicted proteins | sample N074metaG_FD_83505 | JGI IMG/M metagenome (GOLD analysis project Ga0114949, IMG submission 83505) | Deep subsurface microbial communities from Kermadec Trench to uncover new lineages of life (NeLLi) - N074 metaG | ecosystem: Environmental > Aquatic > Marine > Ocean trench > Sediment | place... | reverse complement strand
TGACCTTGGATTGTCCGATGAAGTCGCCCAGGGTCTTTGGCCGGATGGCCCGATCGAATGCCTGGTCCTCTTCCCGGGGAACGGCACTGCTTATTCGGTCATGTTCGATGGCGCTCATCAGGTTACCGCCTGCCGCAACGCCAGGCGGATAATGTCTTCCGCGGATTTGTCTTCGGTGTCGAGATTCGTCAGGAGTCGTTTGACCTCGGCAGGCTTGTAACCCAGTGCAACCAGGGCATCAATCGCTTCACTGCGCGCGTCCGTTACCACCTTGCCGGCCTTGGCCATCATTGCCTGGGCCGGTGATTGCTCGATCTTATCGCGCATTTCAATAATCAGTCGCTCCGCGGTCTTTTTGCCCACACCCGGGATCTTCATCAGCATCGCCGTATCCTCGTAGCGGACGCAGCGTTCGAAATCGCTTACGCCCATTCCCGAGAGTATAGACAGGCTCATTTTAGCACCCACCCCGCTGACCTTGAGCAACAACCGAAACAGGGACTTCTCATTTTGCGTGGAGAAGCCGAACAGCGAATGGGCGTCCTCACGCACCAGGAGATGCGTATGCAGGAAGATTTCGCTGCCGACTGCCGGTAGCTCGAGAAACGTGGACATCGGGGTTTCTATTTCGTAACCGACGCCGGCGCACTCCACGATGATCACGGGCGCCTGTTTGGCGTTAAGTTTTCCGCGCAGCGATCCGATCATGGCTTGCCACCTGCCACCGTTTTGTTGCCACGTAACACGGCACTCAGGCGGCGCTGATTGGCGTGACAAAGTGCCGTTGCCAGCGCGTCTGCCGCATCCGGGGACGGATCGCCATCCAGTTCGAGTATCGAACGAACCATGTGCTGCACTTGCTCCTTGGTCGCCGATCCCGATCCGACGACCGCCTGCTTGATCTCTCGCGGTGCGTATTCGAAAACATCGAGGTCGAACTCGAAAGTGGCGCAAATCGCGGCGGACCGGGCATGTCCGAGCTTCAGCGCACTGCTCGCATTCCTGTGCACGAAGACACTTTCTATAGCGATGACATCCGGCCGGTATTCCGCAACGATTGCATTGATCGACTGAAAAATGAGTTTGAGCCTGTCTTTAAACGCACCATCGATCGTATTGACGGCGCCGCTGGCGACATAGGTGGCGCGATCGAGCTGGCTGTCGAGGATCCCGAACCCGGTCAGTCGTGACCCGGGGTCAATTCCCAGAATGCGCTGGTGGTCAGTCAAAAATCACCTCAAAGCTGAGCCAACACGTCGTCGGCAATGTCGGCGTTACTGTAGACGTTCTGGACGTCGTCCAGATCCTCCAGCATTTCGAGCATTTTGATCATCGAACCGGCAGCCTGCAACTCGAGTTTGGTATTGTTGCCTGCCCGCATCGTCAGCTCGGCATGCTCGGGATCGAATCCCGCGGCTCTCATCGCATCCCGCACGCTTTCAAAATCTGTGGGATCAGTCAGCACCTCGATCGATTTATCGTCATCGACAACCACGTCCTCGGCACCGGCCTCAATCGCAGCATCCATCACCGCGAGTTCGTCACTGCCGGCCGGGTAATTCAGGAGGCCAACATGGTTGAAGATGTAGCTGACTGATCCGTCAGCACCCAGATTGCCACCAAATTTGGAAAACGCGTGCCGTACCTCGGCAACCGTACGATTCTTGTTGTCAGTCATGCAGTCAACCATTACCGCTACCCCGCCCGGGCCGTAGCCCTCATAACGGATTTCGAGGTACTCCACACCGTCGAGGTCTCCCGATCCGCGTTTGATGGCGCGATCGATGTTGTCCTTGGGCATGCTTTGCGTCTTCGCCTTGTCCACTGCCAGCCGCAGCCGGGGATTGGCGCCAATATCACTGCCGCCGATACTCGCCGCAATTGTAATTTCCCTGATGAGCTTGGTGAAGAGCTTGCCGCGCTTCTTGTCCTGCCTGCCCTTGCGGTGTTGTATGTTCGCCCATTTACTGTGTCCAGCCATACGCCGCCTGATAAATCATGATGTATCGCCCAAAATCACCGCGTATGATAACGGTTAAGAGAGTCCCACACACCAGTCAAAATCCGCCAAATGGCTATTTCCGAACATGAAACCAGGCAGAAGGATGCCGCACGGGCCGTTATTGCCGCCAGGGTCGTCGATTTTGCGGATACCTTGCCGGACCGCCCGGATTTCGTGGCGGCACGCCGCCAGGGCAGGCAGATCTGTGACATCCTGGCGCCGCTTGGACTCCCCGAGGCCCTGGTTGCCGCGGTGCGGATCTATCCACTGTGCAGAGAGGAACTGATTGGCAGCAAGGAGCTGCAGAAGCTCAGAATTGAGGGTCTGCCGGAACTCGTCCAGGGGCTGGTGCAACTGGGACGCTTCTCGCTCCCGCCCGACTGGCAGCCAGGCGAGGCGCTTGCCGTGCAGCAGTCGGAAGCACTGCGCAAAATGCTGCTCGCAGTGGTGTCGGACGCGCGCCTGGTCGTGGTGCGAATTGCCGAGCAACTGTACAGATTGCGCCTTGCCAAAAGCGCCGCTGTGGCCGATCAACGCTCGCTCGCCATAGAAACACAGGAGATCTATGCACCGCTGGCAAACCGGCTGGGCATATGGCAATTCAAATGGGAACTGGAGGACCTGGCGTTTCGCTATCTCGAGCCGGAAACCTACAAGCACCTTGCAAAAACACTGAACGAAAAACGCAATGAACGCGAGTCGTATATCGAGGCGCTCAAGGCAACGCTGGGAGAGGAGCTCGCAAAGAATGACATCAAGGCTGACATCAGTGGCAGACCCAAGCATATTTTCAGTATCTGGAGAAAAATGCAGAGCAAGGACCGCGGCCTGGATCAACTCTTCGATATCCGGGCAGTGCGCGTTCTGGTCAGCGATCTCAGCGAATGTTATGCATCGTTAGGGATCGTGCACAATCTCTGGTCGTATTTGCCGGGAGAGTTTGACGACTATATTGCGAATCCGAAAGACAACAACTACCAGTCATTACATACCGCCATCATCGGGCCAGGTGGACAGACGGTCGAAGTGCAGATCAGAACGCATGACATGCATCGCGATGCGGAGCTTGGCGTCGCCGCGCACTGGCGCTACAAGGAAGGCGGCACGACTCAAGCAGCATTTGATCAGAAAATTCTTTTCTTGCGCACTTTATTGGAACCGAGCGGGAGCGATCTCGATCTTCTCGACCAGATTCGCGGCGACATTTTCGAGGACCGCGTTTATGCGGTCAGTCCCAAAGGCGATGTCGTCGAAATGCCGGCAAACTCAACCCCGCTCGACTTTGCCTACCATGTGCACACGCAGGTGGGGCATCGCTGCCGTGGCGCCAAGGTCAATGGCCGCATCGTGCCGTTGACCTACACCGTCCGAAATGGTGACAAGATTGAAATCATTACGGGCAAAGTCGCGCAACCGAGTCGCGACTGGTTGAGTCCGCAACTCGGCTACCTTGCTGCATCCCGGAGTCGCACCAAGGTTCGAAGCTGGTTTCGTCAACGGGACAAGGATCAGAACAAGCGGCAGGGTCGCGAAATTCTCGAGCGCGAACTTGGCCGCCTGAATGTTCGCGATCTTGCTACGGAAGAGCTAGCCAAACAGTTGAAGTTTGGCAACAACGATGCGCTGTATATCGCCCTTGGTGCCAGCGACATAACGGCGGCGTCAATCGCCTCAGCGGTGCAGAACCTGCGCCAGGAAGAGCCGACGGATCTCATTCGCAAACGGCGACACTCGACACAGAAAAAAACCGGCTCTGCTGGCATCGCAATTCGCGGCGTTGGTGATTTGCTATGCAATTTCGCACGCTGCTGCCGACCGGTACCGCCTGAAGACATTGTCGGGTACATCACAAAAGGTCGCGGCGTCAGTATTCATCGCCAGGACTGCGGTAACTATCTGAGTTTGCATGCCCGTCATCCGGAGCGCGTCATTGAAGTGGACTGGGGACATGCTGCTGACGCCACTTATCCAGCAGAGTTGCAACTGCATGCATTCAACCGACAAGGCCTGCTGCGCGATGTCAGCAGTGTATTTGCCGATGAAAATGTCAGCGTAGACAGCATCCAGACACAGACCGACAAACAGTCGATGCAGGTGACAATGGAACTGGACGTCATGGTTCCCGGCCTGCCTACGCTCAGCCGCGTGATAACCCGATTGGAACAACTGGCTAACGTTACATCGGTTCGAAGAAAAAACTAACGAACGAAGACCATTCCGTCCGGCTTTGTCCTACCCACTAAATTCCACGTGACAGATCGAGGGAAACATCGAGCACCTTGTTTTGATCCTTGTACTGCTCCCACCTCTCGACCATTTCGCCGACCCTTTCCGGGTGCTTGCTGCTCAAATCGTTAATTTCCGCAGGATCTTCTGCAAGGTTGTATAACTCCCACTCACCACTCGCAAAGGGTGGTGGCATCCGGAGGATTTTCCAGTTCCCGTCAAAAAAGGCCTTAAGGCCGAAAAGCTCGTAGCCGACTTGTGCAGCACCGGCATATGGCGTTTTCGCTTGGTCAGAGAAAAAATCCAACAAGGACTGACCCTGCATCGGCAACACCGCACGACCCTCGAACTCCCTGGTATGAGAAACATCGGCAATATCGAGAATCGTTGGCATGATGTCGCGAACATGGACGAATTCATTCGACATTGATCCGGCATTACTCATGGAACCCGGTAGCTTGACGATGAATGGCGACCTGATCCCTCCCTCGCTCGTGAATGCCTTGAACATCCGACCCGGGGACATGCTTGCCTGTGCCCAGCCCGGTCCCATTTCGATGTAGGAATTGACCAAGCCACGATTGTCCAGACTATTATCGAAGGAGTTAAGAAATTCCTCTGTTTGACCGGGGTATGCCATCGGAAGTGCGCCGTTGGCGCCGTTGTCTGAGAAAAAGAGGATCATGGTGTTGTCGTATTCGCCAATCTCCTTCAAGTAGTCGAAAACTCGCAGGATCTGCTCATCCAGGTAGTCCAGCATCGCTGCGTATACCTCCATGTCGCGTGCGGCATTTGCTTGCTCTTCATTCGACATTTCAGACCAGGCACTAACCGAAGCGATACGCGGATACGGCTCGGCGTCGGCTGGAACAATACCAAGGTCCTTTAGTGCTTGAAGTCGCTTTTGACGTAGGTCGTCCCAACCCGAATCGTATGTCCCGCGGTACTTATCGATGTATTCCTTTGGTGCATGCAGCGGATCGTGCACTGCTGTATAGGAAAGGTAGGCAAAAAACGGGCTGCCATCGCCACGATCGTCCTCAAGAAACTCCAACATGGTGTCTGTGTAGTACTTTGTTGAATAGAAGTCGTCCGGTAGCGATTCCACAGGTTCGCCGTTACGCATGTAATGCATTATTTGGGGCGGCGACAACGGCCTGCGGTCATTCCAATGGCTGCCTCCGCCGGGCATGAGCGCAAAAGTTTCCTCGAAACCCCGGGCATGTGGGCGCGTTTCCGGTTCATCGCCGAGGTGCCATTTACCGGCCATATAAGTATGGTAGCCGCCAGCTCTCAACAGTTCTGGCAGGGCGGCGACTTCATCGTTCAAATACCCGGCGTATCCCGGGTAGCCCTCCATTTCTGGCGTCAGGAACTCTCCCATCGTGCCGATACCCGCCAGATGGTTGTCCACCCCGGATAGCAGCACTGATCGTGTCGGCGAGCAGCTGGGCAATACATGAAAGTTGGACAAACGCAGCGCTTCGTTGGCGAGTCTATCCAGCGTGGGCGTCGCAATCTCGCCGCCAAAAGCGCCTATATCCGAGTAACCCATGTCGTCGGCAACAATGAGCAGGATATTGGGTTTCTTCGCTGGCGTTTGTACCTGAGACTGCTCCTGCGGTTTTTCGCAACCGGAAACAAACTGCAAGAGCGCCACAACGAACCCTACAACCAAAATCCTCTTCATGATGACCCTCGCCTATTTGTTGGGAAAATTCAGTGCTCGATTGTCGACGGCCAGGGCCGCCTCGTGAATTGCCTCGGCCAGGCTGGGATGTGCGTGAATGGTGCGTTGAATGTCTTCAGTGCTGCCCGAAAACTCCATCGCAAGTACTGCTTCTGCGATCAACTCCCCCGCCATCGGGCCGATGATATGTACGCCGAGAATTTCGTCGTCGTCCGCGGCCGAAACAATCTTGACCATTCCCGCTGTTTGTTCCATCACCTTGGCGCGGCCACTTGCCGCAAAAGGAAAGCTTCCGACTTTGTACTCGCGACCGCTCGCCTGCACTTCTTCCTCGGTCTTGCCAACCCAGGCAATTTCCGGCGACGTGTAAATGACGGACGGGATAACGTTGTAATTGAGTTCCGCGATTTCCCCGGCGATCAGGTCGGCGGCCATGACGCCCTCTTCTGAACCCTTGTGCGCCAGCATTGGCCCGCGCACGCAATCACCAATGGCATAGATCCCTTTGACATTAGTCCGGCACTCATCGTCAACTTCGATGAAGCCACGTTCATCGATCTGAATTCCCGAATTATCCGCAAGCAGTCCGTCCGTAAACGGACGCCGCCCGACTGCAACGACGAGTTTCTCCACCGTCAGAGACTGCTTGCCGGAATGATCCTCGTAGTCGACGACTACCTTGTTCCCTGAGACCATTGCGGAAATGACCTTGGCGCCCAGGAGAATGGCCATGCCCTGTTTCCTGAACTGGCGGCCGGCCTCCTTCGCAAGCTGGCGGTCCACCATGAACAGGAAGTCATCCATGGCCTCGAGCACGGTAACCTCGGAACCCAGCCTGCTCCAGACACTGCCGAGTTCAAGCCCGACGACACCGCCCCCGACCACGCCGAGTGTCTTTGGCGCTGCGTCGAAATCCAGTGCACCCCAGGAGTCGACAATGCGCTCTCCATCGAACGGCGCAACACCAAGCTCTATGGGGGTCGAGCCGGTGGCGAGAATGATGTAGCGCGTATCGAGGACTTCGACTTCGCCATCGACCGGAGTGAATTCCACCTTCTTGTCCGCCAGCAAGCGTCCGTGGCCAACCAGCCCGGTAACATTATTCGCTTTAAACAATCCGGCAATACCACCGGTCAGCTGCCGGACAATTCCATTTTTCCGCTTTTGCATTTGCCCGATATCAACTGTAACACCCGTTGTATTGATACCGTGTTTGCTGAATTCATGTTGTGCCCGGTGAAAAAGTTCGGATGACTCAAGCAAGGCCTTCGACGGGATACACCCGGCATTCAGGCAGGTACCGCCGAACGCATTTTTCCCATCCTTGTTTTCCCATTCATCGATGCAGGCGACGTTCATTCCGTGCTGGCTGGCACGGATCGCCGCCACGTACCCGGCCGGACCGGCGCCAATCACAACAACGTCGAAACTTCTACCCATATTCCTGAATGCGCCTGCCTAAACCTGCAGCAGGAGCCGACCCGGATCCTCAAGCGAGTTTTTCAGATTGACGAGGAACTGCACCGCTTCCTTGCCGTCGATGATGCGATGATCGTAGGTCAGCGCCAGGTACATCATCGGGCGCACCACAATCTCACCATCAACAACCATCGGCCGCTGCTGAATTGCATGCATACCGAGGATTGCGCTTTGCGGCGGATTCAGGATCGGCGTCGAGAGCATCGAGCCAAATACGCCCCCGTTGGTGATCGTAAAGGTGCCGCCGGTCAGATCTTCCATGCTCATCGTGCCGTCGCGCGCTTTTTTCCCGAGCGCCGCGATGTCCGACTCTATTTGCGCAAAGCTCAGATGATCGACATTTCTCAGGACCGGCACCATGAGACCGCGATCTGAGGAGACCGCGATGCCGATGTCGAAATAGTCATGATAAATAATGTCTTCGTCTTCCACCGACGCGTTGACGGCAGGGTACTTTTTCAGCGCTTCGACCGCCGCCTTGGCGAAAAACGACATAAATCCAAGGCGCACACCGTGTTCTTTTTCGAACGACTCCTTGTAGCGCTTCCGCAATGATATGACCTTGGTCAGATCGACTTCATTGAACGTCGTCAACATGGCGGCGGCATGTTGCGCTTCCACCATCCTTGCAGCAATTCGTGCGCGCAAACGCGTCATCGGAACGCGTTGTTCGGTGCGCTGTGCGCCAGCAGCCGGCAATGCAGGTGCAGGATCACCCGGCGTCACATCTTCATCGCTGTGACTTTTCAGATACGCCATAACATCTGATTTGGTGATGCGGCCGTCTTTGCCCGATCCGCCGACGCTGGTCGCGTCGAGATCGTGTTCGTCCAGCAGACGCCTGACGGCTGGGCTCAGTTTTTGTGCTGCTTCGGCAGGTGCTGCAGTTTGCACTGGCGCCTCGGCTTCCTGCCGTTCGACTGCCGCAGGCACCGCACTTTCGTCCAGCAATGCCAGCAATTCGCCGCTGGTAACGATGGTGCCATCGCTGACTTTGATTTCGATCAAGGTTCCGGAAGCCGGCGCAGGCACTTCGAGTACGACCTTGTCAGTTTCCAGGTCGACAAGATTATCGTCGCGCCGAACGGTATCCCCCACTTTCTTGTGCCAGCCAACGAGCGTCGCGTCAGTCACCGACTCCGGCAGCTGCGGTACCTTGATTTCGATCGTCATTTGCTTTTCTTCTTGTTGCCAACAGGCTGTTTCGACTTGCTCGCCTTTACCTGGAGATCCAGCGCGGCCTCGACCAACGCCTGCTGTTGCTGCAAATGTAACCTAAAAACGCCCGAAGCAGGTGCTGCTGAGCCAGGCCGTCCCGCGTAATAGAGCTGCTGCTCGTCGCCAAGGGGCTCCTGCAAACGGTGCCTGACCTGATACCACGCGCCCTGGTTCTGCGGCTCTTCCTGACACCAGACGATATCTTGCGCCTGCGGATAGCTTGCGATGACCTCAGCATACTTGTCTATCGGGAACGGATACAGCTGTTCGATGCGAACCAGGGCGGTGGTCGAAACCTCGTGCACCTCCCTGGCCTCCGCCAGGTCGTAATATACCTTGCCGCTGCAGAACACGACGCGCGTGACACTGGATTTGTCCAGCTCCGCATCGTCTTCAAGAATCAGTTCAAAGCGTCCCGTTGAAAGATCACTGAGTGGTGACACGGAGACCTTGTGCCGCAGCAGGCTTTTTGGCGTCATCACGATCAATGGCTTGCGGTAGGCGCGCAGCATCTGCCGGCGAATCATGTGAAACATCTGCGAGGGCGTTGACGGAATGCAAATCTGCAGGTTGTCCTCCGCACACAATTGCAAAAAACGCTCCAGCCGGGCGGAGGAATGTTCCGGGCCCTGCCCTTCATAGCCGTGCGGCAGGAACAAGGTGAGCCCGCAAAGGCGTCCCCATTTCGCCTCGCCAGAACTGATGAACTGGTCGATAACCACCTGCGCGCCATTGGCAAAGTCGCCAAACTGTCCTTCCCAGATGACCAGCGTTTGCGGGTCTGTGGATGCATAGCCGTATTCGAAGGCCATGACAGCCTCCTCGGAGAGCAGCGAATCGATAATCCGGAACGCGTTGCTTTTCGCAGAGATCGACTGCAACGGAATAATTTCCTGGCGGTTCGCCTGGTTATGCAATACCGCGTGGCGATGGAAAAACGTGCCGCGCCCGCTGTCCTGCCCGGTAACCCGGCAATCGAAACCCTCATCGACAAGCCCGGCATAGGCCATGGTCTCGGCGAAGCCCCAATCCATCGGGATCTCGTCTGCGGCCATCCTGATACGATCGGAAATAACGCGTTGCACGCGACCGTGCAGCACATAACCAGGTGGCAAGTCAGTGAGTTTTTTCGAGAGCTCAGCGACTTTTTCCACACTCAATGTCGTATCGACCTCTGCGTTCCAGTCGGCATTGAGATACGGACGCCAATCCACCGTGAATTCATTGCCGATCATGCCCAGCGTCGATTGCGGCACGGGCTCGCCGCGATCGAGACGATCACGATAGCTGTCCTGCAATGCCGCAACAACGGCCGCATCGGCAACACCGGCAGCGATCAGGCGCTCTGCATACAGCGTCATCGTGGTTTTGTGTTTGCGGATGTGTGAATACATCACGGGTTGCGTCGCCGCCGGCTCGTCGGCCTCGTTATGGCCGTGACGGCGGTAACAAACGAGATCGATGACCACGTCCTTTTTAAATTTCTGCCGGTACTGCAGCGCCAGGCGAGTGACGAACAACGCCGCTTCCGGATCGTCCCCGTTGACATGGAACACCGGCGCTTCGATCATTTTCGCCACATCGCTGCAATACGGCGTCGAGCGCGCATCCTGCAGCCGGCTCGTGGTAAATCCAATCTGGTTGTTAACGACAATATGAATCGTACCGCCGGTACGGAAGCCGTTGGTTTGTGACATCTGAAAGGTCTCTGTCACGACACCTTGCGCCGAGAATGCAGCATCCCCGTGTATCAGAACGGGGATGACTTCCTGCCGCTCGAGATCACCTCTGCGCTGCTGACGGGCGCGCACTGATCCTTCCACCACCGGATTCACGATCTCCAGATGCGACGGATTGAATGCAAGGGCGATGTGTACGTTGCCGCCCGGGGTCTTCATGTCCGCGGAAAAACCCTTGTGGTATTTCACGTCGCCCGAGCCCTTCATGTCGGCAGGCTCGACGTTGCCCTCGAATTCCTCGAACAGTTCTTCCGGCGACTTGCCCAGGACATTGACCAGCACGTTGATACGCCCACGGTGCGCCATGCCGATGACGAGTTCCTTCACACCGGACATTCCGCCTTGCTGGATAAGGTCCGCCAGCATCGGTATGAGGCTTTCTCCCCCTTCGAGCGAAAATCGTTTCTGGCCGACGAAGCGCGTGTGCAGATAGCGTTCAATGCCTTCGGCCGCGATTAGCTGTTCAAGCAACCACAATCGGGTTTCGTCAGGGAAACCGCCAGACACGACGCCCTTTTCAAAATGTTTGCGCAGCCACAGCCGTTCCCGCGCCCTTGACACATGTGCGAATTCCGCACCCAGCTTGCCGCAGTAAATTTTCCTGAGGAGATCCAGGATGTCACGAAGTTTCATGTGGCGGTGGCCGGTGCCGGCAAGACCACCCGCATAAAACTCGGTGTCCATGTCAGATTCCGTCAGCCCGAGGTAGTCGAGCTTCAGCACACCGGGCGTGTGCCGTTCCATGATTCCAAGCGGGTCGAGGTCCGCGATCTGATGGCCTCGCAGATAATAAACCTGGATCAATCGCGCAACCGCGGCCTGCTTTTCCCCGGCGGCGACGGCTGGTCCCGACGTGGTCGCCAGACCTTGGCCATGCGTCCTCGACGTCCGCGCTTTTTCGATGAGCCGCTGACGGATCGGACCATGGGCGACTTCCGCCTGCCCGTCCCCCAGCGACCGGAAATAGCGGCGCCAGTCCTCCGTGACAGAATCCGGATTCCTTACATACTGCTCATACATCGCCTCCACGGCAGGCGCATTGCTGCCATAGAGCGGTGATGAAGCATATTGGTCTTGCAGCGAATTACTCATAGCGCCTGAAATCCGGAAGCCGGACATTTCGGCTGACGAATGCCGAAAAAAGGGGCGCTATCTTATCGCATGCCTCCTGCAGAGGGAATGCGACGACAAGGCGGACGCTGGAATTATATCTGTTGAATCAGGAAGACGAATTCGTAGCACACGAGAATTGCGTAGAGACTGAATAAAAATGTCAGGATCAGTCCGGTACGAAACCGCCTCATGAACTTCGCCCTGGCCAGGAACACCAGCGCCAGGATGCCAATGCTCGTTAGCAGCATTTTGGTCATGGCAAACATCAGTGTACTTTGGCCGATGACAGCGGCCATGACGGGATTAATTTCTATGGCGCCACGGTCGAGCAACTGCAGTGTCAAAAATGCGTCAAAACAACTCAGCGTCATGATGCCGGTTGCCAGGAAGAACAGCCATGGATGGTGGTAGTCGGTAAAAATCGGCACGCCTTCGCTGGCGCGCCTTGTGGTGCGCCTACGCGAACGCAGATATCCGAAAACGAGTGTGCGCCACGATAAGTCACGCCGTTCCGAATCCGTCCGGTCAATGATGGTTTCTTCGATTCCTTCGAAACTAGTCAATGCTATTCCTTGTTCTAATTATTCGATTGGAGGTTTTGCAATATGTTAACTCGATCTCCAGTAGCCATTCCAACAATACCATTTTTTGTCCGAACGAGAAGTGAACTGGCCCCCAGTCACTCCCACAAGGCCCGCCATCAGGGTGTTTCGGTGCTCAATCGCCAGGACGCAACTCGGTATTTTGTAAAAAAAATCCACCGCCGCCCGGTTTATACGCATTGGAAGGCAGGCGTAAAAGGACGATAATTACCTCGCAACATGCCACCGAGGAACCCGCGATGAAGGGCTACACTGCCGCTCTGCCATCTGGAGAAGCTATCCACTATATCGATCGAAAGCGCTGGCTCTGGTCGCTCTCGGTCTTTTATCCTTTACAGCCCCTTATGGGAATTTGGCTGCACGCCGAGACTGGCAACGAGGCCTGGCTGTTGCTGCCGCTGTTCACGGGCTATGTCGTGGCACCAATTCTCGACTGGATCCTGGGCGAGGACAGGAACAATCCGCCGGAGGTAATCGTGCCGCAGCTGGATCAGGATGCCTACTATCGTTTCCTGACCTACGCGGTCGTGCCGCTGCATTTTGCCACCCTGATCGGTGCTGCCTGGTGGGCAGGTACGCAAGACCTCAGTTGGTGGGCGTTTCTTGGCCTTGCGGTGGTCGCAGGCATCGCCAGCGGACTCGGCATCAATACCGGACACGAACTGGGCCACAAGAAATCCAGGCTCGAGCGGTGGCTCGCGAAAATTGTCCTGGCCGTGCCCGTATACGGTCACTTCTGGATAGAACACAACCGCGGCCATCACCGCGATGTTTCTACGCCGGAAGATCCTGCAAGTGCACGCATGGGTGAAAGCATCTATCGTTTTGCCCGGCGCGAGATTCCCGGCGCATTCCTGCGCGCCTGGGCGATTGAAAAAGAAAGACTGCAGCGCCGTGGCAAGTCCGTCTGGGATACTGATAACCAGGTCCTGCAATCGCTTGCCCTGGCCACGGTGTTACAGCTCGGGCTAATCGTTCTTTTTGGCTGGAAGATGATTCCTTTTCTAATCGTGCACAACGTCTTCGCCTGGTGGCAATTGACCAGCGCCAACTACATCGAGCACTACGGATTACTGCGTCTCAAAGACCAAACTGGCAAATTCGAACGCTGCCAGCCGCACCACTCCTGGAACAGTAACCATATATTCAGCAACCTGGTCCTGTTTCACCTGGAAAGACATTCGGATCATCACGCTCACCCGCTGCGCCGCTATCAGTCGCTGCGCCATTTTGCCGATCTGCCGACGCTGCCAAACGGTTATTTCGGCTCCTATTTGCTGTCGTACGTGCCGTGGCTTTGGTATTGGGTAATGGACAAAAAGCTGCTGGCATTGCCGCATATCGATGGCGATCTCGACAAAATCAACATCGACCCGCACAGCAAAGAACGGATTGTCCGGAAGTACGGCAAGAGCGCCGAAAATGACTGATTTCAAATGTCCGGAATGTGGTTACGTTTATAGCGAAGAAGCAGGCGACGAACATGAGGGCTATCCGCCCGGCACCAGCTTTCAGTCGCTACCGGACGATTATGTCTGTCCCGATTGCTCGGTCCGCTACAAGGAAGACTTCGAACCAGGCTGAAGTTTCAGCCGTTGTTATCGAATCGTGCGATTTAACAATATGTCAAAGATGTTTTTATTTCAGCCAGTCCGTGACGCGAAACGAGGCGATGCGCGCCTGCACGTAAAGCAGGCGCATTGACGGCAGCGGAAAACGACCACTTAGTCCCTTGACCACTGCCGGCACGGATTCAGGGGCCCTGCGATCGTCGACCCTGCTGCTGCCAATCCATTCGGCAATTTTTTGCCCCGCCCAGGTTGCGGTATTCACGCCGTTGCCGTGATAGCCGAAACCGAAAAATACCGAAGGATCATCTTCCAGCCTGCCAATGGCAGGAGTCATTCTGCGCGTCAGGCAAATGAGTCCATGCCACCGGTAATCAATCTCGATATCTCGCCACTCGGGGAACATCTTGTGCATCGCCGCAATCAATGCCGCAAAATTTCTGGCGGCGCCGCCCGGCGCCCCGTTGAAACTTCCACGGCCTCCCCACATGAATCGCTTGTCGGGGAGTAAGCGAAAATAATTCAGTAGGTCATAGGACGTGATGACCGGTGATTCGGTTTGCCAGGCATGTGCTGCCAATTCGTCATCGCTGAGCGGCCGCGTAACAACAATTGCGCTGATAATCGGCAGCGTCCTGGCATAAAAAGCAGGCAGCAGATGCTCCGGCGTAAAACCATTCGTCGCCAACACAACGTAACGGGCACGCAGAGTGCCGTACCTTGTCGTCAGCACATGAGACGCGCCATCATTACCCCATTCGATAACCTCACTTTGTGGATGCAGGAATGCACCCTGCTTTTCGGCGGCGGCAGCCAAGCCGCGTATGTATCGCATTGGGTGCAGGCCAAACGTGGGTTGCAGCGTAGATGCACCGTGTAATTTCGGAAAATCAAAGTACTGTTCACGAAACTGCTCGCGTTTCAGTACCGTGGTAGTCAGCCCGAGCAGCCGAATCCGGTTTTCGGCGTAGTCCGTTATTTCCTTGAAGGCCTTGCGCGTGCACGCCACTTGGAGCTCGGCATTACCCTGGAGCGGCGAATCAATTTTTTCTTCGTGGATGATTTGACGCACCAGCTCAACCGCATCCACTTGCGATTGATAATACTTGCGCGTCTCGTCAACGCCGTAATTGCGAATCATGTTGTCGATGTCGAGTGACGAACCGCCAATGCTGCAGAAACCACCATTGCGCCCCGACGCCCCCCAACCGATATGGCCGGCTTCCAGTACCCTGGCATCGACCTGGTGATCGCGGCATAGATGGTAGGCAGCCGACAGTCCCGTATAGCCGCCGCCGATGATGGCAACCTCACATTGCTCGTTACCAATTAACGGCTTAGCCGCCAGCTTGGTATCGCCCTGGGTCGCCTCCCAGTAAGACGGCTCCGGATCCCCGAAGCGGTATAGATTCCTGTGGTATAGCCTGTTTGGCACCGGCTGTCAGGCGCCCTTGGGCGCCAGGCGGTGCACCAGCGGGTCGCCGCGGACGAAATACAAACTCGCAAGCATCAGTATCAGCAACGGCAATGGGAGCACGACAAGTGTGAACCAGCCATACAGGTGAATGACGGTCCCGGCCAGCAGCGATGCCGTCGCCGAGATGCCGAAGACAGTAAATTCATTGACTGCCTGCGCTTTGAAACGCTCATTCATGGAATACGTCAGTGTCAGCATCGTCGTACCGCCGACATACAGAAAATTCCAGCCGACGCCGAGCAATATCAGCGCATACCAGTAATGCGCGTACTCATGGCCCTGCATCCCGATCACCGACGCGATGATCAGGGCCAGGCCGCCAAACGACATCATTCTCACGGTGCCCAGTCTTTCGATCAGGAATCCTGAAAACAGGGACGGCACGTACATGCCGAGCACATGCGCACGAATTATGCCGGCGGTTTCTTCGAGCGAAAAGCCGTCGGTAATATGCATGCTCAACGGTGTTGCAGTCATAATCAGCGTCATCACGCCGTAGGCGGTCACTCCGCCAAGCACCGCAACGAAAAAAACGGGCTGCCGGATAATGTCGCCGATCCGCCTTTGCACTTTCGAATGATGATCTGACTCGTCTCCCCTCATCGGCACCAGGGCGAAAAACATTGCGGCTTGCATGAGATAAAGCACCGCGACGGCGGCCAGCGTTCCGGCGTACTGCACCGACGGGAAAAAAAACTGGCCGTGCTTGACGAGCTCTGGCCCGATCATTGCGCCACCGATCGCGCCGAGCAGCACCACGGATATTGCGCGGGGCGTATGTTCCGCATCAACACTTTCCGCTGCTGCGTACCGATATTGCTGGGTGAATGCCATGTTAATACCGAACAAACCGGCAGCGACCACGAACAGCGAGAAACTGCTGGCGTAAAGCGCGTAGGCGGCCAACAGCACCGCTACCACAGCGCAAAGTGACGCCATCGAAAACCCCAGCTTGCGTCCAACCTTTCTCATCAGGACTGTTGCCGGAATTGTCGTGGCGGCAATACTGATGACCATGATCGAAATTGGCAGGGTCG
>Ga0114949_10001081_pt1 | contig 16172 bp, 13 predicted proteins | sample N074metaG_FD_83505 | JGI IMG/M metagenome (GOLD analysis project Ga0114949, IMG submission 83505) | Deep subsurface microbial communities from Kermadec Trench to uncover new lineages of life (NeLLi) - N074 metaG | ecosystem: Environmental > Aquatic > Marine > Ocean trench > Sediment | place... | reverse complement strand
GATGTACTAAATACGCGGGACTACCCCGGTCCTCGCTTAATCCGCGGGGCACGCTTGCTGCGCAAGCTCGGAGGCCCCCCGGGCTCGGCCGCCATTTGCGGTGCAAATGGCCCCGCTTTCGGCTTTTTCTCTATTGGTATGGAGGATTCCTGCACGGACTCTTCGAAAAGATCAACGATGTCAGGTTTTTAAGCAGGTCGGAAGGGGTTGAGCGACAATCAGGCCGTGGGTAAGCTTTTGGTGTATTTCGGGGTTTTCAGTGAGCACTGTTTGAGTCCAGGTTTTTGCGCAGCAAAAATTGTCGAGTTGCGCAGCTGCCGAAATACACCAAAAGCTTACGGCCGTCGCTCAACCCCTTCCGACCTGCTTACAAACCGGGGTTCTCCAGTGATTTTTTGGAAGTATCCCAGTTGCCCTAATAAACATGAGAATTACTCAGCGGGGCTTGACAAGAAGTGTCTGAAAATTAATGCATTTTTCGGCTTTTATAAGGTTGACCGAATAGGGGGCGGTACCTATAATGCACAGCCTCGAATTTGGGTCGGTAAGACGAGACCGAGCCAAGGTAAAATGCCGAAGGGGCGTTTACGTCGAGAGTAAGTTTTGATGCGGGGTGGAGCAGTCTGGTAGCTCGTCGGGCTCATAACCCGAAGGTCGTCGGTTCAAATCCGGCCCCCGCTACCAATTCTAGCGAGAGGTACCTAGTAGAGAGTCGCCCGATGGGCTCGCACTCTACCTCGGGTCGGCATAGCCGGGCGAAGGTAATCGGTTCAAATCCGGCCCCCGCTACCAATCCCGCGTTGTCTGCACCCAACAAAGACAGCGCGATGTTAAGAAGCCCCTTCTTGGGGCTTTTTTGTACACGGAGAAAAAGTGGCAGTAAGAGAACGGCAGCTGGAAGACATGCTGAAACCCACCGTTGAAGGTCTGGGTTTTGATCTGTGGGGTATAGAGTATATCTCCCAGGGTCGGCATAGCGTGCTGTGTATTTACATTGAATCCGACAGGGGGATCAACGTAGATGATTGCGCCCAGGTCAGCCACCAGGTGGGCAGTCTTCTCGATGTAGAGGACGCGATTACTGGCGAGTACACCCTGGAAGTGTCCTCACCGGGTATGGACCGATTGTTGTTCAGATTGGACCAGTACCCCGCCTATATTGGCGAAGAAATAGAAGTGCGCCTGCGCACCGCCTTCGAGGGGCGGCGCAAGTTTAGAGGTGAACTGAAAGGTTTAGAGGGCAAAGACATTGTGGTGCAGGTAGATAATCATGAATATCTGCTGCCCTACGACGCGGTAGACAAAGCGCGTATACAACCCCGCAGCTAAGGCGGGTTAAATTTGAGTGAGTGTAAACAGGCGAACGGGCGAGGCGAGAAATGACAAAGGAAATTCTGTTAGTCGCAGAGGCAGTATCGAATGAGAAAGGTGTACCCGAGAGTATAATTTTTGAAGCGATAGAGCTGGCCCTGGCAACGGCCACCAAGAAACGGTATGACGAAGATGCCGACATCGAGGTTACCATCGACCGGACCACTGGCGACTACGTTACCGTGCGCCGTTGGCTGGTTGTCCCGGACGACGAAATGGCCCTGCTGGGTACGCAATTTACCACCGAAGAAGCGGTGGAAGTCAACGCTGATCTCAAACCTGGCGATATCCACGAAGAATCGATTGAAAACGTCGGCTTTGGTCGCATCGCCGCGCAGACAGCCAAGCAAGTTATTGTACAGCGCGTGCGTGAAGCCGAGCGCGAACAGGTTGTAGAGCGCTATGTAGACCGGGTGGGCGAATTATTGGCCGGTACAGTCAAGAAAGTAACCCGCGATAATGTGATCGTAGATCTGGGCAATAATGCCGATGGCCTGTTGTCCAGAGATCAGTTGGTTGGCAGAGAGACCTTCAGGGTAAACGACCGGGTTCGTGCCATTCTCACTGGTATCAGCGACGAACCCAGGGGGCCGCAATTGATCCTGAGCCGTTCCTGTCCCGAGATGCTCATAGAGCTGTTCAAAATTGAAGTCCCGGAAATTGCCGAGGAAGTGATACAGATACGGGCAGCGGCCCGCGACCCGGGTTCTCGCGCCAAAATCGCCGTCAAAACCAATGACCAGCGCATTGATCCTGTGGGCGCCTGTGTCGGTATGCGGGGTTCTCGCGTGCAGGCGGTTTCCAATGAGCTGGATAACGAGCGGGTAGACATCGTGTTATGGGATGACAACCCGGCCCAGCTGGTCATCAATGCCATGGCACCGGCAGAGGTTGAGTCCATTGTTGTCGATGAAGACAACCAAACCATGGATGTCGCCGTGTCAGAGGACAACCTGGCACAGGCCATTGGTCGCGGTGGCCAGAACGTCCGCCTGGCGGGTCAGCTCACCGGCTGGACTATTAATGTCATGAGCACCGATGAAGCCGCCGAAAAGCACGAAGCGGAAGACGGTAAAGTTATCCAGGTGTTCATGGACGGGCTGGATATCAATGATGAAATTGCTGAAATCCTGGTCGAGGAAGGCTTTACCTCTATCGAGGAAGTGGCCTATGTGCCCTTGGAAGAGCTGATGGGCGTCGATGGTTTCGACGAGGAAATCGCCGAAGAGTTGCGCTCCCGTGCCAAGGATGCCCTGCTCACCCAGGCCATCGCCTCGGAGGAAGAGCTGGGTGCCCATGAGCCCGCAGCAGACCTGTTGGAGATGGAGGGCATGGATAAGCATCTGGCCTTTATTTTGGCCAGCCGGGAAATTATTACCATGGAAGATCTTGCCGAACAGGCCGTGGATGAACTCATGGACATAGAAGATATGACTGAAGAACGTGCGGGTAAGTTAATTATGACCGCCAGAGCACCCTGGTTTGCCGAGGAAGACGCATAGCGTTTCGTCGATACAGCAACTAGTGATAAACCAGGGTACCAAGGAGAAGAACGAATGGCGCAAGTGACAGTACAGCAACTCGCAGAAGTAGTTGGCGCAACCGCTGAACGTCTGTTAACGCAGATGAAAGATGCCGGTTTGCCGCACACTGAGGCGGAGCAAGCTGTGTCCAATGAAGACAAGCAAACCCTGCTCGCATTTCTCAAGCGCAGTCACGGTGAGTCTACCAATGCGCCCAGGCGTATTACCCTGAAGCGCAAGACCCTCAGCACCCTGAGGACACCGGGTTCCCAGGGCAGGAAAACCGTCAATGTCGAGGTGCGCAGAAAGCGGACCTACGTCAAGCGAGGCCCCGCCGAGCTGGTGGCAGAAGCCGAGGCAACAGCGGCGGCGGAAGCTGGTGAAGCGGCAGAGACAACTACGGCGGAGGATGCACCGTTTGTCGAGCAGCCGGCAGCCGAAGCGGCAGTGGCCGATACGCAGGCAACGGCAGAAGCTGTTGTTGAGCCGACCGCGTCGATAGAAGCACCGGCTGTCGAGCCGATTGTTGATGAGTTTGAAGAAGACCCGGCAACTATGGACCCCGAACTGCTGCGCCAGCGCGCCATTGTGCGCCGCCAACGCAAAGAGGCAGAGGAGTCTGAGGCCAGAAAGCTAGCCCTGGCGGCTCGCCAAGCCGAAGAGGCGCAGAAACAATCCGATGCCGAAGCCAAGCTTAAGGAAACCCAGGTTAAGGCTAAACAGGCGGACAAAGTGTCCAGACCCAAGCGTCTGCATACCGCGCCCTCCGCCGGCGATGAGCAAAAGCGCAAGACTTCCCGTGGGCGCCTTGATCGCACCAATACCCAGGGCCGCGGTAAGCGTCGCGGTCACAACTTGTCACTGGCCGACCTCGAAGCGGCGGAGTCTGGCGGTCGCAGGCGCTCTCGCAAGAAGGTCAACCGGGTGCATTCAGAGCATTCCAAGCACGGTTTTGAAATGCCCACCGAGCAGAAAATGCATGAGGTAGAGCTGGCAGACATGATTTCTGTAGCCGGTCTGGCTCAGCAGATGTCTATTAAGACCGGTGAAGTGATAAAACAGCTGATGAAGATGGGCGTCATGGCCACCATCAACCAGATGATAGACCAGGATACTGCCACCTTGCTGGTGGAAGAGATGGGTCACAGCGTTAAATTGGTCAGTGCTGATGCTATCGAAGACAAGCACGAAGAGATGCTGGCGCAGCACGAGGGCACACCAGAACCCCGCGCACCTGTGGTCACCGTAATGGGTCACGTGGACCACGGTAAAACCTCGCTGCTGGATTATATTCGCAAGACTAACGTGGCCTCCGGTGAGGCGGGCGGCATCACCCAGCATATTGGTGCCTACCACGTAAATACTGATCAAGGCAGAATCACTTTCCTGGATACGCCTGGCCACGCCGCCTTTACCGCTATGCGCGCGCGCGGCGCCAGGAGTACCGATATTGTGATTTTGGTGGTGGCCGCCGATGACGGCGTAATGCCGCAAACCGAAGAGGCGGTACAACACGCCAAGGCGGCGGGTGTCCCGCTGATTATCGCGGTAAACAAAATGGACAAAGAGGGCGCCGACCCCGAGCGCGTCAAAAACGAGTTGTCCGCCAAAGAAGTCATTCCCGAGGAGTGGGGCGGTGATACCCAGTTTATCAATGTGTCCGCCCTCACCGGTGAGGGTGTGGATGCCCTGCTGGATGCCGTATTACTGCAGGCAGAACTGCTGGAACTGGAGGCGCCACGCGATGTGCCGGGCCAGGGTGTAGTTATCGAGTCACGCCTGGACAAAGGGCGCGGATCCATCGCTTCCATTCTTATCCAGAGTGGCACCCTGCGCAAAGGCGATACCGTCGTGGCGGGGCTGCACTACGGCCGAATTCGCGCCATGCTGGATGAAAACGGCAACAACATTGACGAAGCCGGCCCCAGTATGCCGGTGGAGATTCTCGGTTTGGATGGCACGCCGGATGCCGGTGATCAATTCGCCGCGGTGGAGAACGAAAAGCGCGCGCGTGAAATTGTGGTTAACCGCCAGGATAGAACCCGCGAAGCCAAGATGGCTAGGCAGCAGGCTGCCAAGTTGGACAATATGTTCGAAAGCATGACTGCCGGCGAGAAGAAGACACTCAACGTCGTCTTGAAAACCGATGTTCGCGGCTCCCTGGAGGCCATTCAGTCCGCCCTGGTGGAACTGGGCAATGATGAAGTCCAGGTCAATATCGTGTCCGGTGGCGTGGGCGGCATTGCCGAGTCCGACGTGACCCTGGCGATGACATCCTCGGCGGTAATGTTTGGTTTCAATGTGCGGGCCGATACCTCCGCCCGGCGTTTGATTGAGAGCGAAGGCGTAGATCTGCGTTACTACAATGTAATCTACGACTTGATTGACGATGTCAAAGACGCCCTGTCAGGCATGTTACCGCCGGAATTGCGCGAAGAGATAGTGGGCATAGCGGAAGTACGCGATGTATTCAGTTCACCCAAATTTGGTTTAATTGCCGGCTGTATGGTGGTGGAAGGGACTGTGTACCGCTCCAAACCCATCCGAGTACTGCGCGATAACGTGGTGATCTACGAGGGTGAGCTGGAATCGCTGCGCCGCTTCAAGGACGAAGCCAACGAAGTTCGCAACGGTGTGGAATGCGGTATCGGTGTGAAAAACTACAACGATGTAAAGGCGGGCGATTCCATTGAAGTGTACGAAGTGCGGGAGATAGCCCGCACCCTGTAGGGTGGGCGACAACTATGGCCAGGGAATTTACACGAAGCCAGCGCGTCGCCGATTACGTACAGCGCGAACTGGCGGCTATTATTCAGCGCGAGCTGCGCGACCCCCGGGTGGGTATGGTCAGTATCACCGGTGTCGATGTTTCGAGAGATATCGGTCATGCCAAGGTGCATTTCACGGTGTTGGGCGCCGACAATGCCGAGGATGCGAAAGAATCCACCGATGTCCTGAACAAGGCGGCCGGTTTTCTGCGCAGCCAGTTGTCGCGGGACAGCAATATGCGCAGCGTGCCACAGTTGCGCTTTTACTTCGACAGCAGCGTGGGCCGTGGGCGCTTTATGGAAGACTTGATCGGGCGCGCTGCCCAGGCCGATAAAGACCTGGCTAGTGGCGACCAGCGCGACCCAGACTCCGGGACAGGCGGCGAGGGCGAGTAAGCGGTGGGCAGGCGTAGGCGTGGTAGGCCCATTAACGGTATTTTGCTGTTGGACAAACCCCTGGGGGTGAGTTCCAACTATGCGTTGCAGGGGGCAAAACGCCTCTTTGATGCCGCCAAGGCGGGTCACACGGGCGCCCTGGACCCCCTGGCCACCGGTGTGCTGCCTCTGTGTTTTGGTGAGGCCACCAAGTTTTCCCAGTATTTACTGGATGCGGACAAGGCCTACACCAGCACCTTTGTACTGGGTGTGGCTACCAAGACGGGCGACGTGGAAGGCGATGTAATCGCCACCCGGGATGCCAGCCACCTCAGTGAGAGCGATGTGGAGCAGGCCCTGCAGGATTTCAGGGGGGAGATTGACCAGGTGCCCTCCATGTATTCGGCGATCAAGCATCGGGGCCAACCCCTGTACAAGCTGGCGCGCAAAGGCCTGGAAGTGGAACGAAAATCCCGCCGGGTAGTCATAAAGCGGCTGGATTTATTGGTATTCAGACCCGGGTGCAAGGCCGAAGTGGACGTCGCCATAGAATGTACCAAGGGTACATACGTTCGCTCACTGGCAGAGGATTTAGGTGCGCGTTTAGGCTGTGGTGGCCATGTGAGTGCCCTGAGACGCACCCAGGCGGGGCCATTCGGGATAGATAGCTGCGTGACCATGGCTACCCTGGAAGCGTTGCAAGCAGAACAAGATCTGGCGGCAATGGACAATCTGCTGCTGCCGGCCGATGCGGCTATCCAGACCATGCCGCTGGTCGAACTGACTGAATCTGCCGGATTTTATCTGCGCCAGGGGCAGCCGGTATTAGTGCCAAATGCGCCCCGTAGTGGTATGGTGCGCGTCGCGCTGGAAGACGGTGAGTTTTTGGGCGTGGGAGAAATATTGGATGACGGGCGAATTGCGCCCCGTCGCCTGATTGTTACCAACTGATTGTCCACGACAATCACAAAACGGTGACACGAACCTGTCTGTAAATCTGCACGGACAGGCTCTTCATTAACGACGGGCGTTTTTGCCCCGGGCAGATTAAACGAAAGGAAATTATCATGGCGTTGAACGCAGAAAAGAAAGCTGAAATTGTAAAAGACTATCAAACAGGTGAAGGCGACACGGGCTCCCCGGAAGTACAGGTTGCATTGCTGACTGCAAACATTAATGAGTTGCAGGGGCACTTCAAGGAGCACAAGCACGATCACCACTCCCGCCGCGGTTTAATCCGTATGGTTAACCAGCGTCGCAAGCTGCTGGACTACCTGAAGCGCAAAAATGCTGAGCGTTACACAGGCCTGATCAAGCGTCTGGGTCTGCGTCGATAAGCTACGCACACTTTTGCGAGGTTAGATCTGGAGCAGTGATCGGACCTCGTTGTACCTAAAAAGAATTGGAGAATAAATGTGAATCCAGTAACTAAAACATTCCAGTACGGTGGAAAAACCGTAACCCTGGAAACCGGCCGTATCGCCAGACAGGCGACGGGTTCGGTTTTCATCACTGTCGAAAACACCTCGGTACTGTGTACTGTCGTGGCAGAAAAAACTCAACGCGAAGGCCGGGACTTCTTCCCATTGGCAGTGCACTACATCGAGAAGACATACGCTGTGGGTAAAATTCCCGGTGGTTTCTTCAAGCGTGAAGCGCGCCCCAGTGAGAAAGAGACACTCACCTCGCGCCTGATTGACCGGCCCATACGCCCGCTGTTCCCAAATGGCTTTATGAACGAAGTTCAGGTCATCTGTACCGTGGTTTCGGCCGACAAGCATATCGACCCCGATATCGTTGCCATGATTGGTACCTCGGCGGCACTGGCTCTTTCCGGTGCGCCGTTTAATGGCCCCATCGGTGGTGCCCGGGTTGGCTTTACCGACAAAGACGGCTACATCCTGAACCCCACCTACGAGCAGTTGGAAGACAGCAAGCTGAACATGGTGGTAGCGGGTACCGAGGCTGCGGTACTGATGGTTGAGTCAGAGGCGCAAGAGCTGAGCGAAGACCAGATGCTGGGTGCTGTACTGTTCGCTCACCAGGAAATGCAGGTTGCTATTCAGGCTATTAATGAGCTGGTGAAGGAAGCAGGCAAGCCCCGTTGGGATTGGCAAGCGCCCGCCGTCGACGAAGCGCTGGTGGCCGCTGTTGAAGACCAGGTCAAGTCTGACCTGGGTGAAGCCTACCGCATCACCGAGAAGGCTGTTCGCTATGAGCGCGTTGGCGAAATCCGCAATGCCTGCGTAGCGGCGCTGGTAGTTGAAGATGGTCCTTCTAAAGACGAAGTAAAAGACGTGTTCAAAAGCGTTGAGAAAAACCTGGTACGCAAGCGCATCCTGGCCGGCGAGCCACGCATAGACGGCCGCGATGGCCAGACCGTGCGCCCTATCGCCTGTGAAGTTGACGTACTGGCCAAGGCCCACGGTTCCGCCCTGTTTACGCGCGGCGAGACACAGGCGATTGGCGCGGTAACGCTGGGCAGCTCACGCGATTCCCAGATTATCGACGCACTGGAAGGCGAGCGTCGCGACCCTTTCATGCTGCACTACAACTTCCCTCCCTACTGCGTGGGTGAGGCGGGTCGTGTCGGCTTTACCAGCCGCCGGGAAATCGGTCACGGTCGTTTGGCCAAGCGCGCCCTGTTGGCGGTAATGCCCTCGCTTGAGGATTTTCCCTACACCATTCGCGTTGTATCTGAAATCACTGAGTCCAACGGCTCCAGCTCCATGGCATCGGTTTGCGCCGCTTCCCTGGGCATGATGGCTGCCGGCGTACCACTGAAAGCTCCTGTCGCCGGTATCGCCATGGGTCTGGTCAAAGAGGGCAACCAGTTTGCCATTCTTACCGACATCCTGGGTGACGAAGATCACCTGGGCGACATGGACTTCAAAGTCGCCGGTACCGCCGAAGGTATTACCGCCCTGCAAATGGATATCAAAATTGAAGGTATCAATGAGCAGATCATGGAGACCGCCCTGGGCCAGGCCTTGACAGCGCGTCTGCATATTCTGGGTCAGATGAATGAAGTACTGTCCGAAGGGCGTACCGTGACCTCAGACAACGCACCGAGCATGATTATCCTGAAAGTCGACTCTGACAAAATCCGCGACATCATCGGCAAGGGCGGCGCAATGATCCGTTCTATCACCGAAGAGTCCGGCGCCACGGTCGACATCGACGACGACGGTACCGTGCGTGTGTTCGGCCAGAACAAGGCGTCTCTAGACAAAGCCGTGAATATGATCGAAACCATCACTGCCGATGCGGAAATTGGTGCAGTTTACACCGGTACTGTTGCCCGCATCGTCGACTTTGGTGCCTTTGTTAACATCCTGCCCGGCAAAGATGGGCTGGTTCACATCTCGCAAATCGCCAATGAGCGTGTTGAGAAAGTGACCGACTACCTCAAGGAAGGCCAGGAAATTCGGGTGAAAGTGCTGGACGTTGACCAGCGCGGTCGTATCAAGCTCTCCATCAAGGAGTTGCTGGAAGACGAGGCACCTGCTGAAGAAGCTGCCGCTGAGTAAGCTTTAGCGTAAATTGGGCTGCAAGGCCCAATCGAGAGGGATACACTTTTGGGTGTGTCCCTTTTTTCGTTTAAAGCAAGGCCTAAACAGATTGCTATAGCGCTAGGGTCGCACGCATGGCCGGTAATTTGAAAATTCCGATAGAATGAGCAACACAAAGATTGCTACCCAGGTGTCTATTGCCAGGCTCAGCCTGGTGATGGGTCTTTCGGGTTGTGGCGCAATAAAAGCCGCGATTCACTTAATGCGACTATATCTGTCCCAGAAACTCGCATCTGCCCCCGGCATCGACCCGTTACCAGGTTCAAGTTCGGCCATGATGTAATCGGTTGAGGGTTTGGCCAGGGCCTTGTATACAGCGCCGGTCAATTTCAGTGCTTCTGCGCCGGGCCAGGCTGGCGGCAGCAGCTCGTCGGGGAGCGGGGTGTCGTGCAGCAGGATTCTGCGGTAGTCGTGGATTAGCAGGGTGCGAGCAACAAAGGCGGTTTCCGGCGCCGGCGCCTGTTTACGCTGCGACCACTTTAGCAGGGGCTTGTAGCGCTTCAGGAAATCACTGTAGCCCTGTGCCACCTTCGCCAATTGCCAACTGTCATGCACGAGTTTCCGCACCAGTTGGGTCGATGACAGCGACGAGGTAGTGGCATCAAAGATTATCACCTTGTCGGCCACGTCGAATTCCTCCAGGGTTTCCCGCAGGGTGCGCCCGCCATCTCCCGGCTTGGCAAAAGTGCCCGGGCTGACCGTTCGGTAACCTTGCCACTGCAGGCTACGCTTAAATTTCTCGCGGCTCTTGTCCGGAATATTCAACGGCACGAGTAATTGCCAATGTCCCTGCCATTTGTTGTTCTCGAGGGCGTAGATCCGTCGTGCAGCGCGTTCATACTCGTGGGTACCGTAGTCGGTAAATCGATAAAAGCTACGCCGTCCGGCGCGTTCGGCTTCCAGCCAGCCCTCCTTGACTAGCCGGAAGACCGACGTGCGTACCAGGCGTTCGTTGATGCCCAGGGGCGCCATGGCGTTTACCAAGCTGCCCAGCCACACGGTATGGCCATGTTGCGATACAACGTCACCAAAAAAAGTGATGATCAATGAGGTAGTTCGCATAGGGCGGCGATTGACAAAGTTGTCAATGAGACGTTTTACGGTAGCTGGCTGTGGCACGTGATGGGGTTCCGTTAATGGCCTGAAATACAAGCTCTTGATGGGCTTCATTTTGCATCATACGGCTATTTATCCCAATTTACACGCCGGCTTCCATCTTTCATCCATATTATTATTTTTTGTGAAATGATACATAAATATTGATTTATATTGATATATTGTATTATATTGGATCGCTTTTTGGATAAGTTGAAGAATGCAATTGGAGCACATATGAGCAACCAGCCCTGTTTCGACCCCTTGCATGCCATCGAAACCGCCAGTGTGGACGAGTTACGCAGCCTGCAGCTCCAGAGAATGCAGACCAGCCTGCGCCATGCTTACGACAACTCCTCCGCTTACAAAATTAAGTTTGATGCGCACGGGGTTCACCCCGATGATTTAAAAAGCCTGGAAGATCTGGCGCATTTTCCCTTCACCACCAAGAAGGATCTCAGGGATAACTATCCGTTTGGCATGTTTGCCGTACCAATGGAAAAAGTGGTTCGCATTCACGCTTCCAGCGGCACCACAGGCAAACCCACTGTAGTGGGTTACACCCAGGGCGACATTGACGTGTGGGCCGATGTTGTGGCGCGCTCAATTCGCGCCGCAGGGGGCACCGCCGCCGATAAGGTGCATATCGCGTATGGCTATGGCCTGTTTACCGGCGGCATGGGTGCACATTACGGAGCGGAGCGCCTGGGTTGTGCCGTGATTCCCATGTCGGGGGGGCAAACCGAGAAGCAGGTGCAACTGATTCAGGATTTCGACCCTGACATCATTATGGTCACCCCATCGTATATGCTAAATCTCGCTGATGAAATGGATCGCCAGCGTGTGGATACCCGTAAACTATCCCTGCGCGTGGGCATATTCGGTGCCGAGCCCTGGACCGACGCCATGCGTGTAGAAATCGAACAGCGGCTCAATCTTGAAGCTGTGGACATCTATGGCTTGTCAGAAGTCATGGGGCCGGGAGTGGCCCAAGAGTGCCTGGAGAGCAAGGACGGACCAACCATCTGGGAAGATCACTTCTACCCCGAAATTATCGATCCGGATACCGGTGAGGTGCTGCCGGATGGGCAGGACGGCGAACTGGTGTTTACCAGCCTGACCAAGCAGGCGATGCCAGTGATTCGCTATCGCACTCGCGATCTAACCCGTCTCCTCCCCGGCACTTCTCGCACAATGCGGCGAATGGATAAGATAACCGGCCGCAGTGACGACATGATGATCATACGAGGCGTCAACGTATTTCCAACGCAGATTGAGGAGCAGATTTTATCCATCGATGGGCTGTCGCCTCACTACTTTATCGAGCTGCGCAAGCAGGGCAACCTGGATGTAATTGAGATCAACGTGGAGTTGGCAGTCGGCGCGAATGCGGGCAGCAAGGAAGAGGCGGCGGCCGCGCTGAAAAACCGGGTCAAGTCTTACATCGGCGTATCGGCGGGCATCAAGGTACATGATGTCGGCGGCATACCTCGCTCGGAGGGGAAAGCCAAGCGCGTGATCGACAAGCGCTAGGCCCATTATTCGCAGTGTCTAAGTTAGCGACGTCAATTGGAAGCAATACGATAAGTTCTCAGCATGATTGGGAAATGGTAGTTTTGAAGTAACAACAATTGACGGAAAAATATACGGCCGTGGCACGCAAGACGACATAGTCGTATCTCTTTTTTGCCATGAAAGTAATTAAGGATGAGAAGATTCCACTGTTACAGGCTTTTCGTTTACTGGTAGACACAACGGAAGCAACTGGCTCATCTATACCTGAATGGCACTTAATTAAGCCGTTACCCCCACGAGAGACGGAGCTAAGCGGTTGAAAAATAAGAGAAGGCTGGCTGGAATTGGTAAGATGCTTCCTGTCAGAACGCGGTGAATGAGGCTGTCGTCAATCGTCTGATGAGCGGAATGGACGCAGGTAGCGTCAACACCGGTGGCTATTGCATCGCCAGGCAACGCTTGCCGCTAGAGATGGTATGTACACTGGCCCGACAAACCGGGGAATTGCTGAGCACGAACACGCCCAAGGATTGGTTGTGGCGAGGTCGGCATGTGAAGCTGGTGGATGGCACGACGGTGTTGATGCCGGATACCGAGGACAATCAGGCGCGCTATCCCCAACATGGGGGACAGGCACCCGGGGTGGGCGGCTGGTAGGGGTGATTTCCCTGTCCAATGGCGCGGTCATCGATGCTGTGATGGGGCCGTACAAAGGCAAGTGCACGGGCGAGTATGGGCTGTTTCGACGTATCAGGGACTCGTTTGTCGAAGGCGACATCATGCTGGCGGACAGTTATTTTTGCAGTTATTTCCTGATTGCCGACATGCTGGCGCGAGGAGTGGATGTCCTGTTCGAGCAGCATGGTGCACGCACTACGGATTTCCGTAGGGGGAAGAATCTCGGTAGGCGGGATCACCTGGTGTGCTGGACCAAGCCCAGGATCAGGCCTGACTGGATGAGCCTGGATGAATACCGCAGCCATCCGGAAGAGATTACCGTTCGGGAAATGAAAGTCGGTAAGAAAGTGTTGGTCACCACGCTTCTGGCCCCACGAAAAACCCCCAAAGCAGCGTTGGGGGAGTTGTTTTTACAGCGCTGGCACGTGGAACTGGACTTGAGAAACATCAAGACAACTCTGGGTATGGAAACCCTGAGTTGCAAAACGCCGGACATGTGTGAGAAAGAAATGTGGGTCTACATGTTGGCGTACAACTTGATTCGACTTCTGATGGCCGAGGCGGCGCTGCAAGCCGATGTGATGCCACGCCAGTTAAGCTTTAAGCATACGGTACAGATCTGGATAGCCTGGAGTCAATGTCAGTTTCTCTCGGCAGCCAAAGAGGATACCGAAAAGTTGTTCATGCTTATTGCCCAGAAACGGGTGGGGAACCGCCCAGGCAGACTTGAACCCCGGGCGGTCAAGCACAGGCCAAAGCCTTATCCACGCTTACATTGCCATCGTTGGAAAGCTCGCGAGGATCTCGGAAAATATGGACATGCTGAGAAGCTTAGAGCTTAATTAAGTGCCATTCATCGATATGGTCTATATTCAAAACACCAACAATAAGACGATAAGGACGAACCAATATGTTGAGACCTGAGTTTTTGGGCAGTTCTGGCAGGCCATGCACAGGTGGTGCAGCGGATGCAGACCTAGGGGACCATTATGAGTAATACTCCCTACCGCGGGTCCTCTGCGCGTTTCGCCCCAAATTTGCTCAACAATGAACAGGAAATCGATCGGGCGCTTGCCGAGATTCACGCGATGGGATAAGACGATGTTCTACATAGTCGCATTGATCTTGATTGCCCTGTTGGGCTACCTGGCTCAAACAACAGGGCTCTGTATGGTGCGGGGAGTTGTTGAGGCGGAAGCGGGCAAGCCTCTATTTTTGCTGGCCATATTGTTTAGCGGTGCTTTCGCGTGGGTTTCAGTCGCCACTGCGCATTGGATGGAATTGCCTGTCGCATTCGTATCCTTGGAAATCACGGCCTTCGCGATAGTTGGCGGACTGATGTTTGGCTTGGGCGCGGCCTTTAATAACGGCTGTAGTGTCTCCACCATCAGTAAGCTGGCGCGGGGCCATTTGGCCATGTTGGCAACTGTGGTGGGATGGTTTATCGGCTGGGTAATACTCGCTGCCGTTATGCCTGTTCTGCAGCCCACTCTCTTTCACATACCACTCGAATGGCATTACGGCGGGCTATTTGTCATATCCATTGTGATTCTGTTTTTCGTCAGCCGTCTCAATCAACCAGACAGGAAAATCTGGGCCGGCATGCTGATGATTGGATTGATGGCCAGCATCGCCTTTTTATATGAACCCCGATGGACTCCCAGCGGCTTGCTAAACGATGTCAGCCTGGCGCTATGGCTTAACGACGCGGGGCGATGGCCTTCCATCGAGCGTTTTATCCTCATAGCTGCTCTGGTGGCTGGAATGGTAGCCGCTGCGCTACGGACTCGCTCTTTTGAATTGGAGTTTGCAAGTTGGGGCGTATTTCAGAGGCACTTGTTCGCGGGTATTCTGATGGGGATAGGCGCGGCAATTGCCAGTGGAGGCAATGATTCACAGCTGTTGCTGGCATTACCGGCGCTTTCTCCAGCGGGTGCCGCAACGATTTTGTCGATGTTGGTGGGAATCTACCTGGGGCGAAAGTTTGTTTAGGTGGAGGCAGCGCTGTGCGCACGGTTCACACTGACGTGTTTATCCAAAAACAGTTTTGATGTCTTCATACTTTGCGGTGATCGCGTGGACATTGGTGTAGCCCATTTCTTGTAGCGTTAACACTGCCAGTGTTTAAAAGCCCATATCCCTGCAAATCCTTGGGTATCCCTGGAGACCCATAGAAGACTTTAAGTGATTGATTACTAGGGATTTTTCCTTCCCACCGCCATCCCTGGGTGCTACTGTGAATCCGTCTGAGAGGTTACACACGGGTTACACAGGAAAATGGCTACTGCACTGAAATTCAACAAACTGGCGATAGAAAAGATCCCGCTACCAGAGTCTGGGCGGGTGACTTATCTGGATACAGATCCTCCGGGTGCGGTCCGTCGTGATGCAGTACCAGGACTTCATTTGGTGGTGTCATACACAGGTGTGAAATCCTTCGTACTCACTCGAAAACTGAACGGGCGACCCAAGAGAGTCACGATAGGCCGATTTCCTGCTTGGACTGTCGACATGGCACGAAAAAACGCTCGCCAGCTCATCGCCACGATGAGCCAGGGTATCGATCCCATTAAGGAGCGCAGAGCAGCGAAATTCCGTGGAATAACAGTCAAGGAGGCATTTGACGACTACCTGGATACCAGGGCTACCCAGCTCAAGGAAAGCACGAAGAACAACTACAGAATGATGATAAATAGCCATTTATCTGACTGGCAGAGCAAACCAATGGTAGATATCACTGGCGAATTGATCCAAAGAAAGCATGCTTCACTGACGAAGAAGTCCCCCACCGCAGCCAATTCGACCATGAAAGTGCTACGTGCGATCTACCATTTTGGCCAAAGTAAGTATGTCGATGAACACGGTAGCCACCAGAGCCAAGCGGGTTGCTCGCAAGAGTATTGCGGCCATCCCAGCGGAGTCGATTCCGTTTATCGGGGTGGCGGTGCTATTGCTGATACTGGCTATGAGCTGTATGCGGCTTGTGAGACGGTGAAGGACCTGGATCAGTTGTGCTCAGATCTAGGGATGGCTGATGAGACACTGGATGATGTGGTGCACAGTGTTTGTGGTCCGGAGTTGCCTGATGCGCGGGAAATTTGGGGCGGGGTTGTTGAGGATCTGGGCCGGTGGTGGGAGAGTTTAGTGGAGGGTAAGTAGAATCTCCCGATTGCTCGCTCGCCCAGTAGATCCTCAATATCCCGGTGGCTGAGATTGAAACGATAATACAGCCAGACTGCGTAGGAAATGATATCTGGCGAGAATCGGTGGTGCTG
>Ga0114949_10001080_pt1 | contig 16183 bp, 18 predicted proteins | sample N074metaG_FD_83505 | JGI IMG/M metagenome (GOLD analysis project Ga0114949, IMG submission 83505) | Deep subsurface microbial communities from Kermadec Trench to uncover new lineages of life (NeLLi) - N074 metaG | ecosystem: Environmental > Aquatic > Marine > Ocean trench > Sediment | place... | reverse complement strand
GGCGCCGATAAACAACAGGTCGGACAGGTAGCGGCCGATATCCGCGCCTACCGCCCACCCGAACCTTACAAAGGCAAGGGCATCAAATACGCGGACGAGATTATTCTGCGCAAAGAAGGCAAGAAGAAGTAAGGCCATGCTGACCGCAATAAACATGCAAGCGCGCCGCACGCGCAGGGTTCGCGCAGATCTGCGGCGCAAGAGCAAGGACCGCCCCCGGCTGTCCGTGTTCCGATCGAGTAAACATATCTACGCCCAGGTCATCGATGACGATCAGGGCCGAACCCTGGCCGCCGCCTCGAGCATCGACAAGACGCTCAAAGGCAAGCTCGGCAAGGGGACCGACAAGGCGGCGGCGGCCGAAGTCGGCAAGCTGATCGCAGAGCGGGCGGCGGCGGCGGGCGTCAAGGAGGTGGTCTTCGACCGCGGCGGATATCTCTATCACGGCCGGGTCAAGGCCCTGGCGGAGGCCGCCCGGGAAGGCGGCCTGTCGTTCTAAGGAAATAGGTGATGGTACAGCAGAGACGAGATGGCCCCAGAGGCGGCGGTCCCCGGAAGGATGGGCGCCGCGGCGGCCGCGGCCGCGACGATCGCGGCTCACGCGACGAACCCGATCTGATCGAGAAGCTGGTCGGGATCAACCGTGTCGCCAAGGTGGTCAAGGGCGGCCGGCGCTTCGGATTCGCGGCGTTGGTGATTGTCGGAGATGGCCGCGGCCGGGTCGGCTACGGCCACGGCAAGGCGCGCGAGGTGCCCGAGGCGATCCGCAAGGCGACCGAACAGGCCAAACGCGGCATGATCCGGGTACCGCTGCGGGAGGGCCGGACCCTGCACCACGACATCAAGGGCCACTTCGGGGCGGGCAATGTCGTGATGCGCTCGGCGGGCAAGGGTACCGGGATCATTGCCGGCGGCCCGATGCGTGCGATCTTCGAGTCCCTCGGCATCCAGGACGTGGTCGCAAAGTCGGTCGGGACGTCCAACCCCTACAATATGATCAAAGCCACCTTCGAGGGCCTGCAGCGCAGCTCCAGCCCGCGCATGGTGGCCCAGCGGCGCGGCAAGAAGGTCTCGGACCTGCTCGGCGAGCGGCGGGCCGCGACTGCGGAAGCCGCAGAAACTTGAGAGGGGAGTAGACGGCCATGAGCGCGGCGACCAAAACCGTCAAGATAACCCAGACCGGGAGCCCGATCGGCCGCCCAAAAGACCAGCGGGCGACCCTGGTGGGGCTCAAGCTGAACAAGATGAACCGGACCAGCGAGCTCGAGGACACGCCGGCGGTGCGCGGCATGATCGACAAGGTGAGCCACCTGGTGCGCGTCGAAGGCGAAGGCTGAGCCACCGGTCCGGCGGGCCTTTAAGGGGCGCCGGAACAGGCCAATAGGAAGCAAGAACGATGAAGCTGAATCAATTGTCCGACAACCCGGCGGCGCGCAAGGATCGCAAGCGCATCGGCCGCGGAATCGGGTCCGGCACCGGCAAGACCTCGGGGCGCGGCCACAAGGGCCAGAAATCGCGCAGCGGCGTGTCGCTCAAGGGCTTCGAGGGCGGTCAGATGCCGCTCAACCGGCGGCTTCCCAAACGCGGGTTCAAGAACATCTTCCGCAAGGATTTCGTGGTCGTCAATCTGGACCGGCTGCAGGCTGCCATCGACGCCGGCAAGCTCGACCCCAAGAAGCCGGTCGATGTTGCCGCATTGCAGGGTGCCGGTCTGGTCAATAACCCGCGCGACGGCGTCCGCCTGCTTGCAAAGGGCGAATTGAAGACCAAAGTAGATATCACCGTGTCCGGCGCCTCGAAGGCGGCGGCGGCAGCGGTCGAAAAGGCCGGCGGCAGCCTGACGGTGACGGTGCGCGCCGCCAAGAATAGCGCAGAGCCAGCCGCCTCTGGAGCCTGACGGATAAGGACGACTAATGGCTTCTGCCGCTGAACAACTCGCAGCCAGCATGAACTTCGGCGCCTTGTCCAAGGCGACGGAGCTCAAGAAGCGTATTTGGTTCACGCTGGGCGCGCTCATCATCTACCGCCTGGGAACCTACATTCCGGCGCCGGGCATCGATCCGGTGATCATGCAGCAGATCTTCGAGCAGCAGTCCGGCGGCATCCTGGGCATGTTCAACATGTTCGCCGGCGGCGCGCTTGGGCGCATGACGATCTTCGCGCTCAACATCATGCCGTATATCTCGGCATCGATCATCATGCAGCTCTTGACCGCGGTCTCGCCGACCTTGGAAGCGCTGAAGAAAGAAGGCGAGTCCGGGCGCAAGAAGATCAACCAGTACACCCGCTACGGCACTGTGCTGCTGGCCTCGGTTCAGGCATACGGCATCGCGGTCGGCCTCGAAGGTTCGGGCGCCGGCGGCGGCGGTTCGGCGGTGCTGGATCCCGGGCTCTACTTCCGATTCACCATGGTGGTGACGCTGACCGGCGGCACAATTTTCCTGATGTGGCTGGGCGAGCAGATCACCCAACGCGGCGTCGGCAACGGTATCTCGCTGATCATATTCTCGGGCATCGTCGCCAACCTGCCGCTCGCGCTCGCCAGCACCTTGGAGCTGGGGCGCACCGGGGCCTTGTCGGCAGTCTTCATTATCGTCCTGTTGTTCATGGCGGTCGGCGTGATCGCATTTATCGTCTTCATGGAGCGGGCCCAGCGCCGGATCATCGTCCAGTATCCCAAGCGTCAGGTTGGCAACAAGATGTTCGGCGGCGAGTCCACGCATCTGCCGATGAAGGTCAATCCCGCGGGCGTGATACCGCTGATCTTCGCTTCCTCGCTGCTGCTCATGCCGCTCACCGTGGCCAGCTTTTCCAGTGCCGGTGGACCGGAGTGGCTGACCTGGGTGACCTCGCTGCTCGGCCGCGGGCAGCCGCTCTACCTGACGGTCTATATCGGCCTGATCGTGTTTTCACGTTCTTCTACACCACGATCGTGTTCAATCCGGCGGATACCGCGGACAATCTGAAAAAGCAGGGCGGTTTCATTCCCGGCATCCGCCCCGGGCGCAACACCGAAGACCACTTGCGGTTCATTCTGTTGCGTCTGACCGCGGTCGGCGCTCTCTATCTCTCGCTGGTCGCCCTGCTGCCGGAATTATTGATCTCGCGCTTCAATGTGCCGTTTTACTTCGGCGGCACCAGCCTGCTCATCATCGTCTCGGTGACCATGGACACGGTGGGACAAATCCATTCGCACCTTCTGGCACACCAATACGAGGGGCTGATCAAGAAGACCAAGCTCAAAGGGAGACGTGGGTGAACATCGTTCTCTTGGGGCCGCCAGGGGCGGGCAAGGGAACTCAGGCGAAGCGGCTCGAAACGAATCGCCGCATGGTTCAGCTTTCGACCGGCGATATGCTTCGCCAGGTGGTCGCCACAGGCAGCAAGTTGGGTAAAGAGGCCAAGCGGGTCATGGATGCCGGCCAGTTTATGCCGGACGAGTTGATGATCCAGTTGATTTCCGACCGGCTCGACCGGGATTATGGCAACGGCTTCATCCTCGACGGCTTCCCGCGCACGGCGCGGCAGGCCGAGGGCCTGGACCGGATGTTGGCCGAGAAGGGACTGAATCTGGACGTGGTGATCGAAATGCAGGTCGATGAGGAGACACTGATCGCGCGCATCTCGGGGAGGTTTTCCTGTGCCGCTTGCGCCGCCGGCTACCACGACCGGTTCCAGAAACCAAAAGTGGCGGGCGTCTGCGATGCCTGCGGCGGGACCGAGTTCGTCCGCCGCGCCGACGACAACGAGGAGACGGTGCGCGCGCGCATGGTGGCCTACAATAGCCAGACCGCGCCGATTCTGCCGTATTACCGCGACAAGGACGTGCTGCGTACGATCGACGGAATGGCCTCGATCGAGGAGATCGCCGGCCAAATCGAAGCCACCCTGGAGGCGGCATGAGAGTTGACTCGGCGCAACCCGCGCCTATAATCCCCGCGCCTCCGGCGCTTTTGCGACCGGGCGGTTGCGGCTGTCCCCATTTTAACCTGTCCCCAATTTCGAATGGGCCCCAGGTGGCTTAACGAGACGCTCCCCCAGGGAGCTTAAGGAGACTGCGACTTGGCTCGAATCGCTGGCGTTAACATACCGACTCAGAAGCGCGTGGAAATCGCGCTGACATACATTCACGGCATCGGCCGCACGAAGGCGACCGAGATCTGCACCAAGGTGGGGATCCCCACCGAGCGCCGGGTCAATGCGCTGACCGACGACGAGGTCGTGCGCATCCGCGAATCCATCGACCGCGATCACATCGTCGAGGGCGATTTGCGGCGCGAGGTGGCGATGAATATCAAGCGCCTGATGGACTTGGGTTGTTATCGCGGGTTGCGCCACCGTAAAGGCTTGCCGGTGCGCGGCCAGCGCACCAGCACCAACGCACGCACCCGCAAGGGGCCCGCGCGCGCGATTGCCGGCAAGAAAAAGACCACCAAGTAGGATTGGATAGGAACGAGCATGGCCAAACCTCAGGCGCGCCTGCGCCGCCGGGAAAAGAAGAACATCACTTCCGGCATCGCGCATGTGAGTGCGACGTTCAACAACACCAAGATCACCATCACCGACGTTCAGGGCAACACCATCGCCTGGGCTTCGGCGGGCGGTCAGGGCTTCAAAGGCTCGCGGAAGTCGACCCCCTATGCCGCGCAGTTGGCGGCCGAGGACGCTGGGCGCAAGGCGCAGGAACACGGTGTGCGGACCCTGGAAGTCAACGTGAAGGGTCCCGGATCGGGCCGGGAATCGGCGCTTCGTGCGCTTCAGACAGTCGGATTTACCATCACGGCGATCCGGGACGTGACGCCGATTCCGCACAACGGATGCCGCCCGCCCAAGCGGCGGCGCGTATAGGTTTTTCTAGACGGCCTGCCGCCATGGCGCGAGAGCTGCGCTCTGAGGCAACGCCGGTAGACATGGTCGGGACGGACCCGGCGCAGAGATTTGACGAATTTTTCGATGACAATGGCAGCTCGATCCCATTCATGAGCCCCTTCATGCGAATGTGGAACGGCTCGCAAGCGGCGAGGACGCGGTAGTGCTTCAAAAAAACTGGACTGAACTGATCAAGCCGAACAAGCTCGACATCCAACCCGGGCAGGACGCCAAGCGCCTGGCGACGGTGGTTGCGGAGCCACTCGAGCGCGGATTTGGACTGACTCTCGGCAACGCGCTCCGGCGGGTGCTGCTATCATCCCTGCACGGCGCGGCGGTGACCAGCATTCAGGTCGATGGCGTGCTGCATGAATTTTCGTCCATCCCCGGCGTTCGGGAGGACCTGACCGATATCGTGCTCAACATCAAGACGGTTGCGCTCCGGATGTTCGGCGATGGGCCCAAACGTATGCGCTTGCGTGCCGAGGGACCGGGCGAAGTCACCGCCAAGCAAATCGAAACCGGTCACGACATCGAGGTCATGAACCCTGGCCTCGTGATCTGTACCCTGGACGATGGCGCCCGCATCGACATGGAATTGACCGTGGAGACCGGCACGGGCTACGTCCCGGGCTCGCTGAATCGGCCCGAGGATGCGCCGATCGGCATGATCCCGGTCGATGCCATGTTCTCGCCGGTGCGCAAGGTCGCCTACAAGGTCGAGAACACCCGGGTCGGGCAGGTCACCGACTACGACAAACTGAGCATGGAGATCGAGACCAACGCCGCGGTTACGCCCGAAGACGCGGTCGCCTTGGCCGCGCGCATCCTCCAGGACCAGCTTCAGTTGTTCATCAATTTCGAAGAGCCCCAGACGCGCGAGCACGAGGAGCGTGCGGCCGAGCCGCCGTTCAACAAGAACCTGCTGCGCAAGGTGGACGAACTCGAACTCTCGGTGCGTTCGGCGAACTGCCTCAAGAACGATAATATCGTCTACATCGGCGATCTGGTTCAGAAGAGCGAAGCGGAAATGCTGCGGACCCCCAATTTCGGCCGCAAGTCGCTCAACGAGATCAAGGAAGTGCTCTCGGTCATGGGCCTGCATCTGGGTATGGAAATCCCCAACTGGCCGCCGGAGAACATCGAGGATCTCGCCAAAAAGCTTGAGGAGCCTTTCTAGGCTTCCCGTTAGCGACGGCAACCCCGGGGATCTTGCAGGTCCCCACCCACCGTACACGGCGCGCCTTCCGAAAAGGGGTGCTCGCGGCGGCGGGATGAAGACAGCGGCCTCGCGCGCGAGGCCATAGGGAGTAGGAGGAGGCGAGGGATGCGACACGCAAGACAGGGCCGGAAGCTCAATCGGACCGCCAGTCACCGCAAGGCCATGTTTGCGAACATGGCGGTGGCGTTGATCAAGCACGAGCAGATCAAGACCACGTTGCCCAAGGCCAAGGATCTGCGGCGCGTCGTCGATCGTCTCATCACGCTCGGCAAGCGGGGCGGCCTGCACGCCCGGCGCCAAGCGCTCGCCACCCTGCGCGACGATACCATCGCGGCCAAGCTGTTCGACCAGTTGGGTCCGCGCTACAAGGACCGTCCCGGCGGTTACACCCGGGTCCTCAAGGCCGGATTCCGCTACGGCGACATGGCGCCCATGGCGGTCATCGAATTGGTCGATCGCGACCCCGACGCCAAGGGCCAGGATTCCGGCCCGGCCATGGACGGCGACCACGAAGACGAGGACTAGCCGCCGCATTGCAGGGTGGAGACCCCCCTAAAAGTGCAGGGCAGTCCCACCAGGGCTGCTCTTTCGCGTTTCCGGGCGAGACGAGGATGCTTCGACCATGAGATACCGCCTGCTGCCCGCTTTTCTGGGCTTATTGCTCGCGCTCGCCGGCTGGGCCCCGGCTTGGGCCCCGGCTTGGGCTCAGGAGAAAGTGACGCCGGAAACCCGGGTCCAGATCGAACTCTCCTTCGCGCCGGTGGTCAAGAAGGTGGCGCCGGCGGTGGTCAATATCTTCTCCAAGCGCGTGGTGCGCCAGCGTGGCGTCTCGCCATTCTTAAACGATCCCTTCTTCAAGCGCTTTTTCGGCAACGACTTCGGCATGTTCGGGCTGCCGAAGGAGCGAATCGAAAGCTCGCTCGGTTCCGGGGTGATCGTCTCCGAAGATGGCCTGATCGTCACCAATCACCACGTTATCGAGGGCGCGTCGGAGATCACCGTGGTGCTCGCGGATCGGCGCGAATTCGCGGCCGAGCTGGTGCTCGACGACGAGCGCACCGATCTGGCGGTGCTGCGGATCGACCCGGGCGGCAAGAAGCTGCCCCGGGTGGAGTTTCGGGATTCCGACGAGGTCGAGGTCGGCGACCTGGTGCTCGCCATCGGCAATCCTTTCGGCGTTGGCCAGACCGTGACCAGCGGCATCGTCTCGGCGACCGCCCGCACCCAGGTCGGAATCTCGGATTTCTCCTTCTTCATTCAGACCGATGCCGCGATCAACCCGGGCAACTCCGGCGGCGCGTTGATCACCCTCGACGGCAAGCTGCTCGGCATCAACACCGCCATTTACTCGCGCAACGGCGGCTCGGTGGGGATCGGCTTTGCGATCCCGGCCAACATGGTCAAGACCGTCGTCGCCAGCGCGCTGCGCGGCGGGGAGTTGGTGCGCGCCTGGAGCGGCCTGATCGGTCAGAACCTGACCCAGGACCTGGCCGAGGCTTTAGGTCTGGAAACACCGGGCGGGGCGATCGTCAAGAAGGTCTACCCCGGTGGCCCGGCCGATCGCGCCGGGGTTGGGCCGGGCGACGTCATCCTGAGCCTGGACGGGCGCCAGGTGGCCGATGTCGAATCGTTCCGCTATCGAATTGCGACCCGCGAGTTGGGCACCGAAATCCGGGTCGAGATTTGGCGCGATCGCGGTATTCGGAGTCTGATCCTGGCGCTGATCGCCGCGCCGGAAAATCCGCCGCGCAATGAGGTTCGTCTGAACGGCAAATATCCGCTCTCCGGCGCGGTGGTTGCCAATCTCTCTCCGGCACTGGCCGAGGAATTGGACCTGACCGGCGCCTGGGACGGCGTTATCATCCTCAAGGTGGCGCGCGGCAGCGTCGCGAACCGCCTGCGCTTTCGTCCCGGTGATATCATCGTGGCGGTGAACCGCAGAGCGGTCGGGAACGTGACCGCCTTGGACGCGGCGCTGAAGCGGGCCAAGGACTCCTGGCGCATCAGTTTCAGCCGCAAAGGAAAACTGCGGCATGCCGAGTTTAATTTATGAGATGACGCAAGTTCCGCTCACGCGGAACCGCGCCGGACTCGCACAAAACGCGTCGGCGTTTTTGCCGGAGTGGCGCAAATGACCGGGTTGTTCGAGGCCCAGGCGCCGCGGCCGCTTGCCGACCGCCTGCGCCCGGCCGCCCTCGGCGAAGTGCTGGGCCAGAATCACCTGGTCGGCGCCGAGGGGCCGATTGGCCGTATGCTGGCCGCAGGGCGTCTGGCCTCGATGATTTTCTGGGGGCCGCCGGGAACGGGCAAGACCACCATCGCGCGGCTGCTGGCGGACTCCACGGATCTCGCCTTCGAGCCGCTCACCGCGGTGTTCTCCGGCGTCGCCGACCTGCGCAAGGTCTTCGACCGTGCCAAGCAGCGCCGCTTGGCCGGGCAGGGGACCCTGTTGTTCATCGACGAAGTCCACCGCTTCAACCGGGCGCAACAGGACAGCTTCCTGCCCTATGTGGAAGACGGCACCGTCATTCTGGTCGGTGCCACCACCGAAAATCCGTCTTTCGAACTCAACGCGGCGCTGTTGTCCCGCTGTCAGGTGTTCGTGCTCAAGCGCCTGGACGAGGCGGCGATGGGTGAGCTGCTGCGCCGGGCCGAGGCCGACGCCGGCCGGACGCTCCCGCTCGATGCCGAGGCGCGCACCGCCCTGGTCGCCATGGCCGATGGCGACGGGCGCTATCTGCTCAATCTGGCCGAGGAGATTTTCGCCCTGCCTGAGGCCGCAACCCTCGATACCCAGGGTCTGGTCGCGGTGGTACAGAAACGCGCGCCGGTCTACGACAAGTCCCAGGAAGGGCACTACAACCTGATCTCCGCGTTGCACAAATCGCTGCGCGGCTCCGATACCGACGCCGCGCTCTACTGGCTGTCGCGCATGCTGCTGGGCGGCGAGGACCCGCGCTACATCGCCCGGCGCCTGCTGCGCTTTGCCTCGGAAGACATCGGCCTGGCCGATCCCCAAGCCTTGACTCAGACCTTGGCGGCCTGGGAGGCCTACGAGCGCCTGGGCTCGCCGGAGGGCGAACTGGCGCTGGCCCAGGCGGTGATCTATCTGGGCAGCGCGCCCAAGTCCAACGCCGCCTACAAGGGCTTCAACGAAGCCTGGCGGGCGGCGCGGGAGAGCGGCTCGCTGATGCCGCCCAAGCACATCCTCAATGCCCCGACCAAGCTCATGAAGGAACTCGGCTATAGCGACGGCTACGAGTACGATCACGATGCGCCCGAGGGTTTCTCCGGCCAGGACTACTTCCCAGAGGACATGGAACGCCGCCGCTACTACCGCCCGGCCCCGCGCGGTTTCGAGCGTGAGATATCCAAACGCTTGGAATATTGGGAAAAATTAAGGGTCAAGCGGGGCGAAAAGGACGGCTGATCCAGCCCTGCGATTCTTGCGAAGCTGCCATTCCAGTCTGGCGCTTGTGTCCGGCGCGATACGATATAAATTCCACAGCAACGATAAAAACCGCCCGGCCATACCGGGCAGAGGCCCGGGGAAATCTCGGGGACCTCCCGGATATAGGGACTACGGACATGGCGAATTACTGCGTTCCCGAAAAGGGCACGGCGGCTCTTCTCACGCTCTCCTCGCAACAAGATTTTTTGCGGCCCGGCTCGCCCTACCGGGCTGCCGGCAACCATCGGGTGTTGCCCGCCGTGGCTCGCACGGTGCGCGGCTTCCGGGCGCAGGCTGCGCCGCTGTTTCACGCCTTGCGGCTGTACCGCCCCGATGGCTCCAACGTCGATGCCTGCCGGCGCCAGGCGATCGAGGAGGGCCTGCGGGTGTTCATGCCCGGGACCACGGGTGTGGAGCTGCTCGACGAGGTCCGGCCGGATCGCGCGGCCCGGCTCGATGCGCCCGGGTTGCTCGGCGGTGGCTTTCAGGCGCTTGGGGAGGCGGAATGGGCCTTCTACCGGCCGCGTTGGGGCGCCTTCCACGACACTGCGCTGGAGACCCGCCTGCGCGCCCTCGGCGTCAATACCCTGGTGCTCTGCGGCTTCAACTTCACCACCGCCATGCGTGCGACGATCTACGAGGCCAGCGCCCGGGATTTCCGCATCGTGCTGGTCAGCGACGCGGTCGGCAACGGCAGCGAGGCGGCGATCCAGGAGATGGCCCGGATCGGCGTCTACCTCATGCCCAGCGCCTGCTGCCTCGAATGGTTGGCCGGCGCCACCCCGGTAGCGGCCTGAGGCCGCCTGTTCCCGGCGCCAATTCCGCGCTATAAAGCGGATAGGTAGTGGAGACGAGGTCGGGCGGCGCATGAGGATTTCCATCGCGGTGGCCCTGGGCGGCGCCCTCGGCGCCATGGCGCGCTATCTGGTGGTGGACCGGTTCGAACAATGGCTCGGCGCCGGATTTCTCTACGGCACCCTGACCGCCAACGTCCTGGGCTCGTTCCTGATGGGCGTGCTGGTCGAACTCATGCTGCGGACATGGTCGCCCTCGCCGGAGTTGCGCGCGATGCTCCTGGTCGGCCTGCTCGGCTCCTTCACGACCTTTTCGGGGCTCTCCCTCATTACCTTGCAGCTTTTCGAAGCGGGCGCCATGGGTCAGGCCGCGCTCTATGCTTTCGCCTCGGTGTTGCTGTCGCTGATCGGCATCTTCGCCGGCATGCGCCTTGCCCGGGTGGCGCGGCCGTGACCGCGGTGCGCAGCGTCACTGTCGCGCCCGAGGAGGCAGAGCTGCGTCTCGACCGCTGGTTCCGTCAGCACTATCCCGGCCTCGGCCACGGCCGCCTGGAGAAGCTGCTGCGCACCGGCCAGGTCCGGGTCGACGGCAAGCGCGCCAAGGCGGGCACCCGGCTCGCGGCCGGTCAAGTCGTGCGCGTGCCGCCGCTGGCGCCGCCGGAACCCGGCAACGCGCCGAAGCGGGCGGCGCTCGGGGCGGCGTATCGGACGTCTGCGGTGGATTCGCGCGACCTCGCGGCCTTGCGGGCGTCGGTGCTGTTCCGGGACGACGCCGTGATTGCCATCGACAAGCCCGCCGGCCTCGCGGTCCAGGGCGGCAGCGGCCAGCACCGCCACCTCGACGCCATGCTCGACGGCCTCAAGTTCGGGTCGGCCGCGCGGCCGCGCCTGGTCCATCGCCTGGACAAGGATACCGGCGGTGTCCTGCTGCTGGCCCGGACCGCAGCGGCGGCGCGCAAACTGACCGCGGCGTTCAAGGGCAAGTCGATCCGGAAGGTCTACTGGGCGCTGGTCGCCGGTGCACCGCCGGAGCCGCGCGGACTCATCGACCTGCCGCTGTCCAAGGCCGGCGCGTCGGGTGGCGAAAAGATGGCCGCCGCCGCGGACGGCAAATCGGCGCAGACCCTCTATCAGGTGGTGCAGACCCGAAAAGCCGCGGGCGCCGCCGTCTCCTGGCTGGTGTTGATGCCGCTCACCGGGCGCACCCACCAACTGCGCGCCCACTGCGCGCTGCTGGGCGCGCCGATCCTCTACGACGGCAAGTACGGCGGCCGCGCCGCTTTCCCCCCAGGCCTGGAAATTGAATCGACTGCCGGAATTCCCAAGCGGCTGATGCTGCTTGCCCGCGAGATCGCCGTGCCCCATCCCGAGCATGAAACCACGCTGCGGGTCGAAGCACCGCCGCCGGCCCACATGGAAGCGGCCTTCGCCGCGCTCGGCTTTCAGGCCGCCAGGGGTGAACGCGCAGCCGATGACCTGATAGGTTATGCCGAGGGGCTGGCGCATTCGCCGCCCGGCGCCCGGCCCGGCCCGAAAAAGGACCGCAAGCACCGCGCCAAAGGAAGAAAAGGCACGTCATGAAACTGTCCGATTTGAATACCCCGGCCTTGATCCTCGACCGGGGCCGCCTGGAGGCGAATGTCGCCCGCATGTCTGCGCGCGCACGCGCGCTCGGGGTCGATCTGCGGCCGCACATGAAGACCCACAAGTCCGCCGAGGTTGGCCGCCTCGCCACCGCCGGCCATTCCGGCGGCATCGCAGTCTCTACGCTGAAGGAAGCCGAGTACTTCGCCGATCGCGGCTTTTCCGACATCGTCTACGGCGTTGGGATCTCACTCGACAAGCTGGCCCGGGTGGCGCGCATCCAGGCCGGAGGCGCCCGGGTCGCGGTGGTCACGGACAGCCTTGAAGTCGCACGCGGCATCGGCGCGCGCGCGGCGGCACTCGGCGCGCGTTTCGAAGTGCTGATCGAGATCGATACCGGCGACGGCCGTGCCGGGCTCGGACCGGACTCGGAGGAGGTGATCGAAATCGGCAAAGTGCTCGACGGCGCCGCGGACATCGATCTGCGTGGCGTGTTGACCCATGCCGGCCATTCCTACCGCTGTGCTGAGATCGCCGACATTGAGGCGATCGCGGAGTCCGAGCGCGCCGGTGCCGTGGCGGGCGCCGAGCGCCTGCGCGCCGCCGGATTGCCCTGTCCCGTGGTCAGCGTCGGCTCGACGCCGACCGCCCTGCACGCCAAGAACCTCGATGGTGTGACCGAGATGCGCCCTGGGGTCTATGTGTTCAACGACGTGTTCCAGGCCGAGATTCATTCCTGCGCGCTGGGCGACATCGCGGTCTCCGTGCTCGCGACCGTGACCGGCCATCATCGCGCGCGCGGCGAGATCGTAATCGACGCGGGCGGCTTGGCGCTATCCAAAGATCGCAGCACCGAGGGCGGCCCGCGCGACATCGGATTCGGTTTGGTGGTCGATGCCGCCGGCGGGGCGAGCCTGCCCGAGCTTCAGGTCGCCCGGGTATCTCAGGAGCATGGCGTGGTGACCGCCCCGGCCGGCGATTTGCCGTTCGGCGCGCTCGCGCCGGGTACGCGGGTCCGGGTGCTGCCCAACCACGCCTGCTTCACCGCCGCCGCCTACGAGAGTTATCATGTGGTCGCGGGCAGTGACAAGATCGAGGCCGAATGGCCGCGGGTCAACGGCTGGTAGGATGAACCATCCGTTCCGCCTGATCGTCTTCGATTTCGACGGCACCCTGGTAGACAGCCTGCGGAATATCGTGACCGCATTTTCGCGCGCCTTCGAGGACCAGGGATTCCCAGCGCCTGGGCCCGAGGCGGTCCGGCGCATCGTGGGCTTGCGGCTCGAGACTGCCGCGGCGGCCCTGCTGCCGGACTCGGAAGACATGGACACCGCCGAACGCGTTGCCGATGCCTACCGGGCCGCATCCCGGGACCTGCACGCGCGCGACCGATTCGAGGAACCGCTGTATCCGGGCGTGCGCGAGACCCTCGCACTTCTGAACCGGCAAGAGGTCTGCCTGGGCATTGCGACCGGCAAGAGCCGCCGTGGCCTGATCGGCAGCCTGGAGCGCCACGGTCTGAGCGGACTTTTCGTCACCCTGCAGACCTCCGACGACGGGCCGGGCAAGCCACACCCGGAGATTCTGCACCGCGCCATGTCCGAAGTCGGCGCCGAGCCGGAGGAGACCGTGGTAATCGGCGATACCAGCTACGATATGCAGATGGCAGTCAATGCGGGGGCACGGGCTCTCGGCGTGGCCTGGGGCTATCATGGCGCCGAGGAGCTGCGCGCGAGCGGCGCGATTCGAGTCGTCGAATCCTTCCCCGAACTGCCGGCCGTCTTGGCGGCCTTGAATTAGGAGCGGATATGAAACTCAAATGGATCCTGACCGGTATCGTGGCCCTGGTCGTCGCGGTGGTGGTCGCCGGTGTGGCGATTCTCTCCACTATGGATTTTGAGGAGTATCGCAGTGTCATCGAGGCCGAAGCGGAGAAGGCGACCGGGCGCAAGCTCACGGTGGCGGGTGCGATCGAGCTCGATATTTCGCTCACGCCGGCGATCTCCATCGAAGATATTCGCTTCGCCAACGCCGAATGGGGCAGCCGGGCAGAGATGGTCACGATCAAACGCTTCGAGTTGGAGGTGGCGATCCTGCCGTTGTTCTCCGGCGAAATCCAGGTTAAGCGCCTGGTCGTGGTCGGGCTTGACATCCTGCTGGAAACCGATGCCCAGGGGCGTGGCAACTGGGAGATGACGGGAGCTGCCGGGGACATGGCGTCCTCGGGGGACGACGGCGAGATAGTCCTGCCGAGCATCCACAATGCCGTCGTGCGTGGCGCGACGGTGATTTATCGCGACGGCAGGACCGGCGAGTCGATCCGACTGAGTCTCTCCAAAATGTCGTTGCGGCGGACCTCCGCCGCCGTGCCCTTGGAAATCGCGCTGGAAGGCGCCTACAACGGCGTGCCGTTCCAGGCGGACGGGGCTGTCGGATTGATCCGGGACCTGATCGCCGCGGCGCCCTATCCGGTGCGGTTGAGCCTCGCGATCGGCGGCGCCACCCTCAATATCGATGGCGAGATCGCCGAACCCATGGTGGGACAGGGCATCGATCTGAAAATTCAGGCGAACGGTCAGAGCCTGGCCGATCTAAGCGCCGCGGCCGGCACCGAACTGCCGCCGCTCGGCCCCTATGATCTCAGCGTCCAAGTCACGCAAGACGGCAAGCGTTACAATCTGACCGGCCTGACGGCCAATATCGGCGGCAGCGACATCGCCGGCAACGCCACTCTGGAGCTGGGCGGCGAGCGGCCGGTGTTGAGTGGCAGCTTTACTTCCACCAATCTGAACCTGGGTGACCTGGCGCCAGGCGGTGCCGAGGCCGCCGCGCCTGCGGCCTCGGGCGCGCAAAGATACGTCTTCACCGAGGATCCGCTGCCGTTCGACGGTCTCAAAGCGGCCGATGCCGAGATCAAGTTGAACGCCAAGCGACTGGTGCTGGCCAGCGGTCTCGCCTTCACCGATCTCGATGTGTCGCTGTCGCTTCAGGGCGGCAAGCTGGTGGTCGCGCCGTTCTCGGCTGGATTTTCCGGAGGCACCCTGGCGGGCAGCGTGAGTCTGGATGCGGGCAAGAAGACGCCGCCGTTGGCGATTGAGCTGAACGCCGTTGGCATCGACTATGGCGCTCTGTTGACGGCGCTCGATGTGACCGACGGGATCACCGGCAGCCTGGATGCGGAGGTCGATCTGCGCGGTGCGGGAGTCTCGCTGCGCGCGATCGCGGCCGGCCTGGACGGGCGGATCGAGGTCACCGGCGGCACGGGCAGCATCAGCAATGACTTGGTGCAGGCGGCCGGTGCGGGGGTGACCCAGATGCTGTCGGGCTGGATCGACGGCGACAGTGGTCTGCGTCTCAACTGCATCGTCGTGCGCCTGCCAATTACGGGTGGCGTGGCGAGCAGCGAGGTCATCCTGCTGGATACCGCGTCCGCTACTATCGGCGGCGAGGGCGGGATCGATCTGCGCGACGAGACTCTTGACCTTAAGATCACGCCCCAAGCCAAGGAGACCAGCCTGTTGAGCCTGGCGATACCGTTCCTGATTCAGGGCACCCTGGCCGAGCCCCAGGTCCTCCCCGATCCGGTCGGTACCGCGGTCGGCGTGGCCAAGATCGCCGGGTTGTTCATCAATCCGCTGTACGCCGGCGCGGCAATCATCGCCGATACGGCAACCACCGAGGAGAACCCTTGCGTGGCCGCCCTGAACCAGCCGGCCCCGGCGACCGTCGATGCGGCCGCCCAACCCGCGCCTGAAGCCCAATCGCCGGTGGAAAGCATCACGGAAGGTGTCGGGGGTGTCTTGGAGGGGGTTGGAAAGGGCATCGCTGAGGGCCTGAAGGGACTGTTCGGCAATTAACCGCCGATTGTTGATCCGGTTGGTGGCAATACCGTGACGGCGGCCAAGTTCAAGCGCTTCTACGCACAGGCGTCCTGGGCGGCCGTTGCGCTGGATGGGGAGGTGCGGGCCGGCCCCGGTTTTCGCGTCCTGCTCGACGGCAAGGCGATCAAGACCCCAGCGAAGGCCGAGATGCTGCTGCCCGTCCAAGCTCTTGCGGAGGCCATCGCGGCGGAGTGGCAGGATCAGGGCGAGGAGGTGGAGGCCCGGACGCTGGTGTTGACCGGGCTGGCCTGGACCGCCCTCGACCGGGTCGGCCCCGGCCGGGAAGGGGTCGTCGATGAGCTTGCGGGCTATGGCGCTCACGACTCGGTCTGCTACCACGCCGAAGCGCCGGCGGATCTGGCCGCGCGGCAACGGGCGCTTT
>Ga0114949_10001079_pt1 | contig 16184 bp, 12 predicted proteins | sample N074metaG_FD_83505 | JGI IMG/M metagenome (GOLD analysis project Ga0114949, IMG submission 83505) | Deep subsurface microbial communities from Kermadec Trench to uncover new lineages of life (NeLLi) - N074 metaG | ecosystem: Environmental > Aquatic > Marine > Ocean trench > Sediment | place... | reverse complement strand
TTGCGTGTGATATCCAGGCCTAAAGCCTCTGCCTGCAGGTTGAACTGCGAATCGAGGTCGCCCGGTTCGGGATCCGTGTTAGCGGCGTTGCTTATGGCACTAACATCGCTATGAATGGCCGCCAGTTCGACTTCCACGTCGAAAGGAATTTTTCCATCATTGGCTTGCGCTTCATGGATCAGGCTTTCGGCGAGCTGCGGCAACAGCGCCGAGTCATCGGCGATCTGGCGGGCCTCTGCCTCCTCGAGTTTTCGCGCCAATTCATCGTCCGAATCGACAGCATCCGTCTCCAGTTCGACGTCTTCATCTTCTTCATTATCGAACAGCTGAGCCCAGGTTTCGTCACCATCGAGCGCCATGTCCACCTGGTGGGTATCGAAATCCGTTTGTTGTTCGTCAACGTCTGTTGCTCGACGTTGCGGTGTTTCCGGTATGTAGGGGGTTTCTTCTTCGTCGGCAAAATCGTCCGGCAATTCGGTATCGTCGTCGTAGCGCCGTTCGGCCGCAGGTAGTGACTGCTCGTCATCAGATGCCTGTGCATCCAGCTCCAGGGAGACCTGTGACTCACCTGTGTTTTCGATGTCTTCACCTTCACTGAGTACGCGCCATTCGATGCCCGTATCCTCAATTCGAATGTTCTGCGGTCCGGCCAGTTCGTCCAGCGTTTCAAGGAGGGCCTTGCTCTTCGCGTCGAAGTCATCACTCTTGCTACTGCCCGAGTCCCGAGCGGGCGAGGATGAGTTGGATGCCGTTCCCGGCACGCCGTCAGACAGATAGTCGAGTGCGCTAAATGCGTGCTCACAGCCGCCGCAACGTACACGTCCGCTCGCTTTCTGCAGCACCTCAACGGTGACGCGAAATGCGGTCTGGCATTCAGGACATTGTGTATACACGCTATGTGCTCAGTGTTTCCTGCCGGTAATTCGGGCCCAGTTGTTACGAGTGACGCTCGGGTCAAGTGTGAACCAGTCTACAAAAGCGCCGGACACCTCTTCAACCTGCTCCGAAAGGATACCGGAAAGTGCCAGCAAGCCGCCGTGCATGGTTCTCTTACTGAGGTCGGCAGCCAGCTCAATCAGCGTCCCTGCAAGGATATTCGCGACCACGATATCGTACTTGCCGCTGAAATCCTTGAGCTGGGTGGATAATTCGAGCCGTTCACCGACGTTGTTGTCGGCCGCGTTTTGCCGGCTTGCTGTTATCGCCTGTTGGTCTATGTCGATGCCATAAGCCATTGCCGCACCCAGCTTGAGGGCGGCTATGGATAGAATTCCGGAACCGCATCCAAGGTCCAGCACGCGCTTGCCAGTGAGATCGAGGCCTGCAAGCCATTCCAGGCACAAAGCCGTGGTTTCGTGCGTGCCTGTGCCAAAAGCGAGCCCGGGGTCCAGCCACACAACCGTCGCTTGCTGGTCTTCTACATCCATTCCGTGGGGGCTGACCCACAGCCGCTCACCGAACGACATCGGCCGAAAAGTCTTCAGCCATTCGCGCTCCCAGGCACGATCTGCCAGTGAAGAAATCTCGTTTTCGGGTAGTTCGGCGAGGCCAAATGTTTGCAGCAAATCCTGGCGCAGCAAGTCTATGTCCGCGTCGGCAGAAAACAGTCCGGTGATTTTTGTATCCGGCCACAGAGGTGTACTGCCCGGCGCTGGTTCAAGAACCGGGTTGTTGCCAGCATCGCTGAACGTTACGGCATGGGCACCGTGGCGGCAAAATATTTTCTCAACAGCATCCGTTTCCAACAATTCAAGCTTCATCGTGAATTGGCACCAGTCCATTTTGTCTGATCTGCTTGGGCTTACAGTCCCAGTCGTTTTTCCAGGTAGTGAATATCGGTACCGCCGGCTTGAAACGCGGCGTGCTGGAGAATCTCCTGATGCAACGGAATGTTGGTTTTGATGCCTTCGATCACGATTTCGGCAAGCGCATTTTTCATTCGAGCAATTGCGGTATTACGATCACTACCATGTGCGATTATTTTACCGATCATGGAGTCGTAGTAGGGTGGGACTTTGTAGCCGCTGTAGATATGGCTATCGACCCGTATGCCCGGACCGCCTGGCGCATGCCAAAGCTGCACCAGGCCCGGTGACGGCATGAAGGTCTTGGGGTCCTCGGCATTGATCCGGCACTCGATGGCGTGCCCGGAAATTCGAATATCATCCTGCGTGAAGCTTAAGGGTTCTCCGCCGGCAATGAGGAGTTGCTCTCGCACAATGTCGATGCCCGTAATCATTTCGGTAACAGGGTGCTCGACCTGTATGCGCGTATTCATTTCGATGAAAAAGAACTCGTCATCCTCGTATAGAAACTCGAACGTACCCGCACTTCGATAACCCATTTCCTTGCACGCTGTTACACAAACTTCACCAATTCTTGCACGCTGCTCATCCGTGATTCCAGGTGCAGGCGCTTCTTCAATTACTTTCTGGTGGCGCCGCTGCATGGAGCAATCGCGCTCGCCCAGGTGCACCGCATTGCCGTGGTTGTCTGCAAGAATCTGTACTTCGATATGGCGCGGCCGTTCCAGAAACTTTTCCATATACACGACGTCATTGCCAAATGCAGATCGAGCTTCGGCCTGGGTAACCGAAATTGCTGCAACCAGCGATGCTTCCGAGTGCACCACGCGCATGCCGCGCCCACCGCCACCGCCTGATGCCTTGATGATAATCGGATAACCAATGTCACGTGCCATCCGCATGTTTTCTTCTGCATCGTCGCCCAATGGTCCATCCGATCCCGGGACGGTCGGAACGCCGGCTTTTTTCATCGCTTGAATGGCTGCAACCTTGTCACCCATGGTTCGAATTGCAGCCGGTGGCGGGCCAATAAAGACGAAGCCACTGGATTGGACTCGCTCCGCGAAGTCGGCATTTTCCGCAAGGAAGCCATAGCCTGGATGAATGGCGACAGCGTCTGTAACTTCGGCGGCGCTGATAATGGCAGGCATGTTCAGATAACTTTCAGCAGAGGGCGGCGGTCCGATGCAAACGGTTTCGTCAGCGAGCAGCACGTGCTTCAGATTGTTGTCCGCAGAGGAATGCACCGCGACCGTCTTGATGCCCATTTCGCGGCAGGCTCGCAGGATACGCAACGCGATTTCACCGCGATTGGCTATAACGACTTTTTCGAGCATTGTTTAGAAGCCTCTGATCAGTCCGTGCCGCGTTGATCAATTACGAACAGAATCTGACCGTATTCGACCGGATCGCCGTTCTGTACCCGGATTGACTTGATCGTGCCGGAAACTTCAGCTTCGATCTGATTCATCATTTTCATGGCCTCGACGATGCACAGCACATCGCCCTCATTGACATGGTCACCGACCTGAACAAACTGGGGAGATCCTGGCGATGGAGAACTGTAATAAGTGCCGACCATCGGCGTCGTTACCGCGTAGCCATCTTCCTCCGGTTCTGCTGCGGGTGCCGCAGCTGGCGGCGCCGCTGCTTCAACAGGAGCCGGCGCAGCGACGGGTGCAGGAGCAGCGGCATATGCCACCGGTGCTGCCATCGCCGTTGCCGGTATATGCGGGGCATAACGGCTGATACGAACCGAATCCTCGCCCTCGGTAATCTCGATCTCTGCAATGCCGGATTCATCCAGCAGTTCGATTAGTTTTTTGACTTTGCGAATATCCATATCAGTCCCTTGGAGCCTGAGATTTATTGGTTGCTTGCTTCATTCAGTTTTCGAATCGCTGCATCCAAAGCGAGTTCGTAACCGTCGACGCCCAGGCCGAAAATGCAGCCTGCGGCAATATCACTGAAATAACTTTTATGCCGAAATTCCTCGCGGGCGAAAATGTTGCTCATGTGAATTTCGATAAACGGAATGCTGACGGCAAGAAGCGCGTCGCGGATCGATACGCTGGTGTGCGTAAATGCGCCCGGATTCAGTAATATGAAATGGGTATTGCCGGCTGCCTGTTGTATGCGATCAACGATTTCATGCTCGGCGTTGCTTTGGAACGCATCCAGTTCATGACCGGACTCCGATGCCAAGGCCTTTAACCTGCCCTCGATCTCCGCAAGCGTCGTATCGCCATAAAGGTCTCGCTCGCGACTGCCAAGCAGGTTCAGATTCGGCCCGTTAATGAGCAGGAAGTTTGCCATCGATATTATTATTTTCGAATATGAGTGTTAGTTGCGACGAGTTTAAACACGTTTCCGGGAGATGGTGCAAGTTTTGCGCCATAATCGACGCAGTTCGTAGCATAACTTGTGTATTTGGCGCCAACTGGGGCGAGATGTTGTGGCTTGCCTAAAGCGTGTGCAGATTGCTTTGCGCAGTCTCCAGATCAAGCGTTCCGCTTTCGAGGCCCTGCATTATCTCTGTGATGCGGTCGATGTGAGCTTGCTTGAGTTCCCCGACATGGGTGCCCACCAGGACTCCGTCGCTTGAAATGATCATCGTAAAGGGCAGGCCGACGAATTCGATGCCAGACGCCTCGGCTGCAGCCATCGCCTTTTCCTGGCCAACGAGGATCGGGTAATTGAATTCCGCCTCTTCTGCGTACGCTCGCACATCTTCCATGAAGTCGACGGCGACGCCGATTACCTGCAGATGCTTGTCCGGCTTATCCGCCTGCAGTTGTTTCAGTAGTGGAATCTCTCGCCGGCAAGGTGCGCACCAGGTAGCCCAGAAGTTGACCAGGCGGGCATCGCCATCCCAATCTGACAATCTTCGTTCGCTGCCATCGACGTGAGTTAGCTCGAAATCGATGCGATCGCCTGACGTTAGCAGGTCTGCCTCCAGGGCTTCCTGTGAGACATAGTATTGTTGTTGAACAATATAACCGGCAGCTGCGGCGACAATAATGACCAGTCCGGCCACCACGGCGTTATTCATTAATAGGTCTCATTTGTTTGGGCCGTAACGGTATCACCGTGCGCAAATGCCAGGCTCACGTGATCCATAAATGCAGGTGCCTTCATATAGCCTACCACTTCGTAGCCCATGCGCTGTTGTCCTGCGGTGTCGAAGAAAATAATGGTAGGCGGGCCGAACACACCGAAACGCGCCAGCAATGCCTGGTCTGCGGCGTCATTCGCGGTAACGTCTGCTTGCAATAATACTGTGTTTGCGAGAGCGGCGTGTACGCCGGGGTCGGTGAAAGTATATGCCTCCATTTCTTTGCACGACACACACCAGTCCGCGTAAAAGTCGAGCATTGTTGTCTTGCCTTGCGCGGCTGCAGACGCCAGCGCCTGGTCGAGATCGGCGCTTGTCTTGATACGTTGAAAAACCAGTTCGTTGTGTTGAGCAACAGACGCAGATCCGTCTATCGCTGCACCGCGAATGCCGGCCAGGGGGCTGAGCAGACTGTCGCTGCCGGCCAATGAACCGAGTAACAGGATGGCGCCATAAATAATGGCCAACAGGCCAAAGCCTTTGCCAAGCTTCTGTTTGCCCGATGACTCCGGCGACAATGTCGTTAAACCGCCCATGAATACACCAAGCATGAATATCAGGACACTCCACAAAGCGAGTGTGACGGTGCCGGACAGAATGCGCGACAACATCCAGATTGCGAGCGCGAGCATCATAAAGCCAAATGCGTTCTTCACCGCGTCCATCCACGCGCCGGCTTTCGGCAATAGTTTGCCAGCAGAGGCGCCGACCAAAAGCAATGGCGCACCCATGCCGAGGCTTAGTGCGAACAGAGCCGCCCCACCGCGAAGCATGTCACCTGTTTGTCCAATCACAGTGAGTGTCGCGACCAACGGTGGCGCCACGCAGGCCGTTACGATAAGCGATGACAGCGCGCCCATAACGAATGCGCCAATCATCGTTCCGGTTTTTTGATTGCCACTGACGGCTGCAAGCCTGCTCTGGATGCCGGATGGCATCTGCAACTCAAACAGCCCGAACATGCCAAGTGCCAGCACGACGAACAGGCCGGCGAACAGAACCAGCACCCAGGGCTGATTGAAGATCGCCTGCAACTGCACGCCCACGGCGGCAGCCGCGATTCCCGCTGCGGTGTAGACCAGCGCCATGCCCATTACGTAACTCAGCGCCAGCGAAAAGCCACGTAGTGGACTTACATTGTCGCCTTCCCCCGCAATGATTCCCGACAGTATGGGTATCATTGGCAGGACGCAGGGTGTGAGTGCAAGCAACAGCCCGGCGCCAAAGAAAGTGGCAATGACCAGCCACAAGCTGGCGCTGGTAATCAGGTCGGCCAATTGCGCCTGCTCTGATTTTGGCGCGTCGCTACTGGCGCGATCGGGCAATGCTGCCACGGCAGTAGCCGGTGGCAACGATACGCTGAGCGTTCGAGTAATGGGTGGATAGCAAATTCCGCCGTCCGCACAACCCTGAAAACCGATCTCGATATCGAGGTCCATCGCCTTAAGGTTTGTCCTGGCAAGTGACACCTTGCCAAAAACCTCGTTGTAAAAAACTTCGGTGTCACCAAAATATTCGTCAGAATGAACGATGCCGGCTGGCAGCTCGAGTCGGCCAAGCCGAACAGAATCCGCTGCACTCGCTGCCGAAATCTTGTCCTTGTACAGGTAGTAGCCCGGTGCAATCTGAAACGATACTTCAACCGTATGGCCGTCGATCACTTCAAGATAAGGTTTGAATGCTTCGTCTGGTGGCAAGAAGTCGCTGCTTGCACCGAATGTGCTGCCGAGTTCAATTTTGCCACTGCCGCCGGTCTCTGTGGAGACTTTTGTCAGTGTTACATCGCTGACCCAGGTCTGAGGTGGGTAGCACAAGCCAATGTCGGCGCAGCCTTGAGATTTTACCTGCAGCTCAAAACTCTCGGGACGATCGCCAACTACCGTGTAGGGAACGCTGACATAAAAGCGCTTGCGATAAACCTGCTGTTCGCCAAAATACTCGTCTTCGTGATCGATGCCTTCCGGCAGAACATAGTCGCCGAACACGATGGCGGCAGAATTGCTGGCAAATGACAGCTTACCTTTGTACAGGTAATAGCCGTCTTCGATTACCCAGTCGATTTCAATGACATCGCCTGCGTCTACGGCTGCATAGCGATACGCAACATCCGGCTTCAGGATGTCCTGGGCGTTAACCGCAAGCCCTGTCAGGAGGGCCAGTAGAAACGCTGCGTATCTGCTTTTAGTGATCTTGATCATTTCGTAAGAACGTCCTGTTCGCCTTAATGCAAGGTAGTCAGACCGGCTGTAACGGCCATTTGTTTCTGATTATGTCAACAACGTGAATCAAGCGGACGCGAAGCATAACGCCGGGGCCGCAAGGTGTCATTGAACCAGCCCTCAAATCAGCCAGCCGGTAGGCCCGATCCATTCAATTTTCGTCTTTTGTGGGGTCTTGAGCTTGATATTTTCAGCGCCGTCCCTATCATTAGCACTCCCTTGGGTCGAGTGCTAACAGGCTGGACCCGGAAAACCGCATTAGTCGGTTATTAATCAATAGTTTATAGGAGATCCAATCGATGAAGATTCGTCCGCTCCATGACAGAGTCATCGTAAAGCGTATGGAAGAAGAGCGCACGTCCCCTGGCGGAATCGTCATACCGGATGCTGCAGCCGAAAAGCCGATCAAAGGTGAAGTTATTGCCGTAGGCAATGGCAAGATCCTCGATTCCGGCGAAGTCCGTCCACTGGATGTTAAGGCTGGCGACACGGTGTTGTTTGGCAAGTACAGCGGCACCGAAGTCAAAGTCGATGGCGAAGAGCTTTTAGTGATGAAAGAAGACGACATCATGGCCGTAGTTGAAGGCTAAGTGTCGCCTATCACATCAATTTGAATTCAAGTTTATAGAGGATAAATAAAATGGCTGCTAAAGAAGTTCGTTTTAGCGACGACGCGCGCCTGAAGATGTTTAGAGGTGTAAACGTCCTGGCTAACGCAGTAAAAGTGACGTTGGGACCCAAGGGTCGCAACGTAATACTCGATAAGAGTTTTGGCGCACCGACTGTCACCAAAGATGGTGTCTCGGTTGCCAAAGAAATCGAGCTGGAAGACAAGTTCGAGAACATGGGCGCGCAGATGATGAAGGAAGTTGCTTCCCAGACCTCGGACGTTGCAGGTGACGGCACAACCACAGCGACTGTCCTGGCCCAGGCCGTACTTCGCGAAGGTTTGAAATCAGTTGCCGCCGGCATGAACCCGATGGACCTGAAACGCGGCATCGACAAAGCGACGATCGCAGTTGTTGCTGAACTCGAGAAACTGTCAATTCCTTGTGAAGATGAAAAGGCTATCGCACAGGTCGGCAGCATCTCTGCAAACGCGGATGTGGAAGTGGGCGAAATAATCTCCAAGTCCATGCAGAAAGTTGGCAAGGAAGGCGTTATTACGGTTGAAGAAGGTTCTGGCCTTGAGAACGAACTGGATGTCGTGGAAGGCATGCAGTTTGATCGTGGCTATTTGTCGCCGTACTTTATCAACAACCAGCAGAGCCAAAGCGTTGAGCTCGAGAACCCGTTGATTTTGTTGTTTGACAAAAAGATCTCGAATATTCGTGATTTGCTGCCGATTCTCGAAGGCGTGGCGAAAGCCGGCCGTCCTTTGCTGATCGTTGCAGAAGATGTTGAAGGTGAAGCGCTGGCTACGTTGGTCGTCAATAATATTCGTGGCATCGTGAAGGTTGCTGCTGTCAAGGCGCCTGGTTTCGGTGATCGTCGCAAGGCAATGCTGCAGGATATCGCCGTATTGACCGGCGGCCAGGTTGTTTCTGAAGAAGTCGGCCTGTCGCTGGAAAAAACGACGCTGGACGATCTTGGCGACGCCAAGAAAATTCAGATCACTAAGGAAAACACCACGATTATCGACGGTGCTGGCAGCAGTAAAGAGATCAAGGGACGGGTTGACCAGATCAATGCAGAGATCGAGGAGTCAAGCTCTGATTACGACAAGGAAAAATTGCAGGAGCGCGTTGCCAAGCTCTCCGGTGGTGTTGCCGTAATCAAGGTAGGCGCTGCAACCGAAATCGAGATGAAAGAAAAGAAAGCACGCGTTGAAGACGCATTGCATGCAACCCGGGCGGCCGTTGAAGAAGGCGTGGTCGCCGGTGGTGGTGTTGCGCTGATTCGCGCATCCGATGTGCTGAAGAAGCTGAAAGGCGATAATGATGACCAGACCGTTGGTATCGGTATTCTGCGCCGTGCAATCCAGGAGCCGCTGCGTCAGATCGTTGCGAATGCTGGCGAGGACGCGAGTGTAGTTCTGAATACGGTTGCCGCGGGCAAGGGCAACTATGGCTACGATGCACAAACCGGTGAATACGGTGACATGATTGAGGCCGGCATTCTTGATCCGACCAAAGTTGTGCGCTACGCGCTGCAAAACGCTGCATCCGTCTCAGGTCTGCTGCTGACAACCGAAGCAATGGTTGCCGACGCACCGCAGGACGATGCTGCTGGCTCGGCAATGCCTGATATGGGTGGCATGGGCGGCATGGGCGGAATGATGTAAATCGTTTTTTGCCTGGTAGTATTGAGAAGCCCCGCTTTTGCGGGGCTTTTTTGTGGTCCGCTATCCTTGTCTCAATTTGTTAGTATTAGATCGCCTCTGCTTTGTAACGGTACTCGAAATGGACAAGATGACACTTGGCGCTGTGTTGCTCATTGTTGGCATAGCCGTGTTGGTGGAATCGGTTTTCGCTGACGGTATCGGAGTTGGAAATCTGACCAGTTTCGGGCGCACCCAGACCATTGGAACGGTGATTGGGGCTGTATTGACGGCTGGCGGCTTATTTTTAATGCTCAAAGCCCGGAAGGAGCAATAAGCGCTTAGCAAAAAAGGGGTCACAAAAAAGGGGTCAGGTTTATTTGTCAGGAAAATAAACCTGACCCCTTTTCATGACCCCTTTTCACAATATTCCATGTCCAGCAGGAGTCGCCGTCGTTTACGCTTTCTTTTTTCGGCGACTCCATAAACGATAGGCGAGTAACGCGCCCAGAATCAAGGCGTAGATCAGTGGCTCGGTGATGTCCTTCTTTACCTGCCACCAGTAATGCCAGACACCGAGCATGCCGATCAGGTAAAAGGCGTTGTGCAGCTTCTGCCAGCGGCGTCCCAGTTTGCGGCGAATTCCAGTGGTTGAGGTTGCCGCCAGGGACGCCAGCAACAGGAATGCGAGCATGCCAATCGTTATGAAAGGACGCTCAACGATGTCCTCCAGGATCGCTGAGAACAGCATTTCCTGATCGAGTACCAGCCATACAATGAAATGCATGAATACATAGAAAAATGCGAACAAGCCGAGCATTCGGCGAAATTGCAGCAGCCAGACTCGCCCCGTAATTTTTCGAAGAGGCGTTACCGCAAGTGTTATCAGGACAAACCTCAATCCCCACTCGCCGAAATGGTCCTGCAATGCTTCTATCGGGTTGGCGCCAAGTGTGCCACCGAATTCAAACAGTTTGCCCGCGATGACCGCAAAGGGCACCAGGCACAGCAGGAACGTAATCGGCTTCCATATGAAGCGAATTTGACGAGTCAGGTCCACCTGGCAGTTAGAAGTTTCGTCTTAGATCGAGACCGTCGTACAGGTGTGCAACCTCGTCGCCGTAACCATTGAAAAGCACGGTGTCTTGTTTCTCGCTGTTAAAGAGACTTTGAAAACCGCTGCCACTGGCCCCGATTCGGCGTTCACGCGCCTGGCTCCAGCGTGGGTGCGAAACGGCGGGATTAACATTGGCATAAAATCCGTATTCGTGCGGCGCAGCTTCATTCCAGCTTGTGCGTGGCATTGACTCGGTGAATTCAATTTTCACGATGCCCTTGATGCTCTTGAAGCCGTACTTCCACGGCACGACCAGCCGGATGGGTGCACCGTTTTGATTCGGCAATACTTCGCCGTACAAGCCGACGGCGAGCAAGGGCAGGGGATTGGTCGCCTCGGCAATGGTCAGTCCTTCTACATATGGCCAGCGCAACGAACGTGCTCTTTGCCCGGGCATTCGCTCCTTGTCCAGCAAGGTTTCAAATGCGACATATTTGGCTCTCGACAGTGGCTTGAACTGCTTGATGACATCGACCAGCGGAATGCCAACCCAGGGAATGACCATTGACCAGGCTTCAACGCATCGAAGTCTGTAAATGCGCTCTTCAAGGATGTGTTCCTTGATGATGTCCTCGAGATCAAAGACGCCCGTCTTCTCTGCGTGACCGCTTATTTCGATCGACCAGGGTCGAGGTTCGAAGTCTTTTGCGCGTCGGTACGGGTCGGCCTTGCCGGTGCCGAATTCGTAGTAGTTATTGTAGGTCGTAATGTCTTCGTAGCTGTTTGGCGCTTCCGTGGTGCTGAACGAGCTTTCCCGGACGCCCTCAAGCTTCGCCCGGCTTCCTTCAGGAATGACGGCGGCGCTCGCAGAACCGGCAAGTACAGACGCGCCCGCAAGCAGACCGCTGTGCATAAACGACCGACGATTGAGGTAATTCGCCTTACTGGTGATCTCGGATGTCTTGATATCGCCAGCCTTGGCCGTCTTGATAAGCATCAATCCCTGTCTCCTTATGCGGGGTTCAGTGCAATAGACCTAGTCTAAACCCTGAATATTGCACATTACAGGCAAATTAGTAATGTACGAAGGACTTTAGAGCTCGAGAGGCGCCTGTGAACGATAAACAAGAGGCCACTACAGGCAGGCTCCTGATCGCGTTTTCTGTTGTGTATGTGAGTTACACGCGGAATATGAAGCTGCTGCAAGGGAGGTTAACAAAATAAGGGGTTGGGTCTTATCGCGGGCGCAGGTCCCGCGCCAAAGACCAAAAGCTACACAGCCAACCACCGAACAATCAACTCATTAACCTCGTCAGGTTTTTCCTGTTGCGTCCAGTGACCACAATTCTGCAATACGTGCACCTCAAGGTCGGTGACGTGTCGCTTCATGGCTTCAATGTGTTCGGGCGCGATCATGACGTCGTCCGCAGCACCGATGAACAAGGTAGGAACCCGTATCGTCGGATCCACTCCCGCGAGGCTCTGCCAGTTTTTACTCCAGTGCCGGTACCAGTTGATCGGGCCGGTGAAGCCGCTTCTGGCGTATGCATTTGCGAAGTAGTCGCGTTCCTCGTCGGTCAATAGCGGCTCGCCGCCGGACTCTTTGCGGGCCATGGTGGCGATCAGACTGAGCACTTTGCGCTCCGGCGGGAGTTGATCGTATTGCGCGCGCGTGATTTGTCCTTTGCGCATTATCATGTTGAAGAAGTGCACGGGGTCGGCGGCGAAAGCGCGGTCGGCTTCGTCGGAGTCCTGAAAATTGACGATGTAGAATTTGTCGCCGAGCTTCTCCCGCATTTGCGCGAGCGGATCAACTGGCGGGCGGGCGTAGTAGGGGATATTGAGGATGACCTGGCGATCGATTCGCTCGGGACAGACCAGTGACATGTGCCAAAGGAGCAGGGCGCCCCAGTCGTGTCCGACGAAAGTGGCGCTTGGCAGTTCGAGCGCATCGAGCAGGCCTTCAATGTCGCCGACAAGCTTCGCAATCTTGTAATCGTCGAGGTGATCGGGGCTGTCTGTCTGTCCGTAACCGCGCTGATCGGGTGCTATGGCACGGTATCCGGCGGCGGCGAGCGCCGGCAGTTGATGCCGCCAGGAATAGGCAAGTTCCGGAAAGCCGTGCAACAGGATGACGGCCGGCCCCTCGCCTTGTTCATAGACCGCCATCCTGATTCCATTGGTCTCGATGAAATGCGGTTCGGGAAATGCGTTGGCCATGCGTGTTCTCATCCTCATTAATCTTTGGGCGAAAGCATACAAGCTCTTGTAATTTGATGCGTCCGGCATTAATTTGCCTTGCAGGACATGGATAGAGATTGAGTCGCCCCGGTCGTGGATGCTGCGTTCGGGGTTTGTTTTTTTTGAGGATATTGCCAGGCATGGGTTTTAAAGAAGTAAAAGGCCGTTATGACGGACCGGCGCTCGAGGAAGAGGTGCTGTCGTTCTGGCGTGAGCATGACGTATTCGCGGAAACACTGAAGCAGTCACAAGGGCGGCCGCATTTCAGTTTCAACGAAGGCCCGCCGACGGCCAACGGCAAGCCCGGCATCCATCATGTGCTGGCCAGAAGCTTCAAAGATGCCTTCCCGCGCTACAAAACCATGCGCGGCTATCATGTGCCCCGCAAGGCTGGCTGGGACACTCATGGCTTGCCGGTCGAACATGAAATCGAGAAAGAACTCGGGATTTTCGACAAGAAAGAAATTGAGGAAAAGATCGGTATCGCCGAGTTTACGCGCCGTTGCCGCGAGTCGGTCATGCGTTATATCGGTGACTGGGAGAAAATGACCGAGCGCATGGGCTTCTGGGTCAATCTCGACGAGGCCTATTACACGCTGGATAACTCCTATATCGAGAGTGTCTGGCAGTTGCTGAAAAAAATCTGGGATAAAGACCTGATCTATCGGGGCTACAAAGTGGTCCCATACGATCCGCGTATTGGCGCGACACTGTCGTCGCATGAGCTTGCACAAGGCTATAAAGATGTCGAAGACCCCTCGGTTTTCGTGCGCTTTAACGTTGTGGGCCAAGAGAACACGTCATTTCTTGTCTGGACGACAACGCCATGGACGTTGCCGGCAAACATGCTGCTCGCGGTCCACGAAGACATCGACTATGTGTACGTCGAAACCGAAGATGAAACGCTGATACTCGCCGAAGCGCTGCGTGACGCAGTAATGCGCGATACCGACCACAAGGTTGTCAGACAGTTGAAGGGTGCCGAGCTCGTTGGAACCCGATATGAGCGATTGTTTGATTATCTGCAAGTAGACGGCGACGCCTTCAAGGTGGTGGCTGCCGATTTTGTCAGCACGGAAAGCGGCACCGGTATCGTGCATACAGCACCGCCTTATGGCGTTGATGATCTTGCATTGGGGCAGCAACATGGCCTGCCCGTTGTGCACGCTGTCGGTCAGGACGGCAAGTTCTTGCCGGTCGTTACCCCTGTGGCAGGAGTCTTTTTCAAAGATGCCGACAAGCCACTAATCAAAATACTGAAGGAGCGCGGCCTGATGTTTCGCGCCGAACGATATAAACACAGTTACCCGTTCGGCTGGCGAACCGGCGATCCGATCATTTATTACGCGAAGAACGCCTGGTATATCCGCACCTCGAAAATAAAAGATCGTATGGTTGAGCTAAACCAGGAAATAAACTGGGTGCCGGAGACCATTCGCGACGGACGCTTCGGAAACTGGCTGGAAAACAACGTCGACTGGGCGTTGTCTCGAGAGCGATTCTGGGGAACGCCGTTGCCCATTTGGGTCAATGACGAAGGTGATTATGTCTGTATCGGCTCGGTGGCAGAACTTGAAGAGCTTGCAGGACGCTCGCTGACGGAACTGGATCTGCATCGTCCGGCGATAGATGACATTACGTTCGAGAAAGACGGCCAGACATATCGACGCGTACCGGAGGTAATCGACTGCTGGTTCGACTCCGGTGCGATGTCGTACGCGCAGTGGCATTACCCGTTTGAAAACACCGATGAGTTCGAGCGTCACTTCCCGGCCGACTTTATTTGCGAAGCCATTGACCAGACCCGCGGCTGGTTCTACACGCTGCACGCCATCGCGGCACTGGTTTCCGATAGCGTGGCTTTCAAGAATTGCATTTGCCTGAGCCATATCGTCGACAAGGAAGGCAAGAAGATGTCCAAGTCGGTTGGCAACATCGTCAATCCTTACGACGTTTTCGACACAGTCGGTGCCGATGCTTTGCGCTGGTACTTCCTGGCGCGACTGTCCCCCGAAGTGCAAAAACGCATCTCCGTCGAGATCGTTGCGGACGTCGCCAGTTCTTTCATCAATACGTTCTGGAACACCTACGCATTCTTCGTTTTGTATGCCCGCATCGACAAGGTCGACCTGAGTCAGGACATACCGATTGCAGATCGTCCGGAGATCGACCGCTGGGCGCTGGCATTGCTGCACAGGACAGTGCGAGTCTGTACGCAGGCGCTGGATGACTATGATGCCAGGCGGGCGGGTGAGGCCATAGAGTCGTTCGTTGACCAGCTAAGCAACTGGTATGTGCGGCGAAACAGGCGCCGCTTCTGGAAGTCCACAGACCCGCAAGACAAACTCTCCGCCTACCTTACACTTTATGAATGCCTGAATGTCGTGCACAGATTGATGGCGCCGTTCGCCCCGTTTCTTGCCGAAAACGTGTATCAAAACCTGGTTCGCAGTGGTGATAAGGATGCGCCGCAAAGCGTACACATGACCCAATGGCCGGCAGGCGACACAGCGATAGAGGACGACCAGCTGCTGTTTGAGATCGCCGTGGTGCAAAAGGTTGCCCGACTGGCCCGGGCCGCGCGCAGCCAGTCGGGCGTTCGAACCCGGCAACCACTGTCCCGCTTGTTGATTCGAGCACCGGATGACGCGGCTGCGAAAGCATTGGCCGATCACCAGGAGCAGATTCTTGAAGAACTCAACGTCAAGTCCATCGAATTCATTGCTCGCGATGCCGGCCTGGTGAGTTACCGAATCAAGCCGCACCTGCCACGAATAGGCAAGCAATACGGCAAGCTGATTCCAAAAATCAAACAGGCGCTCGATGCGGCCGATGGCGCTGAAATCGCCGCTATTGTCGCGCGCGGCGACAACGTTCAACTTGAAATCGAGGGTGAGGCAGTGACGCTTGGCCCGGACGACTTGCTGATCGAAACCAGCTCTGCCGAAGGCTACGCCTGTGGAGAGGATGGCGGCTTCCTGACTGCCCTCGATACAACCTTAACGGAGGAGCTGATTCTCGAAGGGGCTGTTCGCGAGATGATTCGCTCGGTGCAGGACGCGCGCAAACAGGCAGGGCTCGAGGTATCCGACCGGATTATCCTGGGCGTTTCCGGCACTGCCGGGGTCGAAAAAGCACTGGCTGTGCACCGCGATTACCTGATGGCAGAGGCGCTGGCGATCGAGTGGCAGGTCGGCCAGACCGAGCCGAGATTCAGCGAGGAAAGAAGTCTCGACGACGAAAAGTGGCAGATCGAGATCTCTTTGGCCGAGAATTCCCGATAGCGAATTTCGAATTTAAAGTATGCGCTTGCGCGCACTTCCGAATATCTGGTATAACAATGCTACGCAGGTAGTTGAAAGACCAAGAGTACATACAGGGAGATCAAGCGCGAGTCCATCGCGGATTGCAGGAAGCAGTCAGCTCTTAAAGCGTATCAATGTTGTCTGTTTTTTTGAGAGGGAGCAGGCAGCACAAAAAAAATATA
>Ga0114949_10001078_pt1 | contig 16187 bp, 16 predicted proteins | sample N074metaG_FD_83505 | JGI IMG/M metagenome (GOLD analysis project Ga0114949, IMG submission 83505) | Deep subsurface microbial communities from Kermadec Trench to uncover new lineages of life (NeLLi) - N074 metaG | ecosystem: Environmental > Aquatic > Marine > Ocean trench > Sediment | place... | reverse complement strand
GCGCGGCTGCGGCGGCTGCTTTCACCCCCCCGGATCCAACGCCGCAACTCTGATGTCTCAAGGCCCGTCAGGTGTGACGAAAAGGCGCTGTCAGCGGCGTCAAAAATATGGTGCCCTTCATCGAACACATAGCGCGTGGGCATGCCGTCTTCATGGCCATACCGGGCGGCGCGAACCATCACCAGGGCGTGGTTGGCGACCACCAAATCGGCATAGCGAGCTTTGCGGCTTGAGTGTTCGATGAAGCATTTGCGCCAATGGGTACACCCCGCATAAACACATTCGCCGCGCCGGTCTGTCAGGCCCGATGCCCGCGCAGTGCCCAGTCGTTGCAGCAACCAGCCTGGCAGGTCGCCGCCGACCATGTCGCCATCACGGGTATAGCGCGCCCAGCGCGCGACCAGCCCCAGGCGCACCAGATTGTCCGGCACCATCTGGGCACGCGCAACGGCTTCTTCCAGGTTCAACAGGCACAGATAGTTTTCCCGCCCCTTGCGAATAACCACTTTTTTAGCTTTTTCATCGCGGTCGGGATAGCGCCGATCCAGTTCCTGATCGATCTGCCGTTGCAGGTTCTTGGTATAGGTCGACAGCCACACGGGCGCGCCGTTTTTCTCGGCCCACAAGGTCGCCGACGCCACATAACCCAGCGTCTTGCCCACGCCTGTGCCAGCCTCGGCCAGTACCGCGTTGGGGGCACTGGCCACTTCGCGGGGCTGAAACGCACGGGCGACGTCCGCTGCATATTGGCGCTGGGGTTCGCGGTCCTCGGCACCCTCGCCCAACAACGATGTCAGGCGCTCCAAGGCCTCGCCCTCTTTGACGGGTTGGTCATCGGGGGGTGGTAGCGGGGCTTCGTCTTCCCACTCCGGCAAGTGCTGCCAGACGTTCAAGCCCGTGCGGCCGCCGGGGTTTTTGGCGGTAACGGCTTCACCCGATAGCGCAAAAACCACATCAGGGCCCCAGGCCCAACCGGCACGGGCCATGGTCTGGGCAATCAACAAAGTGTCCTGCTTGTCTGGGTAAACGTCCTCGGCCAGTTGGTCCAGCATCGTCTTGGTCGCCAGAATAAGTGTGGCGGCCTGGTCGGCAGGGTCAAACCCAGGCGGCGACAGCGTCAGCGCTTCGGCTAGCCCCTGGGGCGTTGGCAGGCAAAACTGCGCCGGGTGGACAAAGGCAAACAAGTCCAGCACATCCAGTTGCCCGACCACGGCCTTTTGACGCAGATGGTTGGCTGTGCCCGGTTCATGGCAAATCAGATGTGTGCCTGTGGCCAGCCGGGCCTTGGCATCGGCCAGTGACAATGTGTCAACTTCGCCTTCACCCGTCAGCACCAGGGCCTCAAACGGGCCAACAATGATGGCGGCGCAGTCGCGCGCAAAGGGAGTGAATGGCAGGCTCATAGGGCTATTCTAAGCACTCAGAATCCCGTTGCAATCAAAAGCAATTGGTTGACGGGGGCGGGCGGAACCCTATACATCCTGCGCCACGTCATGCGCTGACAAAAATGTGGTAGAAAAGACCGTGGAAAACATACGCGATATCGCTGAAAACTCGAATGCCTGGCCCTTTGCCGAAGCCCGTAACCTGATCAAGCGGCTCGACAAAATAGGTAAACCGGCAGACGAGGCGGTCGTCTTCCAGACCGGCTATGGCCCGTCGGGGCCGCCACATATTGGTACCTTTGGCGAGGTCGCGCGCACAACCATGGTGCGCCAGGCGTTTCACGTGCTGTCCGACCGGCCGACACGGCTGATTTCATTCTCTGACGACATGGACGGCTTCCGCAAGGTTGCGCCCAATCTGCCAAATCAGGAAATGCTGATCGCGTCCCTTGGCCTGCCCCTGACCCAGGTGCCAGACCCTTGGGGCAGCAATGAAAGCTTTGGCGCGGTCAATAACGCACGCCTGCGCGCCTTTTTGGACCAGTTTGGCTTTGACTATGAGTTTCTCAGCTCGACCGAATGCTACAAATCGGGTCAATTTGATGAAACGCTGTTGAAGGTGTTGGCGCGCTATGACGCCATCATCAATGTCATCTTGCCGACATTGGGCATCGAGCGCCGCAAGACCTACAGCCCCTTCCTGCCGATCTGCCCCAAGACAGGTCATGTGCTGCAAGTGCCCGTGGTGGACCGCAATTTGGACGCGGGCACCATCACTTATGAGGAAGAAGACGGCAGCCAGACCGAAGTGCCCGTCACCGGCGGTCATTGCAAGCTGCAGTGGAAGGTCGATTGGGCCATGCGCTGGGTTGCGTTGGGCGTTGACTATGAAATGGCGGGCAAGGACCTGATCGATTCCGTGAACCTGTCGGGCAAAATCACGCGCGTGCTGGGCGAAGTCCCCCCCGCGGGCTTTAGCTACGAAATGTTCCTCGACGAACAGGGCGCCAAAATTTCCAAAACCAAGGGTAACGGCATCGCTATTGAAGATTGGCTGAAATATGCCGCGCCCGAAAGCCTGTCGCTCTATATGTTCCAGTCGCCCCGCAAGGCCAAGCGTCTGTATTTCGATGTGATCCCCAAGGCCGTGGATGAATATATCAAGTTCCTTGACGCCTATGAGGGCCAGGAACCCGACAAGCAGATCGGTAACCCGGTCTGGCACATCCATAATGGCAACCCGCCGTCAGAAGATATGCCCATCACCTTTGGTCTGTTGCTGAACCTGGTGGGTGCCAGCCACGCTGACAGTCCAGAAGTGCTGTGGAGCTTTATCAGTAAATACGCGCCCGGCGCGACACCGGCAAACCACCCGCTACTGGACCGGCTGGTTGGCTTTGCCATTGCCTATTACAAAGATTTTGTCGCCCCGACCAAAAGCTTCCGCGCGCCCGAGGGCAAAGAAGTTGCCGCCATCGAAGACCTGTTGGCGGTGTTGGAAGACATGGATGCGAACGCGTCCGCCGAAGACATCATGACCGAGATATACGAGATCGGAAAGAAGCACGAATTCGACCCACTGCGCGACTGGTTCAAGGCGTTGTACGAGACCTTGTTGGGCCAATCCCAAGGTCCGCGCATGGGGTCTTTCATCGCGCTTTATGGCATTGAAAATTCAAAAGCGCTGATTGCCCAGGCCTTGAAGGGGGCGCTGGTTTAAATCCAACCATACCACCCATCATCGTCACCCCGGACCACGATCCGGGGTCCATACCGCAGCGCAATATGACAGCCGTTTCTCATGGTGCGCGATCGATCCCGCATCAAGTGCGGGATGACAAAGTCTTATTGGATGGTTGCAACTTTTACCCAAACAGCTGGTCAACCGTGCGGTATGGGTCGTTGCCGTCCCAATTGTTGCCCAGTTCTTTGATCCGGGCAAACATCATCGCGGCCATATCATTGCGTTCGATCACTTCGATCATGCAGCCCATCAGCGGGTTGGTGTCGAAATAGGCAAACCGCATGTCGCCCGCTTTGGCCAGATTGGCGGCCTCAAATCCCAATGAGGCGTAGTAGTCGATGTCGGCGTCGATGTCGTCTGTCCAACAGCACATGTGGTGGAATTTCAGCTCGCCGGGCTTGACGGTGTCGCGATAGGCACAGGGACCGTCGACGGTGGGTTGGATCAGCTCGATCTGGATATCGCCAGCCTGGGCCAGGCCAACGCGCATTGACAGTTCCGCCGGTTGGCCGCGATACAGAACATCGGTGATGTTTTCATCGTGCTCGGCGACGAACCAGGGGCCGACTTTCATCTGTTCGGTCCACTTTTTCATCTCGGCTTCAAGGTCGTCGCATACCCAGGCGTTTTGGAACATGGCGCGGTCTGTCGGTAAAATCATGGTCTTGGTCCGTTTTTTATTTGTTAGCCCAGTATGGTTGATTAGACGGGGACGCGTTCATGCGTTGGGATGGTGTCGTCAATCAGATGAAAGCTCTGTTGGTCGATCGTGTAGATAGCCATGTCAGCTTTCCTGAATATCGATGGGTCATCCAGCGTGCCAACTTTGACCATCACGCCGTCAGGCCGGGGCGGTGAATGGGTCAATATATGGGTGCCACAATTGGGACAAAAATCGCGGATGCGCGGGGCTTCCAGATCATCGCGCGCGAATTGTTTGGGCGTGCCTTTGGTGTAGGTAAAGCCATCCTTGGGCATGCCAATCACCAGATTGGGGCTGCCGCCCGTAATATATTGGCATTCGCGGCAATGGCACTGAACGCGCAACAGGGGCTCACCCTTTGCCTCGTAGCGGATTTGTCCGCAATAACAGCCACCTGTCAGAGGCATATCTAGCCTGGCATCCGGTCAAAGTGTTGCATGCCGTCGGGCACCATGTGGAAGTCCTGCATATCGATCTTGAACAGGGCCACGTCAGCGCCGCCAAACAGCGACGGGTCATCCATCGTACCGACCTTGATCACCATGGCGGGAAAGCCCGGTGGGTTGGTCGTCAGATGGGTGCCGCAATTGGGGCAAAATTCGCGCGTCACCGGGTTGTCGATATCATCGCGGGTAAAGGTCGATGGCTCGCCCTTGGTGTATTTAAAGCCAGCCTTGGGCATGGCCAAAAAGAAATTGGGCCCACCGCCGGTGATATACTGGCATTCCCGACAATGGCACTGGGCCTTCATCATCGGGTCGCCCTCGGCCTCGTAATGAACCTGGCCGCAATAGCATCTACCTGTAACTTTCATGATCATCTTCCCCCGAGTAATTAGCCTGTTAGGCGAATAGTAAACAGCAGATGCGCCGCTTTGACAATGGCGCGTTGGCGGTTACGATGCCGCTCATGCCGAATTTATATCCGCTGGTGAAACCGATCCTGATGTCGATGGATGCTGAACGCGCCCATGGGTTGACGATTGGGGCGTTGAAGTCGGGCCTTGGTGGTCTTGCCAAGGCCTCTGGTACGGATGATCCCGTATTGCGCACGCACTTTCTAGGGCATGACCTGCCAAATCCGATCGGTGTGGCGGCGGGGTTCGACAAAAATGCCGATGTGCCCGGCGCTGTTTTGAAGCTGGGCTTTGGCTTTACCGAAGTTGGCACCATCACGCCGCGCCCGCAGCTGGGCAATCCAAAGCCACGTCTGTTTCGGCTGGCCGAAGATGACGGCGTTATCAACCGCATGGGCTTTAACAATGCCGGGTCCGAGGCCGTGGCTGCACGGTTGACACGCTCCAAGCCAGGCATTGCGGGCATGGTGGGGGTTAATATCGGGGCCAATAAGGATTCTGAGGATTTTGCTGCGGATTATGTCACTGGCCTGCAGCGGTTCGATGGGTTGGCCAACTATTTTGTCATCAATATCTCGTCACCCAATACGCCGGGCCTGCGCGACCTGCAGGGGCAAGCAGCGCTGGCGGCCTTATTGGATAGGCTTCTGGAAACACGGGCCGGGTTGGCGCGATCATCGCGCACGCCATTATTGGTCAAAATCGCCCCGGATCTGTCCGCCGAAGATCACGAGGCCATCTGTGCCGAGGCTGTGGCGCACAAGATTGACGGGCTGATTGTCTCGAACACCACCCTTAGCCGGCCAGACAGCCTGAAGGGCGTCAATAAAGCTGAAGCTGGCGGCCTTTCCGGTCGGCCTTTGATGGCTTTGTCGACCGAGACGCTGGCGCGCACTTACGCGTTAACCCAGGGTGCTATGCCGCTGGTCGGCGTCGGTGGCATCATGTCTGGGCGCGATGCCTATGCCAAAATATGTGCCGGGGCGTCTGTCGTGCAGCTTTATTCTGGCCTTGTGTACGAAGGGCCAGCGCTATTGGGACGTATAAAGAACGAGCTGACCGTGTGTCTGGCAGAAGACGGCTTCAAATCGGTTGCGGCAGCCGTCGGCAGCCGCGCTAATTGAGAATAGTTCGCAATTAGCGCTTGCCAGGCCCCAAGACTCACGGTACCCAACTTTCAATCCCTTATTCGATTTGTATTGGAGCGCCCGTGTTTTCCCTTCGTCCCAAAATTGTTGCCGTCCTTGGCGGGTTGATCGCGACCGCCACCTTGGTGGGCGGCTGCTCTGACCAGGCAGCAGAACCCGCCGAGGTAAACGTCTATTCCTACCGGCAGGAAATCCTGATCCGACCTCTATTGGATGCGTTTACGGCCGAGACAGGCATCATTGTCAACGTCGTGTCCGGCAAGGCCGATGCCTTGTTAGAGCGCTTGAAGAACGAAGGCATTAACAGCCCGGCAGATCTGTTATTGGCCGCGGATGTGGGCCGCTTGCTGCGGGCACAGGCCGCCGATGTGTTGCAGCCTATGGTATCGGATGTGGTGACCGACATTGTCCCTGCCAATTTCCGCGATCCCGACGGCTATTGGGTCGGCCTGTCCATGCGGGCGCGGACGATTTTTTATGCCAAGGACCGTGTAGACCCCGCGACATTGTCGACCTATGCAGCCCTGACCAGCGAAGAATGGAAAGGCGAGATTTGCATTCGCAATGCCAGCAATGTCTATAATCAGTCCATGCTGGCAGCCCTGATCGACCGCAACGGGGCCGAGGTTGCCGAGGCCTGGGCTGCCGGCATCGTTGCCAATATGGCGCGTCGCCCACAAGGCGGGGATCGCGATCAATTGCGCGCTGTGGCGGCGGATGAATGTGATCTGGCGATTGCCAATTCATATTATTACGGGCGCATGATGGCCGAAGAACCAGGCCATGCAGACCGCGAGGTGGCCGAAGCTGTTGGCCTGTTCTGGGCCGACCAGGACGGCGCGGGCACTCATGTGAACATCTCTGGCGCGGCGCTGACCAAGTATTCCAAAAACAAGGAAGCGGCCATCAAGCTGGTGGAATTTTTGTTGAGTGAAGAAGCCCAGCGCATCTATGCCGAAACTGTTTTTGAATATCCGATCCGCAAAGGCGTGCCCTTGTCACCCATCGTGGCGGCCTGGGGCGATTTTGTAGCGGATGACCGCAACCTGTCGGCCATCGGCAAGCACAGCACCGAGGCTGTGATGATTATGGATCGGGTTGGCTGGGAGTAAAACCACCTTCACCGTCATCCCGTGCCCTGATCGCCCCTATTACGGGGTGGTCAGGTTACGACACGGGATCTAGAAGACAGGCATGTCCCAGTCGTGGCTGGGTCACTCTTCAAGTGCTGGATACCGGGTCTGATCGGGCTTCGCCCGGCCCGGCATGACAATATTGAGAGGGCGGAAAGAACCTAATCCTCAGCCGTATCGCCAGCCTGGGTTTGCAGATAGTTCTGCAGGCCCATTTTCTCGACAAGGCCGATATTGGTTTCCAGCCAGTCGACGTGTTCTTCCTCGGATTCGAGGATGGCCTCGAACAGCTCGCGCGAAATGTAGTCTTTGACGCCTTCGCTATAGGCAATGGCTTCGCGCAGGTCGGGCATGGCTTCCATTTCCAATTCCAGGTCGCACTGTAAAACCTCGGGTACATTTTCTCCGATGCGCAGACGGTTCAGCTCTTGCATATTGGGCAGGCCCTCAAGAAACAGGATGCGTTTGGTTAGGGCGTCCGCATGCTTCATTTCATCGATGGATTCTTCGTATTCATGGGCACCCATGGCCTTCAGGCCCCAGTCGTCAAGCATACGGCTGTGCAGGAAATATTGGTTGATGGCCGTCAATTCGTTGCGAAGAACCTTGTTCAGGTGTTCGATGACCTTTTTGTCTCCCTGCATAGCGGGCTCCTTCAATTTGTGACCACATCAACCACGATAGGCAGGTGGGTGGACTCCGTCAAATATCCTTATGGAATAAACCGTTCCGGATCTGCTGGAGGATTGTCACGGGCTTGCTTCATCACACGTTCGGCAAAGTCGAGGCATGATCCACAGTCGGGCGCACGCTTCAGGATAGCGAACGCCTGTTCGACCGACGCATCCGGGTGTTGGATGGCGACGGTTCTGAACTGATCTTCATTTAAGGCGTTGCAGACGCACACATACATGGCCTGGCCCTTGGTGGTGGATAATCCCGACTGGCAGATTATGGTCTGAAACGCTGGTTGAATCGACCCAATTTTCCCATCTGTCGCGCATGGTCTTGACCGGCTAGGCTGAATGGGCAACATGGTGCCCAACGATACAAGCTATCGCACCCTATCGCACCCTATCGCACCCTATCGCAAAGGCCATCAGATCATGAGCGTTACCATCTATCACAATCCCCGCTGTTCCAAATCGCGCCAGACACTGGCCCTGTTGGAAGAACAAGGCATCAGCCCTGAGGTCGTCCTTTACCTGGAAAACCCACCCAGTGCAGACGAGCTTGGCTCGGTCCTGACCATGCTGGGCAAAGACCCACGGGATGCCATGCGTCGCAAGGAAGACCCCTATAAGGCCAATGGGTTAGATGATGAAAGCCTATCGCGCGATGATCTGATCGCGGCCATGGTGGCCAACCCGATACTGATCGAGCGCCCCATCGTAGTCTCGGGGGGCAAGGCTGCCATCGGTCGCCCGCCGGAAAGCGTGCTCGATATACTTTAGTTTGAGGGCACTGCCCGTAAGAGGGCGGGGTAACGTGCTGCCAGCGTGATCCCGCGCAGGGCAAAGAAGGCGATCAAGGAACCCCAGATGGCGTGGTTGCCCCAGGCTTCCAGTCCGCCATACAGAACCGCCAAAAAAATCACAAAGGCGATGATCATCATATTACGCATGTCGCGGGTGCGCTGGGCACCAATGAAGATGCCATCGAGCTGGAAACACCAGACCGAGATGAACGGCGAGGCGATGATCCAGGGCAGGTAGGTATAGGCGATCTCGCGGACCTCAGCCAGGTCGGTAAACAGGTTGATCAGGGCATAGCCACCCAAGCCATAGAGGATGGTGTATAGCCCTGCCGTAACCAGCGCCAGCACCGTACTGACCTTGACTGCCCGATGCAGGGCGCGTCGGTCTTTTGCGCCAAAGGCTGCGCCCGCCAATCCTTCAACGGCCATGGCAAATCCGTCCAGGCCAAAGGCCAGCGACGTTTGCAGCATCATCAGGATGGCGTTGGCGTCCAGCCAAATATCCCCCAGGCGACCGCCTTCGCGAGTCACGAGGGCAAAGGCTGTGATCAGGAAAAAGGTGCGGATGAAGATGTCGCCATTCACGGCCACCAGTCGAGACAGTTTCCCGGGGGAGAAAATGTCTGCGCGGTCGAAATGGGCATGGTTGATCCGCCATTGCCGCCGCACCAGTAACAGGCCAACACCCAGCGCGACATATTCCGCAATCACAGTGCCCAGGGCGACCCCTTCGACTCCCCAGCCAAAGCCGACGACGAACAGTAAATCAAGGCCGATGTTCAGGCCATTGAGGATCAGTTGAATATAAAGCGTGTCCCGTGTCCGCTGGATGCCGATCAGCCAGCCCAATAGGCAATAGGTCACCAGCGTGGCAGGTGCACTCCAGATACGGATGGCGAAATAGGCCTGGGCATTGGCGATGGCATCGCCGCTGCCCTCCAGAAACGTGAAGGCAAAACTACCGATCAGGGACTGCAGGACAATCACAACAACACCAAAGCCCAGCCCCAGTAACACGGCCTGGATCAGGCTGTTGCCTAGCGCGGTCTGATCCTGTGCGCCGACGGCCTGCGCGGCAAAGCCGGTGGTGCCCATGCGCAAAAAGCCAAAGCCCCAATACAGGAACGAGAAGACCAGCGAGCCAAGTGCCAGGCCTGCTAGATAATGCGGTGCATCCATATGGCCCATCATGGCCGTGTCGACCGCGCCCAATAAAGGCACCGATAGATTGGCCAGGACGATCGGCCCGGCCAGCCGTAACACGCGGCCATAGGTGATGTCTCGATCAGGCAATTGGCGATCCAGGATATTGGGCGATAATTTCGTAATGGGCGGCTTTATGGCCCAGGTAACTGCGGAACATCACAAAGTGATCGACCGTCCAGGGGTCACTGGTCAGGTCGCCGGTTTCGTCAAGGTACTGATCTATGCGGGCGGCTTTGCGGTTGCACCGGGCGATGGTAATATGGGGGGTGTATTTGCGGGTTTCAGGCGGCAGTCCAGCCCGTGTCACCAGGGCGTCGATCTTATTTTCCAACGCCAACAGGGATCGGGCAGGTTTAACCCCCGCCCAGATCGTCCGGGGTTTTGCCAATGTGCCAAACAGGCCGGTGCCACTCAGCGCGATGTCGAACGGTTGAAGCGCAACGGTCCGCATGGCCAGATCGACATCTGACGCCTGGTGTGCCTCAATATTACCCAGGAAACGCACCGTCAGATGCAATTGGTCATCGGCCTGCCAACGCACACCGGGGACACCGCCCATCCGCGCCAAAATTCGTTGGCGAATACGGACCGGCAGTGGCAACCCGATGAACAGGCGTAACATTGCATCTTGCCCCTATATAGCGGCTGGCCTTCTTGGCTGTACCCCTAGTTGGCGGGGTTGGCGTGGCGTTGATGGATGGCATCAATGCCCTTCAGGACTTCTTCCGAAAGAGTGACGTCAGCACTGCCAATGTCAATCTGCAACTGGTCCATCTTGGTGGCGCCAATGATGTTGGATGTCACGAATGGTTGGGCGATAACGAAAGCCAGCGCCATTTGGGATGGGTCCAACCCGTGTTCAGCCGCCAGATCTACATAGGCCTGTGCGCCTTCTTCAACAGCTGGATGTTCATATCGGTTGAACCGGTCAAACAGGGCGAGACGAGACCCTTTTGGCTTGGCGCCGTTCAGATATTTACCTGACAGAATGCCCATGGCCAAGGGTGAATAGGCCAACAGGCCGATGTCTTCCTTGATGGCAGTTTCACCCAAATTGGACTCAAAATGCCGATTGAAGAAATTGTACGGGTTCTGGATTGACGCAATCCGAGGCAGGTCTTTGGCTTCAGATTGCCGCACAAAATCCAGCATGCCCCAGGGGGTTTCGTTGGAGACGCCCACATGACGGACCTTGCCTAACTTGATCAGCTCTTGCAGCACATCAAGCGTTTCGGCGATGGGGATTGTGTCGGGGTCTTCCTTATGAATGTATCCGGTCGCACCAAACTGGTTGGTGGGACGGTCGGGCCAATGCAGCTGGTACAGATCGATATAGTCTGTCTGCAGACGCTGCAAGCTGTCTTCCACGGCCTCGAAGATGTTTTTCTTGTCGAGACGATTTTTGCCGCCGCGAATGTGTTGGATAAAACCAGCGCCCGCAACTTTGGTGGCCAAAATGAATTTGTCGCGGTTCTTGCGGTCGGCAATCCAGCTGCCTATGTAACTTTCGGTCCGGCCTTGTGTATCGGGCATCGGCGGGACGGGGTACATTTCGGCCGTGTCGATAAAGTTGACCTCGTGATCGAGGGCATAATCCAATTGTTCGTGTGCTTCGGCCTCTGTGTTCTGCTGGCCCCATGTCATGGTGCCAAGGCAAATGACACTGACGTCGATATCCGTGCGCCCAAGGCGGCGGTATTCCATAATTTTCTCCTGAAAGTGGGGTGGCATGCCCCTGATGGTATGACTTACTCTTTAAGCAGCCTTTTAACCAAAGGCAGCATGCGTGTCACGATGATGCTGACCCCTTCGCCCGTTGGGTGTTTGCCGTCCGCCAAATTCAGCTCGGGAAAAGTCGCCACGCCGTCGAGAAAAAACGGATACAGCGCGACATTGTGTTCCCTGGCCAATTGTTCGTAAATCGGGTCAAAGTCGGCCATGTAACCAGCGCCCATATTTGGCGAGGCGAGCATGCCGGCCAGCAGGACCTTGGCCCCGGTTGCTTTCAGGGACACGATGATGGCCGACAAATTTGCCTTGGCGCGTGCAGGGTCCTTTCCTTGCATGGCGTCATTTGCGCCCAACTCGACAATCGCCAGATTGGGCTTGCCGTTGGGGATGTCACTGAGCGCCCAGCTTAAGCGGGCCAGGCCGCCTTTGGTGGTGTCGCCGGATACACTGGCATTGATGACTTTCACCTGAATACCGTCTTTGATCAGGGCCGCTTCAAGTTGGACAGGGAAGGAGTCTTGGGGGTCCAGCATATAGCCAGCCATCAAACTATCGCCCAATGCCAGGACATATTTGGGCTCAGTTTCTTCTGCCGCAGCGATATTCGGCGATAAAACCGCAAAAACCGCAAAAATGATCCCCGCAAGCACAGGAAACAAATTGAAAAGACGCCGATGCGTGCCATATTCCATAAAACTTAATCGACCTCGGGGTATTGTGACTTCATATGATCCAACTCAATGGTATCCATCTAACACTTAATAGTTTGGCGGGCCCCGTCAACATATTGCGCGGCATAGATTTGCATGTCCCCAAGGGGCAAGCCGTTGGCATGATAGGCCCATCGGGGTCTGGAAAATCGACGTTGATGAGCGTGATCGCCGGGTTGGAAAAGCCAACGACCGGCGAGGTTATCATCGACGGCCAAAACATCACCAATATGGATGAAGACGCCCTGGCGCTGTTTCGCCGGGGTCGTGTTGGCATTGTCTTTCAGTCCTTTCATCTGATCCCCACCATGACCGCGCAGGAAAATGTTGTCGTGCCGCTGGAATTGATGGGTGTCGACAAAGCGTTTGATCAAGCTGCGGCAGAACTGGAAGTCGTCGGCCTGTCAGACAGGATGGACCATTACCCAAGCCAATTGTCTGGCGGTGAACAGCAGCGGGTGGCGCTGGCCCGTGCCCTTGCGACAGACCCTGGCCTGTTGCTGGCTGATGAACCAACGGGCAATCTTGACGCCGCGACCGGGCAATCCATTATCGATCTGATGTTCGCGCTCCATGACAAGCGTGACACGACCCTGGTGCTGATAACCCATGATGCCAGCCTGGCTGATCGCTGCGACCGGGTTGTCATGCTCAGCGATGGCCAGATCACCAGTGATACCGCCAACCTGGAAACGGTGGCCTAGATGCCTTTGTACCTGCAATGGGCCTTGCGCGAATTGCGGGGTGGGCTGCGCGGATTTGGCGTGTTTTTATCCTGTATCATTTTGGGCGTGGCCGCGATTGCGTCCGTCGGGGGCCTGCGCGATGCGGTGATGGCAGGCATCAACGAAAATGGTCAGGTGATCCTGGGGGGCGATGTCGAATTGCGGCAGACAAATTTGCCCATCGAACAAGACATTATAGATTATCTGGGCCAAGTCGGCCGGGTCGGCCAAACCATTACCATGCGGGGCATGGCCGCTTCGGTCGCCACGGGTGAACGGACCCTTGTCGAGATTAAATCTGTTGATGGGGCTTATCCTCTGTATGGCGCCTTGAAGGTAGAGGCGCCCAGCAAAGGCATGGCAGACCTGGCCCTGCAAGACGGTGCCTGGGGTGTGCTTGTCGACCAGAGTCTCTTGGATTATCTCGGCCTGGCCTTAGGGAATCAATTGAAAATAGGCGACCTGGCCTATGTTATTCGGGGCGTGATTTTGCGGGAACCCGATCGCGCAGCCGATGGCTTTACCATGGGCGCCCGTACATTGGTTGCGCACGCCTCGATGTCGCATACCGGGCTTATTCGGCCAGGCAGTTTGATGCGATATAATTATCGGGTCGCCCTGCCCGAAGGGATCGAAACCGGCGCGTTTTTGACGACATTGAACGAAAAATTCCCCGATGGCGGCTGGCGTGTGCGCGACCGCAATGACAGCGCCCCATCCGTGCGCACGTTTTTGGACAGGTTGGCTGTGTTCCTGTCCCTGGCCGGGCTGACAACTTTGGTGGTTGGTGGCGTCGGTGTGGCCAACGCGACCACAGGCTTTTTGGCCTCGAAGCGCGAAGCCATTGCGACCCTTAAAAGTATGGGTGCCACTGGCGACCTGATCTTCAAGACCTACCTGACCCAGATCATGCTGATCGCCATGGTCGGTGTTGTTGGCGGCCTGGTGATCGGCGCTATTGCCCCCAGCATTGTGCTTTATTATCTGGCTGATCTTCTGCCCATTCCCGCAGAACCCGGTCTGTACCCGGCGCCGTTGATGATGGCAGGTGCCTATGGCGTGGTGACGGTGCTGGCCTTTGCGACCTGGCCCCTGGGCAAAGCCCGCGATGTGTCCGCCGCAGGCCTGTTTCGCCAGATTGTGGCGCCGTCCAACACCTGGCCACGCAAACGCTATATCGCCCTGATCGCGGCGTCTGCTGCGGGTTTAGCGGGGCTGGCAACCTTGTTTTCGGGCGAAGTGCGGTTTGCAGGCTGGTTCCTGATCGGGGTGGTCGTCTGCTTTTCGCTGTTGTTGGTCGCCGGGCTATTGATCATGAAGGTGGCCTCTGTGTTGCCCCGACCCAAGAACGGCGCGTTGCGTATGGCTTTGGCCAATATTCATCGACCCGGATCTGTCACGCCCAACATTGTGCTGTCGCTTGGCCTGGGCCTGACATTGTTGGTCACCATTGCGCAGATCGAAGGCAATCTGTCCGCGCAGATCAACGAGGCACTACCCAAAGACGCACCGTCGTTTTTCTTCATCGGGTTGCAGCCTGATCAGGTGGAAGAATTTGACGCCCTGTTGCAACAACAAAAAGGCGTCACAAATATTACGCGCGCCCCCATGTTGCGGGCGGCCATTTCCCGCATCAAAGGCGTACCGGTCGCGGATGCACTGATTTCGCCAGAGGCAAAATGGGCCGTGCGCGGGGATCGGGGGCTGTCCTATCTGACGACCATGCCGCGCGGTAATGTGATGATCGAGGGTGAATGGTGGCCCGAGGACTATGCGGGCCCGCCCATTATTTCGCTGGACGAACAGCTGGCCAATGGCATGGGCCTGACGCTGGGTGACACCATGAGCTTTAATATCATGGGCCGCAACGTGTCGGCCGAAATTGTCTCGATCCGGCGCATTGACTGGACAACTATGGGCATGAACTTCTCGATTATTTTTGCCCCTGGCACGTTGGAGCGCGCGCCGCATTCGCATATGGCGGCCATCAAGGTGTCGCCCGAACAAGAAGGTGCGGTTGAAAAGGTGATGGCCGAACACTTCCCCGATGTTACGTCCGTGCGCCTGCGCGAGGTGTTGAAGACTGTCAACAAATTGGTGGGGGACATTGGCATGGCCATCCGTGGTGCCGCCTCGGCAGCCCTTATTGCCGGTGTTCTGGTGCTGGCGGGCGCAGTGGCTGCTGGCTATCACGACCGGGTGCGGGATTCGGTGATTCTGAAGGTCCTTGGGGCCACGCGCCGACAGGTGGCGATGGTTTACCTTCTGGAATATGCCCTGATGGGTCTGGTCACCGCACTGGCCGCTATGGGGTTGGGCACGTTGGCCGCCTGGCTGGTGATGACAGGCATTATGGGGGCCAGCTGGGTCTGGCAACCCTGGGTGTTGATCGGGACCGCCCTTGGCGGGATGTTTGTGACGATTTTATTTGGTTTTTTGGGGACCTGGCGGGCACTGGGTGCCAAAGCTGCCCCCATTTTGCGGACGGAATAATCGGGCTAACACTGCTGGTTTTGCTTGAAAAGACAGGGCTGGCGCATAATATAATGCACCGCAATGGTTAGAACATCTTTAGTAGGAAAAAGAAGGTACATATGGCTGACAACCTAAGACAACAATTTAGCATTGATGGCGTAACCTCGGCCGAAATCGACCAGGGACTGCGCTCACATATGCTGAAGGTCTATAATTACATGGCGTCTGGCGTGCTGCTGACAGGCATCGTCGCCATGTATTTTTCTCAGGCCATCATGAATGATGCAGCGCTGGCGCAAACAATCTTTGGGGGGCCGCTGGTCTATGTTGTGATGTTCTCGCCGTTCATCATGGTTTTGGTCATGAATTTCGGTATCAACAAGCTAAGCCCGTTCGCATTGCAAGCCTGTTACTGGGTCTTTGCGGCGTTGATGGGCGTGTCGCTGTCGTCGGTATTGCTGATGTACACAGGGTCCAGTGTTGCCAAAGTCTTCTTCATAACCGCTGCCACCTTTGGGTCCTTGAGCCTGTATGGTTACACCACCAAGAAAAGCCTGTCGGGCATGGGTTCGTTCCTGTTTATGGGGCTCGTGGGGCTTATTATCGCGTCGATCGTGAATATCTTCCTGCAATCCGGTATGATGGAATTTGTGATTTCAGTGATCGGTGTGCTGATATTCGCGGGCCTGACAGCCTATGACACCCAGAAGATCAAGCAGATGTACTTTGATGGACACGGCACGGAGGCTATGTCGAAACTGTCGATTATGGGGGCGTTGAAGCTTTATCTCGACTTCATCAATATGTTCTTGTTCCTGTTGCGTCTGTTTGGTTCGCGCAATTAGGATTGACGAAATCTTGTTGAAAACGCCTGGCTTTGCCGGGCGTTTTTTT
>Ga0114949_10001072_pt1 | contig 16237 bp, 14 predicted proteins | sample N074metaG_FD_83505 | JGI IMG/M metagenome (GOLD analysis project Ga0114949, IMG submission 83505) | Deep subsurface microbial communities from Kermadec Trench to uncover new lineages of life (NeLLi) - N074 metaG | ecosystem: Environmental > Aquatic > Marine > Ocean trench > Sediment | place... | reverse complement strand
CGCTGAAGAACGGCACCAAAACCGACCAGGGACGGGCGGCGGTGATTGAAGACTGGCTATCACAGGCCGAAAATACCAGAGCCGCGACGTTTGATGATTATGCCAGCGCGTTCCTGACTGCGAAAATGGAACTGCGCAAGACCTTGGCCACCAAGAAAATCGCAGAAGAATTCCCCGAGGCCATGGATACACTGCACGGCGAGGCCGACCGGGTGCTGCAAATCGTCACCACACAGCGCCTGTTCGGCGTCTTGAAGTCCAGCCTGGTGCTGGCCCAGTTTGGGTCCCGCCTGGCATTGAGCTATGCCGAGTTAAAGCGACAGGCCGGGATGATGGACTATGACGATCTGATCGCCAAGGCACGCAGCCTAGTTGTCGGGAATGACGAGGCAGACCCATTGACCCGGGGTAGTGCTGCGACCCGAAGCAGCGCGGCGGCCTGGGTGTTGTACAAATTGGACGGGGGCATCGACCACATATTGGTAGATGAAGCGCAGGATACCAATTCGGCCCAGTGGGAGATCATCGAAACCCTGGCCAATAATTTCTTCGAGAATTTCGAGTCGGCAGATCGCTTGCGCACCATGTTTGCTGTGGGTGACCCCAAACAATCTATTTACAGCTTTCAGGGCGCTGAACCCGCGGAGTTTGAGCGAACCCGCCAGGAATTCCGCCATCGCATCCGTCAAGCCAAAGGGCAGTTCTATGATGCGCTATTGGACCTGTCATTCCGGTCCACCGAGGCCGTGTTGGCCCTGGTCGACAAGATTTTTGCCAACCCTATGGCACGATCTGGATTGTTTTTTGACGAAGAAACAATTGCGCTGCAGCATTTCGCCTACCGAAAAGATGTGCCCGGGCTTGTTGAAATCTGGGCGCCCGAGCCTGCCGCAGAAACCGAAGATACAGATGCCTGGGCTGTCCCTGTAGAGCAGCAATTTGAGCAAGCGGCCCATGTGGTGCTGGCCGAGCGTATCGCCGGGCAAATCCATCATTGGATTGGGACCGAGGCGCTGCTTACCTCTAAAGACCGACCCATCAATGCAGGAGATATATTAATTCTGGTACGGCGACGAAACGCCTTTTTCGGGGCCATGGTTCTGGCGCTCAAGAACCGGGATATCGATGTTGCCGGGATGGATCGAATGATCCTGAACGACCAACTGGCTGTCATGGACCTGATAGCCCTGGGTCGCTTTGTGTTGATGCCAGAGGATGATTTGAACCTGGCCGTGGTCATGAAGTCACCCCTGATCGGTCTGGATGACAGCCATCTGATTGACCTGGCGCCGGGACGTGACGGCAGCCTGTGGCGTGCCTTATCACAAAAATCGGCAGGCGACCCGGCACTGCACTCGGCTTACACCACCTTACAGTCCTGGTTGGCGCGGGCTGATTTTATGGCCCCTTATGAGTTTTACAGTCTGGTGCTGGATGCAGAAGGCGGCAGGCGTGCTTTGTTGTCCCGGCTGGGTCCAGAGGCCGAAGACCCGATCGACGAATTCATCGGCCTGACCCTGGAATTTGAACGCAACAGCGCGCCGTCGATGGAAGGCTTCCTGCACTGGGTCGAGGCTAGCGAGACCGAAGTTAAACGCGAGATGGAACAAGCCAAGGGACAAGTCAGGGTCATGACGGTCCACGGCGCCAAAGGCCTGCAAGCCCCCATCGTCTTTTTGCCCGACACGCGCAGCATCCCAACCACCAGCCCGTCCATCTTTTGGCTGGGTGAAGATAAAGATATCCCGGCCTGGCCGATCAATGCATCCTATGTGGTCGGCACCATCAGCGACGCCAAGGATCGCGAAAAAGCCCTGAAATTGCAGGAATATAACCGGCAATTGTATGTGGCCCTGACCCGGGCAGAAGACCAGCTATACATCTGTGGCTACGATACCAACCGCGCGGCCCCAGATGAGTGCTGGTATAATCTGATCGACACAGGCTTCGACGGTTTGGACGGCACCGTCGAGGCCACTGACTGGCAGGGTGCCACGGTTCGTCGTTATGCCAGTGGCGACCAGCCGGAAGCGGATGACAGCGGGGAACCCGCATCCCAAATTGAACCGCTGCCAGCATGGGCGTCAACACCACCCCGACCAGAGCCCACGCCATCGCGCCCCCTGGCACCATCGCGGCCCGCATCTGCAGACGTACCGGTGCGCAGCCCGGTCGGCCCCGATATGGCCGATCGCTTTTTGCGCGGGACTCTGATCCACAAATTGCTGGAAGTATTGCCAGAGGTGGCACCAGATAACCGCGCGGCATTGGCCCGGCAGATCCTTGGCCACCCGACCCATGAACTCCCCGCCAATGCCATCGAGACCTGGTCGGCTGAAGTCATGGCAATTTTGGATGACCCGGCTTTTGCACCCCTGTTCGGCCCCGACAGCATGGCCGAGGTACCACTGACCGGTTTGGTCGGCGATACGCCGATCAGCGGCATGGTCGATAGATTACTGGTGCAACACGACAGAATATTGGTCGTCGATTACAAGACAAACCGGCCACCGCCCCTGTCTGCCAATGATGTGCCCCCCGCCTATTTGCAACAAATGGCGACCTATCGCGATTTATTACGCCAGATATACCCAGGTCGTGCCGTCGATTGTGCCCTTTTATGGACGGACGGGCCCACGTTGATGGGGCTAAACGAAGAATCGCTCAACAAATTCAGTTTTTTGAACACGGATTCGTGACCACCCCTTGACGTTGGCCGGGGTCATCCCTAAATTTGGCCTTCAAGTGATCAAGAAACTGCTTTGCGCGGAAGGAAACCAAATGGCTACTAAGACAATCACCGACGACAGCTTTAGCGCTGATGTTCTGGAATCAAAGGGCCTAGTCCTTGTCGACTATTGGGCCGAATGGTGCGGCCCCTGTAAGCAGATCGCCCCTGCCCTGGAAGAAATTTCCGCTGAGATGGAAGGCTCGCTGACCATCGCCAAACTGAATATTGATGAAAACCCAGCGACACCAGGAAGTTACGGTGTGCGCGGCATCCCAACCATGATGCTGTTCAAGGACGGCGAAATTGCAGCCACCAAAGTTGGTGCATTGCCAAAGAACAAGATTATCGAGTGGATTAACGAATCTATCTAATTCTGCTTCAATAATCGTTTGAAAGGGTGTTTGGCCAATCGGCCGGGCGCCCTTTTTTGTGTCAGGTCGGCGTAAGTCCCGACTTTTCCAATACCTGGCCTGCCAGATAAAGCGACCCAAAAATCAGGCAGTCACCATCGGGTAATACGGCCAGTGCCTGGTCAACCGTCTCAAAAGATTGTGCGTCCATCCCTAATTGGTGCGCGCTTGTCGCTATATCCGTTGCTGAATGACAGGCCTCGCCGACAATGGGCACCGCAGCAATAGATGCGATCACTGGTGACAGTGCCTGAAGAACCGGAGCGATCTCTCGATTTTCCAGCATGCCCAATACTAAATGAACCCTCAAACCATCCAGATAGCGGGCAATGGCCGTCGCCGCATGGACATTGTGGCCACCATCAAGCGTCAGGCTGCCCTTCCCTTCGCGTAAATCAAACAGAGGCCCACTATCGATCGGCTGTAGCCGCGCAGGCCACTTGACCGCGCGCATTGCCACCGCGATCTGATTGTCTTCTCGGGCAAATCCAAGTTGGCGCTGACAGGCAATCGCCAACGCTGCATTGTCAATCTGATGACGCCCCTTCAATGCGGGCGCGGGCAGGGTCAGGCTGCCCAGGCGGTCTTTGTAGACGAAGCCATCTTCATGCCTGGCAATCGTCCAGTCTTTGCCCGGCAGATACAGCGGCGCGCCAATTTCGGCAGCACGGTGGGTGATGACCTCCATGGCCACTGGGTCTTGCCGCGCAACAAAGGCGGGCACGCCGGGTTTCAGGATGCCCGCTTTTTCTTCGGCAATGCCGCTGAGTTCTGTCCCAAGGAAATTTTCGTGATCCATCGCCACCGGCGTGATGATGCAGGCCGTCGGCAGGCCGATGACATTGGTCGCGTCGAATTTACCACCAAGGCCAACTTCCAAAAGGCAAAGATCAGCCTGATCACGGGCAAAAGCCTGGAAGGCAGCCACTGTCGTAACTTCAAAGAAGGTGATGGGTTGGCCGTCATTGATCGTTTCAATTTCATCCAATATCGTCTGTAACGCCGGTTCTGTGATCAGGCCATCAGACAGTCGGATACGTTCATGAAATCGCACCAGATGCGGCGACGTATAGGCCTGTACAGACAAACCACCCGCCTCGGCCAAGGCGCGCAGAAACGCCGTGGTCGAGCCTTTGCCATTGGTCCCGGCAATATGAATGATGGGGGGTAGTTGCTGTTCTGGATGGCCTAATTCGGCCAATAACCGCTCAATTCGGCCCAGAGATAAATCGATAAGTTTGGGGTGCAGGCTAAACAGCCGTTCCAGAGATTGAGCCGTCGACCCAAGACCCTTTTTCATGACCAGAGGGCGCTTTTCTGTGGTCAGCCAGCAGGCTGGCTTGCCAACAACGGCACATTGCCTGGGGTTGGGGCCGGTTGGTTGGTCAACAACATGATGATCCCCGCCAGCGCATCACGCAGTTCATGCCGGTGTACGACCATATCGACCATGCCATGCTCAAACAGATATTCTGCCCGCTGAAAGCCATCGGGCAATTTCTCGCGGATCGTATCTTCGATGACCCGAGGCCCAGCAAAGCCAATCAATGCACCGGGTTCTGCAATCTGAATATCGCCCAACATGGCATAGGATGCCGTCACGCCGCCGGTGGTCGGGTCCGTCAACACGACAATGTAGGGAAGGCCCGCCTCGCGCAGCATTTCAACAGCCACTGTGGTGCGCGGCATCTGCATCAGGGACAAGATGCCTTCCTGCATACGGGCGCCGCCTGCAGCCGTAAAGATGATGTACGGGGCATTCTCGGCGATGGCGCGTTGGGCACCAATCAGGAAAGTATCGCCCGCCGCAACGCCCAGTGAACCCGCCATGAAGGCAAAGTTCTGGACCGCAGCCACACAGGTATGACCGCTGATTTTGCCAACAGCTGCCGACATGGCTTCCGGCTGTTTAGTTTTACTGCGATTGTCTTTCAGGCGGTCCGCGTATTTCTTTTTATCGCGAAATTTCAGCGGATCATCGATCCCTTTGGGCATGGAAATCATCTGAAAATTGCCGCCGTCAAACAAGGCCGGGAACCGTTCATCTGGGCCGATGCGATGATGGTGGTCACAATGGCTACAGACATGTTGAGCCGTCACGAAGTCTTTGCGATAGATCATCTGGCCACAATTGTCGCAAGAGTGCCATTTGGCTTCTTCAGTATCGCCGCCACCGCTGCGTTTGAATACACTGCGAAGCGTCGGTCGGACATAGTCCCGCATCCAGTTCATTCAGTATGTCCTTTCAATCGCCCATCCATCCCATGCAGACCCTAACATTGGGGGTTCTTGACACCGTCTGCAAGGTCACAAACAAATTCTACCACAGTTTCATGGCCCGCAGCATCAATTGACGCACCGTTTTCGGCCATCTTTTCAATGCATTGCACCAGGGCAGTCCCGACAACAACAGCATCGGCGGAATTTGCCATGGCGGCCACATCTGCGCGGGTCCGGATGCCAAATCCCACGGCCATGGGCAGATCAGTATATTTGGCAATCATGGCGCGGGCAGCCTCCACGGCCTTGGGCCCACCCATGGCAGCACCGGTGATCCCAGCGATCGATACATAATAGACAAAACCACTGGTGTTCTGTGTCACAGATTGCAGGCGTTTGTCTGTGATAGCGGGGGGCGGTAGCAGGCGAATGAACGACAAGCCAGCTTGGCCTGCTGGGAGGCACAATTCCTGGTCTTCCTCGAAGGGTAGGTCGACCACTATCATCCCGTCGACGCCCGCCTCTTTGGCATCGGCCAGGAAGCGATCTACACCATATTTGTAAATAGGATTGTAATAGCCCATCAGGATAATGGGCGTGTGATCGTTGTCGGCCCGGAAGCGACGCACCATGTCGATTGTCTTGGCGAGCGTCTGCCCGGCTTTGAGCGCACGAATGCCCGCCAATTGGATGGCAGGACCATCGGCCATCGGGTCGCTAAATGGTATGCCGATCTCGATGATATCGGCGCCTGCATCGGGCAGGCCCGCCAATATCTTTTCGGAATCTGCCAGGTTCGGGTCGCCGCCCATGATGTAGGGAATAAAGGCTGCGCGGCCTTCGTCTTTCAGCGCCGCAAAACGGGCCTCTATCCGTCCCGTCGTGTTGGTCATAGATCAACCCCCAACGCATCAGCGACGGTAAAGATATCCTTGTCACCACGACCACACAGATTGACTACCAGCAGGTGATCCTCAGGCAGATCAGGGGCCATTTTGATGACCTGAGCCAACGCATGCGATGGTTCCAGCGCGGGGATGATGCCCTCTAACTTGCAACAAAGCTGGAAGGCATCCAGCGCCTCGGCATCTGTAGCGGACACATAGTCCACGCGTTTAATGTCGTGGAGCCAGCTATGTTCTGGCCCAATGCCTGGATAATCCAGCCCGGCAGAAATCGAATACGGCTCCGTCACTTGGCCGTCGTCATCTTGCAGCAAATATGTGCGGTTGCCGTGCAATACGCCCGGTTCACCACCCGCGATGGACGCGGCATGTTTATCCGTATCAAGGCCCATTCCTGCTGCCTCGACCGCATACATGGAAACACTTTCATCATCCAGGAAGGGGTGGAACAGGCCGATGGCATTGGATCCGCCGCCGATACAGGCCACCAGCGTGTCTGGCAACCGCCCCTCGGCCTTCATCATCTGTTCTTTGGTTTCGCGACCAATGATAGACTGGAAGTCGCGCACCATGGCCGGGTATGGATGCGGCCCGGCCGCAGTGCCGATGATGTAGTAGGTATTGTCGACATTGGTCACCCAGTCGCGCAGCGCCTCGTTCATGGCGTCTTTGAGCGTCTTCGAGCCGGATTCAACCGGGACAATCTTGGCACCCAACAGATGCATGCGGAACAGGTTGGGTTTCTGGCGCTCAATATCCTTGGCACCCATATAAACGATGCATTCAAGCCCATATTTCGCCGCGACTGTGGCGGTGGCTACACCGTGTTGTCCCGCACCGGTTTCGGCGATGATACGCTTTTTGCCCATGCGCATCGCCAGTAACACCTGGCCAATGCAATTGTTAATCTTGTGGGCGCCAGTGTGGTTCAGCTCGTCCCGCTTGAAGTATATTTTGGCGCCACCCAGATGCTCGGTCATACGCTCGGCATAATAGAGTGGGCTGGGGCGACCAACGTAATGTTCCAACAGATAATCAAGCTCTGTCTGGAAAGATGGGTCAGCCCGCGCATCGTCATAGGCCTGTTCCAGCTCGAGGATCAGGGGCATCAGCGTTTCAGCGACATAGCGCCCGCCAAACAGGTCAAAATAACCCTGGGCATCGGGTTTGTCCCGATAGGTGTTTGGGCGTTGTGCGTCGCTCATGAGGCTGTGTCCTTTATCGCGTCCATAAAGGCCGCAATCTTTGCCGCGCTTTTTACGCCGGGCTGCGTCTCAACACCAGATGAAACGTCAACAAAAGTGCACCCGGTTGCACGGATCGCCTCGGCCACATTGTCAGGCGACAGGCCGCCTGACAGGGCCCAAGGGCCTTTGAGCGGCAGGTCGCGCAATAGTGTCCAATCAAAGGGTCGGCCCATGCCACCCGGCATGGCGTCATCATCTTTGGGCGCCTTGGCGTCAAATAACACACAGTCAGCGACACCATCATAGGCGACACTGGCCGTCACGTCGCTTCGTTGCGCAACTGGCATCGCCTTGATCACCGGTAAACCGAATTGCGTTTGGACATCCCTCACACGATCGACGCTTTCGGACCCATGCAGCTGCACCATATCGAGGGATAATGCGGCAATGGCTTGGCTTAGAAAATCATCATCTGGGTTTACGAACACCCCTACCCGCGTCAATCCAGACGGCACCATGAGGGCCAAATCTGCCGCGTCAGAAATTTCCAGATAGCGTGGCGACTTTGGGAAAAAATTAAAGCCGATATGGCTGGCCCCCGCCTGGGCAACAGCCCGGGCCGTATCTGGGGTTGTGATCCCGCAAATTTTTGCCTGTATCGTCATGTTGCCATTTCTCCGCCTGCCTGTCTGGCAGTCGGCGCACTATAGGCAATGTGACGTTAGGTGCAAGTTTCGAACCAGCGGAAAACGCCCAATTCCTACAGGTTTGCAAGCGATTCGTTTATTTTCTCTGCGGCGATTACCGGGTCTGGGGCCTGGGTTATAGGCCTGCCAATCACCAGATGGTTGGCCCCAGCACGGGCAGCATCGGGCGGTGTCATAATACGTTTCTGGTCGGCCATATCTGAGCCTGCCAGACGGATACCAGGGACAACCAATTTGAAGTCAGGCCCACAGGCATCCCGGATGGCCACTATTTCGTGCGACGAACACACCACACCATCCAGACCGCAGGCCTGGGTCAGCCTGGCCAGGCGCACCACCTGATCTGCAGTGTTAGCCGACACACCAATGGCAGTCAGGTCATCATCATCCAGGCTGGTCAGAACCGTCACACCAATCACGAGCGGGCGTGTGATCCCTAACGAATTGGACGTTTCCTCTGCAGCCTGCCGCGCCGCCTTCATCATGGCCGGTCCACCAGCTGCATGAACATTCATCATGTAGGGCGCCAGTGGCGTGGCGGCAGCCACGGCCCCCGCCACGGTGTTGGGAATGTCATGAAACTTCAGATCCAAAAACAGAGGCATGCCCATATCGGTGATCGCTTTGACGCCCTGGGGACCTTGTGCATTGAAAAATTCCAGGCCAATCTTCATGCCACCAACGTGGCCGGCCAATTTACCTGCCCAGTCTTTGGCGGTTTCGAGTGAAGGGGTGTCGAGTGGGCAAAAAATGTCAACGATCTGATCGGTCATCAATCCTCCGTAGGGTTCTGTTTTCTCTTTAGACTCAAGGTGATAGGGAACTTATTTTGCTTTTTCACGGCTTCCAACAAATTGCTTTCCGGTGCTGCCTGATAAGCCGCTTTAGACTTCAGCCGTTTACGTCGCCAGCGTTTGACGCCCGACAATGCAACCGCCGATCCGCCAATCAAAAGGCCGGCGGCAAAGACGCCCAGCATCAACAAATACTGGGGCGCTTCCATTTCATACGGCAGCGGTGACAGGCTAAAGACCACGTCTTGGCGGTTGGCAACAGACAGCATAATAATAGCCGCCGCCAAGGGCAGCAGAAGGAATGTTTTAAGAATTTTCATGGTTGCTCGGCGCTCTGTTTATCACCTGGGCAAGGAGATAACATCGCGGCCCACCAAAGTACAGTGTCGAGATTGAGGACGCCGGCCCCTAAAATTCGCTCACAGGTTCCCGTTTCTCGTTCAAGCGTTCTCGCAATTCCTTACCGGTTTTGAAGAACGGCACCGCCTTGGCTGGCACGTGAACGGCCTCGCCTGTCCGTGGATTGCGTCCCGTGCGCTCTGGCCGATGCTTTACTGAAAAAGCACCAAACCCGCGCAATTCAACCCGATCACCCCGGACCAATGCATCCGTGATTTCATCAAATACGGTCGAGACAATCCGCTCTACCGCGCGATGATATAAATGCGGATTCTGCTCCGCTAATTTCTGAACTAATTCTGACTTTATCATCCAGACACTCCCCGCAGGCCCCTAACACCTGATGCTTAACCTCGAACGCCCCGAAGTTTCATATACTTACATAGGTTGCCAGAGGGCTAGCAAGCCGTCAAGTGTAAGCCGCGAATTGGTGAGCCCGTCAAAGCCCAACATTGACAGAAGACCATCCAGCAGAGGCCTGTTTTTCTTGGGGTGATAGTCGACAACGGGCAGGTCTTCACCAACACCTTCTTGTGCGCGCAACCAATCAATTGCTGCCTTTTCGTTGCCGATCTCGTCAACCAGGTTGTTGTCGACCGCTCGGCCACCGGTATAGATACTACCATCGGCAAGTCGACTGGCCGTTTCCCAATCCATCTCGCGGCGTTGGGCAACCAGATCGACAAACCACTTATTCGAATCGTCGATCATTTGCCTCATCACCGCGCGTTGATCATCAGACATAGGTGCATAACCTGAAGGCCCCCCCTTCAAAGGTGACGATTTCACCTCTTCGATAGTGATGCCCACCATCTCCAACAAGCCGGAAAACTCCGGTGACTGAAATAGCACGCCAATAGAACCCGTCAGAGAATTTTGTCGGACAAAGATTCTGTTGGTTCCCAAGGCGGCAATATAGCCGCCCGACGCACCAATCGTCGCAATGAAGGATGCGGTTGGTTTCGCCTCTGATATCAGCAACAGATTGTTGAACAGCGCCTCAGAGGCGGCCACTGTTCCCCCTGGGCTGTTGATACGGACAATGACGCCTTTTGCATCTTCACTAATTGCCAGCTTTTGCAAGATTTCTTCGCGCTCGAAGTCATCCACAATCATGCCACTTAGCGTAATCCGTGCAATATGCGGCTGATCTGATCTGGTCATCGTACTGGCACCTGCAATCACCAGAATGGCCAACAACAAGAGAGCTCCACCCTGCCACAGATTCAACTTTCGCTTCAGGCGTCTACGGTCCAGCAGATTATCTCTTTCAGCACTCATGGGGTTCTCCATTTATCTATTAGCCCAATAGGCTACACAATTTTTCGCTCGAGGACATAAAAATGGCCCCTACATCCCAGGATGCAGGGGCCATTTCGTCAAGATCAACAGGGCAGCACTGCAGGCAGTACCATCCCTATGCCATCGGCTTTACTTGCCTTTTTCATCTTCAGCGGCATCTTCATCCGCTGATTCTTCCGTGACTGCTTCTTCTGCAGGTGCCGCTTCAGCCTTTGGTTCGTCGTCCACACGGGCTTTGCTCATGGCCGCGCCAAGGATGTCACCCAGGCTGGCACCAGAATCGGTGGAGCCATACTGTTCGACTGCCTGCTTCTCTTCTTCGATTTCAAGAGCACGCACCGACAGATTGATGCGACGACCAGACCGATCGACATTCGTGATCATTGCGTCGATCTTGTCGCCCACGGCAAACCGTGCGGGACGCTGGTCTTCGCGATCACGGGCCAGATCACCACGGCGGATATAGCCAGGGTATTCTGTGTCGCCGAATGTGACGGGCAGGCCATTGTCTTCGACCGCGGTAACCGTACAAGTAACGGTGTCACCACGCTTGTGGCCAGCCACAGAGGCAAACGGATCATCACCAAGCTGCTTGACGCCCAGACCGATGCGTTCTTTTTCGACATCGATATCCAGAACCACAGCCCTGACCATGTCACCCTTGGTATATTCAGCCAAAGCTGCATCACCAGACCGGTTCCAATCGAGGTCCGACAGATGAACCATGCCATCCAGATCGTCTTCCAGCCCGATAAACAGACCAAATTCTGTGATGTTGCGCACGGCACCTTCAACCTCAGAACCCACAGGGTGGTCATCGGCGAAGAGGTTCCATGGATTTTCCTGAACCTGCTTGAGGCCAAGGCTGATGCGGCGTTTAACCGGATCAACATCCAGAACCATGACTTCAACTTCCTGGCTTTGGGAAACAATTTTGCCCGGATGAATGTTCTTCTTGGTCCAGCTCATTTCAGAAACGTGAACCAAACCTTCAACACCGGCTTCCAGCTCAACAAATGCACCATAATCGGTGATGTTGGTGACGCGGCCCGTAAAGGATGCGCGCAATGGGTATTTCAGAGCAACGCCATCCCATGGATCAGCTTCAAGCTGCTTCATACCAAGGCTGATACGCTGGGTTTCTGGGTTAACCTTGACCACCTGTACTTTGATCGTTTCACCGATGCTCAGTACTTCAGACGGATGGTTAACACGACGCCATGACATGTCAGTGACATGCAGCAGGCCATCAATACCACCAAGGTCGACGAATGCACCGTAATCGGTGACGTTCTTGACGACACCTTCCAGCACTTGACCTTCGTGCAGATTGGCCAGCAATTCATTGCGTTGTTCTGCCCGTGTTTCTTCCAGAACGGCACGACGCGATACAACAATGTTGCCGCGGCGTCGGTCCATCTTCAAAATCTGGAACGGCTGAGGAATGCCCATCAACGGCGTGATATCGCGTACGGGACGGATATCAACCTGGCTGCCTGGCAAGAATGCCACGGCGCCATCGAGATCAACAGTAAAGCCACCCTTGACCCGACCGAAGATCACGCCATCTACATGGCCGCCTTCGCCGGACGCTGCTTCCAGCTTGTCCCAGGCTTCTTCACGACGCGCGCGCTCGCGGCTGATAACAGCTTCGCCCATGGCATTTTCCATGCGCTCGAGATAGACCTCGGCCTGTGAACCAACCTCAAGATCGGCTGTTTGACCCGGAGGGGCAAATTCGTGGAGCGGAACCCGGCCTTCGGCCTTGAGGCCACAGTCAATGACGGCGACGTCATTTTCCAGGGCAACAACGATTCCTGTAATGACGCGGCCTTCCAAATTGGATTGGCCACCAAAACTTTCATCTAATAGTGCTGCGAATTCATCGCGTGACGGGGTTGGTCCACCGTCGGTCGCTGTATTGGACATCAGAACTCCTGCTGTCTTCATTTGGGCCTATCAGTAACCAGGCTTCATGTGTTTGAAGTCCCTGAGATCTGACGGTCTTCCCGCTGGGCTATGGTTGCCCCAGCCGGGCATTAATTACGGCTATTGCCGCTGCAACGGCGGCTTCTATATCCAACTTTGTCGTATCAAGCAAGTACGCATCTTCAGCTTGTAACAGTGGCGAAACCGGTCGATTTTCGTCCCGTTCGTCCCGGTCGGCGAGATCTGCCCGAATTTCTGCCCAATTTAGGATCGCGCCGCGCTGTTGTAACTCCAGCACGCGGCGATCTGTCCGGACGTCCAAACTGGCAGTGACAAACAGTTTTGCTTCAGCATTTGGCCAAATCACCGTGCCAATATCGCGGCCATCAATCACGGCGCCGGTCTTGCCGCCTGGCGGGTTTTCGGCAAAGGCGCGCTGAAAACGCTTCAGCGCGGCCCGCACATCCTCATATGCTGCAACCACAGAAGCCGCGGTTCCTGCGGCTTCTGAGCGTATTTCGTCTTCGCTCAGCGCCTCTGCCTGCAGGTTCAGGGCTGCCGCCGTAGCCAAGGCTACATCGCGGATGTCTTCCCCACGTTTGACCATGCCCATGCCCACGGACCGATATAGGGACCCTGTATCCAGATGGGCGAGGTTGTAATGTGCGGCAACGCGTTTGGCGATGGTTCCTTTGCCCGAAGCGGCATGTCCGTCGACTGCAATGATCATGATGCCACACCCGCAATATTGGCGCCAGCCTGGTCCATCATGCCCAAAAAGGTCGGAAAGGACGTTGCAATCATTTCGTCTTCATCGATGGTAATGGGCGATTTAGCGCTGCAACCCATCACCAAAAACGCCATAGCGATACGATGGTCAAGGTGAGTCGCAACCGTACCCCCACCAGGGATATTGCCACCTGTACCGATAATCTTCAGCCAGTCGTCGCCACTGTCGACGCTGATGCCATTGGCTGACAGGCCATCAACGATGGCTGCCAATCGGTCAGATTCTTTTACCCGCAATTCGGCAAGGCCTTCCATTACAGTGTCTCCAACGGCGGCGGCAGCCGCGATTGCCAGAATGGGATATTCGTCAATCATGCTCGGGGCGCGGTCAGCCGGCACCGTCACGCCCTTCAGGGGTGAATAGGACGCCTTTATGTCGGCAACGGGTTCACCGCCTTCAATACGTTCATTCAGCATTGTCAGATCAGCCCCCATCTCAGTCAGGGTCAGGAACAATCCCGTACGCAATGGATTTGTGCCCACATTTGTAATGGTCATATCGGACCCGGGGGTTGTCAGCGCCGCCACGATCAGGAACGCCGCCGAAGAAGGATCGCCTGGGACAACAATATCCTGGGCCATCAATTCAGCAGGACCCTTCAGCGATACGCGCCGGCCGCCATTGTCTGTTTGGATTACTGAAACGTCAGCCCCCATAGCCCGCAACATGTTTTCTGTGTGATCGCGGGTTGCCTCGCGCTCGGTGACTATCGTTGTACCGGGTATATTTAGCCCTGCAAGTAACACGGCAGACTTAACTTGTGCAGACGGTACGGGCACATCATATTCTGTTGGCAAGGGCGTCCCAGTACCGTGCACAATCAACGGCAGCGTGTTGCCCTCGCTCGCATCAAAGTCAGCCCCAATGGGCCGCAATGGATCGATGATACGACCCATGGGGCGCGAACACAGAGACGCGTCACCCGTAAACTCAACTGTCATCGGGTAGCTGGCAACCAGCCCCATCAATAACCGTACCGCGGTACCGGAATTGCCCATATCGAGCGATGAGGTGGGTTGCGACAAGCCGCCCACACCAACACCATGAACGACCCAGGTACCGTCGTCCTGACGGTCGATGGTGGCACCCATGGCGCGCATAGCCGCAGCCGTTGCCAGAACGTCTTCACCTTCCAGCAAACCAATGATGCGGCTTTCACCGATGCACAAGGCCGACAACATCAACGCCCGATGCGACACAGACTTGTCGCCGGGCGCCCCAAAGGTGCCCGTCAGCTGTGTTGTCTGCGATGATTTGATAGCGCTCACAAAGGGCTCCGCCAGGGTTTAATGGTTGTTGGACGGGGTCCTCAAAACCCCGGGCCCGCCGCGCATTCTCTAGCACACACAAGACGATCCGCCAAACGGGCAGATGGGGCTTTTTCAAAGCGACTAAAAAGGGCAGAATGTCTTTGACAGCGTGCCAGGATCATGGCAAATGACTGCACCACTTTTCTGAACCAATATAAGAGCATCGCTGTGGCCAAAGCTGAACTGGGAAACAAACGCCAATGCCCCAACTGCGGGACGCGTTTTTACGACCTCGGAAATGACGATCCAATCACTTGCATCGAATGCGAAGAAACCTTCGTACCTGAAGTGCTGTTGAAACCACGTCGTCCGATCCCTGTCGCTGAAAAACCTGCGCCTCCCAAGAAGCAGGTAGAAGCTGAGGAAGCTAAGAACGAGGCTAGCGAAGAGTCCTCTGAAGAACTGCTGGAAAAAACCGGCAATGATGATCTGCTGGAAGACGATGAAGAAGAAGATGAAAACATCGAAGGCATCTTGGAAGCGCAAGATGACAGCATCGATGAAGAACTTTCAGCCGAAGTCGTCATCGACACAAACATTGGCGGTTCTGACGAAAAATAGAGGTTGATTTGCGAATGACCCGCCGCCTATATTCCGGCGCGCGTCAAACCGCAGGGTGCACAGCACCCACCCTGAAAAGGGCCTGGTGACAGGGGCTATAGCTCAGTTGGGAGAGCGCTTGAATGGCATTCAAGAGGTCGGCGGTTCGATTCCGCCTAGCTCCACCACCCAGTCTACAGCTACGCTAGGCTCTTTGAGAGAATACATAAAACCTGCGTCTTCTCCGTGGGTTAGATATGTTCAGTCGCATCTCCTTCAGGCCTAAATCAGGGTACAGAGAGCGCTTTCTCTCTATTTCCAGCGCCATTCTCTGCGAGGCCTCCAACTGGTCCTCTCCAGCCAAAAATGATGCAAAGCGATGCGGGTGCGATGCACTAATGATGCAAGCTCAAACACGCAACGATGCCCCGCTTTACGCCCAAAGAGGGACTGCGAGCGGTCGCCATTATTCAGTGTGTTGCGTCGACCAGTTGAAGGCACAATTATAATCGGACGCAATACGGTGCTGGCGGCTGGCTGGGCGAGGTTGGATTAAAGCTCTCAACTCCCAACGGGTGGGAAAGGGCCAGGCCAGGGGCCGTCTTTGCCGTCTGTGATCATGCGCCGCGGCCACAGATATTGCAGGGTGCTGCGTTTGATTTTCCATTCGCCATTCACCTTCACGTAGTCCTCGTCATACAAACCGAGCCAAATGATGGGATTGGAGCGCGGATCAGGCTCGTGCACGGTGTCTATCAGGTAGGTGCGACTAACCGCTGTATTCGGGCCGGTCAGTTCGACCCACTGGTTGGTGGTGACATGAAAGCCGCCATATCGTATCGCGTCGCTATTGTCACGATGTGAGCCAAAGACCTTCAGATAGTTCGCGTGAATTTCCGCTTTACCTGTCCAGACGCCATAATCCGGGCCAAACTCGCAGACGGCATCTTCGGCAAATATCTCGGCCAACCCGTCAATGTCGCGGCTGTCCATCAGCTGCGAGTAGAGCAGCT
>Ga0114949_10001070_pt1 | contig 16239 bp, 17 predicted proteins | sample N074metaG_FD_83505 | JGI IMG/M metagenome (GOLD analysis project Ga0114949, IMG submission 83505) | Deep subsurface microbial communities from Kermadec Trench to uncover new lineages of life (NeLLi) - N074 metaG | ecosystem: Environmental > Aquatic > Marine > Ocean trench > Sediment | place... | reverse complement strand
TAATAATCATACTTAGACACAAAGCTGACTCTTGCCGTGCTCATGAGTCATTTTATTGTCCTCTCTGATCTCAGCCCCCTCTAAATTGCAGCGATTGCGAGTATTTCATTGGCATGAGTATTGCATCTTCTTAGTTTGATCACGGCTAAATGCCGCCACAGAAACTTGGTCTAGGAAATTTGTTCAACTTGTTGCACAAACACTGAAAACCAGAGAGAAGAGGTAGAATATGAAACATAATGAAGCCGTCGCTTATGCCTACAATGAGGAGAAACCAGTGATCCAGGACATGAATTCACAAGGTATTCAAACGACTCTTCCCATGGAGGAACTGCTCGGTCTGTTTGCCCACGAAATAAGTGAAATTGTAGATTATGACAGTTTCGAGTATGAAAACGTTGAAAATGGTATTCATCTGTTTCATGGATCTCCCAAACTTCACAAATGTCGCTATAAGATCAAAGAGTCAGGAATGGAATTGGGCCAGATAACGCTCACCCGCCAACGCCCCTTTAAAGAAGAAGAAATGCTAGTTGTTGAAAGAGCCCTGGGTGCATTATCAATCCATCTTAACAATGCGATCGATCATCAGTGTGAGCTTGAGCAAGAGCAGCGCAATGCGCTCAAGCGCGAGTCCTAGGGAGTCTCTGATTAAGTATTAGTTGTAACGGTTTTATTGTTGCGAGTTGCCGAGGCGCTGGCGGAATAATTCGAGATCAGTAAATGAGATATTGATATCCTGACCCTGTCGCTGGATATTTGCCATGACAACGATAATGACCCTGCGGTTACTCGCCCTGCCTGCTTCACTTTCATTGTCACCGTTCGGCCTGAATTCTCCGAAACCCACCGAGGACATCCTGACAGGTTCAACACCAGAGCTCTCAAACAGGCGCACTACGGCAGCGGCCCGTGCGGATGATAACTCCCAGTTAGAGGGAAATACCTGACTCTGAATAGGTCTGTCATCAGTAAATCCTTCTACACTGATGCGATTAGGATACTTGGCTAACAATACTCCCAGGCTATCCAATATCTCTTCGGCATCGGCAGAAAGATCAGCACTGCCGCTGCTAAAAAGAAAATTGCTTTTAATCTCAACTTCTAACCACAGGGGATCCCTTCGCAGAGTTACCTGCTCGCGATCTAACAAACTTTCGAGAGAATCCTCAATTTCGACGGCGATATATTCAATTTGATTCGATGCCCCTGCCAGGGCGATCTCCCTTTCACTATTTCCAACATTGACCTGACGTTCTGTTGGCATATCACTTCTGGATAAGATTACCGGAATTATATTTATCGGAATCGGCACTTCAGATATAGTTGGGATTGTTGCCAGCGGCGCTCTTACCAGCTTCCCGATCTGGATGGGATTGACCGACCTGGTAATTGGGCTGAATGCTGCCACCATCGATTGAGACAAAACACGATACTTGCCTTCATTAACCGAAGACATGGAATACAACACCACGAAGAAGGCGAATAGCAGGGTTATGAAGTCTGCGTAGGATACCAGCCAACGTTCATGATTTTCATGCTCTTCTAGTTTTTTCTTACGCACCATGTTACCTCACTCTTACCGTTTCCTTTACTCTAGTTCTTATAAGTAACCTTGCAATTTACTGTCTATATTCCTCGGGTTTTCTCCTTCAGCAATTGACACCAGTCCATCAACGATCATTTCCCGGTATTGAGACTGAGCGCCAATGATGATTTTGAGTTTAACTGCCATGGGCAAGAAGATTAAATTCGCCATCCCAACACCATAAATAGTCGCTATGAAAGCTACTGCTATACCAGGCCCAAGCGCTGCAGGGTCGGCCAAATTATTCATTACGTGAATCAAGCCCATCACAGCACCAATAATTCCTATGGTAGGAGCATAACCGCCGAATCCTTCGAACACTTTAGCGGCAAGTAAATCCTTACTCTCGGTCATTGATAATTCCACTTCCAGTACAGTTCTCATTACTTCAGGCTCGCTTCCATCGGCTAGCATCTGTAATCCATTTCTGGGAAAGCTGTCTTCTTCCGCCTCGGCTGCGTCTTGTAGGCTCAACAAGCCTTCCTTCCTCGCCAGCTGACTCCATGCCACTATCTTTGCGATCATTTGCTTACTATCATTCTTGGGTGGCTTAATCACCCATTTGGCTCGTTTCAGGCTTAGCAGAAAAACACTTAGCGGTGTTTGCACCATTACTGCGCCCAGAGTTCCGCCGAACACAATAAAAAAGGCAGTGAAAATCATCAGAGATTCGGTATGACCACCTTCCAGGATGTTGCCGCCTATGATCGCTCCCAGTCCGAAGATCAGGCCCAATATTGTCATGATATCCATACTAATATTTTACTTCCCTAATCGGTGTTTCGCGTATTGAAGTACGGGGCCAGAATAAATCCCCTGTCTGTTTTAGGCACAAGTGCATCACGAAGAGTCACACCTCTAATAGTCTTCATGGCTAATCCAGTCGCGCATTCTTGAGCGCATTCTGCTGGTTGCCTGGCTATGAATCTGACAAACCCTGGATTCGCTAACGTCCAGGACTTCGCCTATTTCACGTAAATTCAGACCTTTGTCGTAATACAGAGCAACCACTAGCCTTTCCTGCTCAGGCAAATTGTCAATGATCTCGGCCAACTTTTCTTTGGTAGATGCACTCTGGATATCGTTGAAGGGGATATTTTCATTGTTCGATGGCTCAACGAATGTTTTATCATCATCCAGGCTAAATACGGTGCAGCCAGCAACTGATTCCAGCGTTATTCTGTACTCTTCCAGAGAAATATCCATTTCTGCAGCTATCTCACTATCTGTTGCAGAACGCCCCAGCTCATTTTCGACCTTGTGGATGGCCTTCGACAGTGCACGTGACTTCTGTTGAATCGACCTTGGCATCCATGACTGGCGTCTTAGCTCATCCAATATCGCACCGCGTATTCTTATGCTGGCATAGGACTTGAATACAGCTCCCATATTGGGCTCGTAAATTCTTGAAGCTTCTAATAATCCGATCATTCCAACCTGAATCAAATCATCCACACTTTTTCCTGGCGGTAAGCGAACACTAATGTGGTGTGCGATGATTTTTACAAGTGGCAAATTATCTTGAAACAGAGCATCCCTCGAAGGACATCCATCCGCTTCGTATGTTTTGGCGGTATTATTCATTGGATCGTACTCTCAACATCTATATCACTTCGGGCAATTCTTTCGATAAAAAATTCCAGATAACCTGTCGTCGGTGGCAATACAGGCAAACTGTTTACCTTTTTGGCAAGCCTCTGAAACGCGATACTTGAAGAACAATGGGGAAAACTTTCCATAACTGCCGATTGCATCTTTACTGATTCTCTCAATTTTTCATCCATCGGAATGCTTCCCAAGTACCCTATGGAAACATCAAGGTAAATTTCTGCAGTTCTAAGTATTTTGGCAAATAACTTTTTCCCATGTTCTGAATTCTTCACCATATTCGACAGTATCTGAAATCTCTTCACCCCGTGCTCATGACTTAGCACTTTAATCAAGCCATAAGAGTCAGTTATCGAAGCCGGTTCGTCGCAAACAACCACAAATATTTCCTGGGCTGCCTTACTGAAACTGATTACGCTATTTGAAATCCCGGCTGCCGTGTCGATTATCAGCACGTCCACAGGGTTCTGTAATTCACCAAAGGCCCTGATTAAATTGGCCTGTTCGAGGACAGTTAAATCAGCCATTCTTCCTATCCCGGAGGATCCAGGCACGATATTGATGCCTGCAGGTCCTTCGATAATGATTTCATCTAGCGAGCATTCGCCTGTAATCACATGATGTAGGTCATACTTCGAATTGAATCCAAGCATGATGTCAATGTTGGCCAGCCCTAGATCGGCATCCAGTAACATTACCGACTTACCACTCCTGGCTAATCCAATGGCAAGATTGACTGACACATTGGTTTTCCCAACACCGCCCTTACCACTGGATACAGCAATGACTTTTACTGGACGTTTTTCAATCATTAGATTTTCCCCAGAGTTGAGTTCGCGGTTGGCTGTACTTGGATTTTCATGTTCTAAGCCTTGGCTACCCGCTTTCGCCGTGCAATCGATGTTCGGCCCTTTAATAGTTTTCTGGATTCGTCATAGGACTCGGTAATACTACTGAGAATCAGTTTCGTGCTGGCGGGCACCAGATCCTGGGGAACTCTTTGTCCAGTGCCGATAAATGCAGTCTTGAGTCTATTGCGGATCAGGCCTGACAGCACCGGACCGATCGAGCCGCTCTCGTCTGTTTTGGTAATGACTGCGGCAGCTAGCCCAATACCGGAATAAGCTTTGATGGTTTCATTGATTACAGATTCCTGTGCGGTAGCGGCCAGCACCAGGTAAGAACTAATTTCCACGCTATTGTTCGCCAGCGAATCAAACTGCTCAATCAAGCTGGTATCACGCTGGCTAATTCCCGCAGTATCGATGATTACTAGCTTGCGTTCGGAGAAACTTTCCAGAGTCTTTTGCAATTCATTGCGGCTATTCGCAATCTGAACTGGCACTCCTAAAGCACTGCCAATGGCGATAAGCTGCTCCTGCCCCCCGACCCTATTGTTGTCTGAGCTAATGAACGCGACTTTATTTCTACCGTGGAGGAGGGCAAATTGTGCGGCAATTTTTGCCGCCGTGGTGGTTTTACCCACACCAGTAGGGCCGAGCATTGCAATTACTCCGCCTACATTTAACACATCGTGCTGCGATATCTTGATTGCCCGACTCAATATTCTCAAGGCGCGACGCCAGCCCAATTCAAGGTCGCCACAGGGAAGAATTTTTTCCATTATCTTGGCGCCTATATCACGACTGATGCCCACCGCTTCGAGTCTAGATAACAATGCCAGGCGATTGGGCTCACGATTACCTGCATCACGCCAGGCTAGCTGGGCCAACTCACCCTCAAACAATTTACGTAACTTTCCCAATTCTTCCTGCATGTCCAGCAATGAAGGAATTTCTTCACTTACGCTGTCATTTTCATCGCTCAATATTTCGAACAGGTAATCTCGATCCTGTTGTCCACCTCCCTGGGGAGGTTTCTGGGCTGAAAGTTTCTTTATTTCGGCCTCAATTTGTTCTGGGTTACAGTTACTCGCTGCCATCACTTCGGCGCGTCCATCTACCACCCTGCTGGAGATGAGTACCGCATCTTTTCCCAGTTCTGCGCGCACCTTGGCCATAGCCTTGCGCATATCATCTTCCTGGAAACGCTCTACTCTCATATTTTTCTCCACGATGGTGCTAAAAAAGTAAAAATTGTTCTGCTAATTCGTACTCGATTAGCCTAAGCTGCATCTATGCCCATTTGACCCAGTGTCGAAACCACGCTGATTCGCTTGATGTTTGCTATTTCGGTATAGGCCAGCACTTTTAACGTTGGGCTCGCGCTACGAGCAAACCTCGAAAGCCAAGGCCTCAATCGATCCGACACCAGTAACACCGGCACCTGCCCGCTAACTTCCAATTCCTGACTGCTCACTTGTATTTCCGTTAACAGAGTCTCAGCCAGGCCTGGCTCTATTCCTCCCAGGCCCCCCGATTTTTCACCTGTAACTGAATCAAGCAATATCCGTTCCATCTCCGGGTCCAAGCTAATGACTTTAATCTCAGGGCCCATGCCAATCACGCTCTGGCAAATCGTGCGTCCCAGCGCTATGCGGACAGCAGTTGTTAAAGCGTCAGCATTTTTTTCATTTATCCCGTGCTCTGCTAACGCTTCAACGATGGTCCGTGTATCTCTAATGGGGACGCCTTCTTCAAGCAGGTTCTGCATTACTTTCAATACCGAGCCGAGAGGCAGGATATCGGGGACCAGATTTTCCACTAGTTTCGGCGCCGTCTTCGCTAATGAGTCCAGTAATTTCTGGACTTCATCGTGACCAAGCAATTCATGGGAGTGTGTTTTCAAGGTATGGCTGAGGTGGGTGGCAATCACAGTACTGCAATCGACTACCGTGTACCCTTTAGACTGGGCTTCTTCTTTTTGACTGGCCTCAATCCATATTGTGTCTAGGTTGAAGGTGGGATCTTTACTGGCGATACCATCCAGATCTCCAAAAACCTGACCAGAATTTATTGCCATTTCCATGCCCGGATGCACCTCGCCTTCACCGACTGGCACATCTAAAAGGGTAATCCTATAACCATTTGGGGGCAGACTCAGGTTGTCATGGATATGAACGGAATGAACCAGGAAGCCCAGATCATTTGATATTTTTTTGCGTACGCCCTTAATCCTGCCCAGCAATTCTCCACCTTGATTGCTATCCACGAGGGAAATCAGGCGATAGCCAACTTCCAGGCCAATAATGTCTATGCCGAGGACGTCATCCCAACCTAACTCGGTTTGAGCCTCCATCTCTTCGGAGCGATCCTCATGCTGAGTTTCTTCCTGCAATTCCGTTTTCGTATTGCGTGACAACTTGTATCCGATGCCCATTAAGGAACTTGAAATTAGGAGGAATATCAGGTTAGGCATCCCGGGCACCAGACCCATAGATCCGATAACGGCCCCGGTAATAATAAACACCTTGGGGCTTGCAAAAATCTGTTCCCTGAGCTGCTCCCCTATATCGGTAGCCGTGCCCACCCTGGTAACGATAAGTGCTGCCGCTACTGAAAGCAGCAGCGAAGGTATCTGTGCAACCAGTCCATCACCTATGGTTAGCAAGACATAATTCGTTGCTGCCTCTTGGGCAGAAAGACCATGCTGCAGGACACCGATAGCGAAGCCACCGATTACATTGATAAACAGAATCAATATGCCAGCGATCGCATCACCGCGAACAAATTTACTGGCGCCGTCCATGGCACCGTAAAAACTTGCTTCCAGAGCAACATCTTCACGTCGCTCCCTTGCCATATCCTGATCGATTAAGCCGGAATTTAAATCCGCGTCTATGGCCATCTGTTTACCCGGCATTGCATCCAGAGTGAAACGAGCGGTTACTTCTGAAATACGTCCGGCACCCTTGGTCACAACGACAAAGTTAATAATCACTAGGATCGCGAATACCACCAGACCCACCGCGTAATTGCCGCCGACAACAAAATCACCGAAGGCCTGGATCACTTTTCCGGCCGCCGCCGTGCCGTTATGACCTTCGAGCAAGACCACACGAGTAGAGGCAACGTTAAGTGCAAGCCGAAGTAGGGTTGCCACCAGTAACACGCTGGGGAATGCGCCAAAATCCAGAGGCCGGCGTATATATATTGAGGCCAGTAAGATGATTAACGACAGGGCAATGTTAAAAGTAAAGAGGAAGTCCAGAACAAAGGGTGGCAATGGAAGAATCGTCATCGCCAGTAACAACACAATGAGTACAGGTGCCCCTAAACCTGCCAGCCTTAGCTCTACACCCCACAAACTGGGCTGAGAAGATGGTTGTGAAATCGTCGCCATCAGACCTTATCTTCCTCGGTTTGTTGTCGCGTATACTCACCAGGGACAGATAAATTGATGGGTGGCTTGGGCGCCGATGCATGGTTTACTGTTGCCTTTTTTAACTGGAATATGTAAGCCAATACCTGAGCCACTGCTAGAAACAGATTGCCTGGAATCTCCGCGTTAATATCCGTTGAAGCGTACAATGCCCGGGCCAGCGGAGGTGCAGAAAACAGTGCAACACCATGCTCTTCAGCGACTTTTCTAATTCTGGTAGCAACCAGATCTCGGCCCTTGGCCACAACTTTAGGAGCACCGGTACCCGACTGCTCATAACGTAGTGCTACAGCAAAATGCGTCGGGTTGGTAATAACAACATCTGCTGTTGGGATTTGCGTCATCATCCTCTGTCTGGAAAATTCCTGTTGCCTTTCTCTAATCGCACTCTTTACTTCGGGCTTGCCATCTGTCTCCTTCATTTCATCCTTGATTTCCTGCTTGGTCATTCTGATTTGACGCCGAAAATCCCAGAGCTGAAACGGAACATCGACCAGCACGACCAAGATCAATACGGAACTAAATCCCAAGAAACACCAGATAAACAGCATACCGGTGGAGGCAAAAACCTCAGCCAGTGGCATGAGAGGCAGAATAAAAATGTCATCCAGAGCCTGGCTTATAACAAAAAAAGTAACACTTCCTACGAGTACAAACTTGGCGACCGCTTTAAGCAATTCCATCAGGGATTTACTGGAAAATATTCTGCCAAATCCCTTGATTAGACTGATTCTCTCCATTTTCGGTGCCAATTGAGACGTGCTGAAGACCCAGCCACCCAGTGACATCGGACTCAGGATGGCAGTCGCTGCGAGTAGAACAAAAAGCGGACTTAACAGCAGCAGAAATTTTGTAACCGTGTCTGTAATTTGCATAGAAATCAGGGAGTCACTTAAGGCAGCGTCGTATCTAAAGCTCAATCCCTCGCGTAATATGGAAATAAGGTCATCGATAATTTGCCTGCCAAAGACCAGCATCCCTATACCAGACGCTAACAGTGAAGTCAGGGTATTGAGTTCCTTCGAACGCGGAACCTGACCCTTTTTGCGCGAGTCCGCCTTCCGTTTCGGTGTCGCCTCTTCAGTCCGATCCTGTGCACTGTCCGTTGCCATGTCAGATCTGCCTAGTTAACCAGAAATCTAAGAAAGTCAAAACTGCTGGTAAAGAGGTCTACCAGGAGTGGAGATAACACCGGCAAGCTCAAGAACATCAAGCTGAAGCCTGCCAACATTGTGGTGGGAAAACCCACGGCAAAAATATTCAGCTGCGGCGCCGCCCGGGTCATCACTCCAAAACCCAGGTTCACCAACAGCACACCAACCATGACCGGCAAGGCAATCAGCACTGCCGATGCGAACATCTCTGCCGGAAACAGGGCCAAATTCCAGAATGTCTGTGTGGAAATCAACCCGCTGTTGATAGGCAGGGCAATGAAGCTATCAGCGAGCACTTTTATCAGTAACAGATGGCCGTCCATGGCCAAAAATAACAGGGTCGCAATAATCAGGTAGAACTGACCCAACATGGTGACTTGAACGCCATTCTGAGGATCCACCGTCGAAGCAAAACCGAGCCCCATTGTTGTCGCCATTGTCTGTCCTGCCATCACTAATGTTGCGAACATAATCTGCAGTACCACTCCCATCACCAGGCCGACGGAGAGTTGTTGAAGAATGACCAGTAGGCCTTCAGCACTTAATGGATCAATTGCCGGTAAAAATGGCAGAGATGGTTGAATAAGCAAGGTAATCACTACCGCGAGAATAATTCTGGCTCTAACCGGTACAGTTCTGGCGCCAAAAACCGGTGCAGATAGAAACAGAGCGCCAATGCGTAAAAATGGCCAGAAAAAATCACCCACCCAGCCAATGATTTCGTCTAATGAAAATTCCAACTCATCTCCTGCTAGTCAGCTGCCTCGACTATTCTTTAGCCAATTAGGTCCGGTATTCTAAAAAACAGTGATTGAGTGAAGCTTAACCATAACTGCAACAACCAAGGGCCCATCACAATGAGGGCAACCACCAGTGCCATCAATTTTGGAATAAAACTCAATGTCTGCTCCTGAATTTGAGTGGCCGCCTGAAATACACCGACGAGCAATCCAACAACTAGTGCTGAGAGCAACAGCGGCGCAGCGAGAGAGACAATCAAATAGAGAGCTTCCCTACCAATCTGTAAAACCATGTCCTCGTTCATTATTTATCCTGAATCACAATCACGGCACAAAGAAGCTGGCAGCCAATGTCCCCATAACCAATGTCCAGCCGTCAACCATTACAAACAGCATGATTTTGAATGGCAACGAGATAAGCATCGGAGACAGCATCATCATTCCCATGGACATCAGTATGCTGGCCACAACTAGATCGATAACAAGAAAAGGAATGAAAATAAGAAACCCTATCTGAAATGCAGTCTTAAGCTCACTGGTGATATAGGCCGGCACCAGCACTCGAAATGGTATTTCCTCGACAGAATCAAATCCTTCATAACCTGCCATCTGGGAGAACAACGCCAGATCGGAATCTCTGGCTTGCGCTGACATGAATTTGTGAAATGGAATGCCGGTTTCAGTTAATGCATCTTCAAATCCTATGGTCTCTTCCATGTAGGGCTGAATGCCGTTTTCATAAGCTGCCTCAAAAACGGGACTCATAATAAACAGAGTAGTGAACAGGGCCAGACCAATAATCACTTGATTGGATGGGGTCTGCATCATGCCCAGAGCCTGTCGCAAAATTGATAGCACAATAACTATGCGAGTAAATGATGTCATCGACATCAAGGCTGCTGGAAGCATGGTAAGCACTGTCATGAACAACAGTATTTGCAGGCTGACGCTGTAGCTTGCTTCGCCATTGGCGCCTGTTGTTGAAGTTATCAAGGTCAAATCGGAGGCAGCCGAATAGGCGGTTTCTGGCGCCAGCACTACTATCAGTAATATTATTGCCAGAGTGCTTCTCATGGGCGGGACCTAGAGCTGACTGACCTCAGCAGACTTGAGAAACTGTTTCCTCTTGCTTTTTCTGAGGATGATTTAAGATTGGCTTCCACAGGAGTAGTCAATTTATGTATTTTGTTGATGTTGCCTGGACCGGCGCTTAGCAAGATTTGTTCATCCCCAATCTGTATCAGCAACAGTCGATCCTTATTACCCAGGGAAATCCCGGCAATCACTCTTATCGCGCCAGAAGAAGTTCCAGGCAAAATATTGAATTTCTTCAACACGATTGAAAGTGCAAAAATAATGAGGACAACTGAGAACAGAGCGACAAGTATCTGAATCAGGTTACCCGCATTGAGACCTGCATCAAACCGCATGGCTGTGGCGACGTTTTCACTACGTTCTGCAGCGGTCGCAGGAATCGCTGAAAGACTGATCAAAGCCATTAAGAATAGAGCCAACTGAAATTTTATATTTGAGTAAAATTTATTGAAGAGACTAATGTGAATTGTGTTATACACTTGCACTCTCTATTTCCAAGCTTGAAACCATCTCTACCTCACCAAAGCGAATTCCATATCTTTGTGGCAGAGCAATTGTTTCCGCTTGCGCAATCACCTTATCGTTTATCCGGACATCGATTGAATCTACGGAAATATGACGCAATTCAATATATGAGCCTTCGCGCAGTTCCATCAGCTGTTTAATTGTGATATTCGTCCTGCCGACTTCAAAAACTAGCGTAATTGGAACGTCGAACATCACCTCCAACGGTAGACTGGCACGTCTTGGAGAGGCCGGAACGGGTCTTGATTCAGATATGTTATCCAGGGCAGGCATGGACAATAACTGCTCATTAACGCGGTCGGATCCAAGCACTTCGCCATCGACCACCCGGGAGTGGACGACTTCGGCAGTTGGCGCTTCGGCTCCAGTCAATTCAGTATTTGTTTCTTCGTCATTATTCATTGCCCAGACACATCCTCATGATTCAATACAACACCTTTAGTCCAACCTTGCCATTCACCTCACCCATTCTTGCTTTAAACTTCGCAACACCATTAATTTTCACGTCAACCTTTTCAGGAGAGTCTACGGAAATAATGTCTCCTTTCGATAGCTTGAAAATCTCTCCAATTGTCAGTTTTGCGCCACTCAACTCCCCGGTAACATTGGTTTCAAAATTTAGCGCTCTGACCCGCATGATATCCTTCGCGGACAGCTGCCCCTCCCGGATTTTTGATTTCTTGTTACGGAAAATTGAATCGACTATCGTGCCTGGCATCAATAGCTGGACCTCTCCCCCGCCGCCGGTGAATTCAACTTTAAAAGGCCTTATCATCAGTACATCTGTGTCCGAGTAGGCTGAGAGGTGGGCTGGATTCATTTCTGTTTCGACCGACGTAAACTCAACATCGGAGAGTTCTTTCCAGCTGGCCTTGATGGCTTCTATAATCGTCGCCAGTATCAAGTTGATTACGCGTTGCTCGGTGTGAGTAAACTCTCTTCCCTCGATCGAAATAGGACGAGAGCCGCCCCCAAAGAAAACATTAACCAGGGCATAGACCAGTTTTGCATCCAATACGATAGCTGCGTATCCCACCAAACCGGTTAGGGAAAACGTATTGATACTTGTTGGCACATAAAGCGATTTGACATACTCGCCATATTTCAATATCTGAATATCCTGACGCCTGACTTCCACGCTCTTGTGCAACAGGCCCAACAACCTGATACTCAGATTGGCCTGAATGCGTTCGTCGACTATTTTCATCTCGTGCGCCCAGCCCTGAACGCGATGTATGCCGCTTGAAAGGTCATAGAGTTCGTAGTCGTCATTGGGAATTAATTTTTTTTCCTCTGGCTTGCTTTCACTTACACCATGAAGCAAGGCGTCGATTTCATTCTGGGATAGCAGATCACTCATAACTAATTCCTCAAAAATATCTAGCCGATCATCGCCGCTGTTTCTTCATTCAGCTCAATTTGTCCGGAGTCGGCAAGATCTTTAGTAATAACCAAAATTTCTCTTTGGGCGGCCTCTACGTCACTAACTTTTACCGGGCCCAGATTTTCCATATCTTCCCTGAATATATCTGCGGCTCTATTCGACATGTTGCTAGTGACTTTCTCCTCAAGAGCCTGGTCCGCGCCTTTAAGAGCCAATATCAGCTTGTCAGTTGACACTTCACGCAACACCCGCTGAAAATCTTTATCCGGTATCATCTTCAGATCCTCGAATACGAACATCTGGTCCTGAATCCTTGCCGCGGTAACGGCGCTGGTTTCGGAAATTTTCTCCATGAGGGTATCTTCGAAAGTTTTCTCTAGTGAATTCAAAATATTGGCAACATTCTTAACTCCACCCATTGCCGAACTCTGTTTTGTCACTACGCCTTCTACTTGCTTCTCCAGAGAAAAATTCAATTCCTGCAAGGCTTTTGGGTCTACCGACTCCATCTCTGCCATCCTGATAATTAGTTCGACAACCGAGCTTTCTGGCATGTAGGTCAACACTTCTCCAGACAATTCGGCGCCAAGATAAGACACCACGATGGCCTGAATCTGGGGGTGTTCGTTCTGGATGATGCCGGCAATCAACTGGGGCTCCATCCATTTTAGAGAGTCAAGCCCCCGCGTATTTCCACCCAGCATTATTCTTTCAAGCACACTCGCCGCAGCCTCTTCACCGAGAGCCTGGATAAGGACCCCCTTGGTGTATTCATCAGCTACGATATTGATCGCCCCGTCGGTTTCACACTCTTCCAGAAAAGACTCGAGGACCTGGTTCACTTCTTCCGTGCTCATCTCGCCCATCCTGGTCATCTCCAGGCCGATTTTTTGAACTTCGTCGCTGTTTAGTTGCTTTAACACGCCAGCAGCGCCCTCCTGCCCCATCACCATGAGGAATTGAGCCGCCTTTTCCGGACCGCTTTTTACTGCGTCTTTTCTTCTAGCTTTCATGCGTTAAAATCAGCCATGGACTAATACTTAAAACTGGGTTTCGAATGCAGTCAATCTATTGACTACGTCATTTCCTCGCCCATCATTTTATTGACACATTCCTTCTTGTTGCTTCCAAAAGTGTCTAATAGTCGGGGCTTGGTATTTATTACGTTCTCCTGAAGAGCGTATTCTTAGCTTGGCCTGTGTACTGAGCAATTACTGTGCCAGTCGATGACAACAAAGCTCGGCTCAAGTAAAGCTGCCAATCTGTCGTAGGGTTAATGTGGATGATTTATAGAACATGTCCAAACTAGGGGAGGTGAGAGTAACAAGCTTGGATATCACCAGACTTCGCTCCCATCAGAGTCAAACTATTGGGAAATCGGTGCCGTGGAGACTTAACCAGGAGTTGTTAGCGACCGTATTAAGCAGCAGCCCTCGGGGTAAACTCCTTGAGATCGATGGAAAAACCTACAACTCCAGCTCAAATGCTGTGCTGGAGCCGGGCCAGTCGGTGCTCGTAAAAGTGGTGTCAATATCTCCAAGGATAGAACTTGCCCTTGTCGGCAGATCTCGAAGTAACACCAAGGCGAAGACGGATCCCGCAGCAATACTGTCGCTACAGTTGTTACAGAAAACCCAGAATTTACACAGACGAAGTATCGTTAACTTATTGTTATTTATTAAATTAATTACTCTTTCCAGCTTGCGGTCATTACCCGGCGAGACGCTTTCATTATTGGCTAGCCTTAAGAAAAAACTCGTAAGGCCTGAAGAACTGTCCGATATCAATAAGCTCAAGCCTGCACTGCAGCAATCAGGCCTGTTGCTGGAGAGCAAACTTGCCGCCCTGGATAGTCGACGGGGTTTATCCCTCTCGATCGTCGATGCCGATCTGAAAGCCATCCTGTTTCAGTTATTCAAGAGCCTCAACGGCCTGCAAGGCGCCCCTGCGCAGATCAAAGCCACTGTCAATGCTCCCAACACCAACGGCCTCTCTGCTTATAAAGGTGGGGAGGCAAAATCGGGCGACATACGATCGCAACTAATGCAAAAGGTCGAGGACGCCTTATCCCGAATAATATTGAATCAGAACAGTACCCTGGATGAGCACAGTGAGGGCCGGCAACGCTGGTTCTTCGAATTAGCCGTTTCTTCCCCATCCCAGACTCTGTCCATCCCTGTCACTATTTACCACGATGGCGCCGGACGCAATGAACTCGAATCCGACTCGCGCTGGAGTGCGGAGTTCTCAATAGAGTTGGAAAATAGTGGTTCTATTAAAGTTTACATAAATATTGTGAATACCTCGGTTTCTGTATTACTCCACTCCAAGCGCAGCAATACCGCTCAGTTTCTGGATCGACATTGCGATACGCTACAGGACTATTTGAATTCCTGCGGCCTTACACTCAGCGCATTTAATAGCGACCATGTCGGCGCGAGGGAGTTCTGATGTCTGAGGAACATTTGAAGGAATTTTTTGCTGCAGCCATCAGATATGCCCCCGACAATAACCCCGAAGTTGTGGCACGGGGAAACGGCAGTCTGGCGAGACAGATCGAAGCCACTGCCCATAAACATGACATTCCGGTGTTGCAGGATTTTGCCTTGAGTAGGCAGCTCGCCGTAATACCACTGGGAAGTGAAATACCGGAAACCCTTTATTTTGCTATAGCCAAGCTGTTTGGCTACATTCTTGAGGCGGAGGAGCAATGCTGTGAAGACTAACTCTAATCGGGGGTAGCACTGTCTGCAAAATCGTGTACTATACGCAGCGCTTGATCACAGTGAAAAAAGCGGCAAGAGTGACATTTTGTTCGCGTTTTTCATGAGATCTGAAGACCCACAAAACTACAGATTTGATCCCATTTTTCTACGAACCACGACCGAAGGCGGAATTAGCAATGCCAACTGAAAAGTTTTTTGCTCAAATTATCGAGCAATCTCCTAACGCTATCTATATGTTTAACGTAGATACGCTGCAGTTTGCATATGCCAATGGAACGGCGACAAGAATGCTTGGCTATTCGAGCGAAGAGTTGACGAATTTGACAGTTATGGATATTAACCCCGAGTACAAACTCGACAACTTCCGTAAGCTTGTATCGCCTCTGGCAATGAATTCAATCACTGGCCATGAACTTACCGTCGAGACGAGCCACCGGCGCAAGGATGGGTCAGTGTTTCCGGTTAAGATCCATTTGCAACTAGGTGAGTATAATAGCGAACCAGTTTATGTGGCATATGCCTATGATATTGCCAGGGAAATAGAAAACGAAAAAGGATATAGACGTTTCCGCTCAGCGATAGACGCCTCGCCAGATTCGATCTATTTTACCGATTACGATTCGATGCGATTTATCTACGTCAACCCCGCTGCCGCGAAACGGACGGGTTATAGCCAGGAACAGCTACTGAAGATGGGACCAGAAGATATATTGATTCACGATCGGCAGAAGATCCGGGGCGACTACGACAGGGCCGTTGCCGCCGGTGGTAAAGGCACCGTAGAGGAGGTCAACCTGATCATCAAGGGCGGTGCGAGGCCATGGTCCGAGTTGCGGCGGCACGCACTGCGAATAGATGATCGCTGCTTGATTATCACCCTTGCCCGCGATATCAGCTTGCGTAAAAAACAGGAAAAAGAACTACAACAAATCAATGAGGACATGGAATATCGCATTGAAGAGCGAACGCGCCAACTCCAAGCTGAGATTGAACAGCGCAAGTCCTCCGAGCAACGGGCGACCAGGGCGCAGGAAGAAATGCGCCAAGCCAAGGAGGAGGCGGAGAAAGCCAGTCGGGCGAAATCTGAATTTCTATCTTCCATGAGTCACGAACTGCGCACACCCCTGAATTGCATTCT
>Ga0114949_10001068_pt1 | contig 16258 bp, 18 predicted proteins | sample N074metaG_FD_83505 | JGI IMG/M metagenome (GOLD analysis project Ga0114949, IMG submission 83505) | Deep subsurface microbial communities from Kermadec Trench to uncover new lineages of life (NeLLi) - N074 metaG | ecosystem: Environmental > Aquatic > Marine > Ocean trench > Sediment | place... | reverse complement strand
CTGATCCATGATGCCGCTCGACCCTGTTTGTCACAAGAGGTCCTTGACCGCTTGTTGCAACAAGGCATGCAATCTGCAGATGGAGCCATACTTGCGATGCCGATAAGCGATACGCTGAAACGGGCGGGGGACAACCGGGAGATTGTGGCAACCCTGGACAGGAGAGCACTGTGGGCAGCGCAAACACCACAGTTGTTCAGATTGGACCTGTTATCCGACGCCATTGATGCCGCACAGCGTGACGATCGCGTATTAACCGATGAAGCATCAGCGATGGAGTACGCAGGTGCTCAGCCGAAACTGGTGATGGGTTCGGCTGAGAATATCAAAATCACCCATCCGGGCGACCTGGTCATTGCCGAAGCCTTGTTACAGCGTGCAAAAAATCCGGTGCTCAGTTGATGATCATGCGGGTTGGTCAAGGCACCGACGTACATGCATTTTGTGACGGTGATTTTGTGGTACTGGGTGGAGTCAGGATTCCCCATAGCCGCGGGTTGGCAGCGCATTCTGACGGTGATGTCGTGCTGCACGCTTTGTGTGATGCGATGTTGGGAGCAGCAGCGCTGAATGACATCGGCCACCACTTTCCGCCGTCCGACCCGCAATGGGCGGGCGTCAACAGCCGCGAGTTGCTACGCAAGGTGGATCTGCTGTTAAAACATGAGGGCTGGTCTATCGTCAATGCTGATATTACGATCATTTGTGAGCACCCCAAGATAGCTCCATATGCCCAACAAATGCGCGCCAATATCGCGGTAGATCTTGACCTGGACCGGGATACACACGACATTTCGATAAAAGCCACGACCACCGAAGGCCTGGGTTTTTGTGGACGCGGTGAAGGCATCGTAGCCCAGGCGGTTGTACTGATTAAATGCTCGTGAAGCAATGATGGATTTGCCCGACTGGCCCCGCTCGCTGGGTTCGCCAGAAACCAGCGGGGTTATCCGGCGTTGCCCTGAAGATTTTTTCGTAGAAGAGATCCCACGTGTCAGCCCCACGGGCGAGGGCAGTCACCTGTGGCTGTGGGTGGAGAAACGATCTGCCAACACCGATTGGGTAGCAGGTGAACTGGCAAAACTTGCCGGCTGTCCACACCGTGATGTCGGCTACGCAGGCATGAAAGACCGCCATGCTGTGACTCGCCAGTGGTTTTCGCTACCGATTTCTGACGCCAGCCTGCATGCTCTTGAGAATATCGATATTGAAGGTATACAGGTGCTGCAAAGCTTGCGTCATGGGCGCAAGCTGAAGCGAGGCACACTCGATGGCAATCGCTTTCGAATACGGATCCATAAATTGCAGGGCGATGTTGAACAGACACGCATAAGACTGGAACAAGTCCGGGAAACAGGTGTGCCAAATTATTTTGGCCCGCAGAGATTTGGCCACGGTGGCCGCAATCTCGAACTAGGCTTAAAACTCTTGCAGAAGGGCGTCCGGCTGAAGCGCAATAAAAAGAGCATCTACCTGTCAGCGATCCGCAGTTTTCTGTTTAATCAAGTGTTGGCGGAACGAGTTCGTGCAGATACCTGGAAGACGATTATCGACGGTGAATTGGCTATGCTGGATGGAACACAATCCATTTTTCCCTGTACGATGCCTGATCAGGAGATTGAAGACCGCTGCCGGCGCCACGATATTCATCCCACCGGACCGCTGCCGGGTGAAAACGGCACGCAGCCTGCAGGCACCGTCGCGGAACTGGAACAGCAGGTCATGCAGGCTTGGCCGCAATTGATTGAAACGCTGGTTAGCCAACGTGTGCAAGCCAGCCGGCGGGCATTACGCTTGTATCCTGCGGCGCTCGAATGGGATATTTCTGCTGATCGTCTTGAACTGACATTTGAACTACCACCGGGGGCTTATGCCACGACCTTGCTGAGAGAGATTTTGGTGGTAACCGAACCGCCACGCAACCAGGACCGGGATTTATGAGTCTTTACAAACTGAAAGGCACCTCTGGCAGTGTCATTAACCAGTCATACGCGCTGGGTGATGTATTTGTGTTTGGGTCTGCGGCAGATTGCACACTTCAGATCGAAGAATCGGGTATTGCGGCGCAGCATGCTGAAATCAGAATGCTTGATGAAAATTCACTGTTACTGAAAGACCTGGGCTCCTCAACCGGGACCTTGCTGAATGGTGAGCCGGTGCTGGAAGCATTATTGAGCCAGGGTGATGAAATTCGTATCGGCAGCTGCCGCTGGATGTTGCAGGCACCCGGTTTACGACCGGCGCGGGTGCTAACGGTTGAAGCGATCAGTCAAAAAAGATTTGACTGGCCGCGGCTACTGGTTTGGTCGTTCGTCACAGCGACCGCGGTTGCGGCGGCCATCGTCCAGTGGAAGCCGGAATGGTTAGATATCCTCAGAGCCATGATTGAGTAGGGCCAGCATCACGCTGTCATCCCATTTGTCATAGACAAACCACCTTTCGCGGAACAGACCCTCGCGCTTGAACCCCAATTTCTCGAGCAATGCCAGGCTGACGGCATTTTCCGTGTCGGTATCGGCTTCAATCCGGTGCAGCTTCAGGGTATTGAACGCGAATTCGATAACCGCTTCCACTGCCTGCTTAATTGAATCAGTGCCATTATTCTCATTGTATTGTCCGCCTTGGTGAATTGTCCGGGCTAACTGTCCCGTAATTTCCAGGTTACCTTGCCTGCTGCATCGATCAATCCGTGTCGTTGCAAGCTGGTCAGGGCATCATCGGCATCCTGTTCAAACCAGGCCCTTGCAGAACCCAGTCTGAACGTATACCCCCAACGATCCATATCAGCAAACATACGCCGCCGGCCAAAGCCTTCAATCTCGTCTGCCAGCAGTACTTGCAAATAACACACCGCGTTTTCCTCGTCATAGTCACCACCGGCGTCGGTGTGAATGCCTCGCCGCCGATCCTGATCCATACACACATAATGGCAGGTTTCATGCAGGATCGAGTGCAATGGCGTGTCCGCTCTGACCAGTATTTGATCGTCTACCAGCCCGGCTTCTGCATCGCCCCAATAGCTTCCCGGTATCGGTTCATGCGCGTCTATTTGGGTTAGCAACAAACCATAGGATTTCAACAGATCGGGAATGGAGCTCCTGCCAGCATCCCGCAGCCGTACTACTTCGTTGTGGATAGTCGTTTTTAACAAAGAATTACTCATAAACAAGGAATATTACTTACAGAACATGGGAAAACCGCTTGTCTGCGCTATTATGCTTGTGCGAAATCTGCCTGCAAGAGTTTTAAACAGAAAAATGGACATACTCCAGGGAAAACACCGGCCAATTGAACTGCTGCGTTATGCGGGCCTGTTTCTTTGGTTTTGTGCGGGTATACCCCTGTTACTGATGCGTCAGATTTTCATTGAGCCCCTGGAACTTACGCTGTATATAGCCTGGTTTCTGTTACACGGGCTTTTTGGGATGATGTACTGGAACATGGTGCAATACCTGCCGGCGCGTACCGATGTTTTCCCCCGCATGCTCTACCTGTCGATTTTGACCGGTTGTGCATTGGGCATCAGCGCGGTGTCACAGACAGGTCTGGGCGGTATTTTATTGCTGATCGTTGCCGTGCTATTGCCGTGGATGTTAGCCATAATACCGGCCGTTTCGTGGTTGATCGCGCAAAATATTCTATTGGCGATTACGATGTGGCGGTTTCCTACGGCAACGGCCTCAGACGCCGTGGAAGGCGCCGCACTATTTCTCGGGATTTCCCTGTTTGTATTCATGAGTTCGGTGGTGGCCTTACGCCAGAACGCGGCGCGTGACGAATTGCGCAAAGTGAATTCGGAACTGCGGGCAACCCAGGCGCTGCTGGAGGAAAACACCCGCATTGCCGAGCGTGTGCGGATCGCCAGGGAGTTGCATGATTTGGTCGGGCATCATCTGACCGCGCTGACACTTAATCTGGAAGTCGTTACCCACCTGGTCGATGGCAAAGTCCTCGGCCACGTACAGCAGGCGCACTCGCTGGCCAAGCTGCTATTGGCCGATGTTCGCGAAGTGGTCAGCGAAATGCGTGAAGATGACAAGGTGAACCTGGCCAAAGCATTGCATACGCTTATCGAGGGCGTGCCGAGACCCATTATCCACCTTGACCTGCCGACTGATGTCGTCATGACCGAACCAAAACGCGCGCAGGTTTTATTGCGTTGCGTTCAGGAAATGATAACCAACAGCGTACGTCATGCCAACGCCAGAAGTATGTGGATACGTTTGTCTATTACGCCTGAGGGTCTGGCCATGAGCGCAAAAGATGACGGCATCGGTACAAAAGAAATAACCGCCGGAAACGGCCTGACCGGAATGTCCGAGCGGCTGAAACAATTGGGTGGTAAGCTTGAAATTGAATCACAGCCGGGTGCAGGTTTTGCCGTGCATGCCTGGTTGCCAAGCGAGGCGGGCTACAAGCGATTACAAGAGGGTAGACAATGATAAGAGTGATGTTGGTCGATGACCAGAACCTGGTGCGCAAAGGCGTTCGCAGCCTGCTTGAGTTATCAGAAGATATCGAAGTCATCGCAGAAGCCGCGGATGGCATAGAAGCGATTCGTACGATTCCTGAAGTCGGGCCGGACGTGGTGTTGCTGGATATGCGGATGCCGGGGAAATCCGGGCTCGAGGTATTGCAGCACTTATCCGCTGAGGGCAGTTTGCCGCCAACCATAATCCTGACGACATTTGATGATGATGACATGGTCCTGGCGGGGATCAAGGCCGGTGCCAAGGGTTACCTGCTCAAAGACGTCAGTCTTGAAGAACTGGTAGGGGCGGTCAAAACAGTTGCTGCGGGCGGTTCAATGGTCAAACCTGCGGTAACCCAGCGATTGCTCAAAGGTCTGGAAAACCTGCGAACCGAATTCTCCAGTCTCGACAGACCCGACCCGTTGACTGAACGGGAAACCGAGATATTGCGCCTGATGGCGGGTGGTTACTCCAACAAGGAAATTGCAAATTCGCTGGGTGTTGCTGAAGGCACGGTTAAAAACCATGTGTCCAATATTCTTTCGAAAATGGGTGTGCGGGATCGCACCAGGGCTGTGCTTAAAGCATTTGAGATGAGGTTGCTTTAATCAGGGGGACTGGTATCGCCCCGTCTGTGGGTATAACCACGATAACCGATCACCAGGAACAGGCAGCCGACCGCGATGAACGCAGGATAAATTCGCATACCCAGGATCACGAACCCCATGCCTAAAAGGAACAGGAGCAATGGTTGGATATTGCCGGTGGAGAAATGCGGGGGTTTGCCCACAACCGGTATTTTCATCGAGTAAAACCCCTAAAGTCTGGTTTTTTGTTAGTTCAGGACGCCTTTTCGAGATGATCGAACTGACGCTTCAAATCTTCTTTGGGATTGGTAACAATGCGTTCAAGGGTTGCAACGCGATCTCGCAAGTCATCTCCCAATGCATCTATCTTAGCATGAAGTTGCTTTATTTCATCAATTGCTTCAGTGCTGTGACGTCTTTGTCGTCTGCCGGCAAAAATGCTCGCTATTGCAATCAGGGCGATTGCTGACCACATACTCATCATCTTTCTCCATTGACCTTGGACTGACTATAAACGATTGGTATTCATGCTGAAAGTGAGAAAAGTAATGGTGATCAGGAAAGCCTATACAGATGGCTCTCCAGGCCGATCACTGCGGCGCATGGCCTCGGGCAGCGGATCATGGTCGGTGCCTTCGACGTGATCTTCAAAATGGATACGTTCCATCAGGTAGCACAGGCAATCCTGGTGAATGATCCTGCGATCGAGCGTCAGCATGGATGGCATGATTTCCAGCCGGGTTTCTATCCGCCCGCGGTCGAAACGGAAATAGTGGTTGGTTACATCGTTACCATCGATGTCTGTTGCACACAACGGCACCGGTGGTCCACCGTTGATATCAGCAAATGAAATCCCGGCTGGTAACTCGTGAAAGTTCAATGAGTCCAGGTCTTTTCGGAATGCGACTTCAGTTGGAACGTTGCCGAAACCTATTAATACATCATCGCGAACCCTGACCGTCGCAACCATGTGGAAAAGATGGACTTCATCGGCATCCAGCGGCGTTGTTGCCAGGTCATTTGTATGCATGCAGGTTTCAAGGAATCCGATGCTGTGGTCGGTGCCGTGAATTTCCCCGGCTTGTCCGCATTCGAGCGTTGTTGACGGGCAGAACTTTGAGAATGCCATGGATTGCGTACCCAATGGTGTTGTGAACAACACCACCTTGGAAGAAAAAATCGAAGCAAGACGCAAAAACTCGGGGCGTACCCGGTTGATTGCAGCATAATGCGGGTTCAGGCCGGTATTATTATGTATATCGATACTGGCAACCGGGGACATACTGCGTATACGATCGGTAATCTGCTGGAACAATTTACCGGGCTCGCTGTCCTCATGTTGGCCACCCGGCCAGCAGCGGTTGTAGTCGAGTTGATCGTCAAGACGGCGCAATCGGTGTTTGGCAGCACGTGTGTTTGCAATTAAAATAGATAAAGAACGGGGCAGTTGATCAAATTCATAATGGCTTTTTAACAGGCGGCGAATCGCTTCCCAGCCGGTATCTTCATTACCGTGTTGCAGAACGGTGACAAACAGCGGTTGCTTGTTACGACCTTCAAGATGAATCAGGGTGGGACCGTTTAATGAACGATGCAATGCTGATGCAGGTCGCTCGAGCAATCCGTCGGGTAAGTGGTCGAGTTCTGTCAGCTTTACCATCGTAAATTAGTAGAAATCCTGTTGCCAAGCGGTCAACGATACAGGCAATTTGACGCCTTGTGTACCGTCAATCTTATAACGCAGGAACAGCAGGCTTGATATTTTTTCTAAAGGCCTGAGAATAGGCCTGTAAATCAGAATCTCAAGGGACCAGAGCATGATCGAAGCGCAGTCATTATGTAAGAGTTATGGTAATTTTATCGCCGTCGACGACCTGAGTTTCAGCGTTGAGCCGGGGCAGGTGCTGGGCTTTCTCGGCCCGAACGGGGCCGGTAAATCGACCACCATGAAAATGCTGACCGGTTTTCTGACGCCTTCATCGGGAACGGCATTGATCAACGGTATTGATGTGACTGAGAACTCTGTGGCCGCGCTTCATCACATTGGCTATCTGCCGGAAGGTGCGCCGAGTTATGGTGAAATGACAGTGCAGCAGTTCCTGACCTTTGTCGCACGTGCGCGATTGATAGAAACCAGGCTGCTGGCGGACAGCGTTGCCAGGGCCATCGGGAAACTTAACCTGGCGGCGGTCAAACACCAGCCAATTGAAACGCTTTCCAAGGGGTTCAAACGGCGCGTCGGCCTGGCCCAGGCGATCATACATGACCCGCAAATTCTAATTCTGGATGAACCCACCGATGGGCTGGATCCCAATCAGAAATACGAAGTGCGGCGTCTGATCCAGGAAATGGCGCAGGACAAGATCATCGTCATATCGACGCATATACTCGAAGAGGTCGAGGCCGTATGTAACCGCGTCATGATCATCTCGGACGGCAGGTTGCTTGCTGACGATACCCCCCGGGGTCTGATTTCCCGTTCGCGTTATCACAATGCGGTATCCATGGTGGTTGCCGGGGCTGAGAAAGTTGCCAGCATATTGAGCGAATTACCGGAAGTGGCGAAGGCGGAATTACGCGATGGTGAGTTGACCTTATTTCCAGCACAGGAAAACGGCCTGTTCGAAGCGATAACAGCAGCGATTTCCAGGCATCAATGGGAGGTTGCCTCACTGCGTCTGGAAGCCGGCAGGCTGGATGAAGTGTTCCGCAGTATTACGCGTTCGGAGGCGACATCATGCTAAATATCATGCGCAGGGAGCTCACAGGTTACTTTGCGACACCGGTTGCCTATGTATTCCTGGTGATTTTCCTGGTAATGACCGGAATCTTCAGTTTTTACCTTGGTAGCTTTTATGAACGCGGTTTCGCCGACCTTGACCCGTTTTTCCGGTTTCATCCGTGGCTTTACCTGTTCCTGGTACCAGCAATCTCAATGCGTTTGTGGGCCGAGGAAAGACGCTCAGGAACCATTGAACTGCTGTTCACCTTGCCGCTGACGACGCTTGATGCAGTGTTGGGGAAATTCCTGGCTGCCTGGGTATTCATCGGCTTGGCGCTGGTGCTGACCATGCCGATGTGGATCACGGTCAATTACCTGGGCTCACCGGATAATGGTGTGATCCTGGCGGGCTACCTTGGAAGCTGGTTGATGGCAGGTGGTTTCCTGGCTATTGGTTCCTGTATGTCGGCACTGACGCGGAACCAGGTGGTCGCCTTCATATTGGCGGTGGTGATCTGCTTTCTGTTTTTACTCAGCGGCCTGCCGATGGTGATGAACCTGTTCAAGGGCTGGGCGTCACAAGTCATCCTTGACGGTATTGCCGGCCTGAGTTTCTTCAAGCATTTTGCGGATATTTCAAAGGGGGTCATCGATCTGCGCGACCTGATTTATTTCGTGCTGGTGATCGGGTTCTGGCTGTTTGCCAATGTTGTAATACTTGAGCTGAAGAAGGCGGAATGATGGAAGCCAGCAATCGATCGCTAGTTTCAGCCGGCAGCCTGGTGTTGCTGGCTGTCTTGTTTATCGCACTGAGTATACTTTCCACGGTTTTTCTCAGCGGTATGCGCATTGACCTGACGGAGAATAAGCTCTACACACTCAGCGAAGGAACACGCAATATCCTGAAAAACATGGATGAGCCGGTTACTCTGCGTTTGTATTTTTCAGAGGATGTGAGTCGTGACCTGCCGCAATTTCGCAGTTATGCGCGTTGGGCGGGTGAAATGCTGGAAGAGTTCGCAGACCGCAGCAACGGCAAACTGCGACTGCAGCGGATCGACCCGAAACCATTTTCAACCCAGGAAGACCGGGCCGCCAGCTATGGTTTGCAGAGTGCGCCGGTCGGCAGTGCCGGCGAAGTGCTGTATTTCGGGCTGGTTGGTACCAATTCGCTGGACGATCAGCAGGTCATGCCGTTCATGCAACCGGAAAAAGAGAAGTTTCTTGAATACGATCTGGCCAAAATGGTTTCAACGCTGTCCCATCCAAAACACAAGCCTGTCGGTTTGATTTCGAGCCTGGATATGACACCCGGCTACGATCCGGCGGTGCCACGCATACCTGAGAATTGGGTGATCTATCAGCAACTGGATCAATTATTTGATTTGCAGGAAATTCCAGCCGACATCGATAGATTGCCGGATGACCTGGAATTATTGATCCTGGTTCATCCCAAAGACCTGAGCGACGGCTTGCTCTACCAGATTGATCAGTATGTGTTGCAAGGTGGTCGTCTGCTGGCGTTCATCGATCCGCTGGCCGAGGCCGATACCGGTGGCAACCGCAGTGATCCGACGTCAATGATGATGGCTTCTGGCAGTTCGACGCTGGAGCCGTTGCTGACTGCCTGGGGTGTTGGTTTCGACACGACAATGGTGATCGGTGATCGTGCCTATGCCTTGCAGGTAAACAGTGGCCCGGGGCAACCCGTAATCCGGCACCTCGGCATTCTGTCGGTGAATAAAGACGGAATGAATGACACCGATGTTGCCAGTGCCGATCTCGAAATTGTAAATTTCTCATCTACGGGTTGGCTCGTACCGCTGAATAATAATGGAGACGGTCAGCAAGCCGTCTTTGAGCCACTGGTGGAAACCAGTAATAGCGCCGCAGGCATTGAGGCTTCGCGTCTCAGGTTCTTGACCAACCCGCAGGACCTGGAAAAAGACTTTCAGCCCAGCGGTGATCGATATGTGCTGGCCGCGCGTATTACCGGTCAGGTCAATTCAGCATATGAGCAGGCAGCGGATGGATTTGACGTCGATGAACACCAGAAATCGTCAGGCGATGCAGGAATTCAGGTTGTGCTGTTTGCTGACACGGATTTACTGACAGATCGTTTGTGGATACAGAAACAGAATTTTCTTGGCCAGACCGTGGTGAATTCATTTGCCGATAACGGCACCCTGATTGTGAACATTGCAGACCAGATGCTGGGCAGCCAGGACCTGATCAGAATACGTGCCAGGGCCAGCAGTAGCCGGCCGTTTGACCGCGTAGTTGCGCTGCGCTTGTCAGCGGAACAACAATTTCGTGATACCGAGGAACGGTTACAGCAAGAACTTGAAGAAACCGAACGCAGGCTGACTGAAATGCAAGCATCCCGTCAGGATGGCGAGTTAACGGTACTAAACACGGATCAGCAGCACGAATTACAGCGGTTTCTCGATCGAAAACTTGAAATCCGCAGCGAGTTGCGCCAGGTGCAGCATGACTTGACCCGTGATATCAAAGCCTTGGGAATGCGGCTCAAATTTATTAATATCGTGCTAATGCCCTTACTGATTATCCTGGTGGCGCTATTGTTTGGGCATTACCGTCGCAAGCGCCGCGAAGGGGGTGCATGATGAAATCGGGGTTTCTCTATCTGCTTGCGGCAACCATCCTGGCACTGCTTGCCATCTTTTTGTTTATTCCTGGTCAACACGATAATCAGGACGCAGCCGTCGATTCGTTGCTGCTACCTGGATTTGCTGCGAAGGTCAACGACGTGGAGCGCGTTGAGATTATTTCTGCCGGCAACACGGTCGTTGCAACCCTGCTGAAGAACGATGACCGCTGGCAGGTCGAGCAGATGGATGGATACCACGCGGACTGGCCGAAACTACGGGCGCTATTGGCGGCGTTGGCCCAGGCGAAAGTGATTGAAGTCAAGACCGATAAGCCGCAGTACTACGAACGACTCGGTGTAGAAGATGTTGTCTCCGCGAAGGCCACTGGCGTGCTGGTCAGACTCACAAGCGGTGCGGATAGCACCGGGGTCCTGGTTGGCAAGCGGGCGCAGGGTAGCGCTGGACAATTTGTGCGTGTCGAGGGCTCAGCCGCGAGTGCATTGCTGGATCGGACCCTGGACGTAGCAACTGAGCAACTGGATTGGGCAGCTAAGAGAATCGTTGATATCAAGGGCTCGGAAGTGGCGGAGGTCGAGATCATTCACCCGCAGGCAGGCAGGGTGTTGGTCACAAAAATTTCCGCTGACCAGACCGATTTTGACCTTGTCGGGCTTCCGGCTGACAGGGAAATCCAAAGCACCTGGGCGGTAAATTCATTGGGTTCAGCTTTGTCGTTACTGGACCTGGAAACCGTCAGACCGGATTCAAACATCGACTGGGCTGCAGCGGTGCGCATGCGTGTGCTGACATTTTCCGGATTGGAAATCATGGCGGAGATGCTTGAAACTGATGGCATGAACCTGCTGAGACTGACCGCCAGCTACCCGGCCGCTCAGGTCGTGGATTACGTTGATGACGATATGGCACTGAAAGCCGATGACGATGTGGCCGCGAGGGTTACGCAGATCAATCAACGGGTAAGCGGTTGGGCCTATGGCATTGCCAGGTACAAATTCGAGACCATGGTTAAAACCCAGGAGGATATTTTGAAGCCTGTTGATGCTTCATGAGCAGGCTTGGTTACAATCGCAGGGACGCAGTTCGCTACCTGCGCAGCAATTGTTCTCATATTGCTGATGTTATCCGGCAAAAAGGCGCATTTGATCTGGTGGTTGGTACGGATCGGGATATGTTCGTGTCATTGGCACGGTCGATCGCTTACCAGCAACTGTCGGGCAAGGCGGCGGCAACGATCTATGCACGCTTTGAAGCATTATTCGTGGATAAGCAACCGCTCGCCACGGTCGCGGTTGACCTGCCGGTACAGACGCTGCGCTCGGTCGGGCTGTCCAATAACAAGGCACTTTCGATCATCGACCTTGCCGGGCACATTTGTTCCGGCAGCCTGCCAACGACCAGGAAAATGGCCTCGATGGATGATGATGCGGTCATCGAGAGCCTGTGCCACGTGCGTGGCATCGGGCCATGGACCGCACAAATGCACCTGATGTTTGTCCTCGGCCGTCCTGACGTCATGCCTGCAACCGACCTGGGCATCCAGAAAGGCGTACAGATTACCTATGATCTGGCGGAATTACCCAAGCCTGAACGAGTATTGGAAGTAACCGCTCACCTGTCACCATACCGTTCCGTCGCCAGTTGGTATTTCTGGCGCATCGTTGACGATTAACCCGCTTTATCTTAGGCGGGTCCTGAGTAGAAAATCCCCTTGAGCAGGAAGAAAAACACGATGGCGAGTATGCCACCGGCCGGCAGTGTAATCACCCAGGACAGCATGATGTTACGCACCACCCGCAGGTTGATAGCACCGATGCCGCGTGCAATTCCGACACCCAGCACAGCACCAACCAATGTATGGGTGGTGGAAATGGGTATGCCTGTGCCTGATGCGATCACCACGGTGGTCGCTGCAGCAAGTTCGGCTGAAAAACCGCGCGATGGCGTCAGTTCGGTAATGTTACGACCGACGGTGCGGATCACCCGCCAGCCATAGGTTGCCAGACCCAGTACGATACCCACCGCACCGAGTAACAGTATCCATGTGGCGAGTGCTGATTCTTGTGCCACAGCCCCGGTTTTGACGATGCTGACGATGGCGGCCACCGGTCCGACTGCATTGGCCACATCATTTGAGCCATGCGCAAATGCCATCCCGCAGGCGGTGAAGATCATCAGGATTCCGAATATTTTTTCAACATTGGTGAAACGAAATTCAGCGTCTTCATCGGGAACAATCTTGATCCGTTTGATGGCTGCAATGCCAATGCCCATCGTAATAACACCGCTTGCAAGGGCGATCATCAACGACTCGGTAGCGTCAAGATCAATACCGACATGTTTCAGGCCTTTGAGCAACGTGACCAGGGCCAGGATGAACCCGACCGCGAATATATAAAACGGCACGTATTTGCGCGCATTTTTAAGCGGGTCATCGGTGCCCAGTATCAGTTTTTGCACGCTCATGAATATGAAAAAGGCGAGAAACCCGGCCAACATCGGCGTAATTACCCACGAAGCGACGATCTCGCCGACCTTATCCCAATGCACGGATTCAACACCAATACCGACAACCGCAAAACCTACGATGGCGCCGACGATGGAATGCGTGGTCGACACCGGCCAACCCTTTCTCGAGGCTATTAGCAACCATACTGCTGCGGCGAGCAATGAGGCCAGCATGCCGTAAATCAACAATTCCGGGTTATTTTCCACATAGGAGGCGTCAATGATGCCTTTGCGGATGGTGGTGGTGACCTGACCACCCGCCAGGAAAGCACCGGCAAATTCAAAAATGGCCGCGACCAGGATGGCCTGTTTGATGGTCAGTGCTTTTGAGCCGACCGAAGTCGCCATGGCATTGGCCACGTCGTTGGCACCAATACCCCAGGCCATGAACAAACCGAATGCGGCCGCCAGGCCCAGATACCAGAGCGAAAATTCCATTGTTATTGTTCCCTATCGTGCCAGCATCAATTGCAGGCGGCTACCTACACGTTGCGCCCGGTCAGCAATGCCCCCGGTATTCTCGATGATCTTGTAAATAAATATGACATTGACCGGGTGGATTTCGTTTTCGAGCTTGAACAGTTCGTTACGTAACACAACCTGCTGCTCATCGGTGTCCTGCTCGATCTCGTCGAGTTTATGCAGCAGGCCGCCGACGCGCTCGCGTTCAGTTTTGCCAAAGCCCGTTTCAATCAGATCGTCCAGTTCGCGGATGGCTGCATGTGCCTGCTTACAGGCATCGATGCAGCGTTGTATCAATGCCATGTAACCCGATGCCATCGACTCCGGAATCTGCATATTTCGCCCGATGATCAAGCCGGCAACATCACGCGCACCACCTGCAACCAGGTCCTGCATGGTCAATACTTCCAGCACGTCCCGGCGGTCAATGGGCATGAACAGACTACTGGGCAGATGCAAACGCAATTCCTTTTTCAGTGTGTCCGCTTCCTTCTCCATTTCGACAATGTTTTGGTGATGCCTGACGCGGCTCTGCTTGTCTCCGGCCAGAACAGCGCGGGTAAAGGGTACCAACTCACTGACGCAGGAGACAACCTTCTGCATGTGTTCCTGCAAGGGTCTGACCGGTGAAGACCCGAATATACCGCTGAGGTAACTGCCTGACATGTATGCCTCCTGCCTGATCACTGACTGTTTCTGGTCGCAATTTTACACCAACATGCGGGTCGTTTTGTAACAATTATTTCTATGCGTACTGCTTTTTGTCTGTCCGCCAATGCTATGATTTCTGCCCGGTGACCGGTTGAAAAAACTCCCCTGAAGTTTTCCACAATTTTCATTATTACATTAGGTTATATCCTTATAAAAACAACTTAGTTCACTCACCGGTTACGCGGTTTTATAGTCCTATCCATGTTGACTACAACATCAATGGGTGTAAAACCATGTTAAGCGCGCTTCGATCTGACAATTCACCTTTCAGTGAACAACAGATCAGACGATTACAAGATAGTATCGGTGACCTCAATCCTGAGCAGTCACAGTGGCTTAGTGGCTATCTGGCAGGCCGAGTGCAGGATGCATCGCAAGTGGCGCTGCCCGCCCAGCAGAGTGCGTCTTTACTAACGATTCTTTACGGTTCGGAAACCGGTAATGGTGAAGCTTTGGCGGAGGCACTGGCGGCCAGTGCGACACAGCAAGGCATCAATGCAGAATTGGTCTCGCTGGATACTTTCCGCCCTGCCGGCTTGCGCAAGCTCAAGCACGTTGTTTTCGTGATGAGTACACACGGTGAAGGAGACCCGCCAGAAGAAGCACTGGATCTGTTTGAATACCTGGACAGTGACCGTGCAGCAAAAATGCCGCAATTGAAATACCGGGTATTGGCCCTGGGCGACCGCAGCTATCAGCATTTCTGTCAGGCTGGTCGGAAACTGGATGATCGTTTGCAGGAATTGGGGGCCTCGCCATTTGGCCAGCGTGTGGAGTGTGATGTCGACTACACAGCAAGTGCTGAAGTCTGGAACAACGAAGTCATCAGCTATGCTCGCGAACATCTCAGCGCAGAGAATCCGATATCCGCAGTCACCCGCCTAAGCGTCGTTCCCGATCAACCTCGCTGGAGCCGACAGCAACCATTTAGCGCTCATGTCGAGCGCATTCAAAGGATCACGGCTTCGCAATCCAACAAGGAGGTGTATCACCTCGAGTTGTCACTGGAAGGATCCGGTCTGCAATATCAACCCGGTGACGCATTGGCGGTATGGGCACCCAACGATCCGGAACTTGTTGAACAGATTCTTGAGCGTCTTGCAATCAGACCAAACGAACTTGTACTGCTGGACGACCAGGAAATGACCATTAGCCACGCCCTGGCGGAAAACCTTGAAATCACCCGGCTGACATCGGCTACCATTTTGAGCTACGCCGCGGCCGGCAGTCAAAGCCAATTGCAGACTTTGTTTAGCAAGCTTAAGCCCGCTTTGCAGCGCCAGTTCATCGAGCAACGCCAATTGATTGACCTGGTGGAAGAATATCCATCCCGGCTTGAAGCGCATGCCCTGGCTGAGCTACTAAGACCACTCACGCCGAGGTCTTACTCGATTGCTTCGAGTCAGCAACTGGTGGATGAGGAAGTGCATTTGACTGTTGCAAGCCTCAGCAGTAATGCCATAGGTACACCCAGGAACGGTGTTGCCAGCCATTTTCTGAACCACCGTCTTGACCCAGGCGACAAATTGCGTGTGTTCCTCGAACCAAACCGTCGTTTCCGCTTACCGGAAAACCGGCAAACTCCGATAATCATGATCGCTGCAGGTACGGGTATTGCACCTTTCCGTGCTTTCATGCAAGAACTGGAAAGTACCGCGGCTGGTTCAGGCAACGCGCCTGACAGTTGGCTGATTTTTGGTAACCCCCATTTGCGTAGCGATTTTTTATACCAGAAGGAATGGTTGAACTGGCGTCAAACCGGTTTGCTAACCCGTATCGACACAGCGTGGTCACGTGATCAGGCAGACAAGCACTACGTGCAAAACGTGCTGCAGGAACAAGCTGAGCGTATTAATGACTGGTTGCAACGAGGGGCAAATATTTACCTGTGTGGTTCATTACAAATGGGCCAGGCAGTACTACAAACATTGCAATCCACGTTGGCTGAACAGCGCGGACTCGACACCGAAACCGCTGCCAGCCTGATCGCTGATCTGCGTCGCGAACATCGGCTACAAAAGGATCTTTACTGATGCGAAATCAGGGCGATAACCCGGTTGAACAGATCAAGCTTGCGAGCAATTTTCTGCGCGGGACACTACAGAAAAGTTTACAGGATGGTGCCACCGGTGCCATAGCGGCTGACGATACCCAGATAAGCAAGTT
>Ga0114949_10001065_pt1 | contig 16273 bp, 13 predicted proteins | sample N074metaG_FD_83505 | JGI IMG/M metagenome (GOLD analysis project Ga0114949, IMG submission 83505) | Deep subsurface microbial communities from Kermadec Trench to uncover new lineages of life (NeLLi) - N074 metaG | ecosystem: Environmental > Aquatic > Marine > Ocean trench > Sediment | place... | reverse complement strand
TAGTATTCTCTCCATCGATCAACTTATTAATTTGTTTGTATTAAGAATTTCGGATCGACTTAGGGTCAAAAGAGAACACTTAGCCTAATTCCCTCTGTCACCATAAAACACAACAACGAGCAATAAAATAAGAATCAGCGATGTAATTGCAATACTGCCTATGCTCATCCAGATTTCTCTATTGGTCTATGGTCTTACCCGCACATATTTCTCAAATCTCTGGCGACCTACTTGACCAGCATAGATGTTGCCCTCAGCATCGGCCGCAAGAAACTCTATGCCGCTTCCAGTTGGAACTTCGTAGTCGGGTATGAATTCGGTTACAAAACCAGTGTTGGCATCGCCGATGCGGATGCCGCGCTCCCACCCGCGATTCCATTGTTCGCCCGACATGCCGTCGGCAACAAAGAGCGTATTGTTTGCATCGATGAACATACCACTGGGTCGTCCGAATTGAGTCCAGATATCCAGTAGTTCACCGTCCTGGCTGAAGATCTGGATGCGGTTGTTGCCACGGTCCGCGACAAAAAGTCTGCCTTGGGTATCCATCTTAAGATCATGTGGATCATTAAAACGACCACTTTCCCGGCTTAAAGATTCTATACCGCCACCGATTTGTAACAGCAATCGACCGTCATTAGAGAATTTCAATACACGATTATTGCCACCGCGATGTCCATCCGCGACCCAGATCTCGCCATTGGGTGCTATCAGCACCGCCGAGGGTCCATTGAAATGACTGTCATCATCGCCTGGTACTCCCGCTTCACCCAGGCGCATAAGCACTTCGCCATTTTGATTGATCTTTATCACCTGATGGCCCATTCCCCGTTCCAGACCAGGCTCACCCCGAGCATCACCCTCCGGTGCACCTTCGGTTACCCAGAAATTTCCATCAGCGTCCATAGCAAAACCATGGGGCCAGGCAAACAGCCCTGCGCCTATGCTTTTTACCGTGTTACCTTCCCTATCCAGCTTGTGTATCGGGTGCTGGGACGAACCAGCGCATTGATTAGTCCCACAGCGTTCCAAAATCCAGATATGTTCACCGTCAGGGTCCGGTTGGACTCCCGTTACCACACCCATCGGTCGACCGTCTGGAAGTTGACCCCAGTTATAGATAACCTGGTAGGGGTTTTCCTGGGCTTGAGTTGTCATCGCGAAACAAGTTGAGAAAATTACCAAGAGAGTAAATAAGTTAAAGCGGTTCGAGGATACCTTAGGTCTATATTTAGATGTTGCTAGACTTTTCATCTCTTGCTCCTTGTTAGCTCACTTAACAGCTTACCCATAACCGGGTTCCTGTTTTTAATTTTTATTAGGTAAAAGAGTCTAGCATAATCAGCCTGAGGGCCACTATGCCTCTTATAATGGGGCCGGAAGGATTAATACTTGAACCCTTCGACGCCTTTTTAGTGAGCTCAATCTGGATTGGCGGGCCGCGGTTGCAAATCAATATTATTACCGAATAGAATCAGTAAAGATCATTGGAGAGGGATTCCGGTGGAACCTGCGGAATAATCTCAAGAGTGCTTTGAGGAACTCCATGTTTCGAACAACTTTTAGGAGATTTTCTGGCAAAACTGAAATGCTCGAGCTAATTGGCAAGCATATAACTGAGAAATAAAGGAATAAAGTTTGATAGTTAGTCGTTATTTAATGAGAACAGTGATGTTTTATCTTGGGTTCCCTAGCTTTCTGTTTCTCCTATCTTGTGTAAGCTACACCGGTGAAAGGTTCAATGGTTTGGCCGCTGAGGATAAATATTTGTCACTCATTTACGTTTATTCCGCCGAGACCGGATGCGTAAACCTGGGACAGATGAACGCCGATATTATGGTGAATGGGGTAACGCAATTCAGACTTGCGGAAAACTCGTTCGCACTGTTGAAGGTTCAGCCCGGTTACTATTCATTCAGCGCGTCGACTGATGATCAATTGGCCTGCCATGAAAGCTTGAATCCCGGTACATACTGGACTCCAGTTACTATTGAAACCAGGTCAGCCGGATTGTATTTCCTCCAATACAACGGCAGGTCTGCCCAGTGCTTAACAACTTGTAGCCGCCATCTGATTGAGGTCGATAAGGATCTGGCGATCGATGAGATGAGGGGAACTAGGGAACTTGAATCTAAAGGATCAGAATGAATCGATAGAGCCAGCGTACCTTGGATTAACCGTGTCAATATCAATTTGACCCGAGCCCTTTAATAGGGATGGGCCAACATGACAATATTCGAATTCCATTGCTGTCTCTTTAATTATGGCTAACGGCGTGAGGGCTACTTCAGCGATTTTACGCCGGAGTCATTCCGTTTGTGACGATTGGGACGGTATTTGTCAGTCTGGTCGTAACCCCGCGAAAGGTACATGTCATAATACTATCGATAATTTGTACTCTGTTATTTAACCTGGCATTGAATAGTTTTACACTTCCACAATAAATGTGTTCTGATCCCAATTTCTCAAAAAATATACGCTCATAGAATCGCTATCAGCAGCGATATAAGCAATAATGTCGATCAAATTAATGATAACCAAAAGCTTTTGAATTTGTTGTTATGTCGAAAAAGATCAGTCGCAAAGCTAGCCCAGCTCAATCTCAATCCAAACTACCTAGCAATCAGTCCGCTTCAGTTGACACTAAGTTGGTACTAGAGCGTGCCAGCGAGCGCGTAGGGCGCGATCTTATAGAGGCTACCAGGCCCTTCGCCCAGGAGTCACGAGCGAAAAGCTGGTGGCATGTCGGCTCAACCTTTGTCCTGTTGATCACGGTCTTAACTGGCGCCGCTTTGGCGCCCTGGTGGCCGATACGAATACTACTTTCGTTATTTGGTGGAATGCTGATGCTGCGTGCTTTTATTACCTATCATGACTATATGCATGGCGCAATCCTGCAAAATTCTCGTGTGGCTTGGTTAATATTTCATCTGTATGCCATATTCTCTTTAGTTCCGGCCAGTTCATGGAAATATAGCCACAATTATCATCACGGCCATGTCGGCAAGGTCAGTTACCCTAGCATTGGTGCTTATCCACTGGTTACGTCTAAGACCTGGTTTTCCTCTTCTTTTATCGAACGTGCCGGCTATCGACTGCAGCGTCATCCGCTGGTCGTGCTATTTGGCTATATCACGATATTTGCGTTTAGTGTTTGCCTGGTCCCTTTTCTGTGTCACCCGAAAAAGCATTGGGATTCGGTGGTATCAATTTTTGCCCATGCCAGTCTAATTTCGAGCTTGGTTGTATTCGGCGGTATCGATATTGCTTTTTTTGCGGTACTACTACCGATGTTTGTTTCGAGTGTGCTTGGCGCTTATCTTTTTTACGCCCAGCACAGCTTCAAACAAATGCAAATTATTTCGCCCGAGGATTGGAGCTTTGATCAAGCTTCGCTGGAATCTTCAAGCTACATGCGAATGAGCAAACTCATGGAGTGGTTCACGGGTAATATTGGTTATCATCACATTCATCATTTGAATGTGCACATTCCATTTTATCGTCTACCTGAAGCTATGAAGGCAATTCCTGAATTGCAGTCACCGCCAATTACTTCCTTGGCATTGAGGGATATTATTGATTGCTTTAGATTAAGCCTGTGGGACGAAGACACAAAACGTATGGTCTCGTATCGTGAGGCGAAGAAACTTTTAGCTGTTTAATCCGCTTTCAACTACTTGTCCAACAAAACCTTTATCGCCCTATCCAACTGGCTGTCTCTGGCGGTATAGGATTCTCCCATGGGGCGCACCACTTCGACATCCACCTTACGAGGTGTCCGCTCCATACTATTACCGTCCGCATCACGAATTCGGGACCGGGGCATTCGCAGGTTGGTGCCATCGACCAGCTCGGCGCTTGAGGTATATATGATCCAGCCAGCTGTTGGTTCGCCAACTACTTGTCCTAATCCTAATGCTCTATAACCCTCGGTAAAGTCCTCCCCGTCGGATAGTGTATGTTGGTTGACCACCAACACCGTATCACGTTCAAGTGCCCGCTGGCCTAACATACTTCTCGCGTTAGCTTCTGGATAACCGCGTATCTCCATGGTGATGTAGCCTCGCCGCGAAAAGACATCCAAAGCGTAGGCGTTTACAAATCCACCGGTGTTATTACGTATATCAATAACGACTCCTTCGCGCTGGTGATTTTCCGCATCCAGATCGACATACAACTTGTTCAAGCTCCCTTCGCTCATACTTTGCATATGTACGTAGCCGAGACGACCGCCGCTTTCTTCTGTCACATAGTTTCGCTTTCGCTCCACCCAATCACGGTAGGCAAGTTGACGCTGCTGCTGTATGCGAATTGGTTTCAATTCAACCTTTTGCAGGTTCAAACCATCGACATTGTCGGCTATTTCCAGGGTTACCTTTTCGCCCACTGTATTTTCCAGTAGCGCATCAAGGTTAGTGTCTGCACTGATTAAAGTGCCATCAACAGAAATAAGATAATTACCAACGACCGGCTTACCAACCTCGTGTGCTGGTCCGAGCGGTGTAACTGCTGTAATACGAAGGCGCCCGCTGTTTTCATATTCTTCGCGATCGAATTGCAAGCCGAGTTCACCCGTAGTAGTTCGGGTTGAATTAGATGAAAACGAATGACCCAGATGTGATGCGTTCAATTCCCCAAGCATCATATTCATTAAGCGTGAATATTCGGCGCGGGTAGTGGCGCCGCGAATCTGCGGTTCAAAGACCTCTCTCACCTGGTCCCAATCCGCGCCATGGAAGGCCGAATCGTAAAAGTGGTCACGCATATAAGACCACCCCTGATTGAAGCTCTCCACTTTAAGCGCATCGAAATCTATATCCAGTTCTGCGTTGACGTTAATGGTTTTCGTGTTTCCACTGGCTAATTGAGTGGATCGAATGCGCCCTGATGCTAGGTACACTAATTCACTTCCATCAGCTGAGAACAGCGGCTGGCTTTTATTGCCGGGAGTCGATGTCAGTTGCCTTGCCACCGACGGTCTTGTTGCTTCTGGATCTACCGAATAGGCATAAAGATTCTGTTGGCCCTCTGCTCGAGCATTGAAGACCAGAGTCTTGCCGTCAGGGCTTAGGGATATCGTCCCAACATTGACACCGACGGGCAGCAGGGTGAGTCGGCGGTTTATACCATCAAATTCTGGAATGACCTGAGCCATGGTATCCGCTGCATCAGTTGTATCACTCTCCTCACTTGGCGTTTCTTCTTCGAATAGATCGATGAATTGTTGTTCTCTGAAGATAGGGGTTTTGGGAACCAGGTCTACAGCGGCTATCTGCCCCATCTGGGTTCGATGTTGCGTGTCGAAGTAAAGCGTCTCGCCATCCGGCGACCAGGCAATGGAGTTTATCCTTGAATTAGCCAATCCGGAGATGGGCTTAACATTGTTGCCATCAACCGAAGCAATCCAGATGTTGGAGAACATGCGGTCATCGAGAGCGACCCAGGCAATCCAATCACCCGCAGGCGACCAGGCAATGGGATTTGCGGGTGAAAAGGGTGACACCCAAAGCAAGGAATCGGCGATAAATGTATCTTCTTCTGTTTCAATATTGAATAAACGAATCTCCCGACCGTTGCGCGCATAGGCCAGTAATTTACCATCAGGGGAGAATCTGGGTGTGATATCACTATCATCACCGCCGGTGACCCGGGTTTCACTCTGCTCGACAAAATCATACAGGAATATGCTGGGTACACCGTCGCGGCGCGACACGTAGGCAATCCGGTTCGAATCCGAAGCCCAGGTAATTTCCGATTCGGCAGCCACGGAACGGGTTACCTGGGTTGCTCCACCACCGTCTTCTACCGATGCAGCAAAAACTTCACCCCTGACAATGAAAGCAATCTTTTTGCTGTCAGGTGAAAGCGCTAAATCACTAAAACCGTTAGTCAGGTTCAATTCCCGCGATTCAGGTGTCTGGGTAGACCCAAGCAAAGAGATTGGAACGGGCATCGGCCGTCCATCTGGGATATTCAATGACCAGATCTGAAAGTCACGTTCAAAAACGATCAGGCTTGAGTTGGGACTAATTCGTGGAAAGAGGACACGCCCATCGGCGAAATCCGTCAGCATTTTTGATTCGTTATCGTCGACGGATTGCATCCAGAAATTTTCCGTGCCGGACCTATTAGACACATAGACAAGATCGCCTGAGCTGGTCCACATTGGCTGAACACTTTTTGCCCCAGGTTCGGTTAGTCGCACATATTGCGGTGGATTAGTGTCTGAGACAATCCAGATTTCGGATTCATCAATGTGACTGCTGCCGTTTCTCCACCACTGACCTTGAGCCATTCTGGCATTTGCAGCAATTGCAATGGTCTCGCCATCGGCGGCAACAGCCGCATGAAACTCAGGTGAATACTCATCGGCCAGTACCTGCATAGGTGTTCCACCGGTGGAAGCGATCCGGTAGATGTCAGAATGTCCGCCCGGATCATTACGATTGTCAGCAAAGTAGATCCAGGACCCATCTGGAGACCAGGAATCAAGTTCTTCCTGACCGTCTCCATAGGTAAGCCTACTCACCCTGCCGGAATTGAAATCCATAATATAGATATCATTGTCACCTCCGCGGTTAGAAAGGAATGCGATCCGTGAACCGTCAGGCGAATACAACGGGCTTGCTTCATCCGCTTCGTGACTGATAAGGACGCGGGCTATACCACCTGCCGACTCAACTGTCCATATATCACCGCCACTGACAAAAGCGATTTCAGTGCCATCAGGATTAATCGAAGGTTGGTAAAGCGAAGGACGGGCGTCCTGGGCTGACGCGTTGGGTAGTAACAAAACCAAGGGAATTAATAAAGATACGACAAACAACATCTTTGAGACTGCTGACTTTTTCATAACGATTAATCCATGATAATAATGGTTAAAATACAGTTACCCCAGTGTTTGATAGGCGGGCCAAAAAAGGGGTAGAAGGGCTAAGCCTAAATCCCACAGACCCCTTTATTGATTTCAACCCTTTTTAGGGATTAACGCGGAGTCCAATAAAAAACCTCCCAGGTGTGTAAGGGTTCAGTTTGTCCGATAACTATTTCGCCGCTAAAATCCAAACCCATGGGCATTCCGTACTTTCCACTATAACTTTCGAGATAAGGAATACGCTCATCACCAAGTATTTCGGTGGCCGTTAACGCGTAGGTCTCATCTCCCACACGAATATGGCCGTTGGGATTATCTCTTACACGCTTTGCCCAATAACCGCCATCGGGACGAGTCGCTGTAATGAATCCACCTTCATCGGGGACAAACCAAATGTTGACCACAAAGGGAGGAAATCCGCCCGTTTTTAGTTGTACCTCCGCGATATTATTGACTGTAGTCCAATCACTTGGGGGAGGTGTCAGGCTGCCCCCGATGCGGATTCCTGCGATGCGATTATAGGGCGTCATAAATAGGTAGACAGTGACCATGATCGCCAGTAGTACCACCAGAGAAATACCGGCTGTTCTCGCTTTGCTCGTCATGGACCTCATCCTCTTCGATTTGTTGCCTGTTCCAATTTGATTATTGACTCCAGGGTTAACTTGTAAAACTTAGCCTGTTGCTTTTTACCGGAGTAAACCTGCTCTAATCCACCAGGCCCCATGGGACTTTCTTGCCAGGCCGACCCATGCCGACGAAAGCGCGCCTTGATAGTGGAATTGGCTGTGAGCTAGAGGGGTCATAGAATTAATTCTGGGTTCCCCAAGTTTTGTTGTATTTCAATTTCAACGATCGTTTTTAGGTTTTGTTGTCCGTTTTTTATCAAATGTTCAGATAAAACCGGCGCCCCACATCAGACACACCACCATAAACGAGGTTAACCCGCCCACCAGGGTTGCACCACCGTAACTGAATACAGCATCAGGTACGCTTAGTCGAGTAAGGGAGGTGCACACCCAGAAGTAGCTGCTGTTTACGTATTTAATTATCACCGATCCAGAGGCGCCGGACAGCATGGCGGCTTCTGGAGACAGATTGAGACTGGTCAACATTGGGGCAACCAGGGCCGCCGCAGTGATTACACCAACCGTTGTAGAGCCGGTGATCATATTGCCAATGATACCCATGACGAACGGCAGGAGTATTGTGGGTAGTCCGTAGTCGGTAAACAACGCGGCGATAAAATCCACTGCCGGCGTGCCACGAAGGATGGCGCTCAGTGATCCGCCGAGTCCGGTTACGACAAGAATCATGGCCGAGGTTTTCAATGCTGACTCTACCCATTGGTCTTTGGCTTTCTGTCTGTCATCGTCGTTGGTTATATTGCGGTAGGCCAGCCACACACCGATGGACAGCGCCACTACAGGCCAGCCCAGGTAGAGAAATATTGTTCTGAGGATATGTCCTTCCGGGAGGAAAAGGGATACTACACTTTGAGTACCGATCAAAACGATCGGAATAACAATTGGCATATAGGAACTGAGTGTGCTCGGGAGAACCACAGTAGCGTCGGCATCAGTGGTGCCCAGAAACTCATCGGATGCCATGGTCTTAATCCGTGGACCGGCTACGAATACGCCCCAGGCCCAACAGGCGAGCGATCCAAACAAGCAGGCAATACTACCGAATATAATGGTCTTACCGATATCGGCGCCGACTATAGCGGCGGCGGCCAGCGGGCCAGGAGTCGGGGGTACAATGGCATGGGTTAATTGCAGCGCGCCAACCAACCCGGTGGACATCACGGCTATACCTACCCCCATGCTTTTGGCCGCTGAGTGTACCAGGGGATTCAGAATTACATAAGCCACGTCGGAAAAAATGGCGACCCCGATAATAAATCCGCTCAAGGTTAGTGCCAGTGGCATGCGTTTGGACCCTACCAGGTCAACCATGGACTTGGTAATGACCTGTATCGCGCCAGTGTGTTTCAATGCTTCGGCAATAATAGAACCTAATACAATGACCACTCCGATTGAGCCCAGGGTACTACCAAAACCACTTTCAAAGGCATCGATAAAATTATTCTGCTGTACACCAGGAAGTATGCCAAAAAAAATGATCGGAATAAGCAGGGCAAAAAACACATGCCACTTCCACTTGGCTATCAAAAACAACAGAAGAAAAATTACGATGCCAAAGCCGATCAATGAGATAGCGGCACTGGTATTGACAGCAGTTGAAGGGTCCATGGGTGCTCCGTAGTTTTTCTTTTTGTAAAGGAACCAACCAAGGGCCCCGGTTTATCTAATTATTTTACCGTCAGGTAATCTAGTGCCGCGTTAACTCCGCCTTTGTTATGAGTAATATTGCAGATGTCCAGCCCCATCTCAACACCACACAAGGTGCCAGATAGCATTAATTCATTAAAATCACCAATATGACCGATGCGAAAAACCCTGCCTTTTAATTTACCAAGCCCGGTTCCCAGCGACATATTAAATCGATCCAGAATCACCTCTCGAAGTTGGTCGGCGTCATGTCCCTCGGGAACCAATACAGCCGTGGTGGAATTGGAATAAGCGGATGGGTCCAGGCAAACATTTTCCAGCCCCCATGCATCCACAGCTACTCGGGTAGCGTGGGCTAGCCTCCCATGACGGGCAATGACATTTTCCATGCCTTCGGCGTGCAACATCGAAAGCGCCTCATCCAGTCCATACAGTAAATTCGTACTGGGGGTGTAAGGAAAGTAGCCACGTTTATTATTTTCTACCATGGCATCCCACCGCCAGTAGGAATGATGAGAGGTTGAATTTTTCGAACACTCCAGGGCTTTTGCGCTGACAGCATTAAAACTCAAGCCGGGTGGTAGCATCAGACCTTTTTGTGATGCACTAACCGTAACATCAACACCCCAGTCGTCGTGTTGAAATTCGGAGCATGCTAGAGAAGAAACCGCGTCAACCAAAAAAAGTGCCGGGTGTCCTGCAGCATCAATGGCATCGCGAATAGCCTTTATGTTGCTGGTAATCCCGGTTGAAGTTTCAGTTTGAACCGCTAGAACGGCTTTTATATCCTCGTTTTTATCAATCGTTAATTTTTCCTCAACTGCCGCTGGGTCAATGCCGTGTCGCCAGTCGCCGGGGACCCACTCAATATCCAAGCCGAGTTTTTCAGCCACTTGTTTCCACAGAGTAGCAAAATACCCGGTTTCAAAGGCCAGTACTCGATCTCCAGGCGATAACGTATTCAGCAAGGCGCATTCCCAGCCGCCGGTGCCGGAGGCCGGGTAAATAAAGATAGAAGAGCTGGTGTTGAAAATTGGTGCCAGGTTTTCCAGAATTCGAAAGGTCAGTGCCGGGAATTCCGGGCCACGGTGATCTATAGTCGGTTGAGCCATCGCGCGCTGGACGCTGTCCGGCACATTAGAAGGCCCGGGAATCTGCAAAAAATGCCTGCCGGCGCGATAATTATTTGATTTTGTCATGGTTATTTATTGTTATCCCTGAAACCAGAGAATACCGTATTTGCAATGGATTTGTGAAAACCATTTAAACATTTAGTTGTACCAGGGTAACTGTGAAATAGAGAATTCACGGGTATTCAGCCAGCTATGAATTGACAAGGCCCCGCATGGAGGAATTATCCAGATCGAGACAAGACCATAGCCACGATAGAAAGTTCAAATAAAGAGGCTATATTGTTTAGCGGGTAATTCGGTATTGTTTAAGGGGAAAGGTAAATGTTGAGATCGTCCACTGCACGAATGGATTGAGATTGTTGAAATAAGTAATTGAGATAGAGAAAAACCACCTACTCTGCAACTTGCAATAAAGGTGTCGATGTAGAGCCTTATTATCCGTGTCAATGGAATCACTCACGAAACATTAGCCAGCGCCTTAGAGATTGAATTATCCAGGCTGCGCAAAGTGGAACTTAGCAGGTAAAAAGCAGCAACTCCCAGAAGCAGAATCACACAGGCACCAACTATGGCATTCGCCGCACCAATCTGGTCAGCTGCAATGGCCAGGGGAAATACGCCAATAGGTGTCAGACCAAAAGACATCATCATAAAACTGCTGATTCTCCCCCGGACAGCATCGTCTACCAGTAATTGCACTGAGGCATTATTGACTGTTTGTGCGGCGCTGGCACAGGCGTTTGCAACCAGTAAGGGTAAAAAAGCTAAATAGAAGTTGCCCGTTTGAGTGAACAGGGCCAGGAAGACTCCAAAGGCCACAGTGCAACTCAGCATCAATTGTAATCGATGGGGAATATCTCCCCGGCGGATAATCCAAATAGAACCTAATACACCGCCCACACCGCCAATTGCCATCAAGGTGCCTACACCGCTTTCACCCACGCCCCAGGCCTGTTCGGCCAGCATAACCAGGATACTTTGGAAAGGCATGGCAACAAGCATAGGTAATAAACCAAACAACAGGCAAATCAGTACCGGTCGGTTGTGTCGAATATAACTGAAGCCTTGGGCCACATCTGCCAGCAATGGTTTCCGTGGACCATCCGGTTGAGCAGATCGGCTGCGCTTTACGCCGAACATACACAGTATGGCGCAACCATATAAAAAGATAGAAACAAAGTAGGCACCAGTAACCGTGAACTGAGCAATCACCACACCCATCACCGCCGGTCCTCCGACACGACTCAAATTCATCACACTGGCGGAAAAGGCTATGGCACTCTGCATACGGGTCGGCCCAACAACCGTCGCGGTAATGGCCATGCGGGCCGGCATGATAAAAGGGAAAGCACAGCCCGCCACAAAGGCGGTGCACAACATATGCCAGAATTGAAGTTGGCCCATCAACAACAGGCTGAGAATAAAGACTTCGTTAGCAACAATCAGGCACTGTCCGATGATTACCAGTTGTCGACGTTCCACCCGATCCGTAATAGCACCGCCCAACATTGATGCAAACAAAATGGGGACCGCTACAACAAGATTAATGTATGCCAGTGAAGTCGCCTCACCGGTCAGGTCCCAGGCAAGAATCGTCCGCGTCAACATCTGCCCTTGCATGGCGAAAAAAAAGCAGGCGTTGCCTAAGAATAACCAACGAAACTGATGTTCTGAAAAGACAGCGAAGGTACTGGGTCTGGCGGCTTCGGAACTCGTAGCAGAAGAAGAGATAGTGATTGCTCCTGAAATCGAGGCGGAAGTATAACCTATGTTCCAAGTAAAACTAGTTAGAAGTCCATATTGATTCTGGTACAGATCAAGCTATTTACTTGGTGCGAGACTTGTAGGTTTAATATTGAGCACGTCGTGCATGGACCTAGCCACTCATCTTAGAGGAGCGGTGTTCAGCTGCACCTGAAGCTACGCTTCATAAACGCTTGCTTCGCCAATATCGATGGCCGCCATGGATGGCTGAAATGCAGAAAATGCAGGAGCATTTTACTACCTCGGCCCCGGTATCCCTGCCTCGCACGGCTCAAACCTCAGCCCCCAAGTCTCTTCTTGAAATATTGTGCAAACTTCAAAACGAAAATCTTATGAAAATTGGAATTTGAGAAGCGATTGGGAAGCGCTATCTTCAACGCGGAATTTCTCGCGGGGAAAATTTGTGTGATACTTGCGTCTGGTGATCCCCTGAGTATCAAACAGCGCGAACGATAATAAGGAAGACTAAGAGATGAATAAACTCACGACACGCATCATTTATCTATTGCTTGCATGCATCGTACTTTCCGGTGTCGCTTATGCCGATGATTTTATCCGCTCGCGCCCTGAAAGTTTAGGGTTCTCAGCCCAGAGGCTGGAACGGTTGGATGCTGTGCTTAATTCTTATATCGAAGAAGATAAACTGGCAGGGCAGGTAGTGCTCGTGCTGCGCAACGGACGTATTGCTTATTCGTCAGCGAACGGAATGCGCAACAAAGAGGCCGGATTGCCCATGGAAGAGGACACTATCTTTCGTATAGCATCTCAGACAAAAGCCATAGTCAGTAGTGGAATTATGATTCTTCATGAACGTGGGGCACTGGACATAGGCGACCGGCTAAGCCGATATTTTCCGGCGTGGGAAAATGCCAAAGTGGCTGTCGATATGGGAAATGGGAGATACCGCCTGGAACCCTTAGACAGGCCTATTACCCTGAGACACTTATTGACCCATACTTCAGGAATTGATTACGGTACCGGCGGGGTTGCCGAAGGCGAATGGGAAAAAGCAAACCAACAGGGTTGGTATTTCGCGAATAAAGATGAGCCAATCGGTGAATCGGTTACCCGTATGGCCTCATTGCCTCTGCGAGCGCAACCGGGTGAACAATGGATCTATGGTTACAGTATCGACATACTGGGTGCGGTAATAGAAAAGGCCAGCGGTCAATCCTTAGCGGAGTTTCTTCAGCAGGAGATTTTTGCTCCCCTGGGTATGGAAGACACACATTTTTATTTGCCGCCCTCCAAAGCTGATCGTCTTGCCGTCGTCTACCGACCTAAAGCTGGGGGCGGCATTGAGGCCAGACCCGAGTCAGACGGCATGCAAAGCCAGGGTATGTATATTAACGGTCCCAGAACGAGTTTTTCCGGTGGTGCGGGTTTACTTTCTACGGCCCATGATTATGCAAAGTTCTTGCAGATGACTTTGAACGGGGGCGAATTTAATGGGAACCGATTGTTGTCTCCTAAGACTATTGAGCTGATGACAACCGACCATCTGGGAGGTATTCCTTTCCGCGCTGGACAGGGTTTTGGTCTTGGATTCTCAGTGGTAAACGATCTTGGAAGCAGGGGCACTCTGGGTTCTGAAGGAGAATATGGCTGGGGTGGTGCCTATCACTCCACTTACTGGGTTGATCCAGAAGAAAATCTGGTGGTGGTCTATCTCACCCAGATCATTCCTGCCACCTCCCTTGATGATTACAGCAGGCTGCGTAATGGGATTTACCAGGCCATAATAGATTGACGGTTGTTTTATTATTCTGGTAAGCCAAAAAAAGCCCTGTTTAGCAGGGCCTTTTTTAATGGACCGATAACAAGTAGAAGTGTTATGCGGTTTTTGTGCTAAACCTATTACGCGAAAATTAACCTCGTAATACGCATTTAGGAATAAGCATCAACGGGTAAAACTAATTGATGCCTGATAGGAGTTATACGGTGTCTTTAGAGGTTATTAGTTCGACACCTGAGTAGTCAGTTGTTGCGACTTTATCTCGCGCATTGGCTGTATTCATCATTACGCTGAGAATTGCAACCAGAACAAGTATCGCTACAACGTTCAAAAATAAAATTACCAGATCAACACTTCTTTCTCTAACCATCTCAATACTCCTCGTGCTTTTTGTCAAATTGACAGCAATCCAGCACTGCTTTGGCCATGATTCGGGCTTTTTTGCTCAACACGGCTTCTTTAACATCAAAGTAAGTAGCAAGAAGCGTTCCAAAAATATTATCAATAAATATCAATAGGTTACAAAATGGAGATAGTAGAACTGTTAAAAATCCTGACATTTCCAATGAAATTGATAGGAAATCAGTATGAAATGCTGACAACTTTAACGGTGAGAGGTTAACTTATTTGGCGAATTACAAGTTAGGCCATATTATTGAACAAGCCTAACCCCAATCTTTTCAAGCAGTTAAATAACCAGAACTCGGGTATTTTTCCTAATTACCTGCAGATCCAGAAACCCTCGATGCAGTATTCATCGAGATGTTAGATGGGCAGCACTAACGTGATCTCTTAAACGATGACATTGAACGGTGGCTTTGATGGTAGGTGAGACAGCGCTTCATCGGGCCGCTGCCTATCAATCTCAGGAGACTATCGAGTTATTATTAAACACCGGTGCTGATAAGACATGGTTGGATGATCGAGGAGAGTCTGCACTGTCATGGGCTAGTCGACATTGGCGAGACAGAAAATTATTGAAATTGCTTCAATACGGAAAGTATGAAAACTCAATAAGGTAGTTGTTGAGCGTCAATAATTATTCTGACTATTCATGCACGGTTCAGTTTGCAGATTGTACAGTGCGACGAATAATCTCAAAAATTTAATACTGTATGGAGTTGCTTCGATCAATGGATCTTTGTTCAGACCCTAAAACCATTGAGAATTCTGTAAAACGGTTAGTTCTTATCCTGTCTTGTGTGGTAGCAGGGGTATCAACTATTGCACAGGCGCAGGAATCAACCCTGGAAGGTAACATACTCAATCTGCCTGTAGTGGTGGTTGGTAATCAGTTTTACAGTGCACGACTGGAGATTGTGCCTGATACGAATCCAATGGCAGTAGTACTGGTGGAGGCCTATGAAGTTACCTTTGTCAGTACCATTGGGGCCAGCATTTTCAATGACAATATTCTGACAATTTCCCAAATCTGGCTCGAGGGTTTTTCCTATTGGGTAAACTTTGAATTGGTAAGTGATGTTGGTTTTGTTCTTCAGAACTACGGCATCAACGACACCGGCTTCAGTAGTAATAATACACTGGGGTTGACCGATCAACCGGCATGGCAACGGATGCTAGGAGAGGCCAATGATATTGGCGTCGGAGCAAACGGGGTCGTATGGGTGATTGGCACAGATCCTCGTAACGGTGGTTATGGTATTTACCGCTGGAATGGCCAATCTTGGAATCGGGTTGAAGGTGGTGCAGTACGTATTGATGTAGATCCTTACGGTAATCCATGGGTAATCAATGATTCACACCAGATTTTCAGATGGGTGAACGGTTTATGGCAGCGGCTACCGGGCGATGCCATAGATGTTGGAATTGGGGCAAATGGCTCTGTGTGGGTGGTATCTGGCGGTGGTGTCTACAACTGGAACGGGATCGACTGGGATAGATACAGTGGTTCGGCCGTACGAATTGATGTTGATCCCACTGGAAACCCATGGGTAATCGACTATAACGATGACATTTACCAGCTTGTCGACGGCTGGTGGATTGAAATGCCCGGTGACGCACATGACATCGGTATCGGCGGTGATGGTTCTGTCTGGGTAATTGGCACCCGACGTAGTGGTGGTGGCTATAGTATTTACCGTTGGATTGAAAGCGATTGGAATCGGGTTGAAGGGAGTGCTAGGCAAATATCCGTGACTAACGATGGCAGGCCCTGGGTTGCTGGTAGTGACGGAGATATTTACAGTTCTCAATAGGAGTTGATTCTTGCAGGACAAACATAACAATCCGACTGAAATCCCAACTATTGACGTAACTTTTCTTTCCAAGATACGTCTAATTAAGTAGGCGAGTAGTAACGTCAGTTTAATCTACCGGCACGTTGTTAACCTTTCTTCAACTGGAGAATTATATGGAATTCAAACGATTATTTCTGGCACTGATTGCCCTCAGTTTTGCGAGTTCAATTCAAGGGGCGACATCAAAACATTTATCTCACCGGATAGACGCTTCT
>Ga0114949_10001063_pt1 | contig 16331 bp, 13 predicted proteins | sample N074metaG_FD_83505 | JGI IMG/M metagenome (GOLD analysis project Ga0114949, IMG submission 83505) | Deep subsurface microbial communities from Kermadec Trench to uncover new lineages of life (NeLLi) - N074 metaG | ecosystem: Environmental > Aquatic > Marine > Ocean trench > Sediment | place... | reverse complement strand
GTCATCTTCAATGCTGAAGCGGCACCGATCTGGTTTGAGATAACACAAGCCTGCAAATTAGAACCCGCAAAAATATCTGCGATAACTTGTGCCTCCTCACCGGAGAGGTAAAGCTGGGTACCATCTGCTTTCCAGGCGGGGCCGCCGATGATCCCGCCATCTACAAATCCGGCTCCTTGTGCGGTAACAACCGATCCAATCTGACGAGTATGGTCAGGTGCAATTGCGTTACCTTCAAGATAGAGTCCGGAAAACTCCAGATTGGCAACCTCTTTTGCAATCGTCATGGCATTGTGTGGTGGGCATACGCTGAGAATAATATTGCTCCGGGCGACGAGGTTCTTCATGGTGCCGCAATCATCAAGTTGTGCTTTGTCAGCCCGTTCTTTCGTGCTCGCGGAACGCCCTGCTGAAGCCCAGATGACTTGAGTGTTGTTGTGCCTGGCCGCTGCGCCAACCGATGCACCCATGGCGCCGGGATTAATTAAACCGATTGTAGTCACGGAGATTCCTCAATACTGATTCTTGTTCTGAAGCTGTAACGTGATGTGCCCCTGGTGTGCTATGGCTATAATATGATATGACTTTGACATGAAGTAAAGCAGGTAAAGGATTGGATCAGATCGCCATAGCAGCATTTAGCAATGAATTGAAACAGCAGATTCTGGATGACCTCGGTTTAGCGGGCAAAAAAGTAACCGGGTTGGATGGATTTGAAAATTTTGTTTTTGCCCTGGATGACAAGATAGTTCGTATTACACACCACTCGCACCGGCTTCCTGACCAGATCGCTGCCGAGCTGGAATTCATTAAACACCTCGCTGATCAGGGTGCAGCAGTTTGCCTGCCAAACACGCTGCCTAATGGTGAACTACTGAATACGGTTGATTCTTTTACGGCCTGCATATTCGATCGGGCAAAAGGCAGGGTGCTTGCCAGGAATGATTGGACACCCGCTGTGATACATGAATGGGGGCGATGCATCGGTGGTTTTCATCATCTTAGTCGATTATTCCGGCCGGCTAACAAGCGGATTGATTGGCGGGAAGATGAGAATCACAATTTTGCTGGTCGAATTCCAGCCAGCCAGGCGAAGATTATTGAACTGGCTGAGCAATCGTTAGCGGGCCTTGAAAGCCTACCGGTTAATGATGATATTTATGGATTAATTCACGGCGATGCCCATGCAGGGAATTTCTTTCTGGATGAAGGCAAGCTGACTTTTTTCGATTTCGATGATGCGATCTATATGTGGTTTGCCTACGATATCGCAACAATTCTTTTTAGCGCGGTATTGGGTGAACATGTCGAGGCTTCAAGGCAGGCACAGGAGGCGCAAGCGCTGCATTTCCTGCCGCTTTTTCTTGAAGGTTATAGTGAAGTTTTCCCGGTGGATCGATTTGTAATCCGTGAGATGAACCGATTCCTGAAATTACGGGAACTCAGCTTGTACGCCGTAATCAATGCCCACATGGATGTGCACAACCTGACCGACTGGTATCCTGCCAGGTTCATGAAGGATCGTGAACAACGAATTGTTAATGGCGAGCCCTTTCTGGGCATGGATTTTACGAAATTTCAGTAGGAGAACTAAATCTAAAGAGCTTTGATAGACTAATACTCTGATAGAGCAACACTCCAATAGAGCAACACTCCAATAGAGCAACACTCCAATAGAGCAATACTCGAATAGAGCAATACTCGAATAGAGCAACACTCTGGTAAAATAAAACCATTAATAATACAGAACCCAAATGGAGAGCAGCGTGGCGAGTGAAGAATTAAGAGCGGTGGCGGAAATGATGCGTGGCCAGGAAGGTATTGCAGCTGAAGGATTGTCCATGCAGGAGCGAAGAGAAGGTATGGAAGCCATGCAGGCGGCCCTACCCATGCCAGACGATATTGAAACCACGGCTGTGGATATTGGTGGCATACCTGGCCGGTGGGTTGTCGCGCCTGGCGCGCGAGATGATGCTTTCGTGATCTATTACCATGGCGGCGGTTATGTCATGGGATCACTCGATACGCATCAGGAATTGATGGGCCGCATCTCCAGGGTTTGCCAGGCGAAGGTGCTGGGGGTGGATTACCGATTGGCACCGGAGCATGTTTATCCTGCTGCGGTAGAAGATGGCGTCAGTAGTTATGAATGGTTGCTGGCCCAAGGCGCCGATGCATCACGAGTGATGTTGGCCGGTGACTCTGCCGGTGGCGGTTTAACCATGGCAACCTTGCTGTCGATTCGCGATAAAGGTGGGATATTGCCGGTGGGTGCAATGATGTTTTCACCCTGGACGGATTTGACCGCTTCAGGAGAAAGCGCAACCAGTCGTGCCGATGCCGATCCAATGGTTACCCTGCCCGCTTTACTTGAAATGGCCGAAATTTATTATGCTTCAGCCGACGCGAGTGACCCGCTTGTCTCCCCGGTATTTGCTGATCTCAGAGGGCTGCCGCCATTATTGATACAGGTTGGTGATGCTGAGCTGCTGTTAGATGATGCTTCACGGTTAGCGGATAACGCAAAAAGCGCGGGTGTGATGGCGTTGTACCAGGTCTGGGATGAAGCCTTCCACGTATTCCAGGCTATTCCCAATTTGCCGGAAGCGGCGGATGCCTTGCAGAAGGTTGGCAAGTTTTACCTGGATAGCGTGAAACTGGAACAGAAAGTCAGTTAATATCTTCAAAGGGAACACTATAGATATCACCAAGGCCATTGCCGGGTGAAGTAAAAGATCTGCTCAATGTTGAGTAATCAACCGGGCCTTTAACTGGGGTTGCACGCTCACTGGTGAAGTAAAACCTGCCTCTGAAAACGTAGGGACAATAGTCGAGTCTCTTGCTGTTAATATCAGCATTGAGCATGGATGCTTTTTGGAAGCTGCCATTTTTGTTCTTGCTGATATAGAGATCACCTCCGCCAATTTCACCTTCACGGCGTTGCGAGCCAAAGATCAGGTAACTCTCATCCGGCGCGATGAATGCGTTGAACTCGACTGTCCCGGTGTTGACGCCGCCACCGATATTTTCAACATGTGTATAACGGCCCTCATCGAAAATTGCCCGATAGATATCTTCGCTTCCCATGCCCTCATCGCGAGTCGCTGTGAAGTAAAGATTGCCGTTACTTGAGATCGATGGATAAAATTCAGGACCACTGGTATTGATGGGTTCTCCCAGATTGGTCGGCTCAGCCCACTCACCATCGTTGTAACCCACCCGCCAGATATCCCAGTCTTCGCGTTCAGCCATCGGTCTTGGTCTCCTGGAAGCGAAAAACAATTGCTTACCATCCGGCGTGAACATGGGTTCGATATCCTCGTATTCACCTGAAAATGGGGCGATTTCCAGATCAGTCCAGTTGCCGTTAACCCTGTGGCTAATGGCAATGGCGGCGAACAGATTCTTTGGAGACATGATGGTCGTTAACAGGGTCTTGCCATCTGGCGAGAATGTAATGTCCCTGTTATTTAATCCGGAACTTACCCAGTGCAGTTCCGGTGATGTAGATGCGGATTTTGAAAATGAGATTGAAAGGAGCAGCAACAGACCTGTCAAAAACCTGTTTCCCCGGAGCCTATTCATTATCTTAAAATCCTCTCAGGAGCGGGCGAGTCAGGCAGGTGGGCCCGCCTTCTCCCTTTCTGCTGATTTCGTCGCCCTTGTAAACCGTGACATCGCACCCGGCTGCTTCGAGTCGCGCTCTGGTCTCTGGCAGGTTATCCAGCATCAACACTCTTCGGGGGCCAGTTGCCAGGACATTGCAACCCATGGGCAGGAACTCGATTTCTGGTACTTCGACAAACTGAATCCCCCTTTTAGTTAACCATGAAAGAAAAGGATCGGGCATCAGGGGGCGGTAAATAACGGCGAGGTCCACATCGACGGGTGAAATCATACTCATCAGATGGAATACATCATCCGGATGACCCGGTGCGGGTAGTGGTACCACATGTAGTTTGACCTTCCTTTCTAACAGGTTCTGTAATTGCCGGATACCTTCCTCGTTAGTGCGTGGTCCTTTGCCGATTGCGGCGTTGGTTTCATCGAGCCAGATGAAGTCCCCGCCTTCTACAGTACCAGGAGAATGGATTTGTCCTGCGATGGGGAATCCGGCGTTTTCGAGTTGCGCCGCATTTATACCGGGTTCGTGATTGCGGCTCTGTCGTCCCATATTGCAGAGTATCAGGCCAGCGGCCGAAACGATAAGGGCATCCCTGGTATAGATACTGTCCAGCGTCAGGTTTTCGTGGTCGTGGAGATTTACTATTTCCGCGCCATGGGCCTGGATGACCTCAATGAACTTGAGATGTTCTTCAATCGCAGGTTGTAAATTTGGCCGCTGGTGGTATCTAAGTGATTTCCAGTCTCGATCAAGCCGTTCGTCGCTGGCGAAGGCATGGACCGCACTTCTAACGGCAAGCAGCTTTATAGGGTTGTATTCATTGAAGCAGTTCATTTCTACCTGCCGCCTGGCCATAGAGACTCGCCAGCCCTATCGCCGGACGCAGCCGGGTAGGCAACAGAGCATTTCAAAGAAGAGGTTGGCGGCGAGCAGTGCGGTGTTTCCCGTTGTATCGTAGGGTGGTGATACTTCCACGAGATCACATCCGACCAGGTTCAGGCCGAAACAACCTCTAATAATTTCCAGGCCTTGTGATGTCATCAGGCCAGCGGGTTCCGGTGTGCCTGTTCCCGGTGCAACAGAGGGGTCCAGGCCGTCGATATCGAAGCTCAGATAGACAGGCTGCTCAGTGCCAATTGTGTCCCTGACGGAATCCATTAGTGGCGCCAGTGATTTATACCAGCAGTCCTCCGCTTGAACGACGGTAACACCTTTGCTTCTTGCCCAATCGAAATCATCTGCCGTATAGCCGGTGGCTCGCAGTCCAATCTGGAACATTTTTTCAGGTTTAACGAGCCCTTCCTCGATTGCACGTCTAAAAATTGTGCCGTGGGTTATCTCTTCGCCAAACATGGTGTCGTTAACATCCGCGTGCGCGTCCACGTGGACTAGTGCAACCGGGCCATGTTTTTCAGCGACCGCTCTAAGGATAGGCAGGGCGATGGTGTGATCGCCGCCAAGGGACATGGGGGTGATGGGATCACGCAGTAATTCTTTGTAGTGCTGCTCTATAATGTCGATGCTTGCCTTGAGATTATAGGGGTTAATGGCGACATCACCGAGATCGGCAACCTGGAATGAATCAAAAGGGGCAGCGCCGGTTGCCATATTGTACGGCCTCACCAGCACCGATTCTGCACGTATCTGCCTTGGTCCATATCGCGTACCATTTCGATTACTGGTGCCAATATCCAGGGGAACGCCGATAATCCCAACCTCGATGCCTTTTCTGGTTTCGGGTGTTGGTAGCCGGAACATGCTTGCGATACCCGCGAATCGAGGCATCTCATTTCCTGATAACGGCTGGTTATATTTGCTCATTACTTGTTACCTTGCTCTTATAACGTTCGGTATAACGCGGGGATGATGATACTCAGTTATTCAGTTGATAGAAGCGGGTTGCCGTCTCGCCCATAATATTGGCTTGCTCATCCGGGCTAAGCTTAAAAATGTATTCATTGACGATGTCATAAACTTCATCGTAAGTCGCAGCGAGAGTACAGACCGGCCAGTCAGAGCCGAACATTAAACGTTCTGCACCGAAGCTATCCAATGTAACATCAATATAGGGTGCAAAATCATTCAGCGGAACTTCCTCTTCGCTCCATGTCAGGTAATTTGCCTCTGTCACCATCCCGGAGAGTTTACAGTAAACATTCTCGCGCTCGGCGAGCTTGATCATTCCTGATTTCCAGGGTTCGATCTCTCCGCTGGCAATGTCTGGTTTGGCGATATGATCGATAACAAATTGCTGATTCGGGAATCGATCAATGAGCTTGAGGCTGCTGTTGAACTGTTCGGGACGAATGAGCAGGTCGTAGGTGTAGCCAAAATCATCAAGCATGCCGATTCCACGGCAGAAATCAGCTTGCAACATGAAGTCAATCTCTGGTTCATCGTGGATGACGTGTCGAACGCCAGCCAGCTGTGACTGGTATTTTGATAAGGCCGCCGACAAATCACCGGCCGTGAGATCGACCCAGCCTACAATCCCCTTTATAAAATCGTTGGTTTTCGCTAGTTGCAACAAGTATTCAGTCTCCTGGATTGACTGCCTTGCCTGTACCGCGATGGTTCCCGCCAGTCCGTTTTCGTGCAGGTATGGCTGCAGATGAGCGGGTAGATAGTCTTGTCTCAGGAAACGCTGATTATTCCTGATCCAATCATAATCAGTTTCGTTGTAATGCCAGAAATGTTGATGGGCATCGATTCTCATACCAACAAGCCTACGCTCGTTCGATGCGCTAAGAGGATTGAGCCAGGCACTATCTTGATTACTTCCATGGCTTTCGGGGAGTCACGATGGGGAACCTGCGTTCAAACTGATCGAACAGCCCTGCCAGTTGGGTGAGCGCATTTAAATCGCCATCGACTTCGAGGGCACCAGCTTCCAGTAGTTGTCCTGCATCCGCGAGCCCCATCATCAGTCGTTTGTAATCGAGTTCATTAATTTTCATGGTTGCGGTCGGAGACTCATGTTGCTTGCCGATAAAGGCGTGTAGTACCGAATTCTCAATGGTCAACAGTGTCCGCTCAGCATCATTGAAATCGATATTGATGTTGAGGGTGATGCCATCTGCACGAGTACCATTGAGTCTTACTGCCATGGTCTGGAAAAGATTATATAAGGGAATGCCCCGGGCCATGCCTTCGCTTGCACCAAATGCGGAACCCGATGGCAGGCCCTCGCGCAATTCCAGGGCGCCGCAGAGGTAGAAGTTGCGCCAGGGTGCAGATTCGGATTGATACCCCAGTTGTTCCAGAGTGTCGGCCAATAAAGCCCTGCCTGGAAAATGATCTGTCTCCGCCATCACCACATGATTTAGAACCTCAGCAACCCAGCGATAGTCTCCTGCCTCAAATGATTTTTTTGCCTTCGCGACGACTGCATCTGCACCTCCCATGAAATCGAGGTAGCGGTTAGCTATTTCAACAGGAGGCAAGGGATAAAGATGCGCAGGATTGCCGTCGAAGTAACCAAGATATTTAACGTAGACTGCCCGGGCATTGTGATGCACGGTACCATAGTAGTCCCGGTTGTAGAATTCCTTGCCCAGGGATTCGGGCAGGGTGATTTGCTCGGCAATTTCTTCTTTCGTATATCCCAGGTTAGCAAGACGCAAGGTCTGGTCGTGAATGAATTTGTACAGGTCCCTTTGCTTTTTCATGTAGCTAACGGCATCGCCTTGACCCCAGATAGGCCAGTGGTGGCTGGCGAATTGAACTTCCAGCCTGCCGCCGAACAATTCAATGGATTCGTTGATTTGTGCGGCCCAGGCAAGAGCATCGCGCACCTGGGCACCGCGCGGAGTATAGATATTATGAAGGTGGTGAGAAGTGATTTCAGACATGCACAGTGCTTTAAACTGCGGGAAGTAAAATACCATTTCTGCCGGTGCCTCCGTGCCCATGGTCATCTGGAATTCAATCTCGATGCCATCAATGTTCCGGGTCTCTCCGGTTTCACTGATAATATCGTTCGGAATAACAAATCCTGTGCTACCCATGGATAGTGCCGCACCGAGTCCTGCGGTCACAAATCCTGTCGCGGAGGGTTTGAGCAAATTGCCATACATATAGGTGGCTCGTCGATTCATCACATTACCGGCAAGTACATTTTCCGATATGGATTCGTTGACGAAATCCACGGGTGCAATTACTGCAACCTCACCGGACTCCGCTTGATCAGCGGTGATCACGCCCAGTACCCCGGCGAAGTGGTCAGCATGGCTGTGAGTATGGATCACAGCCACAACGGGGCGCTGCCCAAGATGTTTATTGGCGAGTTCGAGACCGGCACGGGAAGTTTCTGAAGAAGTGAGCGGGTCGATGATGATCCATCCGCTGTCGCCACGGATGAGGGTCATATTAGCGATATCGAAAGAGCGAATCTGGTAGATGCCTTCCACCACCTCATAAAGGCCGTGATGGCCTGCATTCAGCTGTGCCTGCCGCCATAAGGATGGGTTGACCGTATCCGGCGCTTCTTCCTGCAGGAAATCCATCTGCGATAAATCAAATGCCGCGCGCTTCGCGTGATCATGGGCGATAGTCATCGGATCAATGGTGCCAATCAATCCTCGCTGCGCATCTGCGAAACTCTGCCGGTTACTAAAATCCAGCTTGTCTTTAAAAGTTTGCTGGATTGCTTTCGTCGCCTCGGTCGCTGGCTTCGGCGTGCGTGAATCTTCGGGAAGCGGAGAATAATCAGTCATATGCAGTCACTCATAACTAACAGAGTCGTAAGCATATCGTCTGGCGGGCGCCGAGTCATTTAACAAATTCTGTGACCAGGAAAACCCGGAATTAGACTTACGAAGAGGATTGTTATGTTTGAGGTGAGCGCCTTCCTGTCAGGAAGGCGCTAGTTCGAAATTATAGACTCTTTTTGAAAAAACCTTGCTGTTAGTAACACCAGGCCCATGCCGAGTACCAGGCATGATACAGCGGAGTAAACATAACCTATTAATGGCACGTCTTTACCGCCGAGCACGTCAACCAGTAACAGGTGCTGGCCCAACATTGGAATGGCAAACATCCATTCCCGGGTGGCCATGGGGTTAAACATCATATAAAGGGAAGGAATAACCGGTAGTAGCGTTAAAAAGCCAATATAGGACTGGGCATCCTTGAATGACTTGGCAAAGATGCCGAGTAACATCTGCATACTGGTGGCCAGGAACGCCAGGGGCAGGGTTGCGACGATCATCAGTACTATTTGCCATGCGGTGACATTGAATTGCAGCCCTATCTGGTCCAGTGGAACCTGCAACATCGCAGCGACACAAAGCACCAGTGTCATCACCATTCCAAGGGCGGAAAACAGGCTGGAGGCGATCCATTTCCCCATGACGATGTGATAGCGCTCAATCGGGTTGATCAGCAGCGGTTCAAGGGTTTTCCGTTCACGCTCGCCAGCAGTACTATCCACGGCGATACCCATGCCAGCAACGAAGGCTGAAAGAATAATGTACAAGGGGATAAAGTTGAGTGCCGCTGCAGTCCGTTGTTGCTTGCTGGCGACATCGGTGACCCGGCCCACTATGACTTGCATTACCTCTGGCGAGACACCCCTGGCAATCAGCCGGAGCGATGCCATTTCCCGGTTGTATTCGCGCAGTAACTCGTGAACCCGGCCCACAGTCGGCTGTGAATCTGTGCGGGAACCATCGCTGACAACTTCAATTTCAATGCTGCGAAGCTCGGCTAATCTCTGCTGGTAGTTTTCAGGAATGATGATGATCACATCCCTGTCCTTTGCTTTGACCACCGCCCTGGCATCACCGGTAAAATCTACGATGGAAACATCTTTTTCTTCAAGCCACTGGATGAGCCCTGGCGCATGTTCACCGCCCTGGACAGGAATCGTTATCTTCTGGGCATTTACCCTTAATTCGATGATTGCAGTCAGCATGAAATAAACCATGACAGGCGCAAAAACCGGGAAGAGGAAAGCTGACATCACCGATCGCTTATCTCGCCTTGCATCGCGAAACTCTTTATCCAGTACAATTGCGATCGGATGCATCAGGATGTTACTCCTTCCACCAGTTTTACAAATGCATCTTCAAGGTTGTCCTCTTGCGCGGCTGCGCGGATTTTATCGGTGCTTCCGCTGGCCACGATTGAACCTTCAGAAACGATAATGATGTGATCACAGAGTCTCGATACTTCATGCATCAGGTGACTCGAAAAGAGTACTGTTATATCCCGTTGCTTCAATTCCAAAATAATCTCACGAACGGTCCGCGTGGTCATCACATCCAGGCCGTTGGTGGGTTCATCCAGCAGGACATTGGGCGGATCATGGATCAGCGATCGCGCCAGGCACACTTTCATCCGCTCACCCTGCGAGAAACCTTCGACCCGGCGATCAGCGATAGATTCCATATTGAGTAGCCTGATGAGTTCATTAGTGCGTGTTTCCAACAGGTTCCTGTCGATGCCGTGCAGGCGTCCAAAATAGTGGATATGTTCCCTTGCGGTTAGCCTGATGTAGAGCCCATGACTATCGGGCAGGACACCGATCTTGCGTTGCGCCAACAGGCGATCAGATTTGATTTCAACACCATCTATTAATGCATCACCAGAATCCTGGGTCAGTAATCCGTAGAGGATTCGCAAGGTTGTTGATTTACCGGCGCCGTTCGGACCAAGCAGGCCAGTCACTTTTCCATTCTCGGCAGTAAAAGTGACATTACGCACTGCATTAATCTCACCGAAGGATTTGCAGAGTGATCGTACTTCAATCATTTGTCGCTTCTCCTGCCTTCTCTATCTGCACAGCACCGGCATAGCTTGTAAAAAAGGGAGGTCGACGAAGATTCATGCTACATGAGGCCTTCACTTCGCGTGGAACCGGGTGATCAAAAAAATCACTCACGACGCCTGGCAGACAGCCCGCAACAACAGAGCCATGTCCGACACCTGGCACAACAAGGTGTTCTGAATTACTCAATGTTGCGGCAGCTTCCCAGCCGTATCTGGGTGGTGTAATGGGATCGAGTGTGCCCGATGTTAGAAGAACCGGCACTTTCGATGTCACCGGCGTGAAATAGTCTTCCGCAACAGAACCGGCTGGCCAGAATTCACAGGCCGCTGCAACCATGTTGTAAAGCGGGTTATCGAAATCGGCAGTGTTATTCGGCGAATCTACAAGTCTCATATCTTCTGCACATAAAACAGAAACCATCATTCCGGTACTGAGCAGGTTATCCTCACCTGTCATGGTATAGGCCAAAGTGGATAGTGGCTGATAATTACCTTTGAATGCTTCTTCTATTGCAAATGGCAATAGCCTGGAAAGCGTCCGGCTATACATTATTCCACGAGTCAGCCGACTGATCAGCAGGGGATCGACGGTGCCGGTCGTTAAGGCACCGGTTCGCGGGTGGATTATCGTTGCTTTTTCAGGCGATAATTCAAGGCGTTTTACCAGGCCCCTGAAATGAGCCGCAAGTGCCGGGTAGGCCTGTTGACAACCCGGTTGATGTTCACAGTCCGCCAACAGTTTCTTAAAAGCAGATTGTGCATCCACTGCAACATTCTTTGGAATGGCCATCGTCATGGGTACGACGGCATCCAACACGACACTTCTAACGGACTGCTCGTGTCGGCGTAAATAGACTAACGCCGCCCTGGTCCCGTAGGAAATCCCCAGTAAATTGATCTTGTCGTAACCAAGGACTTCTCTGACCTCATTCAAGTCATCCATCGCAATCGGAGTGGTATAGAGTGCGGGATTGGCATCATATTCTGTAAGGCACTTTTTCAGCTTCTCGATCTGCAGGTTATTGACCTCGCCGATGGTGAGATTCATCTGCTCCAGCAGCGGAATGTCCAGTTCACAGGCAAGGGAATTAGACTTGCCGGTACCCCTTTGATCTACCAACACGATATCCCGCTCTCTTCTTAATTTATGGAGTCGATAGAAAAGGGCCGGCCCTGAATCAACTGCCGATTGACCTGGCCCACCGGCGAGGAAAAATATAGGGTCAGCCCTGACCACCGAGGTCGTGGCAGGTAACAGCATGATGTTGAGATCAATTTTTCGGCCACTCATTGCCGATCTGTTCTCAAATACAGAAATAGTGCCGCAGAGACTCTCTTCTATGATATTGGCCAGTAGCGTGTTTTCAGGTTTCTTGCAGTTAGAAAGCAGATTGTAGTTTGGAGTGATTTCAGTGGCGGTATCATCACCCGGCTCACATCCCTGAAGGAACATGGTGATAAGGAGAATTGCGAGAGATGGATACTTCTGATCAAACATGACCTGCAATTTAACGGATCAGCGGCAGTATTTCACGTTCTAATAGAGCCGGAATGCATAAAAAATAGTTTCTGCGACCATCCCCGGCGCTTGCTATTGATATGACGATGAACGACTGTGGATCTTTGATATTCAGTGAGAAGAACTGCGGATGAAGCCATTAGAAGGTGTTACGGTCCTGGAGCTATCAACAATGATTACGGCCTCCTTTGCTGCGATGATGATGGCGGAACAGGGAGCAAGGGTCATCAAGGTGGAACCACTGGAAACGGGTGATCCCATGCGTTACATCGGCACATCAAAGGGCGGTATCTCTGCCTTGTTCGCAAACTGCAATCGCGGAAAAGAATCTATTCGTATCAATTTGAAAGACGAGGGCGGGCAGGACCTGGTGCAGCGGCTGGCCGAAGATGCTGATGTGTTAGTCCATAATTTCAGGCCCGGTGTTATGGACAGGCTGAACCTTGGAAGTGAAGTGCTGAGATCACTCAATCCACGTCTGGTTTATGTAGCAATCTCGGGATTCGGGAAGGATGGGCCGCTGGGGAATGCTCCGGCCTATGACCCGATCATCCAGGCCCATGCGGGTCTTACGGCGTCCCAGGGAACCGATGCACCGGTCTTTATTCGCAATCTCATGTGCGACAAGATAACGGCCTACACGGCTATCCAGGCGATAACTGCCGCGTTACTCGTCAGAGAAAAAACGGGGGATGGCCAGCACATAGACCTGGCCATGTTGGATGCCGGTTTGTTTTTCATTTTCCCCGATGGCTTTATGAATCACACGCTGCTGGATGATGATGTTGAAGTTCAACCCCGTCTGGCGGACTTAATTTACGAACTCACATCAACGAGCGATGGCTTGATAACCATGTCGGCAGCGACAGACCAGCAGAGGGCAGGTGTTTTGCTTGCCCTGGACAGGCAGGACATGCTTGAAGACGATCGATTCAGTTCCCTTGAAAAGCTGCTGGTCAACATGGATGCATTTCGGGAAGAATTGGCGGAATCATTTTTGAGATTTTCGACGGATGAAATTCTCTCCCGGTTACGAGACCAGCATGTGCCTGCAGCGGAATGTTACGGCTATGAAGACGTTCTATCGCAACCACAGATTGTTTCCAACAATACAGTTGAGGTTCAAAAACATCCAATAATGGGATCGATGCGAATTGTTAAGTCACCGGCAAAATTTTCAGGCAAGAGGCTGGAATCCGCGTCCCATTCGCCTTCTCATGGCCAACATACAAAAAGTGTATTATCAGGGCTGGGGCTGAGCGAAGATGAAATTAGAAAATACGAAGAACAGGGAATTGTTCGGTAACAGCCTGGTAGCGAGTCGGAGCATACGAAGTGATTACGATCCTGGATGGAGGTATGGGAGGTGAACTCTCACGACGCGGCACGGGTGCGGCAACCGGACTCTGGTCTGCACAGGCGCTTATTGACGCGCCCGAATCTGTTGTTGAGGTTCACAAAGACTATATTGCGGCGGGAGCGCGAATGATAACAACCAACAGTTACTCTACGATTCCAGCTTACCTGGGAAAAAGTGATCTTGCAGATCGTTACGTGGAACTGACTGAACTCGCCGGTGTTCTGGCAAGGCGTGCAGTGCAGGAGACTGACGACAGCGTACAGGTAGCCGGGTCATTGCCGCCCTTGTCGGAAAGTTACAGGCCGGATCTTGTTCCAAGCGGCATAACATCAGAGCCAGTTTATGCAGCAATGGTGAAAGCGCTACGTGACAATGTCGATCTGTTTTTATGTGAAACCATGTCCAGTGGGGCCGAAGCCGTTCATGCTGTAAGCCAGGCTGTTAAACATGGCAGCGGGAAACCCGTCATGGTGTCCTGGACCCTGGGCGAGCGTCCAGGCAGTGGGTTACGCAGCGGAGAATCTGTTTCAGAGGCGTTTTCAATGTTGCAGGAGTTTGATATTTCGGCTTATCTATTTAACTGTACCCATCCTGAAGCCATCCTTGAAGGGCTAAAGGAACTGGCGGAACTAACCGACAAAACTATCGGTGGCTACCCCAACAGGTTAAATTCGGTTAGTCCGGATTGGACGCTGGACAATGAAATACAGACCGGGTTACGCACTGATATCGACGTGGAATTTTATTTGGAATATGCACGGAAATTTGAAGAGGCTGGCGCCAGCATTATTGGTGGATGTTGTGGCATAGGTCCTGAATATATTAGAGCCTTGTCGGAAAACCATGGGACGCCGCCGTGAGTAAAGACACGGTATCAATGCCAATCAAGGTCGCCTTTGGCATTGGTGCATCCGGTGAGGCAGCATCCAACTGGATATTCAATGCCCTGACTTTCTTTTTTTACAACCAGATTCTCGGGTTGTCGGGCACCATGACCGCTGCCGCTGTGACGATCGGCATTGCCTCGGATGCCATTACCGACCCGTTGATGGGTTCAATTTCAGATCGATGGCGTTCCCGGTTAGGTCGAAGACACCCGTTTATGTTTGCCGCGCCCCTGCCGCTGGTCATCACCATCTATCTTATCTTTAGCCCACCGGCAGGCTTGACAGACTGGGGACTTTTTGCCTGGTTTGCAGTCTTCACCGTGTTGATGCGCATTTCCTCAACCCTGTTTGCAGTGCCGCATCTTCCCAGCGTTTGATGACGGCAGAATGACCCAGGCTGCCTATTTCCCCGTGGTGATATTCTGTTCCAGCCTGATCATGGTTTGTATGCTGGGCAGTGCCTTTGCGACTCGCGGGCAAATAGCGAGAATGAAGAAGGTTCCAGATGATCTCCCCCCTTTCAGTTTCCGCCAGCTCATGAGCGAAATGGGTTCCGCCATCCGCAACAAGAACTACCTCTACCTGTTGCTCGGTCTATTTTTTCTGTCAGTAACAATTGGTACTCATGAAACTCTCGGGCTCTATATGGGTACCTTCTACTGGGAATTCACCGATCAGCATATTGCAGTCTTAATCCTCTCCAACGTGTTCGGTTATACCATTGGTTTTGCAACGGCGGCAACCCTGCACACGATGATCGAAAAGCGCTGGGCCATTGTCGCCACCGCCGCGGGACTAAGCGTGACCTGGTCAGCCGCCGTCACCCTGCGACTATTTGACCTGGCACCAGCAAATACCACCTGGACGCTAGTGGCGTTCGTCATATTCTTCGGCACCCTGGCTTCGGCTTGTGGTTCCATTTTGAACATCAGCGTCATGTCGGCATTAGCCGATATCGCGGATGAGCATGAGCTGAAAACCGGAAGAAGGCAGGAGGGTATTTTCTACTCTGCAAGAACCTTCTTTGCGAAAGCAACAAACGGCGTCGGCCATATCGTCGCCGGCATTGCCCTGGATATTATTGATTTTCCGCAGGGCGTTGAAGCCAGCCAGATACATCCGGACAAGATCTATGCCCTGGGCATTGTCGACGGGCCCTTCGCCATGGTCTGGGGTCTGATTGCCGCAGTAATTTATGCAGGCTACAAAATTGACAAGGCATACTATGAGCGAATTCGAAAAGGCCTGCAGGAAAAAGCGGCAATGAACCCCGAACCCCAGTCACCGCATGCGAAACAATCTAGTTCGAGCTTTCGAGCTTAAGTATGTGCCATTCGTCCTGCATTTTTTTAACAATCAAGACCTCAGGCGACCAGCTTTTGCAAACGTGCTGCTTCTTCTCTAACCAACTCGGGTGCCCCGAGAAGTTGCCTGTTAGCGCCGATTCGTTTGAACCAGTAGTGCAAGCCGACCAGATCGGTGAAGCCCATTCCACCATGGACCTCAGTGGATGTTTTGGCGACGAACTTCCCGACTTCCGCAAGATGTGCCTTTGAATGACAGGCAATGAGTCTTGCCTCTTCCGGCACCTCATCCAGCGCGTAGCCCGCGTACCAGACCATGGACCGGCAGGGCTCAAGATTTGCGGCCATTTCTGCACACATATGTTTGACCGCCTGGAATGAAGCAATGACCCGATTGAATTGTTCCCGCTGCATGGCATAGGCTACAGCCTGGTCCAGCATGCACTGGGCTGCACCAAGCGTGTCGGCAGCCTGCATCACGCGTCCCGCATCAAGCGTGCTGGTATAAACTTCGGGGTCCTCCGAGATTAATTCGCAGGTCACATTGTCCATGACGAGCTCGCAGGTAGACCGGGTCTTGTCCACGGTGGTGAGATTTTTTCGTTTTAACCCATCTGCATCTGCGGCGACCAGGTATAGCTTTTTATCGGGTGCTGCGATGAGATAGTCATCGGCATCTGTATCCAGTACGAAGATACATTTTCCTGAAAGGGTCTCTCCGGATACTGTAATGCCTGCGTCATTTCTGGCACCAATGGCTTCCCCGAAGGCAATACCCACTCGATGTGTTCCGGAGGCGATCGCAGCAAGGATCTTGTCTTTGCCACTTGCCAGCAGAGCAACGGGTGCCATGACAGCAGAAGAG
>Ga0114949_10001062_pt1 | contig 16340 bp, 11 predicted proteins | sample N074metaG_FD_83505 | JGI IMG/M metagenome (GOLD analysis project Ga0114949, IMG submission 83505) | Deep subsurface microbial communities from Kermadec Trench to uncover new lineages of life (NeLLi) - N074 metaG | ecosystem: Environmental > Aquatic > Marine > Ocean trench > Sediment | place... | reverse complement strand
CGAATAGTTTGTTTTCTGTTCATCTTCCAATTTTTTAGTAATGCCCTTATTTGACTTTTTTCGAACTCCATCTGCAAATTCCAGGAACATGTCTACCATAATTTTGGAATATGTTTCACTGTTACCAGGCGCAACAGGGTTGAACACCACACTGCCATTTGATATCTTATCGCCTCCATCAGCAGGATATACTTCCCATCCCAAATCACCGGCAAAGATGGTAGCTTTTTCTCCATAATAATATACACCAATAATGTTATCAGGTGTAGGTGAAGTATAGCCCCAGGTTTTATGTGACCAGTAAACGGGCAATCCATCGAAATCAAACCTGACATCCAAATGGTCGGGATTGTCAGAAGTGAAATTTTTTACGGTGCCTCCAATTGCTGAGACACTGTTTGGTAAGCCAAGACCCAATACTTTTCTTGCATTATGAATGTAGTGAATGCCCCAATCCGCCATAATTCCCCTGCTAAAGTCATGTTGCCCTCTCCAGTTTGGATTATCCCCGTTGGGATTGCACAGGAACTTTTTACGAGGAGCAGGCCCACAGAAAGTCTCAAAGTCAATAGTAGTTGGAATTTCTTTTTCCACAAGTTTACCTTCAGGATTGTTGATGGTTGCCTGTACCTGAAGGATGTTTCCTGCTTCGCCACTTTCAATAAATCTCTTTACCTGGTCATTGGTATTGGCCATTATTCTGGGAAAATCTACTTGGACCACGTTCTTCGCTTTTTGATGAGCTTCAACCATTGCTTGTCCTTCACGAATGTCGTAACTGATTGGTTTTTCCAGGAAAACATCCAATCCTTTTTTGCAGGCATCGATAAAGTGCAGCGCATGCCAATGCGTTGGAGTAGCAATAGCGATTGCCTGTAGTCCCGGTATTTCGTACATCTCTTGATAGGATGAGAAAAGCCTTGGTTTTTTGTCTCCAGCTTCAACTACTCTGTTCGCTGCATTTTCCAGTGAAACAGAGTTGATATCACATAAGGCCACGATATCAAACTGTTTCGAAATGAGCGCATGTCCCAATAAATAATCAGTACCCCACCATCCTGTGCCAAGGATGGCAAGTTTTATTTTATCGTCTTTTGCGAACAGTGGAAAGGGAGTGATTAGTGTGCCAGCAGCAATAGTACTTGACTTAATAAAATCTCTACGAATCATAATTCACGCTGGTTTAATTAAGGAAATTGCAACGATATGAACTTTACTATGCGGTATTCGGAATCAGGGCATTTCAACTGATTCTACCAGTTATTATCTTCCTGCCGCTACGCAACCAGCCCGTGTGGATCAATAACATACTTCTTAGCTGCGCCTTTATCGAAATCCACATATCCCTGTGGACCTTCATCCAGGCTGATAACCTGCACATTTACTGCATCGGCTATTTTGATCCTGTCATATAGAATGGCCTGCATCAGGTTTCGATTATATTTCATGACAGGACATTGACCGGTAGTAAAATGGTGTGACTTGGCCCAGCCCAGTCCGATCCGGATGCTGAGGTTGCCGACTTTAGCATTTTCGTCCACTGCTCCCGGATCACCGGTAACATACAGGCCCGGGATACCGATTCCACCACCAGCACGAGTCACTTCCATGGCGGCGTTCAACACCGTGGCTGGCTGTTCCACGTTATGGCTATGTCCATGACCTCTGGCCTCAAACCCTACACAATCCACCGTGCAATCCACCTCTGGAATGCCTACAATATCTGCAATCTGCTCTGCCAGGGAAGCGTCCTTCCTGAGATCTACAGTCTCACAGCCAAAACTTCTGGCTTGTGCCAGTCGCTCTGGTATCAGGTCTCCAACAATAACCACTGCCGCACTCAATAAATGACAGGAGGCTGCACATGCCAAACCTACCGGTCCGGCCCCGGCTACATACACTACCGCACCGGGCTTTACTCCGGCAGTTACTGCACCATGATAACCTGTAGGTAGAATATCGGACAACAGGGTCAAATCCCGGATTTTTTCCATGGCTTGATCGCGGTCAGCAAACTTCAGTAAGTTGAAATCCGCATACGGAACCAGTACATATTCCGCCTGCCCTCCGATCCAGCCCCCCATGTCCACATAACCGTAGGCGGCTCCCGCACGGCCCTCGTTCACATTCAGGCAAATTCCGGTTTGTTGTTCCTTGCAATTCCTACATCGACCACAGGCGATATTAAAAGGTACTGATACCAGGTCTCCTACCTCCAAAAATTCCACATCCCTGCCTTTTTCAAGAACTTCACCAGTGATCTCATGACCAAGTATCAACCCTTCAGGGGCGGTAGTTCTACCCCGGACCATGTGCTGGTCGCTCCCGCAAATATTGGTTGAAATGATTTTTAAAATCACGCCATGATGGCATTTTCGATCACCCAGGGCCAGTTCAGGAAAGTCAATGTTTTGAATTTCTACTAAGCCGGGTTTGATGTATGCAAGTCCTCTGTTTGAAGCCATTATTTTAAAGTTTTAGGGTTTGGGGTAATTGTGATCTAACTCAGTCAAAATAGAAAGTTTAGTTGACTAAAACCAAGATATTTATAGAATAACTCACTTATTAACGGCATTCGCCCTAATATACGCCTCCAGCTTCGACTCTTTGGGGCCGATATAATGAAAGCGCTCTGCCCATTCCAGTCCATAAGGCTTTCCCACCTCTTTGTCAGAAGGCACGCCCCGCAGTCGTTGTGAATCGATATCAAAGACAATATGCTTGATGTAATTCCTATTAGCACTCTCGTCACTATCTCCCAAAAGTGGCAGCGACTTGCCTTCCTTAGCTAAACGCTCTTTTAATCGAATCCCGGCGTTTCCCCCGGGTCCCTGGGTAACAATTACTCTGTTAGATTCTACCTTTTGATCAATGGTCTCAGTGATGTCAACGATCCTGTTTACTAATTGCGGGCCTCGTGCAAAATAATACCGCTCATTAACAACATGGGGCTCTACACCGGCATCTAAATGTTCGGGGTAATCAAGTCGACCGCTGGCCATCCATCGGGCCGACTCCACCGCCCTTGCTGTCACATAGTGATCAGGATTCTCCTCATAATGCCCCCAAGGATCGTAGCTGATGATCGTATCCACTTTGAGCATTCGAAACAAAAAGATCAAGCGGCCCCGTAGTTCCTGAATGCTGATGTTGTCCATTCTATGATTACGATATCCCAGGTCATACACCTTGGTCAATCCCAGTGCCTTTGCCACTTCGAAGTTGTCTTTTTCGTTGTTATGGATTACCGCTCCCACGGTATTTCCACTACCGGCATGATCGTCATTACTGGTTCGAATCAGATATCCGGTGTAGCCCTCTTTTATTAGTTTAGCCACAGTACCGCCGGCGAAAATTGGTACATCATCGGAGTGTGGTTGTATTGCTGCCAGTACCTTACCCTTATGGGGTTGGCCCGGCTGATATTTTTCTACCACTACTTCTTCTGAGTTGTTTATTTTCTGGCTGGTCTCAAAGGTGGGAGGCACCATACTTAGGGCCAGGCCTTTGCTGAGGAATGATCGTCGCTCCATGATGTGGGTTGTTTGCTAAATATAGGAATAATGCTTTCAGATTTCCTAGTATCACCAGTCCATCCCGGTTCTGAGGTCTTCAATAAGAATCAATGTGAAGCTCCACTGAATTTTTTGTGAGCTTTTTAGTAATCCGTCACTAATAACTACATTTAATATTATGTCTTTTCAATTCGTTTAATATATTGTAGCCCGAATTAAACATTACATTTATGATACCAAGAATTTTTATCACATTATTTGTGTCTGTTGTACTGTTCAGTTGCTCAAGTACCAAGATTACCAGCGATTATGACAAGGAAGCTGACTTTTCCAAATATAAGGACTTCCATTATCTTGGATGGGCCAAAGAAAGTGGTGAGATCGTTAATGACCTTGACAAACGAAGAATTGAAAAGGCGTTTGGTAATGAGTTTTCTAAAAGGGGAATAAAGTTTGTTGATCAAAGTGAGGCTGATGCTGCGGTATCTTTGTTCATAGTAGTCGATCAGAAAACCGGTACTACCGCCTATACAGATTATTATGGTGGCATGGGGGGTATGGGCTATGGATACGGACGCGGATACCCCGGGTGGGGATGGGGCGGCGGTTATTCTACTACCCGGTATCAGGAGTATGATTATTTGGTGGGAACCCTGGTGGTAGACGTATTCGATGCCGAGACCAAAAAACTGGTTTGGCAAGGAGTTTCTTCCGGAACAATTAACGAAAAAACCAAGAACCGGGAAGACCGTATCAATAAATTGGCCAGAGCGATCATGGCTAATTACCCGGTATCGATTCCTAAGTAGAAATGAGAGTCCATCAGTCCATCATTCCTCCAGTCCATCAATCATTAATGCAGTATATCAAACATCCTGCTGTATTTTACAGTAAAACTGCGGTTGTTGGTAGTGCCATCGCCATTTACCTGATTGAATACTACAAACAACCCCGTGTTGGCTTGGTGCAACCAGCCAAAACGGACATTAGCAGACCAGATGTCCGATACGCTGTTATATTGGATTAACCCCTGTGTGAAAATTCGGGGAGTAAAGGAATAGGACAGGCGGGTACCAAAGACAGTAGCGCTGAATTTTCCACCTGGCAAATCAAAGTTATTTTGTTGAAGAGTGTATTCCGAATTAAAGCGGACACCTATTCGAATTCCCAAGGTTCCGCTATTGATATACCTGGTGCCTCCAAAGGAACCACCCAAAATATGTCGGGTACTTAAATACACATTCTTACTGGGATTGGTCCTGAAAACCAATGCAGCCTCGGCATGGTTATAAGAGCCTGCTGGCACAATAACGTCCTCAAATATCTCAAAATCTTCTACTACACCTTCTGTAGTTATATTGATCCCGGTATGTACCTCCAACCCATTCCGCCACACCCAATGATTGTCAATGTGCAAACGGCTTGTTTCCAGAAACCCGTCAAAATTCCAGTAACTCCGATAGTTAACATGCGGCCGATATTCCAGGAACTTCATTTTATTGCCCTCCTTAGCTCGTATAGTCTTGAAAATAAGAAACTCTGGTTTTCTATAGGATTTCCTGAGCAGAAAACCCATTTCCGGATTGAAGTTCTCTGCCACCTCAGTATAAGCAGCATTAAGAATCCAGCCATTCCATCGGTAGTTTGCTTTAAAGTTAAATGAGTATTGATTATCACTGATCCCCGGAGTTCTGGTCTGTGAGTAGAACCCAGACAATTGTGCTTTCTTTCCTATCCCCATTCGCCCATCAAAGGCAAATGTACGGTTGTACTCATGAGGATTTGTGGGCATTAATTCATCTGCCAGACCTCCCATACTTTGCCTATTCATGAAAGCCGCCCCAATGGTGGATCGCTCCGCGAACTGATGGTTTACCCGGACCATGGTATAGTTGGTGGTTTCAATGTTCTCATCTTTTGTAACCAGGTCCTCTGTAAACATTGAAAGGAACCCTACATAGGTATCTTTAATCTTACCGGACAGCCTTGCACCGCCGATTATAGGCACCACACTGCCCTCTTCACTGATACCAATTCTTCTGCTAAAGAAAAGATCCACTTCCCCAGGGCTCCCGATACTGAACTGCCCGGCGTTTTCCAGGAAAAAGGGTCGTTTTTCCGGAAAGAACAAATTGAACCGGTCCAGGTTCACTTGTTCGTTGTCAACTTCCACCTGGGCAAAGTCAGTGTTATAGGTCAAATCCAGTGTGAGGCTGGGAGTGATGCTGTATTTCACGTCCAATCCAGCGTCTGCCCGGTAATCAGTTTCAGGACCATCTAGCTCAAAATCTTTGGAAATCTCGCCCAAGACATATGGGATGATTTTGAGGTTACCCGGGTTTGTGAGGTTTAGCCCGTGTATCTTGCCCGCCAAAGAAAGCCGTTTTATGTCAAACGTCAACGGTAAAGAGGCCCAGTAAGCGACCTCGTTGTTCTTTCGGATATTACGTTGGAAGTTTACTCCCCAGGTTTGATTATCCCCTGAATTAAACCGCAAGGTACTGAATGGAATTGCAAATTCTGCACTCCAACCATAGTCACCAACCTGGGCTTTTACCGTCCAGGATGCATCCCAGTTAATGTTGAAACCGCCAATTACCCCACCTTGTTGACGCCTGGTACCAAAATTACCCTGCCCTTCATTGTCCACTTGTCCATCATACTCTATGCCTAGCGAATTGGTGCCAAACAGAAATCCGTTCTGCCCATCGTTATAGGTGTCCAGAATAAAGAGAAAGCTATCAGTGCCGTCCAATGAAGCATCTCGACGGGCGTCGGCAACTACTAACTTCTCCGGTTCCTTGTCATAACAGACTATGGACAAATAAAATACACTTGGAGTATAGGCAATGCGTACTTCGGTCTGTTCACTGGCCGGTTTACCCTGATCGGGTTTCGTTTGGGTCATCTCGGTAACCGGTTCAACGGTTTGCCACAATGGGTCATTTATCACCTCCCCATCAATGTTAGGCTCCTGTGATATGACCGTGGCATGCATTGAAGGTCGGATCAGGGTATTGGGGGCTTGGGCCCAGAGAGTTGAGCTCAATAAGAACAATCCCAGAAAAGTAGAAAACCCCCACATTAGAAAACTTTGATAAATGGTAAGTTAGACTTTATTTATCAATTAGCTTCAAGCAAGGTGACCCGGCCTGACTAAAGACCTGTTTTTAGTGATCAACCGTCCAATCCTGAATCTGCCGGAATATAGACAACACAAGACCAGGAAGGTTGGAATAGACATCCAGCGGCCAATGGTAACTGATTTTCACGAAAGATTTGGCGGAAAATAAGGACTTCAGTTGGCCAGCCGTAAATTGAGAGACTGGCATATAGTTATCACTCCCATAGTGGTATTCCCATGGATCAGTATGAACACAAATATAAGCTTGCGAAGATCGGATGCTCTCCAGGTTGGCCAATAAAGCCTCGCGTCGCTTTTCCAGATATTTCCCGCTCAGATGAAGTGTGGCACTAAAGAAATTTCCCCACCAAAACATAGTACGAAAGGCAAAAGTCCCCTCTTTGCTAAACCTGCGGGGAAAGTCCAGCATACAGTAGGGGAGTCCCTGGTAATTTTCCCCTTTGCTGATCTTGCCAGATTTAGAAAGCACTTCTTCTGGCCACGGATATTCTTGAATTGAGGAGTAAAGTTTTTGTTCCACCATCCCCATCAGCTCTTCAATCTTCTTCCCAATTTCGATTTTAGACAAAAGGAATTCCCGGTCCTGCATCAGGGACATTTCTTTTTTTGAGAAGTCGATGCGGTGGTCTGACATAACTATATAGTTAACTCATATTAAACTATATAGTTTTATAATCATCATCAAGAAATGCAATAAGATGATCTCCGGGCTCAAAACTCTTCACACCAACCAATTCATCGTTCATCACTTCTAATTCATAATTCATACCTCATACTTCCTAACTATCAAAGGAGTTCATTTGCCAGATTAGCCAACTCCGACCGCTCCCCTTTTTCCAAAGTAACATGGGCGTACAAGGGATGGTCTTTGATGCGGTCGATTAAATAGCTCAACCCATTACTTTGACTGTCAAGATATGGGGTGTCTATCTGGTGAATATCACCGGTAAACAGCACCTTGGTTCCTTCACCAGCTCTGGTAATGATGGTTTTCACTTCATGCGGGGTGAGGTTTTGGGCTTCATCCACTATAAAGAATATATTGGACAAACTTCGCCCACGGATATAGGCCAAAGGTGTGATCACCAGTTTTTCATTAGTAACCATTTCAGCTAGACGGGTGGCCTCCTTATCGTTGTCACCGAACTGGTTCTGGATGAATTTCAGATTGTCCCATAACGGCTCCATGTAAGGATTCAGTTTGGACTTTATGTCACCGGGCAGATAACCGATGTCCTTGTTACTCAGGGGTACGATAGGCCTGGCCAGGTAGATTTGCTTATAATTTCTTCGTTGCTCAAGTGCCCCGGCAAGGGCCAACAAGGTTTTACCAGTCCCGGCAACTCCCTGAAGGGTAACCAGGCGCACTTCAGGGTTAAGTATGGCATGAATGGCAAAGGTTTGTTCCGCATTACGGGGTTTTATACCATAGACCGCCTTTTTATCAACTTTTTGGATACATTTTTCGATTGGATTATAGTAAGCCAATACTGAGTTTTTTGGGCTTTTTAGTATAAAATAGTCGTTGCAGATGGGCTGTCCGTTCTTAAGAATAGATGTTGGAGTACAATGGCCTTTATCGTACAGTCCATTGATGATTTCGGTGTCCACATGTTCCACCACCGTTTTACCGCTGTGAAGTGTACTTACGTTCTTGATCTTACCGGTTTCGTAGTCTTCAGCGATAAGATTCAATGACTTTGCTTTCAGACGTAAATTGATATCCTTGGTAACCAGTATCACTTTGCGACTCTTTTCCTCCTCTTTTAATTTCAGAGCGGCATTCAGGATTTTGTGATCAGCTTTCTCTTCATCAAAGATCTTCTCAGCGTCCACTTTACTACTGGCGGTCATCAACACCTTAAATTTCCCCTTTGACCGACCGTTAAGCGGAATCCACTTTTGTAGCGTATGGTCTTTTGAAAGATTATCCAGTAGTCTGATAAACTCCCTGGCCTCAAAGTTTTTTATATCGTTTCCCTTTTTGAAGTTGTCCAGCTCTTCCAGGACAGTAATGGGAATGCCTACATCGTGCTCATCGAAGTTCATGATGGCATCTGCATCATAAAGGATCACCGAAGTATCCAGTACAAATATTTTCTTTTCCTTAGCCATAAAAATTCAAAGCTCACTATTTCTGATCATACCAACGCAGTATTGAAACGATACCGGTCTTCGCCTTCACGCCTTACCAGGTGCTGAATTTCAGGTAGTGTCATGACAATTTCCAGCTAAAGTTCATCTAATTCATCGTCCTCCATATCTGGCATGGTAAACATACCGCTAAGCAGGTCTTTGAACTGTAACCCTGAAACCAGAGGGTTCTTGCTTAACATGCTGTACTCTGCTAAACCATGAAGGGCAAATTCCATCAGAAAATACCGGTCAATGTTGGATGAATTGGTTTGATACTTGTCCGCCAGAGCACCGAGACCAGGGATAACGTCTAACGCTGACCTATATTCAGAGTCACTATAGTCGTTCAGAATGTCAACAGTATGATTGTCTCCGAACCAATCCGTGATCTTTTGAAAAGGGTTTGCTTCCTTTTTCTTTCTGAATTCATCGGGATTTGGGAAATAATTGACAAACTGTTGACGAATTGCTTTTCCAATCAGCGTATAGGCCACTAAACCGGCTCCTTCCTGCTCACCCTCGTACACCAGTTCTACCTTACCGGTAATGGCGGGTACCACGCCCACAAAATCCGATATCCTGATGGAGGTAGATTGGTGCTGGTGCTTCAAGGCCCGTCTTTCTGCGGTGCTCCATAAACTTTCGTATGCTGAAATGGTAAGTCGTGCGGACACTCCACTTTTTTCATCCACGTATTCACTTTGACGGGCCTCGATGGCAATTTGTTCAATCAGGTCCTCCGCTATACCATTCATAACAACCCTGTCCTTCTGTTCACCATTCAAACGGGCCTCCTGCTGGGTGATTTGCCTACCTATCTCTATGGACTTTGGATAATGTGTAATGATCTGGCTATCAATGCGGTCTTTTAAAGGTGTAACGATGCTTCCTCTATTGGTGTAATCTTCCGGATTGGCGGTAAATATAAATAGGATATCCAGAGGTAATCGCAATTTAAAACCCCTGATTTGTATGTCCCCTTCCTGTAGAATATTAAAAAGTGCCACCTGTATCCGTGCCTGCAGATCCGGGAGTTCATTGATTACAAATATCCCACGATGGGACCTCGGGACCAGGCCATAATGGATCACCCGGGGATCAGAGTAAGGCAGCTTTAGTGAAGCGGCTTTAATTGGGTCCACGTCACCAATAATATCTGCAATAGATATGTCCGGGGTAGCTAGCTTCTCAGTATATCGTTGGTTTCGTTGAAGCCAGGTAATTGGTGTGTCATCCCCATGTTTTTTAATTATCCTCAACCCGTCGGAAGAGATGGGATTTAACGGATCATCATTCAATTCAGTCCCTTCAATCACCGGGATATACTCATCCAATAAGTCCACCATTTGCCGGGCTATCCGGGTCTTTGCCTGCCCCCTTAAGCCCAGCAGACAGATGTTATGCCTGGAAAGTATGGCCCTTTCAAGGTCTGGCACCACTGTTTCTTCATACCCCCAAATACCTGGGAATATATCTTCCTTCTGACGGATCTTATGAATAAGGTTGTCCCTTAATTCGTCCTTTATACTTTTGGGCCGATAGCCAGCTTGTTTTAACTCGCTTAACGACTTTATGCTTAATAGCTGCCCGGCAGCTAATTTTTCATAACTCATACTTACTCCTAAAATTTCTTACGTCGATTCCTTCGGTAATCTTCAAACACCAAATGCCCCAGTCCTTTCAGACTGCTATAGTAGGCATTACCGTTATTCACCTGGGTAAATTCTTTAACGAAACGTTGTAAATAAGGATCGGAGGCGATCATAAATGTGGTTATGGGTATCTGTAATTTACGACACCGTATGGCAAGATTTAATGTTTTGCGTAGAATCTTTCGGTCCAGACCGAAACTATTTTTATAGTATTTTATACCCTGTTTTATACAAGTAGGCTTGCCGTCGGTGATCATGAAAATCTGTTTATTTTTGTTCTTTTTCCGGCGTAACAGGTCCATTGCCAACTCCAATCCTGCTACGGTGTTGGTATGATATGGCCCGACTTTCAAATAAGGGAGGTCCTTGATTTTGATTTGCCAGGCATCATTTCCAAATACCAGGATATCCAAGGTGTCCTTAGGGTATTTAGTGGTGATTAATTCCGATAATGCCATGGCTACTTTCTTGGCCGGTGTAATACGGTCCTCGCCATAGAGGATCATAGAGTGGGAAATGTCGATCATCAGCACGGTAGAGGTTTGCGACTTGTACTCATTTTCAATCACTTCAAGATCATCCTGGGTCAAAATAAACTTATCAAAACCATGGTTAACCTGCGCATTTCTAAGTGAGTCGGTGAGAGCAATCTGCTCCGGGGCGTCACCAAATTCAAAAGGCCTGCGATCAGTGCCGGTTTCATCCCCCAATCCTGACAGATGGGTGTGATGGTCCCCCCGGCTGGTTTTCTTCAATTTCCCAAATATTTCTTCCAGCGCAGATTTGCGGATTTTCTGTTCACTTTTAGCGGTCAATTCCAAAGTCCCGTCTTTGGGGTTTTCCTGTAAATAACCTTTTTTTTTCAGGTCTTCGATAAAATCCCCAATGCCGTAGTCGTCATTTGTAAGCTGATGCTGCTGGTCTAGTTCATTGAGCCAACTTAGTGACTCAGCAACATCTCCTGAGGTAACTACCATTAATTGCATAAATATCTTCAGGAGATCCTCAAAGCCAGGTCTGCCTTTATCAGGAGGGGCTATGTACTCACGGAATCGGTAACCATTCATTAGATTACAAGGCTATTTGTTTGTAAAAGTGGCAATTTGTTGGTTGTCAGGCTAAATTCTAAATCCCATCAATTCCCTATACATGTACTAAATTCATTACTATTAACAAAAACTGGGCACCTATTATTCCTATATTTGATGAAAATAATCAATATAATATACTATGTTAATTAAATTATTGTTTATAATTTAGTTGGTTCATATTGTTGAATACGGTAAAAACTTCGTTATAATGAAAAAGTCGTTAACAGTTGTGTTTGGTGTGCTTATGTTCTTGTTTGCAACAAGTTGTACTCAAAGGTCTTGCCCCACCTATTCCAAGGTTCCGGTAGAAAAGACTGCCGATCAAGCAGCAGACGTTAAATCATAGTATTGAGACAGAGTTATTTTAGGGGAAACCCAGTCAAAAAATTTTATAAGTCACTTATAAGTGACTTTTCGATTTTCGGGGTGTGGTCCTGAAAACATAATCCCAAAGGGGTGAGCTAACCCCAAATGCCCGTTCATGGTCCTTGTAGTGGTGAATGCCGTGGTTGATCCACAATGCCTTAAAAATATTTTTCGGAGGTTGGTATGCATGAACTATGTGATGCACTGTTAAGTAAAGTGAGTAACCGGTGATAAAACCCGGTAAAAATCCAAAAGTATATTCGCCAATAGTATTTTTAAAAAACAAAAACAATAGGGACACTATAAGTACGCTGACGATTGGCGGCATTGCCAGCCTTCCGATATCCTTGGGATACTCATGATGCACTCCATGGACGCCGTATTGTATTTTCTCTTTTAATTTGGTATTTGTGATCATATGGAAAAGGTACCGGTGTAACAGGTACTCTGCTAAACTAAATAGCAATAGCCCAAAAAGGAATAACGCTGACTGTACCCACCATGTTACTTGTGTATACATAAATCCCCAAACCATCAGAAATGCTGCTAGCACCAAAAAAATGGTAATTGGAACAAAACTGTTGGTCCTGAGCAATCTTTCTATAAAGGGGTATCTGGAAAGTGTTTTGGTGCCTTTATTATGTAGTTGAAATGTTTTTATTGAAGTACTCATGTTTCCATGTTTGATAATTTTCCCAAAGTTAGTGGATAAGAGAGGTTAACTACAAATTTTATTATACAATTTTTCAAAACCAATGAAAGTCATAGAATAACCTTATGTGTCCTCTCTACCACTTCCATATAGTATTTTTCATAAAGTGGAAGAATGTTTTCCACATCAAATTCCTGGGCCCGCTTTAAGGCATGTACTTTGAAAGAAGGAAGATTTTTATCGTCTAAAATGTACAATGCTTTTTTGGACATTTCTTCCACATCACCTACATCGCTCATAAACCCTGTTTTGCCGTCTACCATAAGCTCTGGTAGTCCCCCGGTGTTAGAGGATACTACTGGTACTTCACAGGCCATCGCCTCAAGTGCTGCCAGCCCAAAACTTTCTTTCTCCGAAGGCATAAGAAACAGATCTGCTACCGAAAGTACTTCTTCTACGGCTTCCAGCTTACCAAGGAACCGCACGTCATCACCAGTATCCAGCTCCCTGCAGAGGGATTCGATATGGTTCCTTTCCGGTCCGTCACCGACCAGTAATAACTTGGCTTTGATTTTCTTCCTGATATTATGGAAGATTTTTACTACGTCCTCAACCCGTTTTACTTTCCTGAAATTTGAGGTATGCACGATCAATTTTTCATTCTCCGGGCAGATGGCTGTTTTGAAATGGTCCTTCTTTTGTTTCTTGAAACGCTGAAGATCAATGAAGTTTGGAATCACCTCAATGTCCTGAGTCACCTTGAAGTGTTTATAGGTATCTTCTTTAAGATCTTTTGATACCGCAGTAACCCCGTCGGAAGCATTAATGCTAAAGGTAACCACAGGTTCATAGGAGGCATCTTTACCAACAAGGGTGATGTCCGTACCATGCAGTGTGGTTATAACCGGAATATCATGGCCTTCCGTCTTAAGTATTTGCTTCGCCATGTAAGCCGCAGAAGCATGTGGGATGGCATAGTGTACGTGCAACAAATCCAATTTTTCATATTGGATAACGTTGACCATGGTACTGGCCAATGCCAACTCGTAAGGTGGATATACGAATAATGGGTAAGTCCTAATATCCACCTCGTGATAAAACAGGTTCTCATTAAAAAAATCTAACCGGGTAGGCTGGGAATAAGTTATAAAATGAACTTTATGCCCTTTTTTTGCCAGGGCAATGCCTAATTCCGTAGCTACCACTCCGCTCCCACCGAAGGTGGGATAACATACTGTGCCTATTTTCATACTCAGCTGCTATTACCTTTTCTATAACTCCACATAGAATCATAGATAGCGTCCTGAATCCTTGTACGTATGTTACTTTTAATAAGTTTACTATTATTTGCTTTTGGATGGATACGGTTAGAGAGAAAAACATAAACCAGATCAAATTCCGGGTCAACCCAAACCGCTGTTCCGGTAAAACCCGTATGGCCAAAAGACTTTGCACTGGCATATCTTGAAGTAGGGTTTATTTTTCCGTTGCGTTCCGGCTTGTCCCATCCCAGCCCTCTTCTATTACGTAAGGACTGCTGAGTGGTAAATTTTTTTATGGTTCCTTCCTGTAAATAACGGGTTCCGCCATAATAGCCATCTTGTAGATTCATCTGGGCGAGAATCGCAAGGTCAGAGGCATTACTAAATATCCCTGCATGACCGGCGATACCGCCAAACATGGCAGCACCCTGATCATGTACAGTACCACATATCAGGGAATTTCTGAAATACGTATCCTTTTCGGTTGGGGCAATCCTGTCAATTGGGAATTTGCATAGAGGCAGGTAAGTCATGGTTGACAGGCCCAAAGGCTGATAAAAGTTCTGTTCCAAAAACTGCTCAATAGGTTGATTTAAATGAGTTTCTGCCAATTTTTTCAGGATATAAAATCCCATATCACTGTATTTGTAGGTAAAATGAGTTGAACGCCGATACCTCTTGGGTCGTAGTCGAGATTCCACGGTCCATCGCCACATGGAGTCCTGAAGAGAGTTAATACCATAGATCCCTAATGCAACTTGCTGTTGAAAATTATGTTCAGGATAAGCACTATAGATATCTGGATTCAATCCTATTTCATCCACTGTTCGCCTCCAAAAAGGAATAAATGGCAACAATCCTGCCTGATGTGTCAGTAGATCCTTGATTAAGATATTCCGTTTATTGCTTTCCTTCAGTTCTGGTAGATAATAGGCGACTTTTTGGTTTAGATCAATATCGTTGCGTTCCTCTAAGAACATAATTGCCTGAAGGGTAGCAACTACTTTGGTTATAGAGGCAATGTCATACAATGTTTCATCAGTCACGGCATTTACCTTGTCGTAGGTGAAGTAACCATATGATTTTTCGAACACTACTTTTCCATTTCGGGCTACCAACACCTGGCACCCCGGAGTGGCTTTCTCACGAATAGCTTCTTCAGCAATTTGGTCAATGCGTGCAAGCACCTTTGAATCCATGCCAGTGCTTTCGGGAATAGCGTACCCCAGCCTTCCCAGGTATTTGGTTACCTCTCCTGTGCCGACCGGGAACTTTCCTGAGGTAACCGGAAGATGACCACTGGCTCCCAGGGCCCCAAAAATTATTTGCGGTACTAACTCCTGTGTAGTTACCTGATCTTCATAGGCACATACTAAGTTATCGATTTCCTGTAGGTACTCCAGACTATAAGGATTGCCAAACACTACTACTATTACCTTGGTTCGTTCTTGCAGGCTGTATAAGAATTCAATATCTGCAAGGGTTAGCCCATACCTCTTAGCCCTTGAGTTATTCATGCCGTGGATGCCAACTATTACCTGATTAAAATTTTCTAACTTTCCTAAAAGCTGCTGGTAATACACTTTGGATTTCTGCTCCTTAGAAACGGTGAAATCACTAAATGCGGCATATTTGCCTAACTGCTTCTGAAAGGTATTTTCACCTTTTGTACCAATTGTCAGGCTGGCAAAATAGGTGGCTTCAAGAATTTTTACAGGAATGGACTGGCCTTTATTCCTGACCACGGTTATGGCTTTTTCGAAAAGCGAATGCTTAACCAGTTGAGCTTCTGGTCTGGTGAGGTACGACTGCAAATTGTCCGTATTAATTGACCGGTATTCGTTTAATCCGGCGCGGTATTTAGCGGATAATATTTTCTTGACTTTTTGGTTCAACATCTGACGCTTAATATCCTTGTTGTTCAACGCCTCTTTGATGGCCCGGACTCCGGCTGGAACGTCTTCGGGGAAAAGCAACAGGTCGTTTCCGGCTTTCAGCGCCTTCAAATACAAATCGCCGGACGAGTAAAATTTAGTAACTCCTTTCATGTTCATGGCGTCGGTGATTATCAGTCCATCAAAGTCTAGTTTTTCCCGAAGTAAGCCTGTAACAATGGGCTTTGAAAGGGTAGAGGCTTGATTAACTGTAGAATCCAGGGCTGGCATGTATAAATGAGCCACCATAGTACTGCGCAAACCTGCTTCAATTAATTTTTTGAATGGGTAAAGCTCAACATTTTCAAGCCTGGAGAGACTATGCTTTATAACTGGCAAAGTATGGTGAGAGTCTGCATCAGTATCGCCGTGTCCCGGGAAGTGTTTAGCACTTGCCATTACTCCCTGAGTCTCAAGACCTCTCATATAGGCTATGCCTTTGTAAGCCACATTTTCGCGGTCTTCGCCGAAAGACCGGGTGCCGATGACTGGATTTGACGGGTTGCTGTTGATGTCAATTACCGGTGCAAAATTGATGTGAACACCCATCCTGTGCATTTGCCTGCCGATTTCTTCCCCCATAAGAT
>Ga0114949_10001059_pt1 | contig 16354 bp, 14 predicted proteins | sample N074metaG_FD_83505 | JGI IMG/M metagenome (GOLD analysis project Ga0114949, IMG submission 83505) | Deep subsurface microbial communities from Kermadec Trench to uncover new lineages of life (NeLLi) - N074 metaG | ecosystem: Environmental > Aquatic > Marine > Ocean trench > Sediment | place... | reverse complement strand
TACATCGACGAGCACGGGCAACGCACGCTGGTCCTGATCAACCACCCGGTCAATCGCGGCGTCGATCCGGAACACGTGGAGCTGTTCACCGAGGAGGTGCCGGGCCGTTTCCGGCACGTGCGCACATTTACCGACGAGTTAATCGCGCGGCCGAATGACCTCGTGGCCGTCGGCCCGGAGCAGTACTACGTCGCCAACGACAGCCCGCCGAACAGCGGTCTCGTGACGCAACTGATCTATGTCGACCGCGACAACGCCCGGGTCGTCGCGGAGGGCATCCGCTCGGGCGGCGGTATCAACGCATCATCAGACGGTAACACGCTCTACGTCGCCGAGACCGGCGGTCAGGCGATCCGCGTCCTGAAGCGTGACCCGACCGACGGCTCTGTCGAGACGATTGACGAAATCGCGATCGGGACGTCTCCCGACAACATCGATGTCGCCGCGGACGGCAGCCTGTGGATCGGCGCGCATTCCAATGTGCCGGCGCTGGTCATGCATTTCATCCTTGGCACCGACGCACCGTCCCAGGTGCTGCGCATAGACGTCGCCGCGGACGGCAGCCCGAGCGTCGAGGAGATTTACCTGAACCGCGGCGCGGAGATTTCCGCCAGCAGCGTCGGCGCCACCTACGGCAACAAGCTGCTGATTGGTTCGATCACCGCGCCGAAGGTGCTGGTCTGCACGATGGATGAGGTGTAGCTACGGAGTGCGGGCGCCCTGTTCCCTGATCGTCACCGTCTGGCCGGGCGCCCCCATCACCGTCTGCACGACGCCACTCGGCCACGTGACCTCGATGTAGTCGATCATGTCATTGCGCCCGAGGCCGAACAGCAGGCGCGGGTCGCCCGCCGAGTTATATCCATAGGCGCTCGTGTGCTCGCGGTATTGCACGAGATCGCCGGACACGACCTTGACGCGCGCACCGTAACCTGACCGATTGCTCTGCGCGCCGACCAGGGCGATGCGTACCCAGTTGTTCGTGCCGCCATTGTTGATGAGCAGTTCGTTCTTCTGCTCGATGCCCACGCGCTTGCCCATGCTGTAGTAGGTGCGATTCGTCACGAACAGGTCGGGATAGCCATCGTTGTTCAGGTCGGCCGCGCCGACACCGCTGCCGATGCCGAAGCCCTCGGCACCCGAGTCTTCCGTTACGTCCGTAAACGTGTTGTCGCCGTTATTCCGGTAAAGCTTGTTCGCGGCCGGCTCCCAGGCGATGTAGAACTGCACGAACACGGGCAAGGCGAGCACATCGTTGATCAGGACGTTCGACTCACCACCGTTGTTGACGTAGATATCGAGGAATCCGTCGTTGTCGAAATCCGCCATCGCGCAGCCCCGCGCGCCGCCGAAGTCGTCGATGCCGGCCGTCTTCGTGATGTCCGTGAAATGCACCTTTCCGTCGTCCGCAAAGCGGCTGATCACGAGGCGATTGGCCTGGTCGGCCGTCGGCAGGAAGACATCCATGTCGCCGTCGTTATCGATATCGCCGATGCAGGCGCCGTTCGCGTTGCCCGGATTCAGAAACGCCAGGCCGCGCGGCGGGTTACGGTTTTTCGTGATGTCCTCGAACGTGCCGTCGCCGTTGTTCCGAAACACGACGTTGCGCTCACCCTCATTGGTCACGAGTAGATCCATCAGGCCGTCCTGGTCGAAGTCAGTCCAGTTCGGCGAACCCTGTGCGTTCGCCTTCATGACGAGATCGGTCGTACCGGTCTTCGATTCGGCCGTGACGTCGGTAAACGTGCCGTCGCCGTTGTTTCGAAACAGGACATTATCGACCGTGTAGTCGGCGATCTTGACGTACAGGTCGAGATATCCGTCGTTGTTATAGTCACCCCAGGCGACGCCCGCGCCGGTATCGCTCACGCCGCCGTTACGCAGGTCCGTCTTGTTGCCGGTACGCAGGAACCCCGCCGCGACGGTAATATTTTCGAAGTTCGGCTTGCCGGTCTCGACGAGCAGGTTCTTGTAAACCACCATCGGCTCGGATTTGGAGTCGCGACTGGACGACTGCATGTTGTGTACCGCAAGATCCATGTCGCCGTCGTTGTCGTAGTCGCCCCAGGACGCGCCGCGGGCGAGGCCACGCCCATTATCGACGCCACGCTCGACAGCAACGTTCTTAAACTGGCCGCGGCCGTCGTTCTCGAACAGACGGTTGCCCTGCCCTGCCTGATGCGCCTCGGTCGACACGTAGATATCGATGTCGCCGTCGTTGTCGTAGTCGACGAAGGTCGGACCGGTGCTGTTGACGGCCAGATCGGTCACGCCGGCCGTGTCGGCCCGGTCCGTGAAGCCGATCGCCCGCTCGGCGGCCGAAGCCTGCGCGACCACGATGGCGAGACAGACCGGGATGAACCCAGTGGTAATGCGCATTCCAGAACTCCTTCGAATTATTTGCCGAGGTTCTCGTCGAGGAAGTCGCGAAACATCTGTGCCCAGCGCTCGGCGGCTTTCTCGGTGCGCGACCAGTCACGCTCGCTCGTCGCCACGGCGATCTGAGTGGGGGCTTTCTCGCGATCGCCGGCGCGGGCGAGGACCTCCCCGGACAAGGAGTCTGCCAGTTCCATGAAGAACGTCAGCTGCCCGGCCGCAACGAGTGAGGCGGCACGGCCCCGGATGGGCAAATTGCCGGGTACCGGCGACAGTTCGAGGTCGACCAGCGACGCACGCACATGCAAGACGTCCGGACCGGGCTGATCGACGAGCGCATAGGCATCGCCAATCTTGCCGAGGAAGGCGGTGCGAAAGATCGACCGAATCCGCTCGAGGTCGGCGGCATCGGGTTCGAGCTCGCCCTCATAGTAGTAAATCTCCAGCGGCACGGGCTGCAACTGCCGATAGCGCGAGAAGTCGACACCGGGTTTGATGAACGCCGAGTCGACACGTGACTCGGGCACCTTGCGATACGTGTCGACCGTCGTCGTCACGCAGCCCGCCAGCAGCAACGCGGCCGCGGCAAGTATGACCGTGGTCGCACACGCGGCAGGCGTTGAAGGTGTGGTTTGCTGCATTCCGTACGCTGCCCGGTTAGCGCGCCGGCTCAACCCAGCAGGACGTTATCGAGAATGGCCCCCGTCAGCAGCAGGCCCAGCTGGACGATAGAAGCCGCAAATGTCTTCCACGCCTGCGACACGCTCGGCGCGAGAAATAACTTCGTGCTCGCCCAGATGAAGACCAGGCCACCCGACAAGGCGCTCGCGAAGTAGATCCACCCCATGCCATAGAAGACCGGCGCCAGCGACAGCAACACCAGCACGACCGTGTGTGCGAGGATCGTGCCGGTCGACAGCGACTCGCTGACGATCACCGGCAGCATCGGCACGCCAGCCGCCGCGTAATCCTCCTTGCATGCAAACGCCAGCGCCCAGAAATGGGGCGGCGTCCACAGGAACAGGACAATGGCGAGAATCAGCGGGGCCGGAGCCAGCGTCGCGCCGGCCGCCGCTGCGCCGGCCATGACCGCGAAGCTGCCGGCCAGGCCACCGACGACGATGTTCAGCCACGTGCGCGTCTTCAGCCAGACGGTGTAAACAATACCGTAGGTGAATGCGCCGAGGAAAATGTAACCAGCGGCCACGACATTCGTCGCATACGCGGCCACGACGAGCGAAACCAACAAAAGCAATGCAAGCGCGACCAGCCAATAGGCATTGGCGTTCAGTCTGCCCGTGACGAAGGCACGCTTACGCGTGCGCTTCATGCGGCTGTCGATGTCCCGTTCGTACAGTTGGTTGAACGCACCCGATACGGACGATGCGACGAGCACGGAGAGCCCGAGCAGAAATACCTGCAGCGGGGCAAGCTCGGCGCCAGGGCTGACGGCAACGCCGGCCAGCGCGCATGCCATGATCAGGAAACCCAGCCTGACTTTTGCGGCGTGATAAATCAGTTTGATGGTTGCGATCATAATTCTCTTGCTTTACTGCGGAGCATTGTCTCGGGGGAACGGCGACTGGAACAGAGGTCGGGCAGTTTAGCGCATCTCGAGCCAGATTCAGAGCGCTGCGAGAATCGCAGCTTGAGTGAAGAACAGGCCGCCGGCGGGCTAAAGGGCCTCGTCCTCGGACGCAACGCCGATCGCCTCCTGCAGCGGGAACCCCGTTGGCTCGGCCTGACCGACGGGCACGGCTCGCGTCTCGCGGTACAAGATGAGCAGGCCGGAGCCGGTGATAATCGCCGCCCCCAGCCAAGTGGCCCTGTCCGGCACCTCGCCCCAGAACAGGTAACCGGCCGCCGCCGCCCAGACCAGCGCAGTGTATTCGAACGGCACGACGACTGCGACGGCCGCGCGCTGGTATGCGGCGTTGATCAAAACAATTGCGATGCCGCCGAATACGCCGCTCAGGAAGAATACGACCCAGTCCACCGCATCGGGGGCCAGCCACGTTGCCGGCGCCCCGACCGCGGCGACGCTCCACGGCACGACGATGACATACAGGCTCAACGACAGCGAGTTTTCGGTTTTCGCAAGCTTCCGGGCGGTCAGCGACAAGCCCGCATACATGACGGCGCCGAACACCGCGAAAAATGCCGCCGGGTGCACACTGCCGGTCCCGGGACGCAGGACGACCAGCACGCCGAGGAATCCGGCGATGACCGCGCCCCAGCGCCAGGGGCCGACCGCCTCGCCGAGGAACGGCCGCGATAACGCAGTCACGACCAACGGCGCCGCAAACGCAAAGATGATGATGTCCGCCAGCGGCAGGTAGCTCAGTGCGTAAAAGAACGACAGCACTGAGCCGGTCATCAGCACCGATCGCGCGGCATGCCAGCCGGGTCGTTTGGTCCGCAGCCGGTCGAGGTCGCCGCGCGCGGCCGCAATCGCGAGTATCAGTATGGCCGAGAACGTACAGCGCAACAGGACGACCTGCAGCAATGAATATTTCTCGAGCAGGAATCGCACGCTGACATCGAGCGCGACCATGCAGAAGCAGCCGAGGCACATCAAAGCAATACCCGCAGCAACGGGATTCCCCGATGTCGAGACGTGCGTGTCTTTAGTCATCCTGATTCTTTATATATGCATTCGGCAATAATAAGAACAATAGACGGCCCCAAACCGGCCCGGGTAAACCTCCAGGGAAAAACATATAAGCGGTGGTTATACGCGGATAACAACAACTACGTTCCCCTTCCCCGTTGATGCGATTAACGTACACATCAACGGATCGTCCAAAATGATAACGAATACCGCAGAGCTCATCGATATCACCTCCATCGTCGACGTCAGTGCTTTGGACGAGGCGGAGTCGCGTCGACGCGCACTGGACCATTGCAACGAGGTTTTCGCATCGCTGTCGGCCGAAGGCCGCATCGAGTGGGCACTGGAGCACCTGCCACCGCACCACGTGCTGACGTCCAGCTTCGGCGCACAGGCCGCCGTATCGTTGCACATGGTCACGCGTCAGGCGCCCGATATTCCGGTCGTCTTCATCGACACCGGCTACCTGTTCCCCGAGACCTATCAGTTCGTCGACGAACTGACCGAGAAGCTGGATCTGAACCTTCAGGTCTATCGTAGCAAGACGAGCCCGGCGTGGCAGGAATCCCGTTACGGCCAACGCTGGGAACAGGGTCTCGAAGGGCTCGATGCCTACAACTACGAGAACAAGGTCGAACCGATGGAACGCGCGCTGCGCGAGGCCGAAGTCGGCACGTGGTTCGCCGGCCTGCGCCGTGACCAGTCGGCCAGCCGAGCCAACGCCCCCTATCTCGCATGGTCCGGCAATCGCTGGAAAGTGCACCCGATCGCCGACTGGACGGACCGCGACATCTACCGGTATCTGCAACAGCACGACCTGGCGTACCACCCACTCTGGGACCAGGGTTACGTATCGATCGGCGATGTCCACACGACGCGTTCACTGCGAGATGTCGATCACATCGACGAGACCCGCTTCTTCGGCCTGAAGCGCGAGTGCGGCCTGCACGATATCGACCTGTCGTCCGTCTAGCGCCAGCTAGGCTGCGTCGGCAATCTCGCTGCCACAGCCCCCACGGACCGGCAACGTAATCTCGGCGAACAACGCATCGACATCGGCCTGATTCTCGACGTCGCCCGCCGCGCGCGTCAGTTCGGGCGTCACGTGCGGCGCGAACAATGAAATAAAGTCGATCATATAACCCCGCAGGACGGAATCCCGCCGGAATCCGAGCCACGTCGTGCAACGCGGGAACAGTTCCTCGGCCGAGATCGCGACAAGATCGTCTTCGTCGGCGCATTCGTACGCCATTCCGGCCACGACGCCGACGCCCATACCCATGCGCACGTAGGTCTTGATGATGTCGGCATCGCGGGCCGTAAACACGACGTCCGGCTCGAGCCCGTGTTCCGAGAATGCCTTCTTGAACGACGACTCGCCCGTCAGGCTGAAAACATACGTCACGAGCGGATGCTGCGCGAGCGTCTGCAGGTCGAGCCGATTCTTGTACTCGGCCAGCGGGTGGCTCTTCGGCACCAGCACGATCCGGTCCCAGTGATAACACGGCAGCAACACGAGGCCCGGGAACAGGTGCTGCGACCCCGTCGCGATTGCGAAATCGACGGCGTTGTTCGCGACCAATTCTGCGATCTGCTCGGATGTGCCCTGGTGCATCTCGAGGTTGACCTTCGGGTAGCGCTCGCGGAATGCGCGGATGATTTCCGGCAGGACGTAACGCGCCTGCGTATGGGTCGTCGCCAGCGACAACGTACCCTCCTCCTCGTCCGACAGGTCGCTCGCGAGGCTGCGGATATTGTCGACCTCGCGCATGATTTTGCGCGCTCTGGCGATGACATCACGCCCCGCCGGCGTGATCGCGACCAGGCTCTTGCCTTTGCGTGTGAATAGCTGCACCTTGAGCTCCTGCTCCAGCAGCTTGAGTTGCTTGGAGATTCCGGGCTGACTGGTGTACAGGCGTTCGGCCGCGGCGGTGATGTTCAGGCCGCTGTCGGCGATGGCGAGGAGGTATCGGAGTTGCTGCAAAGTCATGTGTATCGCGCCCGTTAGGGTCGTTCTGAAGGGGAGCCGGCGGCCGCCACGATGCGCCCGTGGACATATAACCATTAGTTACATGAACCTGTCAATCGACGGCCGCACCCGTCGGCCCGGTTATAGCCAAACGCAATAAGCGAAGCAAAAGATATTATTTTTTAAGCACTTGTCTCAAGTGTATCGTACGCTCTGAGTGCCCCGGAACCGACCGATGAACCACTTCCCACTGTTCGCAGACCTAACGCGCCAACCCTGCCTCGTCGTCGGTGGCGGTGACGTGGCCGCGCGCAAGGTAGACCGGCTGCTCAAGGCCGGGGCCCGGGTGACGATCAATGCGCCCGAGCTCGGGGCGGAACTTGCCGCACGGGTCGCCGCAGGCTCGGTCCGGCATCGCGCGGGCGCCTTTGACCCCATGCTCCTGGAAGACCAGATCCTGGTCATCGCGGCGACCTCGGACCGGGAGACGAACCGACGCGTGGCCGCGGCCGCCGCCGCACGGCGCTGCCTGTGTAACGTCGTAGATGACGGCGAGCTGTCGAGCTTCATCATGCCGTCCATCATCGACCGGTCGCCGGTGTTGATCGCGATCGGCAGCAACGGCGACTCCCCGGTACTCGCGAGGCTGCTGCGCCAACGCATCGAGGACTGGCTGCCGTCGCGCATCGGCGAGTTGGCAAGCTGGGCCGGGTCGTGGCGCGAACGCGTTCGCGCGCAACTGCGCACACACGCCGAGCGCGCGCACTTCTGGCAGGACGTGCTCGACGGCATGCCTGCCGAGCAACTGCTGGGCGGCAACGCGGCGGCCGCCGACGCGGAGATGGCCGCCGCGCTCGACGCATCGGCCAGTGCAAGCGCAAGCCGGAGCAGCCGCGACGGCGCCCGGCCTGGTATCGCATGGCTCGTTGGCGCCGGCCCGGGCGACCCGGGCCTGATCACACGGCGTGGGCTGCAACTCCTGCAACGTGCGGACGTCGTCATGCATGACCGGCTCGTCCCGGACGAAATTCTGGAGTTTGCGCGACGCGATGCCAGGCTCGTCGACGTTGGCAAGCGCCCGAATGGCGCATCGATGAGCCAGGATGAGATCAATGCACAGCTGGTCGACCGGGTGCGACGGGGTGAGCGGGTCTGCAGACTGAAAGGCGGTGACCCCTATATTTTCGGGCGCGGGGCGGAGGAAGTCGCCGCGCTCGTCCAGGCCGGACTGCCCTACCAGGTCATCCCGGGCATCACGGCCGCCAGCGGCTGCGCCGCGGCGACGGGCATCCCGCTGACCCATCGCGGGGTCTCCGGCGCCGTGACGATCATCACCGGCCACTGTGCTGACGGCACGGCAGGCGACCCGGACTGGGCGGCGCTGGCCCGCTGTCGGCACACCCTGGTTGTATATATGAGTGTGGGCCGACTCGTCGAGATCAGCACGCTGCTGATCGAACACGGCCGGGCCCCGGATACGCCGGCGGCGCTGATCGAGAACGGGACGACGGAGCAACAGCGAGTCGTCGGCGGACGCCTCGACGAGATTGGTCGTCTGGCAGCCGCAGCCGGCGTCGAGCCCCCCGCGCTGCTGATTATCGGCAATGTCATCGATGTGGCTGATAAACTCGACTGGATGGCGGGAACCGAATTGCCCGAAGCCCTCGCGGCATTCTCGACGACGCGGTAAAAGACCTGGAAGGCTACAAGAGCCGAAGAATGGCAAGACCAAGGAGCAAACCATGATTTACGACAGCATCCTGGACACGATAGGCAGCACCCCGGTCGTTCGACTGAATCGCATCGCGCCGGATAATGTCGACATATTCGTCAAGATCGAAGCGTTCAACCCGATGGCGTCGGTCAAGGATCGCCTCGCGTTCGCCATCATCAACGACGCCGAACGCCGCGGCGTACTGAAGCCCGGCCAGACCGTCGTCGAGGCCACCTCCGGGAACACGGGCATCGCACTGGCGATGGTCTGCGCGGCCAAGGGTTACCCGTTCGTCGCGACGATGGCCGACTCCTTCTCGGTCGAGCGACGCCAGATCATGCGCGCGATGGGCGCGAAGGTCATCCTGACGCCGGCCGCCGAACGCGGCACCGGCATGGTGAAACTCGCCGCCGAGCTGGCCGAGAAACACGGCTGGTTCCTGGCGCAGCAGTTCGACAACCCGGCCAACCCCGATTATCACCGGCAGACGACCGGGCCGGAGATCCTGCGCGACTTCGCGAATCGCCGGCTGGACTTCTGGGTCACGGGCTGGGGCACCGGCGGCACGCTGACCGGCGCCGGCGAAGTCATCAAGGCCGCGCGGCCGGAGGTTGCGATCATCGCCACGGAGCCGGCCGGCGCATCACTGCTGGGGGGCGCGGACTGGCAACCGCACAAGATTCAGGGCTGGACACCGGATTTTATCCCGGGGGTGCTGAACCGGGAGATCTACGACCAGCTCATTCCGGTCGAGGACGCGGACGGCAAGACGAACGCGCAGCGCCTGGCCCGGGAAGAAGGGATCTTCGTCGGCCTGTCCGCCGGTGCGACGCTGACGGCCGCCCTGAAGGTTGCCGAAGACGTGGAGCCCGGCTCGACCTTCCTCGTCATGCTGCCGGACACCGGTGAACGCTATCTCAGTACCTACCTCTTCGACGATCTCAACCAGGGTTCGGACGATGAATGGCTGGCTGAGCAGGGTTGAGCCCCGGCCCGAGTCAATGAGTTGAACGGAACTGACAGGGAGTCATCGTCGTCGAACAGTTGAAACTTGGCATGGACACGGGCAACGGCATCGAACGACTGCGTATCACCCACCGCCCAAAGCAACCGGGCGATGACAGGGTCGTGCGCGGCGCACGGCACAGCGTGTTGCTGCTCGATACCTGCCAGCGCAGCATGACCATCGACCTCGAACACGGCGCGCAACTGCCGCCCCTGGACGAACGCGTCAAGGTGCACAAGGGGCAGGCGGCGTACCAGTTCCTGCTCGAAGTCACGACCGGGCTGCGCAGCGCCATACCGGGCGAGACCAATGTCTTCGGTCAGTTCAAGAAAGCCTGGGCACAGTTCCAGGCGGAGGGCCCGGCCGAGCGCGTCGCGCGCCTCGTGCCGGTGATCCGGCGCATCATCGACGACACCAAGGTCGTGCGCTCGGCCCACCTCGAGGGCATCGGCGGATCGTCATACGGCAGCCTCGTCCGGCGCCTGATCGGGCCGCGCATGAACGAGCGCGTACTGTTCGTCGGGGCCGGCGACCTGACGCAGTCGATGCTGCCGTTCTTCCGCACCTGCAAGCTCGGAATCTGGAACCGACGGCCGGTCACGCTGGCAGACGGACTTGTCGATTACCACTTCCGCCCCGAGGACGGGAAGCGTGCGGCCCGGTGGGCCGCGCACGTGATCCTGACGACGCCGCGCGACGCACACAACGACGAAAACTGGCTGCGGTGGCTCGAGGGCTCGGACACCCGCAACGTCATCCACCTCGGGCATCGGGGTGGCACACCGATCCACTGGGGCGCGTTCGTCGCGGGCTACGATCTCGAAGACGTCTTCGCGCTGCGTCGTGAACAGGCCGACACCCGCTCGACGCGGCTCGAAACGGCCCGCGCCGCATGCCGTGAGCTCGCGCTGAATTACGTCGTCGATGAACGCCGCGAACTCCACTCCGCCGGCTACGCGGTCGCGTGAAACCACCGTGCGCGAACCAGGCAGCCACCCGGAACCACAGCGACTGCGCCCGGATAAACTACGCCGGTATAAACTACGCATGGGCACGCGCGGCTCGCTACTGGCCATCGCACAGAGCCGGCTGATCGCGGCGGCGTTGACGGAACGTCATCCGGGCCTGACCGTCGACCTCGTCGAGATCGAGACTCGCGGCGACCGCGATCGGCGGACCGCGCTGTGCGACGTTAACGATCCGAATTTCTTCAACGCCGAACTCGACGAGGCGCTGCTCTGCGGCGATGTCGACTTCTGCGTGCACTCGCTGAAGGATCTCAGCGGCCAGCGGCCGGCCCGGATCGCGCGTGCCGCGATCCCGCAACGCGAAGACCCGCGCGACGTCATCGTGTTTCGCCCGAGCGTGCTCGATCGATTGCGTCAGGGCCGACCCATCCGTATCGGCTCGTCCTCGCGACGTCGCCAACGCAACGTCGCCGATTTCCTGCGCGAAGGCCTGCCGCGTTTTTCGACGCGGCCGCAACTGCAATTCACCGCACTGCGTGGCCCTGTCGATCGGCGCCTCGCGCGCATCCATGTCGATACCGACGATGACGATGCGCTCGACGGCGTGGTGCTCGCGCTGGCCGGCCTCGCACGCCTGTGGCGCGACCCCGATGGATACGCCGCAATCGAACCGCAGCTCCGCCACGTGCGCCGGATGGTGCTGCCGCTTTCCGCGTGCCCGGCCGCGGCCGGCCAGGGCGCGCTCGCAGTCGAATGCCGCGCCGTCGACGAGCAGACCCGCGCGCTGCTCGCAACCCTGCACGACAAAGCGGTCGCCGGACTCGTCCGCCGGGAGCTCGATGCACTCGAAGAAACGCCGCCGAAGCAGCATGACGCGATCGGCGCCACGGCACTGGCGCATGCGATGCTGGGCTCGCTGCTGTTCGTCCGAGGTCCAGGCGTCGAGAAAATCGTCTGGGAACAGCCGGCCACACCGGCGCATGCACAACCCTGGGACGGCGCGGCACTGCACCTCGCGGATGGCAGTCGATCGCTCGCTGCCGACGCGACTGTCGGTGCGCACGAACCGGTATTCGTGGCGCACTGGCGCGCCGTGCCGGAGCCGCATTCGCTGCACGCGGACGCGCGTGTCTGGGCCAGCGGGATACGCAGCTGGCGACAGCTCGCCGACCGCGGCATCTGGGTCGAGGGCTGCGGCGACAACCTGGGCTTCGCGGCGCTGACCGCAACACTGCGGTGCCCGGTACTCCAGCTGCCGACGTTCGCTGACTGGACCGCCTTGACCCACGCCCGGGCCACCGGGAGTTGGGCCGATAGCGGCATCGGTCGCGTAATCGCGACCTACGAACTGATCGACCGCGCGGGCAACCGCGACCGAAGTCAGCTGTACGCCGCCGTCGAGAACGCGACGCATTTCTTCTGGGGCAGCATCGAGCAGTATCGGACAGTCGAGTCGTGGCTGCCCCGCGATGCGCAACACGCGTGCGGCGCCGGCAAGACGGCCGTCGCATTGCGTGAACACGGCATCGCCGCGCTGCAGGTATTCCCGTCGCGGCGCGAGTGGCAATCGTGGCTGAGCTGAATCTGCGCCGCGTGCGGCTGAACCGCCGCCTGCGCGCGGCGACGCGCGAGTATCGCGTGCATACCGATCAGCTGATTCAGCCCGTGTTCGCCGTCGACGGCATCGACCAGCGACAGACGATAGCGGGCCTCGACGACGTGTATCGCGACACACCCGACTCGTTGCTGGCGCAAATCGAGGCGGATCTTGCGACTGGCATCGACAAGTTCCTGCTGTTCGGCGTGCCGCGTGACAAGCATCCGACCGAGTTCGAGCACACGTTTGCGAGCGATCGGATCGCGGCGATCAAGGATCGCTTCGGCGCGGACCTCTGGCTGGCCGTGGATGTCTGCCTGTGCTCATACACGACGCACGGTCATTGCGGCGTGCTGAACAAGGCCGGCGACTACGTCGTCAATGATGCCACCGTGGTCGCACTCGCAGCGGCAGCCGCACAATATGCCGACGCCGGTGCCGACTGCGTCGCGCCGAGCGACATGATGGATGGGCGCGTCGGCGCGATCCGTGCGGCACTCGATGCCCGAGGCCACGACCGCGTGACCATCATGAGTTACGCGGCGAAATTTCATTCGAATTTCTACGGTCCATTTCGCGAGGCCGCAAACTCCACGCCGACCGCAGACAACTCGCTGCGCGATCGCTCGACCTATCAGCTCGACCCCGCGCGTCCGAACGATGCGCTACAGAGTGCGGCGCGAGACGATTCGGAGGGTGCAGACATTCTTATGGTCAAACCCGGTCTGCCCTACCTCGACGTGCTGGCCGACCTGTCGGCGACGATCCCGAAACCCTGGGCCGTCTACCAGACCAGCGGCGAACAGGCGGCGATCGACGTGCTCGCGAAACACGATCTGATCCGGCGTGACGCGGCGCAGGCCGAGACCTGGACCGCGTTCGTCCGGGCCGGCGCGCAGATGATCATCAGCTATGCGGCACGGCGCGCGCACGCTATATTAAAAGACTAAGTCCAGACAGGAATGCCGGCTCGTCGCCGACCCGCAATCGCATCGCCATGAGTCGCTCAGAGGAATTGTTCGAACGCGCACGACGAGTGACGCCCGGCGGCGTACATTCACCCGTGCGAGCATTCGGCATGGTCGGCGGCACGCCGCTGTTCATCGAGTCTGCAAATGCGGCACGCCTGACCTCGGCGGATGGTCGCGAGTACCTCGACTTCTGCATGGCATTCGGGCCGCTCATCCTCGGCCACACCGACCCGGATGTCACCGAGGCGGTAGCCGCCGCCCTCAACAAGGGTTGGAGTTACGGCGCGGCCGACGCCGTCTCGCTCGAACTCGCGGAACTGATTACCGGGCACATCGACTGGATTGACAAGGTTCGGTTCATGAACTCGGGCACCGAAGCAGTCATGACGGCGTTGCGGCTCGCACGCGCGGTCACCGGCCGTGACAAGGTTCTGAAATTCGACGGCTGCTATCACGGGCACACGGACGCGATGCTGATACGCGCGGGTTCCGGGCTGGCCGGCGCGACGTCGCCGGACAGCGCCGGCGTCACGACCGGCATCAGCAGGGACACCCTGATCGCGCCGCTCGACGACGAGATGCAGCTGGCGCAGATTCTCGAACAGCATCACGGCGACGTCGCTGCCGTCATCATCGAACCGCTGCCGGCGAATCACGGGCTTCTGCCGCAACGCGCTGCGTTCATGCAGTCGGTGGATGAACTGTGCCGCGCGCACGGGGCGATGCTGATCTTCGATGAAATCATCACCGGCTTCCGCCTCGGCTTCGGCGGCTACGCACAGCAATCGGGCATCACCCCGGACATCGTCACGTGGGGCAAGATCATCGGGGGCGGTTTCCCGGTCGGCGCGATCGCCGCACGCGCTGACATCATGGACCACCTGGCGCCGGTCGGCCCGGTCTACCAGGCCGGCACACTCAGCGCGAACCCGGTCGCGATGACGGCCGGGCTGACGACACTGCAAAAACTACTTGCTGGCGATATCTACGCGGAACTCGAATCTCTCGGTCGACAGCTGGAAGATCAATTCGGAAACGATCGCGTAGTCCAGGTCGACGGCATGCGCATGCAGCGCGCAGGCTCCTTATTCTGGTTCGTCCCCGATGACGGCGATGCGGTCATTCGCTCGAATCGCCAGATACCCGAGAGCATGGGTCGTCTGTATCCCGACATCTTTCACGCGTTACTCGAACGGGGTATCTACCTGCCACCCAGCCCCTATGAAGTCGGCTTCCTGTCGACGGCGCATACGGCAAAAGATATCGAGCAACTGGCGGTGGCGATGAGCGCCGTCACGCAGAAATGATTAATGACTTACCAGACGCTCCCGGCACGTATGCACTCGTATTCCGCAGCGACAGGGAACGCCGGGTACCGGTTGGTGCGCTCGGCGACGTCGGCCTGACACGTGGCTACTATATCTACGTCGGCAGCGCATTCGGCCCCGGCGGCCTGCGGACGCGCGTCGGGCGACACGCGAGAATCGAGAAAAAGAAACACTGGCACATCGACTACGTGCGCCCGCACCTCTGTCTCATCGAAGCATGGTATACAAGCGACCCGAACAAACTCGAGCATCGCTGGGCCGGTGTACTCGAACGCAAACTGTCGGTCGCGTGGCCGCACTTCGGCGCATCGGACTGCCGCTGCTCTGGGCATCTGTTTCATGCAGCCCGTCGACCGATTGATCTTCTTCCCGATGGGTGCCGATGTAGCGTGCCGTAAAAACGGAGTTTTCATCTGAAACATGCGAAGCGTCGCCTGTCCTCAAGAAACAAAAGCCATGGTCACCTTTCTCGGAATTTCACCGATTGGCAACCGCCAAAGCGAGGAGCCTAATTAGTTGTTAACTCTGAGGTTTTAGTACATTTTTAGCCTATGATAATAATTCTCAATTCCAAACACATTACCCGCGTCCCCTGTATCAGCTGTTACGGGGCACTTGATATCTTGCGCGAACGTTTCGAGGGTTGTTGCGTGATGCGCAACATGCTACACTACAGACGTGATCAAGTCATTCCAGCATAAAGGCCTTCGGCTTTTTTTTGAAAAAGGCAAGAAATCTGGAATTCAGGCCAAGCACGCAGGACGGCTGCGGATGCAACTCGTAGCCTTGGATACCGCATTTTCGATTGATGATATGGATATCCCTGGCTATCGATTGCACCGGCTGAAAGGTCGGTCGAAGAACCGCTGGTCCATTTGGGTTAGCGGCAATTGGCGACTAACCTTTGAATTTAATGAAGGTGACGTACAGATTTTGAACTACGAGGATTATCACTAATGCCTATGCACAATCCTCCTCATCCCGGAGAGTTTATATGGGATACCTATTTAGAGCCACATGATGTTAGCGTGCGATCTCTTGCGGGCAGTCTTGGTGTTGCAGCTTCAACTACTACTCGTCTTATTAACGGTCAGAGTAACGTAAGTCCAGAGATGGCCCTGCGCCTATCAAAAGCGCTTGGTCGTTCTCCAGAAAGTTGGCTGTCTATGCAGCATACCTATGATTTGTGGGGTGCGCGCAAATCTACTGATCTGACGAAGGTCGAGCAGATTCGGTTCGGTACCCCATAACCAGCGCATGAAGTGCGCACCTTCGGCGCCGGACCGTGCTTCGCACGGCCGCTTATGCGGGCGTTATGTTGCCAAGAGTTTTCGCTAGTGGGCTACGCTATTTTGGTATTTGGCGGTCTTACTTTGATCACAGGTGTAATCATCCTTTTTCAGCCTGAGACAATATTTGGCATCTTGCGTAGAAATTTGGACGCCGTAAGTCTCCATATTTTAGCAGTTGCAGTAAGAGTGCTCTTAGGTGCGGCACTTATTCTCTATGCGAGCGAATCCAAGTATCCACTTACTCTCGAGATTCTTGGTTGGGTTTCATTGGTTGCGGCAGTTGTGTTGGGTTTAATCGGCCGATCCAATTTCCAAAGATTGATGAAATGGGCTTTAGGCCTCAGTTCGTCATACGGGCGTATTGGTGGTGGTGTCGCGGTTCTGTTTGGTGGGTTTCTTATATATGCAGTTCTTTAAAGCGGGTTATCGCAACATAACCAGTGACTGTGGTTCCAAGTCAAGCTGATCAGGCATATTCCGGGTTCCACTTCTCACCGTTTCTCACCATGACGTTCAATATGG
>Ga0114949_10001054_pt1 | contig 16380 bp, 14 predicted proteins | sample N074metaG_FD_83505 | JGI IMG/M metagenome (GOLD analysis project Ga0114949, IMG submission 83505) | Deep subsurface microbial communities from Kermadec Trench to uncover new lineages of life (NeLLi) - N074 metaG | ecosystem: Environmental > Aquatic > Marine > Ocean trench > Sediment | place... | reverse complement strand
TGCGCGTGCCTATCTAAACGATCATCTAGGCAATGATCGTATGGTCTCTCGCCAAGAGCTGGAAAAACTTGCGCTCTACAAGGGAAACGGTGATACGCCCATTACGCTCGAGGAAGCCTCTGTAAACATTGGCGATTCAGCGGCCAGGGCCTTTGATGAAGCGGGCAGCGCAGCGCTCAGCGGACAATTGCCCGCGCTTCTAACCTCGCTGCAGACCGCCTATCAGGGGGGCGACAACCCGGTGGGTATTCTGCGGCTTGTATCCCGCCGCTTGCAGCGCATGCATCTGGTTGCCGCTATATCGGAACAGGGTGGGTCTATGGATGCTGGCTTCAAAAGCCTGCGACCACCGGCATTTTCCCGCGAGGCAGCCGAGATGCGTCGATTGCTGGGTCGCTGGAACGCGGGCCGCCTGGCAGAGGCCTTGCGTATCGTGAATGAGGCAGAACAAATGTGCAAAACCACCGGTATGCCGGCAGAAGCCCTATGCACCCGCGCCTTAATGCGCCTCGCCGGTGCTGCGCGTCAGGCCGCATAGGGGGAAATTGGGATAGATCAGCTGGATAGCTTTTCAATGAGTCCGTCCAGCTGTTCCAGTGATTTATATTTAATGACCACTTTGCCGCCCCTGCTGCCTTTGTGATCAATTGACAAAGACAGGCCGAGCAGATGGCTAACCCGTTCTTCCAGCGCCCTTGTATCGGCATCCTTTTTGGTTCTGGCAGACAACGACGGTGATTTTCTGGCAGCGCTGTGTTGTTGCGCCAATGTTTCGGCGGCGCGCACAGAAAGGCCCTGACTGATGATAATTTTCGCCAGGGCGACCGGGTCATCGGTGGTGATCAGCGCCCGGGCATGACCAGCGCTGAGCTTACCTTGTTTCACCATTTCCTGAACGGCGTCTGGAAGGCTTAGTAATCTCAACAAGTTAGCGACGTGAGAACGGCTTTTGCCGATCGTTTTTGCAATGCCTTCCTGACGGTGGCCGAATTCGTCTATGAGGCGCTGGAAACCACTTGCTTCATCGATGGGCGACAGGTCTTCTCGCTGAATGTTCTCAATCAGCGCGAGTTCCAGCGCTTCAATGTCGCTCAGGCTTCGACTGACAATCGGGACCTGGTGCAATTGCGCCTTTTGCGCCGCCCGCCAGCGTCGTTCCCCGGCAATAATCTCGAAACTATTCGGATCACCAGCCACTGGACGCACCAGGATGGGCTGCATGATCCCATGTTCCCGAATGGAATCTGCCAGTTCCTGCATTGGTTGATCATCAAATACTGTGCGCGGCTGAAAGGCGTTGGGGCGCAGGGCCTCGATGGGGACTTCGCGCGTCCCCTGTCTGCGTGTCGGAGCAATGTCGGCGGCAGCTTCGTCCTGCAACAAGGCCGACAGCCCTCGACCCAGTCCGCTGGGCCGGGAAGGCTTCTTTCTTTTACTCTGTGCTTTCCTGGCCATGGGATGGCTCTGTACTTTCTTGGCCATGGGATGGCTCTGTGTTTTCTTGGCCACGGGATGGCTCGGTGATTTCTTGGCCATGGGATGGTTCCTATCTGATCAATGGCCTACGCAGCCTGTAACTCTTTATTTTTTCGTAATAATTCCGCCGCCAGGGCAATATAGGCTTGGCTGCCCAAACACTGGTGATCAAAGATCAGGGCTGGCATGCCATAGCCGGGGGCCTCGGACAGGCGGATATTGCGGGGAATCACGGTTTCAAAAACATCGTCGCCCAAATAGTCGCGCACGTCTGCTTGCACCTGTTGAGCCAGATTGTTACGCCCGTCATACATGGTGAGCACGACCCCTTCCATAGACAGGTCCGGGTTCAGTCCACCGCGCACGCGCTCGATAGTCCGCAACAACAGGGACAGCCCCTCAAGCGCAAAAAACTCGCACTGCATGGGCACCAGAACCGAATTGGCGACGGTTAAGGCATTTAGTGTCAACAGGTTCAGCGAAGGCGGGCAATCGATTAGCACATAGTCATAGGGGTCATCATGTTGCGCTATGGCATCAACAAGGCGATGCGACCGTCTTTCCTGATCAACAAGTTCTAGCTCTGCGCCGGCAAGATCGACATTTGCAGGTGCGATATGCAAGCCGGGAACTTCGGTTTCAATGATCACGTCTGACAGGCTTTGCGTGCCCAAAATCACGTCATAAATACTGTCGCTGCGTTCCTGCTGGCCAATACCAAACCCCGTACTCGCATTGCCCTGCGGGTCCAGGTCAATAATCAGCGTTTTGTGTTCTGTTGCCGCAAGGGCAGTCGCGAGATTGATGGTCGTCGTCGTCTTGCCAACACCACCCTTCTGGTTCACCACCGCGATAATTCTGCCCTGTCCCCCCAATTTACTAGCCACGTTTAACCTTTTGAATTACCAGTATTTTACTGTCTTTACCTGTTTCACTATCGTGTTCTGTAAGGTCAAAAGCCCAGGCTGCTTTTGCCGCCATGACCTCTGTCTGATGACGCTGGCCCTTCGGAAAGATTGCCATGCCCCCCTCTTTCAGAATGGGCTCGCTATAGGCCAATAATTGGTCCAGAGAAGCGAAGGCGCGGGCTGTAACAATATCTGCCTGCAGGTCGTTGATCCTCTCGACTCTTTCATTGCGAATAGTAGCAGAAATTTCACACTGCCGAACGACTTCGTTCAGAAAAACGCACTTTCTGGTGTCACTTTCTATCAATGTCCATTGCCCAACACCCATGGCCGCCAATACCAGGCCGGGAAAGCCGCCGCCCACTGCCATATCGACGCAAATGGGTTGTTGTATGCCACAGTCCTTAATGATCGATGCAATTTGGGCTGAATCCATAAAGTGCCGGTGCCACAGATCATCCAAGCTCGATCTGCTAACCAAATTGATTGATTTCTGCCATTTGACCAGCAAATCAGCGTAGAGCTGCAACTTGTCCAATGTTTCACGTGAAACATTGGTCTGTTTTTGAAATTCTACCGCCCCAAATGTCATATCAGGCGCGCGACCGCCCGGCTGCGGCAGAGCGGTGATGTTCGCCCCGCTTCACATAACCCAACAAGGCCGTCAGCGCTGCGGGCGTCACCCCGGCAATGCGGCCTGCGGCCCCAAGGGTCGCAGGGCGCGTGGTTTTGAGTTTCTCCTGCATTTCGGCGGACAGGCCCCCGATTGCTGTATAATCGAGGGTCGATGGCAAGATCAGCGCCTCATCTTTACGGAACGCAATGACATCTGCCTCTTGGCGATCCATATAGCCGGCATAATGGGCGTCAATTTCAAGCTGTTCCGCGACTGCGGGTGAATAATCGGACAATTCTGGCCAAATATTGGCTAACCGAGCCAGATCTACGTCTGGATAGCCCAGCAAATCATGGATTGATCGATGTTTGCCGTCCTGCTTGATCTTCAAACCATGGGTTTGGCCTACATTTGGCGTCATCGTCTGCTTGCGGACAAAGTCACGGGCGGCATCCAACTCTGCCATCTTGGTCGTGAAGACTGCTATGCGATCAGAGCCGATACAGCCAATGTCCATACCCCGCCCAGTCAGGCGCTGGTCAGCGTTATCCGCCCGTAAACGCAGGCGATATTCAGCGCGGGACGTAAACATCCGGTAAGGTTCCTGCGTACCCCGGGTGATCAAATCATCGATCATCACGCCAATATAGGATTCGGCGCGGTCCAGCACGATGGGCGCGCTACCGCTGGCTGACAGCGCCGCATTCAGCCCCGCCATCAGGCCCTGGGCCGCCGCCTCTTCATATCCGGTCGTGCCATTGATCTGGCCCGCAAAATAAAGCCCGGCCACCTCATGAGTTTCCAACGTGGGCTTTAGCGCGCGCGGATCGACATAGTCATATTCGATGGCATAGCCTGCCTGGACCATTTTCGCGCGTTCCAGGCCTCCAATTGTCTTCAAAAACTCTTTTTGGACGTCTATTGGCAGGGATGTCGAGATACCGTTGGGATAAATCGTGTGGTCGTCCAATCCTTCAGGTTCCAGGAAGATCTGGTGTTTTGATTTATCAGCAAAACGAACAACCTTGTCTTCGATAGAAGGACAATAACGCGGTCCCAGGCCTTCTATCTGGCCCGTGAATATAGGGGCACGTTCCAGGTTCGCCTCGATAATCCGGTGGGTTTCCGGTGTTGTATAGGTGATATGACAATTAACTTGTGGGTTGGTTATCCTGTTGTTCATAAAGGAAAATGGTACCGGCCGGGCATCTGGTTTTTGTGCGTCCAGCCCCTCCCAATCAATCGTACGGCCATCAAGACGCGCGGGCGTGCCCGTTTTCAAGCGCCCCAGTGGAAAATTCAACTTTCCCAGCGTGACACTTAGCCCGTTACTGGGCGCCTCACCAATCCGACCGCCAGGGCGCTGATCCTCGCCGACATGGATAATCCCCCGCAGGAACGTCCCAGTGGTTAGAATGACACGACCCGCTTTTATTTCCCGACCATCTGCAGTGATAACACCGCCCACCATGGGACCTGTCGGCGTTTCCAGCATGACGAGGTCTTCAATAGCGGCCCCAAGGATTTCCAAATTGGCAGTCTCAGCCAGCTCTGCCTGCATTGCATTGCGATAAAGCTTGCGATCTGCCTGCGCGCGCGGCCCACGGACAGCAGGGCCTTTGCTGCGGTTCAGCATGCGAAACTGAATACCACCGGCATCCGCAATGCGGCCCATAATACCGTCCAATGCGTCAATTTCGCGGACCAAATGTCCCTTACCCAAGCCGCCAATGGCCGGATTGCAGGACATTTCACCAATTGTGTCGAGTTTGTGGGTCACCAACAACGTCGCTGCGCCCAGGCGTGCAGAAGCGGCGGCTGCCTCGCACCCAGCGTGGCCGCCACCAATCACGATCACATCATGTATGGTTCGGTCTGTCGTCATGGGCGCGTAATCTAGTGATCTGTGCACCCCGAGTCAAAGGTTCAGAAAGCCACCGTGCAAAGCAATGTTTCATGTGAAACATTGAGTAATTCTGATCCCACCAGTTATTTGCCGATGCAGAAGTCAGAAAAGATGACGTCCAGCACATCCTCTACGTCAACACGCCCCGTAATCCGACCCAGGGCTCGGGCAGCCAACCGCATGTCTTCGGCCACCAGTTCCGGCATCGTATTGTCGACCGTACCGCTTTTTGCCCGATTTAGATGCTCAACGGCTTCCTCCAGCGCCTTCCGATGACGAATTCGGGTGATACCGGGCGCTTCCTGGACGGCCATGTCCTTGACTACCCGCTCCTCTAACTTCTTCAGCAAGGCATCCAGACCAACCCCCGTTTTGGTAGAGATGCCAATAGATGCGCCCGGCAGTTCAGCCCCTTTGTCCAACAAGTCGATCTTGGTAATGATCAGCATCTCGCTATCACTCAGATCAGAGGGACATGGCTCTCCCGCCGGGTACAAATGCAGGCTCAGATCAGCGTGGCTGGCCCGGTCGCGGGCACGCCGCACGCCTTCTTGTTCAATCTCGTCACCACCGTCGCGCAGACCTGCCGTGTCGACCAAAGTCACAGGGAATCCACCAAGGTTGAGGTGGACTTCAATCAGGTCTCTGGTCGTGCCCGCAATGTCAGAAACAATGGCTACATCTCTGTTGGTTAATGCATTGATTAAACTAGACTTACCGACGTTTGGCGCACCCAACAGAACAACCTGATAGCCATCGCGTAGCCGTTCCCCACGGTGCTTGTCGTTAAGGTGAACGCCCATAGATACGATCAATTTGTCCACCGTTGGCAGCACATGGGCAAACAGGTCTTCCGGCAAAGCCTCTTCCACAAAGTCCAGCTCGGCTTCCATATAGGCCAGTGCGTGGATTAGATCCGTTCGCCAGGCCTCATAAATCTCTCCCAGAGCGCCATCCATCTGCCGCACGGCTTGCAATCGTTGTGCCTCGGTCTCAGCTGCGATCAGATCGGCAATGCCTTCGGCCTCCGTCAGGTCCAACCGCCCCTGTTCAAACGCCCGGCGGGTAAACTCGCCCGGTTCTGCCGGGTGGCAGCCGACTATGGCAGCGATGGCTCCCAACACAGCCTCGATCACCGCCACACCACCATGAATGTGCAGCTCTGCCATGTCTTCGCCGGTAAAGCTGCCGGGCGCGGGAAACCACAAAACCAACGAGTGATCAATGGGTTGCGCTTCGCCCTGTCGATAGAGCGCCCGCAGGCTGGCCGCCCTGGGCGTCGGTAGGTCTTTTTGGGTTAAAATCGTCAACACGTCGCTTGCTTTGGGTCCAGATATGCGGATCACGGCGATACCCGCGATCCCTTTACCAGACGACAAAGCGAAGATGGTCATGATGGACTATTCCTGATCCTGCAGCGGCAAGGTCGTCTGGTCTGGCTCGAGCAGTAGACGCTCAATAATTTCGCCGCCCATAACATGCCGTTCCAATATCTCGTCTATATCGGCTTCGTTCGCATAATGGTACCAGGTCCCACCGGGATAGATCACCATGGTTGGCCCCAGCTCGCATCGATCGAGGCAGCCCGATTGATTGACCCGCAGGCGCTTGACCTTCAGGGCCTTGCCTTTCTTCTTCATATAGTCCCGCAATGCCACCGAACCTTTGGCGCTGCAGCATGATCGCGGGTGCCCGGGCTGGCGTTCGTTAACGCAGCAAAAAACATGGCAATCAAAATAGCTTTTTCTCTCTTCGGCCATTATTTCCTAACCTGTTGATATTTTGTCACTATTACCATGAAACCGATCTGTTTTCTGGACAAGCGCCCAGATAAACCTATATCTGCCGCTGCATCCTACTAAAAGCCATGCCATATTGTATTAAATTTCCAAACAGGACTTGGCCGACCCATGAGCGAAAATCTTTTAGGGCAAGAAACCAGCCCCTACCTGCTGCAACACGCCGATAACCCGGTCCATTGGCGACCCTGGGGGCCCGAAGCCCTGGCCGCCGCTAAAGACAGCAACAAGCCCGTTTTGCTCTCGGTGGGTTACGCCGCCTGCCACTGGTGCCACGTCATGGCCCATGAAAGCTTTGAAAACGATGAAATCGCCGACCTGATGAACAAGCATTTCATCAACATCAAGGTCGACCGCGAAGAACGCCCGGATATCGACGCCATCTACCAATCTGCTTTGGCGGGACTGGGTCAACAGGGCGGCTGGCCCCTGACCATGTTCTTGACTCCGGACGGGGAACCTTTTTGGGGCGGCACTTATTTTCCGCCGGATGAACGGTATGGACGTCCGGGTTTTGGTACGGTCCTGACCCGGTTATCCCAGGTATTTCAGACAGATAACGACACTGTCGAGAAAAACCGGCGGGCTTTGTTGCAACATCTTAACCTGTCGGACCGCGCCACAGCCAATGACGCCTATCTGCCGCCAGACTGCCTCAGCAGCACGGCCGAGCAGTTGATCACTCATATCGATGTCGACAAAGGTGGCCTGGGCGGCGCTCCCAAATTCCCGAACATTCCCGTGTTTGAGCTGTTGTGGCGGGCGCGCCTTGAAACCGGCATTGCCGATTATGGTCGTGCCACCGAACACACGTTGGAGCGCATGTGTGAAGGGGGTATTTACGATCATCTGGGTGGTGGTTTCGCACGCTATTCCGTCGATGCAGAATGGTTCGCGCCACATTTCGAAAAGATGCTCTACGACAATGCCCAGATTCTCGAGATCATGGGCCTGGTCTGGCAGCGCCACCGCGACCCCCTGTTGCATCGCCGCATCCATGAAACTGTTGAGTGGCTGTTGCGGGAAATGGTCGCCGAAAACGGCGCCTTTGCCGCCACATTAGACGCCGACAGCGAAGGCCAGGAAGGCAAGTTTTATATCTGGACGATGGCCGAGATCGCCGAGTATTTGGGGACCGAGGCCGACTATTTTTGCCAGACCTACGCTGTGCGAGAACACGGAAACTGGCAAGAGGGTGGTAAAGACGCCAATATTCTCAATCGTTTACACCTGCCGTTCCCCCCCGACGAAATGGATGAGAAGCGGTTGGAGCCCATGCGCCGCGTCTTGCGACGCCTGCGTGACACCCGTATTCACCCCGGTTGGGACGACAAGGTGTTGGCCGACTGGAACGGCCTGATGATCGCCAGTCTGGCCAAACTCAGCGGCATATTCCGCCAACCAGAATGGCTTGAAACCGCGGTGACGGCCTTTGACGCTGTTCAACGAGATATGAGCCATGAAGACAGCACCCGCAATGCGCGGCTGTCACATTCCTGGCGGTTGGGCCAGGCCAAGCACGAAGGCATGCTGGATGACTATGTCCACATGACGCGGGCGTCCCTGGCGCTTTATGAACAAACCAGCGATGAGCGTTACCTCGATTATGCCTGTGCCTGGTCGGCCAGCCTCGACCGTCGCTTTTGGGACAGTAGCGAAGGCGGCTATTTCTTCACCGCCGACGATGCCGAGGCCCTGATCGTCCGCACCAAGACCGTGACAGACAATGCCGTACCTGCCGGCAATGCCGTGATGTTAGAGAATTTGCACAATCTGTTTCAGGCCACGGGTGACCCAGACTACCAGGCCCGCATCCAGGCGCTGATCGGCGCCTTCGCCACAACCGTGGCCACCAACCCCATTGGTTGCGCAACATTTGTGAACAATTTCGATACCCTTTCCAAAGGCTTACAGATCATCATCATGGGGGACCGCCCGGCCGACGACACCACAGCCCTGTTGAATGCCATCAACGAACATTCGCTGCCCGGCCGCATTGTCGAAGTGGTCAATTCAGAAGCCGATTTGGTGTTACAGCACCCCGCCAGGGGCAAGACAAGGCAGGACGGCAAAGCGACGGCCTATGTGTGCCAGGGTCAGACATGTTCCTTGCCCATGACCGACCCATCTGATCTCTCTGCGGAACTCGCTGCATTTTCAACCTGACCAGCTATACTGAGACCGACTCAGATTTTACGAATTGATGTTACCCCATGCCGCAATTGTCGATGCACAGCCCAGTCGGTGACCTGACCATCAGCGAAGATGGTGGGGCCATTGTGGCGTTGGACTGGGGTTGGGGTGCCGTCCAAACCAAAACACCTTTGCTGGTTAAGGCCAAAGATCAGCTGGAACGTTATTTTGACGGCGACAAAAGCAAGTTCGCGCTGCCGCTCATTCCCCATGGCACGCCCTTCCAACAAAAAGTGTGGGCTGCCATGCGGAAGATCCCTTATGGGCACACTGCAAGCTATGGCGACCTGGCAAAGTCATTGGGCAGCGCCGCGCGCGCCATTGGCCGGTCGTGTGGGCAAAACCCGCTACCGATCCTGATCCCCTGCCACCGCGTGGTGGGGGCTGATGGGCGACTGGGCGGCTATTCCGGCGGCGACGGGTTGGAAACCAAGACAGCCCTTTTACGGCTGGAAGGGGCCTTGCTCTAGGACTACACTCCAGCAATTCCAACACAAGCGAGGCAATCACATGGTCAAGACAGTTCAAATAGAGGCCTATGGCGGGCCAGAAGTCATGCAAATCGTCGATATCCCATTAAGCGCCCCTGGCCCGGGCCAAGTGACTATGCGCAACACCGCCATCGGCTTTAACTTCATCGACACCTATCACAGGACCGGCCTGTATCCCTTACCCTTACCCGCCACCTTGGGGGTTGAAGCCGCCGGTGTAGTGGATGCTATTGGCGAGGGGGTCACGACACTGGCTGTGGGCGACCGGGTCGCCTGCATGGGCGGCGGCCCCGGTGCCTATTGCGAAGCCCGCAATCTGGACGCGACCATGGTCAACAAGCTGCCCGACGGGCTGGGCGACCGCACCGCGGCTGCCACCATGATGAAGGGCCTGACCAGCTGGGCGCTGTTGCACCAGACCTTCCCGATCAAAGGCGGCGAGACAATCTTGGTCCACGCCGCTGCGGGTGGCGTGGGGCTGATCTTGTGCCAATGGGCAAAGCATCTAGGCGCAACCGTCATCGGGACGGTCGGCACCGACGATAAGGCGGCCCTGGCCAAAAGCCACGGCTGTGACCATGTCATTGTCTATACAAAAGAAAATTTCGCCGACCGCGTGCGCGCAATCACCGACGGACAGGGCGTGCCTGTGGTTTTTGATTCTGTTGGCAAGGACACGTTTGAAGGATCACTTGATTGCCTGCAGCCCTTTGGCTTGCTTGCCAGTTTCGGCAATGCGTCGGGCCCTGTTGAAGGGGTTAGCCTCGATATGCTATCGGCTCGCGGCTCTCTATTCGTGACCCGCATGACCCTGGGTACAACACTCGCCATCCCCGGCAAGATGCAAGAAGGCTTGTTGGCGCTGTATGACGTTTTGCAGAGAGGCGTGGTACAGGTAGAAATCAACCACACCTACAAATTGGACGATATCCAACAGGCGCACATCGACGCCGAGGCTCGCAAAACAACGGGTTCGATTATTATTGAGCCCTAATTAGCAGGGCACTACTCAAGCCATCCCTGTCATCCACCCGCCGTTCGTCTCGAGTGATCGCACCACTTGGCCATAGGCCAAAAAAAGAACGGTCGATTGTATCGAGAGGCGTGACCGGGGCCCGCATCTCGATACAATTTAACGCTGGCGCGTCAAATCACTCGATACGAACGGCGTGTCGGATAGGTAACCTGGGTGTCAGTCGCCCATAACCCTTAGGTATTCATCGAATCGAAGAATTCGTCGTTGTTCTTGGTATCTTTGACCTTGCCGATCAGGAATTCGATGGCATCAACGGTCCCCATGGGGTTAAGGATCCGCCGCAGGACCCACATTTTGGACAGCGTGCCCTTGTCGACCAGCAGTTCTTCCTTACGGGTGCCAGATTTAAGGATATCGATGGCTGGATAGATCCGTTTGTCGGCAATTTTGCGGTCGAGGATAATTTCTGAATTACCCGTGCCCTTGAACTCTTCAAAAATCACTTCGTCCATCCGGCTGCCTGTATCGATCAGCGCCGTAGAGATAATGGTCAACGAGCCGCCTTCTTCAATGTTCCGCGCAGCACCAAAAAAGCGCTTGGGCCGTTGCAGTGCATTGGCGTCGACACCACCGGTTAGCACCTTGCCAGAGCTGGGCACAACCGTGTTATAGGCGCGTGCCAGACGGGTAATGGAATCCAGCAAGATCACCACATCGCGTTTGTGTTCAACCAGGCGCTTGGCCTTTTCGATGACCATTTCGGCCACCGCTACATGGCGTGTTGCCGGTTCATCAAATGTCGAGCTGACGACCTCGCCCTTGACCGACCGGGCCATATCCGTGACTTCCTCGGGCCGTTCATCAATCAACAGCACAATTAGAAAAATCTCTGGGTGGTTCTCCGTAATCGCATGGGCGATATTTTGCAGCAGCATGGTTTTACCGGTGCGCGGCGGTGCCACAATCAGGGCGCGCTGCCCCTTGCCCAGGGGCGAAACAATCTCGATGATCCGTGTGCTCAGATCCTTCAAGGTTGGATCATTGCGATCAAGAATAATACGATCATCGGGATAGAGCGGCGTCAGATTATCGAAGTTAACCTTGTGCAGGGCGGCTTCAGGATCTTCAAAATTAATTTCAGAAACCTGCAACAAAGCAAAATAGCGTTCAGAGTCCTTGGGGTTGCGAATTTGGCCCTCCACCGTATCACCGGTGCGCAAGGCAAACCGGCGAATCTGGCTGGGGCTGACGTAAATGTCATCGGGACCAGGCAAATAATTGGACTCTGGTGACCGCAAAAAGCCAAAACCATCCTGCAGGACTTCCAGCACACCACTGCCCGAGATTTCTTCACCCTGTTCGGCCATTTGCTTGAGAATGGTAAACATCATGTCTTGTTTGCGCATATTGGAGGCGTTTTCGATCTCCATTTCCTCGGCAAATGCCAACAAATCTGGCGGGCTTTTATCCTTAAGTTCTTGCAGGTTCATGGACTTATCCAAACGACGTTTTTGAGGGGATATGACCGGTACTGAACACTAAGTGGCGACCGAAAGCTCGGTTATAGCCACGCGGAGGTACCGGTTATTGTTAGATTATTGCGAAAGACCCGTGGGGCTTGCATGCCCAGACTGGCGAGAAAACCATTGGACAGGCCCAAGATGACGAAAAACCGGCAAATTGTCCAGTTGTTTTCAACTCTTACCCCGATCAACTCAGCTTAGCGACCAACCACGATGACAAGGACAACAATGATAATCATCAGCAATGTTGGCGCTTCGTTCAAAAAGCGAAAATAGTTTGGTGGCTTTTCGTTTGCATCCTTCGCGAACCGCCGAACATTACCAGCATACATGCCGTGGACGCCACTGAGCACCAATACACAAACCAGTTTTGCTATCATCCAACCTTGCGCCAATTGCGCAAAACCCTGAGACCACAGCAACAATAAACCGAAGGTCCAGGTCGCTATCATCGCCGGGTCGATGATCGCTTTCAAAAGCCGCCGCTCCATAATTTTGAAGGTCTCAGACATCTGAGACCCAGTCTCGGCCGTCGAGTGATAAACAAACAACCGCGGCAGATACAACAACCCTGCCATCCACGAGATGAAAGAGATGATGTGCAAAGCCAAAATCACATTTCGGTAGTCGGCAAAAAAATCTTGCATAATCTAGATCAATCCTGTTTCCGAACCATTATCGCTCTTACTGGTCATCACCATCTCGGCTAATCCTTCAATAAAGGGCTTTGAAACACCAACCACCGGTATCCGCCGATAGATTGTTATCCCCAATTTATCGGCGATCAACTGATAATCCATGTCCAACTCAACCAATGTTTCTGAATGCTCGGACACGAAGGAAATAGGAACAATCACAACACCAACACCGTCGCCTGCAGCCCGGTTCAATTCGTCGTCCAGGCTGGGGCCAATCCACTCCATCGGACCGACTCGACTTTGATAACAGATGACCCATTCATTTTGCGAGAGTGCAAGCCTGTCAGCAATCGCCTGGGCCCCGATGGCGACGTGGTCTGGGTAGGGATCCCCAGCCTTCACCGTTTTTTTTGGTAACCCGTGCGCTGAAAACAATACTCGAAGCGGCACTGAAGCGTCCTGCAAGGCTGGCTGTATCAGGTCACATTGCGCTTTGACCCAACCGTCCTGGGCCGGATAACTGGAAATTCGCCGGGTGGGCACTTTTAGACCGATACTCTCAACCGCTCGGTCCCATGCCGCAAAGCCCGTCTTTGTTGTGGTGACAGAATATTGGGGGAAAAGTGGCAATAGAACAATCTCGTCAGGCCCATAATCAGCGACAGACTGCGCCGCTTCTGCCGCGAAAGGATGCCAATATCGCATCGATACGACCACCTGGTGGTCCCACTCATCAGATTGTCGATTGAGCTGATCCTGCAGAGTCGTCGCCTGTTGTCGTGTTTCGTGAACAATAGGCGAGCCACCGCCGATCCGGTCATAGATTTGCCGGGCAATTGGTGCGCGCCTGCCAGCGATAATTTTGGCAATAATCCAACGGATCGGATTGGGATAGTCAATGATCGCGCGGTCATAAAACAGATTGAACAAAAAGGGCTGGATCGCGCGGGTCTGATCTGGTCCACCCAGATTGAAGATCACCACTGCCCGCCTTTTTTTGTCACTCATCTGTTCAGCGCGTCCAGTTCTTCAGCCATTCTGACAGGGCCGCCACGTGTTCGGGCGGTGTCTGCGGCACAAACCCATGACCCAAATTGAAGATCAGTGGCCCCCCTGCCATGGCATCCATAATTTCCTTTGCCTGATTGATCATGGCATCGCCGCCAGACACGACGGCTAAAGGGTCCAGATTGCCCTGTAGTGCCCCTTCAGGCTGGACATATTGTGCGGCCCATTTTGGGTCGATAGATTGATCGAGGCTAATGGCATCAACACCTGTTTTAGTCATATAGCCAATCAGGTTTGGCCCTGCTCCTCGTGGGAAACCGATGATAGGCACTTCAGGGTGTCGTTGTTTCAGGGCCGATGTGATGGCTTTGACGGGTTGGATACACCACCGATCAAAACTGGCAGCCGGGACAAGTCCTGCCCAACTGTCAAAGAGTTGCACAGCCTCGGCACCCGCAATGATTTGTTGTGACAGATAGTCGATGGTCACATCAACAATCAGATCAATCAGTTGCGAAAAACCGTCTGGATCGCGCAGGGCCCATAATCTGGGTATGGCAAAATCTTTGGAACCATGGCCTTCGACCATATAGGCCGCGACCGTCCAGGGTGCCCCTGCAAAGCCAATCAGTGTGGTTTCTGCAGGGAGACTGGCCGATAATTTAGAAACAGTGTCGTAAACCGGGCTTAAAATCTCGGGACATCGGGCTGGGTCCAGTCGTTTGATGTCTTCGACTGTGCGGATGGGCTCTAAAACAGGCCCTTCTCCTTCCTGATAAGACAAATTTTGGCCCAGGGCATCACAGACCAGCAGGATATCGGCAAACAAAATGGCGGCATCCATGCCATAACGACGGATCGGTTGCAGGCTTACCTCTGTCGCAAAGTCAGAATTATAGCAAAGATCCAGAAACCCACCGACCGTGCCCCGGATTTCACGATATTCTGGCAGATATCGCCCGGCTTGACGCATAAACCAAAAAGGCGGTCGATCGACAGGTTTCCCCTGCAAAGCGGATAACATGCGTTTACCAGTGACGGGGTTAGATTGTTTTAAAGACAGGTTACTCACGGTCCCTCTTACATAGATTCGTAGATTAAAGGTTGTAGTAGTTGTTATACAATGTGGAACACGTGAACAACTATTGCCGCACAGAATTATCCACAGGACGGTGCAAAAAACGGTATTTGGCCTCAAATAGAGCCTAACTGTGGATAAGGAAGAGATAACCCCCAATACCAATGGGTAAATAATGGGGATTGTGGGGATAAAATGCTTTGTTCCGGGAAACCAGAACCTTAATACCCAGTACTCAGGCTTTTAAAAACGATCCATGCACATGTGGATAGAATCCACCACTTATTCAGGTGATTCACAGGACCGGGCTTCATCTTGTTATTCATCCACATCTGTGCACATATCAGCCATTAGATACTCACAGGGAATTCACAGGCCTTAGGCGCTTGATCATGAGGGTTTTTCATCTGCATTTGATCTCGGACGCAACGGGGGAAACCCTGTCTGCAGTCGCTGTGGCGGCCCTGTCGCAGTTTGACGGGGCAGAGGCGACTCAGCACCTTTATACGATGATCCGATCTGACCGGCAGATGGAAAGCGTCTTGGCTGACATCACCGATAAAGGCGGCCTGGTGATGTTTACGCTGGTATCGGCTGATTTGCGCACCCAGCTAGAGGCGGGCTGTCGGGCGCTGGATATTCCATGCGTTGGCATCCTCGACCCGGCGCTGGGCTCGTTGCAGCACTTTTTAGGGACCGAAACGTCGGGGCTGCCGGGCCAACAGCATCAGATGGATGCGGAATATTTTGTTCGGATTGATGCAATCCAATTCACGCTCAGCCACGATGACGGCCAGAAAACTGATGATTTGCATCATGCTGACATCATTCTGGTCGGTGTTTCCCGGACATCAAAGACGCCGACTTGTATGTATCTGGCCAATCGCGGGCTCAAGGTGGCCAATATTCCGGTGGTATCGGGCGTTCCCCTGCCGCCAGAGCTCGATGGCTTGACCAAAGTACTCATCATCGGCCTGACGACGACGCCCGACCGGTTGGTGCATGTCCGCAAATCGCGCCTGCGCAGCATGGCCGAGCCGGAAGACAGCGGCTATGCCGACCCTGAAGCCGTGCAGGATGAAGTCAAAGAAGCCCGCCGCATGTTCAACCAGCGTGGCTGGCCCATTATTGATGTCACCCGGCGATCTATCGAAGAAACCGCCGCAGCGATCCATAATCTGCACCAAAAGCACCAGACGGCCAGTCTGGATAAAGGTCCATGACCCCCTCGCTTGTTCTGGCCTCTGCCAGCCCGTCACGGGCGCATATGTTGCAACAGGCCGGCGTCGATCTGGCCATCATGCCATCCGACATTGACGAAGACGCCATCAAGCAATCGATGGCTGGCGCGGGTCGTAACACCGAAGATATTGCTACGGCGCTAGCGGTCGAAAAGGCCCGGGTCATCAGCTTGCTGCACCCAGATGCCTTGGTTATTGGTGCCGACCAGATTTTGGTCTGCGAAGGTAGGCTATTTGATAAACCGGTCGATCTGGCCGAAGCGGCCAGTCACTTACGCGCCTTGTCGGGGTTTGAGCATCATTTGGTCACGGCTGCGTGCGTTTTGTTGGACGGCGACGTGCAATGGCAGCATCTGTCCTTGCCGCGCCTGACCATGCGTCCCTTGAATGAAGATGAAATTATTGATTATCTGGCGCATATTGGCGACCAAGCCCTGACCAGCGTTGGTGCCTACCAGCTGGAAGGGCGTGGCGCCCAATTGTTCGAGGCCGTGGATGGTGATTTTTTTGCCATTCTGGGCTTGCCT
>Ga0114949_10001053_pt1 | contig 16390 bp, 28 predicted proteins | sample N074metaG_FD_83505 | JGI IMG/M metagenome (GOLD analysis project Ga0114949, IMG submission 83505) | Deep subsurface microbial communities from Kermadec Trench to uncover new lineages of life (NeLLi) - N074 metaG | ecosystem: Environmental > Aquatic > Marine > Ocean trench > Sediment | place... | reverse complement strand
CAGCGTGCCCTGCCCGGCCAGGCGGCGCTCCTTGGCGCGCGCGAAGACCTTGCGCAGATCGGCAACGCCGGAGAACACCGCCGACAGCGGCTCGAAGGCGAGATCGGTGGATTCCGCCAGCAGTCGCGCGATCGTGGTCTTGCCCGTGCCCGGCGGGCCCCAGAGGATCATCGAGGCCAAGCGCCCGGCGGCCAGCATGCGCCCGATCGGCCCTTCGGCGCCGACCAAGTGGTTCTGGCCCAGGACCTCGCCGAGCGCCGTCGGGCGCAGTCGGTCGGCCAGCGGCCGCGGCGCCTGACCCTCGAACAGTCCGGTCACCGGTATGATACTCCGGAGCTACAAGTTAAACTCGGCATGGCGCAGCTTTCCCTTGCGGCTGAAACTGATGCGCCAGGAGCCCTTGGCCTGCTTCAGCGCCGCGTCCAGGGCCGTCACATCCCGGACCTCCTTCCGGTTTACCGCTTCTATAATGTCTCCCGGTTTGAAACGCAGGCGGGCCGCGACACTGCGGCGCGCCACCTTGAGAATGATAACGCCGTCCCAAGCGCCCGGCAGATCCAGCTCCTCGGCGAGCGCCGGGGACAGATTGGCGACCACCGCGCCGATCAGCGGGTGCTGGCCGCTCAATTGAATCTCGTTGCGCGGTGGGTTCTCTGGCGCCGCGATCGGCACCAGGGTCAGGGTCCGGGTGGCACGGTCGCGCCAGACCTCGATCAAAATCCTGTCGCCCGGTTCGCGAGTCGCGATGCGGTAGCGGAACGACTCCACGTCGGCAACCGCGCGGCCTTCCAGGTTGAGGATGACGTCGCCCGGCTTGGCCCCGGCGCGATCGGCCGGACCGCCGGGATAGACCCGCTTGACGATCACCCCGCCCGGGGTCTCCAGGCCGAACGCCTCGGCCAAGTCCGGGGTCAGGTTCTGGCCGATCAGTCCGCTCCAGGCGCGCACCAGCTCGCCGCCGCGCAGCGCGCTGGCGACCACGGTCTCGACCATGTTGGCCGGAATTGCGAAGCCGATCCCCACCGAACCGCCGTTGCGCGAGTAGATCGCGGTGTTGATGCCGAGCAGCTTGCCGTCGAGGGTGACCAGCGCCCCGCCGGAATTGCCCGGGTTGATCGCGGCGTCGGTCTGGATGAAAAAGGAGAAGTCCGAGATCCCGGCCTGGGTGCGGGCGGTCGCCGAGACGATGCCGCTGGTCACGGTCTGGCCGACGCCGAAGGGGTTGCCGATGGCGAGCACCAGGTCGCCGACTTCGACCTCGTCGGAGTCCCGGAACGTCAAGTAGGGCAGCTTCCTGCCGTTGGGGTCGATGCGCAGCACCGCCAGATCGGTGCTTTCATCGTCGAGCACCAGCTCGGCCGCGAACTCGCGCCGGTCGGACAACACCACGATAATCTCGGTCGACCCCTCGATGACATGGTGGTTGGTGACGATCAGGCCGTCCTCCGAAACAATCACGCCGGAGCCGAGCGATTTCTGAATGCGCTCGCGCGGCAGGCCGAACATGCCGAAATCCTTGCCGAAAAAGCGCTTGAAGAAGGGATCGTTGAAGAACGGCGAGACGCTGCGCTGGCGTATCACGCGCTTGGAGAAGATGTTGACAACCGCCGGCGCCACCTTCTTGACCACCGGGGCGAAAGACAGCTCGATCTGGGTCTTGGTCTCCGGCGCGGTCTTGCTTTGAGCCCAGGCGGGGCCCCAAGCCGGGACCCAGACCGCCACCGGCGCCGCAAGCGCGATCAGCAGTCCCAAGCAAACCGGCCGCAAGCGATATCTCATGACCGAAACGTCCTCGTCATCTGTGATGGGTGGGCCGCGGCGCCAACCCTCTTGATGTCTTACCATAACGACAATATTGGCAGGATCTCATGGCGATACCAGGGCGGACAGACGCCGAAACGCAAACGGGCAGCCCTGGCCGGGCTGCCCTACGTTTCAAAGGAGTCTTTCACCCCACCATTTGTGGCGGCTAGTCCTCCCCCTCGTCGTCGTCTTCGTCCATGGTCGGGCCCGAATTCTGGCCCTTGGCATCGGGGTCGCGGTCGACCAGCTCGATGAGCGCCATGGGCGCCATGTCGCCGTAACGGAAGCCCGCCTTGATGACCCGGGTGTAGCCACCCTGGCGTTCCTTGTAGCGCGGGCCCAGGTCGTCGAATAGCTTGGCGGCGATGGTGGTGTCGCGCAGCGTGGAGAGCGCTTGGCGCCGGGCGTGTAGATCGCCCCGCTTGCCGAGCGTGATGAGCCGGTCGACGACGCGCCGCAGGTCCTTGGCCTTGGGCAAGGTGGTTTTGATCTGTTCGTGTTTGATCAGCGCCACCGCCATGTTCGCGAACATGGCTTTGCGGTGGCTGGCGGTCCGGTTTAATTTCCGGCCGCTTCTTGCGTGTCGCATTGCGCCTCCTCCTACTCTATCGTGGCCTCGCGCGCGAGGCCGCCGTCTCCGTCCCGCCGCCGCGCGTTCCCATTTGCCGAGGGGATCGTGTACGGCGGGTGGGGACCCGTAAGGCCCCCGGGCTGCCCCAGATTAAGGGCGGTCTAGAAAGGTTCCTCGAGCTTCTTGGCGAGATCCTCGATATTCTCCGGCGGCCAGTTGGGAACTTCCATGCCCAAATGCAGTCCCATGACCGAGAGCACTTCCTTGATCTCGTTCAGCGACTTGCGGCCGAAGTTCGGGGTCCGCAACATCTCCGCCTCGCTCTTCTGGACCAGATCGCCGATGTAGACGATGTTGTCGTTCTTGAGGCAATTCGCCGAACGCACCGAGAGTTCGAGCTCGTCCACCTTGCGCAGCAGGTTCTTGTTGAACGGCGGCTCGGCCGCACGCTCCTCGAACTCGCGCGTCTGCGGCTCTTCGAAGTTGATGAACAGCTGGAGCTGATCCTGAAGGATGCGCGCGGCCAGCGCGACCGCGTCCTCGGGCGTGACCGAACCGTCGGTTTCGATCTCCATGGTCAGCTTGTCGTAGTCGGTGACTTGACCGACGCGGGTGTTCTCCACCTTGTAGGAGACTTTGCGCACCGGCGAGAACATGGCGTCGACCGGGATCAGGCCGATCGGTGCGTCCTCGGGCCGGTTCTGGGAGCCGGGAATGTAGCCCTTGCCGGATTCGACGGTCAGCTCCATGTCGATGCGTGCGCCATCGTCCAGGGTGCAGATCACCATGTCCGGGTTCATGACCTCGATGTCGGGGCCGGTTTCGATCTGCCCGGCGGTGACCTCGCCCGGTCCCTCGGCGCGCAGGCGCGTGCGCTTAGGCCCGTCGCCAAACATGCGCAAGCCCACTAACTTGATGTTGAGCACCATGTCGGTCAGGTCCTCCCGGACGCCCGGGATAGACGAGAACTCGTGCAAAATGCCGTCGACATGGATGCTGGTCACGGCCGCACCCTGCAGCGACGACAGCAGCACCCGCCGAAGCGCATTGCCGAGCGTCAGTCCAAAGCCGCGTTCCAGTGGCTCGGCGACTACCTTGGCCACGCGCGCTGCGTCCTGACCCGGTTGGATGTCGAGCTTGTTCGGCTTGATCATTTCTGTCCAGTTTTTCTGAAGCACTACCGCGTCCTCGCCGCTTGCGAGCCGATCCGCATTCTCATGAAGGGTTCATGAATGGGATCGAGCTGCCATTTTCACTGAAATGCCGTCAAATCTTTGCGCCAGGACCGGCCTGGCGATGTCTACCGGCGCCACCCCCGGAACGCGTGATTCGCGCTGCGGGCGGCGGGCCGTCTCAAAAAATTCTTTACACGCGCCGCCGCTTTGGTGGCCGGCATCCGTTGTGCGGAATCGGCGTCACGTCCCGGATCGCGGTGATCGTGAAACCCACTGCCTGAAGCGCCCGCAACGCGGATTCCCGACCCGATCCGGGTCCCTTGACGTTGACCTCCAGGGTGCGCACGCCGTGCTCCTGCGCCTTGCGCCCGGCGTCCTCGGCCGCCAGCTGCGCGGCATAGGGGGTCGACTTGCGCGAGCCCTTGAAGCCCTGACCGCCAGCGGAAGCCCAGGCGATGGTATTGCCTTGGACATCCGTGATGGTGATCTTGGTGTTGTTAAACGTCGCGCTCACATGCGCGATGCCGGAAGTGATGTTCTTCTTCTCCCGGCGGCGCAGGCGCGCCTGAGGTTTGGCCATCCGCGTTCCTATCCGTTCCTATTTGGCAGCTTTTTTCTTGCCGGCGATCGCCCGCGCGGGGCCCTTGCGGGTGCGCGCATTGGTGCTAGTGCGCTGCCCGCGCACCGGCAATCCCTTGCGGTGGCGCAGCCCGCGATAGCAGCCGAGATCCATCAGGCGCTTGATGTTCATCGCCACCTCGCGCCGCAAATCGCCCTCGACGATGTATTCGCGATCGATGGATTCGCGGATACGCACCACCTCGTCGTCGGTCAGATCGTTGACCCGGCGCTCTCTAGGAATGCCGACCCTGGTACAGATCTCGGTCGCCTTGGTGCGGCCGATGCCGTGGATATAGGTCAGCGCGATCTCGACGCGCTTCTGAGTCGGTATGTTGACGCCAGCGATTCGTGCCACGTCGCAGTCTCCTTAAGCCTCTAGTTAAGCCTCTGGGGCCAATTCAAAATGGGGACAGCCGCAACCGCCCGGTCGCAACGGCGCCGGAAGCGCGGGGATTATAGGCGCCGGTCGCGCCGAGTCAACTCTCATACCGCACCTAGGGTGGCTTCGATACGGCCGGCAATCTCCTCGATGGAAGCCATGCCGTCGATCGAGCTCAGAATGCCCTTTTCGCCGTAATAGGGCAGGAGTGGGGCGGTTTGGTTTTTGTAAGCTTCCATGCGCGCGCGCACCGTTTCCTCGTTATCGTCGGCGCGGCGGACGAATTCGGTCCCACCGCAGACATCGCAGACGCCGTCCACCGCGGGGCGCTGAAACTCGTCGTGGTAGCCGGCGCCGCAGGTGTTACAGGAAAATCGTCCGGTGGTGCGCGCGATCAGCGCCTCCTCGTCGACCTTCATTTCGATTACCGCGTCCAGCTTTACGCCCTTTTCCGCCAGCATTCGGTCCAGGCCTTCGGCTTGGCGGACCGTGCGCGGGAAGCCGTCGAGTATAAAACCGCCGCTACAATCCTGATCGATCCGATCGGAAATCAACTGGATCATCAACTCGTCCGGCATGAGCTGGCCGGCATCCATGACCCTCTTGGCCTCTTGGCCCAGCTCGCTGCCCGTCGCAACCACTTGGCGAAGCATATCGCCGGTCGAAAGCTGAACCATGTTGTGTTTCTTTTCGAGCCGCTTTGCCTGGGTTCCCTTGCCCGCACCCGGCGGCCCCAAGAGAACGATTTTCACCCACGTCTCCCCTTTAATTTAGTCTTTTTGATCAGACCTTCGTACTGGTGCGCGAGAAGATGCGAGTGGACCTGGCCGACCGTGTCCATGGTCACCGAAACGACGATGAGCAGGCTCGTGCCCCCGAAATAGAACGGCACCGCGAAGCGTGAGATCAGAAGCTCCGGCAGCAGAGCGACCAGCGAGAGATAGAGCGCGCCGACCGCGGTCAGACGCAACAGAATGAACCGCAGGTGCTCCTCGGTGTTGCGCCCGGGCCGGATACCGGGGATGAAACCGCCGTGCTTTTTCAGGTTGTCCGCGGTATCGGCCGGATTGAACACGATGGTGGTGTAGAAAAACGTGAAAAACACGATCAGGCCGATGTAGACCGCCAGGTAAAGCGGCTGGCCGCGCCCAAGCAGCGAGGTCACCCAGGTCAGCCACTCCGGCCCGCTGGCACTGGAAAAGCTGGCCACGGTAAGCGGCATGAGCAGCAGCGAAGAAGCGAAGATCAGCGGGATCACGCCCGAGGGATTGACCTTCATCGGCAGGTGCGTGGACTCGCCGCCGAACATCTTGTTGCCGACCTGGCGCTTGGGATACTGGATGATGATCCGGCGCTGAGCCCGCTCCATGAACACGATGAAGGCAATCACGGAGACCGCCATGATTAGCAGCACGACGATGAACACCGCCGACAACGCCCCGGTCCGCCCCAACTCCAACGTGCTGACCAGCGCCAGCGGCAGGTTGGCGACGATGCCCGAGAAGATAATCAGAGAAATGCCATTGCCGACGCCGCGTTGGGTGATCTGCTCGCCCAACCACATCAGGAAAATCGTGCCGCCGGTCAGCGTCACCACCATGGTGAAACGGAAATAGGGCCCCGGATCGAGCACCGCCGAACCGCTGCCGGTAATCGTGCTCTCCAATCCGACCGCAATACCGTAAGCCTGGACCGAGGCCAGCAGTACCGTGCCGTAGCGGGTGTACTGGTTGATTTTCTTGCGCCCGGACTCGCCTTCTTTCTTCAGCGCTTCCAGGGTCGGCGAGACAGCGGTCAGGAGCTGCATGATGATCGCCGCCGAGATGTACGGCATGATGTTGAGCGCGAAGATCGTCATGCGCCCGAGTGCGCCGCCGGCGAACATGTTGAACATGCCCAGAATGCCGCCGGACTGCTGCTCGAAGATCTGCTGCATGACCAACGGGTCGATGCCCGGCGCCGGGATGTAGGTCCCGAGGCGGTAAATGATCAGCGCGCCCAGCGTGAACCAGATACGCTTTTTGAGCTCCGTCGCCTTGGAAAGGGCGCCGAAGTTCATGCTGGCGGCGAGTTGTTCGGCGGCGGAAGCCATTTAGTCGTCCTTGCCTATTAGGCCTCCGGGCCCTTGGTGGCGGCTGCCGCCGCACGTTCCTTGTCGGCCCTGCCGGCCTTGCCGGCCTTGCCGGCCTTGCCAGCCTTGTCGACCTTGTCGGCCTTGCCGGCCACGACGAGCAGCGTCAGGCTGCCGCCGACCTTCTCGACCGCCGCCGCCGCCGCCTTCGAGGCGCCGGCCACGGTGATATCTACTTTGGTCTTCAGCGCGCCCTTTGCAAGCAGGCGTACGCCGTCGCGCGTGTTTTTGAACACGCCGGCGGCCTGCAAGGCGGCCGCATCGACCGGCTTCTTGGGGTCGAGCTTGCCGGCATCGATCGCGGTCTGCAACCGGTCCAGATTGATGGCTACGAAATCCTTGCGGAAGATGTTCTTGAAGCCGCGTTTGGGCAAGCGCCGATGGAGCGGCATCTGGCCGCCCTCGAAGCCTTTGATCGACACGCCGCTGCGCGATTTCTGGCCTTTGTGACCGCGCCCGGAGGTCTTGCCGGTTCCGGACCCGATTCCGCGGCCGACGCGCTTGCGGTCCTGGCGCGCCTGCGGGTTGTCGGAGAGTTGGTTCAGCTTCATCGTATTTGGTTCCTGTTAACCGGCTCCGGCGCCGCCCTCGGGCCCGCCGAAACGTGGCTCATCCTTCGCCTTCGACGCGCACCAAGTGGTCAACCTTGAGGATCATGCCACGCACCGCCGGCGTATCCTCGAGCTCGCTGGTTCGATTCATCTTATTCAGCCCGAGTCCGATCAACGTCGCCCGCTGATCCTTGGGGCGCCCGATCGGGCTATGGACCTGGGTAACCTTGACAGTCTTGCGTTGCGCGTTCATGGCCGCCTACTCCCCCACTCAAGTTTCCGCGGCTTCCGCGGTCACGTCCCGGCGCTCGCCGAGCAGTTCCGAAACTTTCTTGCCGCGCCGCTGCGCGACCATGCGCGGGCTGGAGCTGCGCTGCAGACCCTCGAAAGTGGCTTTGATCATGTTGTAGGGGTTGGAGGTGCCGACCGACTTGGCGACCACGTCCTGGATGCCGAGAGATTCGAAGATCGCACGCATCGGGCCGCCAGCGATGATTCCGGTGCCCTTCCCGGCCGGGCGCATCACGACAAGGCCGGCGCCGAAGTGGCCCTTGATGTCGTGATGCAGAGTGCGGCCCTCGCGCAATGGTACGCGGATCATGCCGCGCTTGGCCTGCTCGGTCGCCTTGCGGATCGCCTCGGGCACCTCGCGCGCCTTGCCGTGGCCATAGCCGACCCGGCCGCGGCCATCGCCGACGATCACCAGCGCCGCGAAGCCGAAGCGCCGGCCGCCCTTGACCACCTTGGCGACGCGATTGATCCCGACCAACTTCTCGATCAGATCGGGTTCGTCGCGCGAACCACGATCGTCGCGGCCGCGGCCGCCGCGCCGCCCGTCCTTCCGGGGACCGCCGCCTCTGGGGCCTTCACGTCTCTGTTGTGCCATTACTTATTTCCTCAGAACGACAGGCCGCCTTCGCGCGCGGCCTCCGCCAGGGCCTTGACCCGGCCATGATAGAGATATCCGCCGCGGTCGAAGACCACGTCCTTGACGCCCGCCGTCGACGCCCGTTCGGCGATCAGCTTGCCGACCTCGGTGGCCGCCGCCGTGTCGGTGCCCTTGGCGAGCTTGCCCTTGAGCGCCTTGTCGATGCTCGAGGCAGCGGCCAGGGTCCGGCCCTGATCGTCATCGATGATCTGGGCGTATATATGTTTGCTCGATCGGAACACGGACAGCCGCGGGCGGTCCTTGCTCTTGCGCTGGAGGGCGGCGCGAACCCTGCGCGTACGACGCGCGTGCATGTCCTTAGCGGTCTGCATGGCCTTACTTCTTCTTGCCTTCCTTGCGCAGAATGATCTCGTCCGAATACTTGATGCCCTTGCCCTTGTATGGCTCGGGCGGACGGTAGGCGCGGATTTCGGCGGCGACCTGCCCGACTTGCTGCTTGTCGGCGCCCGAAATGGTGATGAGGGTTGGCCGCTCGCACTTGATCTCGATGCCCTCGGGAATCGAATGGTTGATCTCGTGACTGAAGCCGAGCTGCAGAACTAGGGACTGGCCCTGAACCGCCGCGCGGTATCCGACGCCGTTGATCTCGAGGATCTTGGTGAAGCCATCCGCAACCCCACTCACCATCGACTGGATGCGCGAGCGCGCCGTGCCCCACATCGAGCGGGCACGCTTGGATTTATCGACCGGTTTAACCACGATCTTGCCGTTATCCAGCGTGACGGTGACTTCGCGAGTCGCCTCGTAGGCGAGCTGCCCCCGGCTACCCTTGGCGGTCACGACGCGGCCGTTTATCGCGACTTCGACGCCGCTCGGCACTTCCACGGGATTTTTTCCAACGCGAGACATCGTTCCGTCCTCTAGAACACTCGGCACAGCACCTCACCGCCAACATTGGCGGCGCGCGCTTCTTGATCCGACATCACGCCCCGGGGGGTGGACAGGATTGTTATGCCTAAGCCGTTGTAATAAACAGGTAATTCTCTGATTTTCGAGTACACTCTCTGGCCCGGTCGGGAGACCCGCGAGATTTCCTGGATGACCGGATTACCGTCGTGATACTTGAGTTCGATCTCCAGCTCGGCCAAGCCGGGGCGCAGGTCCTGACGACTGTAGCCGCGGATGTAACCCTCGCGCTTCAAAACGTCGAGCACGTTAAGCCGCAGCCTGGAGGCCGGTGCCGTGATCTTGGACTTGCCGACCCGCTGGCCGTTGCGGATGCGGGTCAGCATGTCTCCCAATGGATCGCTCATCGCCATCGCGCGCTATCTCCTTACCAGCTCGACTTAACCATGCCCGGGATCTGGCCGATCGACGCCAGATCGCGCAGGGCAATTCGCGAGAGCTTGAATTTGCGATAGTTGCCGCGCGGCCGGCCGCTGATCTTGCAGCGGTTCCGGACGCGCACGGCGGCACCGTCGCGCGGCAGTTCGGCCAGCTTGAGATAGGCCCGGAACCGCTCCTCCGGCGGCAGCTCGCGATCGCGCGCGATCGCGCGCAGGCGGGCACGCTTGTCCGCGTCTCGCTTCACAATCTTCCTGCGTCGCTCGTTTTTGTTAATGGCGCTCTTCTTAGCCATGTTCGTTCGTTCCCTTGGTTTGCCGTTCAATCGGTAAACGGCATGTCGAAGCCCTTGAGCAGGGCCCGCGCCTCGTCGTCGGTCTTGGCCGTGGTGCAGATCGCGATATGCAGGCCCCGAATCTCGCCGACCTGGTCGTAGTCGATTTCGGGAAACACGATCTGCTCCTTGAGGCCCATCGCGAAGTTGCCGCGCCCGTCAAAACTCTTGGGCGAGATGCCGCGAAAGTCCCGCACCCGCGGCAGCGCCACGGTAACCAGCCGGTCCAGAAACTCGTACATGCGGGTGCTGCGCAGGGTCACTTTGCAGCCGACCGGCATGCCCTCGCGCAGCTTGAACGCCGCAATCGATTTCTTGGCTTTGGTGATGACCGGCCGCTGGCCGGCGATCAGCGCCAGCTCCTCGGCCGCTGAGGTCACCTTCTTCGCATCCAGCACGCCTCCGCCGACGCCCATGTTCAGCACGATTTTGTCGAGCCGCGGTACTTCCATCGCGCTCGCGTACTTAAACTCGGCCAACAGGCTCGACTTGAGCGCCGTGTTGTAATGTTCTTTCAAACGCGGGGTCATCTGTCCCACCTCGCCTAGAGATCGATGAGCTCGCCGGAACGCTTGGCAAAGCGCGCCTTGCGGCCACCCGTATCGATCCGGTAGCCGACCCGGGTCGGCTGGTTGCTCTTGGGGTCAACGTGGGCGACGTTGGACACGTGCAACGTCGCCTCCTTTTCGATGATGCCGCCCGGCGTGGTCTGGCTCGGACCCTGATGGCGCTTGACCATATTGACGCCTTGAACCAACACGCGGCCGCGCTTCGGATCGACGCGCAGGACCTCGCCGGTCCGGCCCTTGTCGCGGCCGGTGATCACAGTCACCTTGTCGCCCTTCCGGATCTTGAGCTTGGCGCCCTTGGTTGGTGTCGTCTTGGCCATCACAGAACCTCGGGGGCGAGCGAAATGATCTTCATGAACTTGCGGGCGCGCAACTCGCGGGTCACCGGACCGAAGATCCGGGTTCCGATCGGCTCGCCCTGGGTGCTGATCAGCACGGCGGCGTTGCTGTCGAAACGGATCGTGGTGCCGTCGTCGCGCCGGATCTCCTTGGCGGTACGTACGATGACCGCGCGGTGCATGTCGCCCTTCTTCACGCGGCCGCGTGGAATCGCCTCCTTGACGCTAACCACGATGACGTCGCCGACGCCCGCGGTCTTGCGCTTGGAACCGCCGAGCACCTTGATGCACTGCACCCGCCGGGCGCCGGAGTTGTCGGCAACGTCTAGCTGAGTCTGCATCTGAATCATGGGTTCAACTCCTCTCGTGGCTCAAGCCGACGCCGCGCCGGCGTCGATCACTCGCCAGGTTTTCGACTTGGTGATCGGCCGGCATTCCTCGATCTGCACCAGATCGCCGGCCTTGCAATGGTTGTTCTCGTCGTGGGCGCGGTACTTTTTGGTGCGCCTGATAATCTTCTTGTAGAGCGGATGCATGACCCGGCGCTCGACCAAGACGGTGATCGTCTTGTCGGCCTTGTCGCTCACCACCACTCCCTGCAACACTCGACGCGGCATGACTTTCTATACTCCTAGGAAGCGGCTTGCTGCAGGTTCTGCAGCACCGTTTTAATGCGTGCGATATCGCGGCGCACCTGGCGCGCACGCGCGGTGTTCTCCAATTGCCCACTGGCCTTCTGGAAGCGCAGGTTGAACTGCTCCTTGCGCAAATCCATGAGCGAGTCCTTGAGCTCGTCGGCGGTCTTGGTACGGAGGTCGGCGGCTTTCATGGCCTAGACCCCATCGCCGATGCGAGTGACGAACTTGGTCTTGATCGGCAGCTTGGCGGAGGCCAGCACGAAGGCCTCGCGGGCCACATCTCGCGGCACGCCATCGAGCTCGAACATGATCCGTCCCGGCTTGACCCTTGCGGCCCACCACTCCGGCGAGCCCTTGCCCTTGCCCTGGCGCACCTCGGCTGGCTTCTGGGACACCGGCACGTCCGGAAACACCCGGATCCACAGCTTGCCGACGCGCTTCATATGGCGCGTGATGGCCCGCCGCGCGGCCTCGATCTGGCGCGAGGAGATGCGCCCCGGGGTCAGCGCCTTCATCCCGTAAGCGCCGAAGGTCAGCGTATAGCCACCCTTGGCCTTGCCGTGGATGCGCCCCTTGTGGGCCTTGCGGTATTTAGTTCGCTTTGGCTGCAACATGACTTAAGTTTCCTCGAAGCGCGGCCGCCGAATTAACGCGGCTGCTGCGTCTCCTGCATCTTTTTTTCATGGGCCATGGGGTCGTGGGCCATGATCTCGCCCTTGAACACCCAGACCTTGACCCCGCAACTGCCGTAGGTGGTTCGTCCCGTCGCCTCGCCGTAGTCGATGTCGGCGCGCAGCGTGTGCAGCGGCACCCGGCCCTCGCGGTACCATTCCGTGCGCGCGATCTCGGCACCGCCCAGGCGGCCGCCGCACTGAATCCGGATGCCCTGGGCGCCCAGGCGCATGGCCGACTGCACGGCCCGCTTCATGGCCCGGCGGAAGGCAACGCGGCGCTCGAGCTGGTTGGCGATGTTTTCGGCCACCAGGGTGGCATCGATCTCCGGCTTGCGGATCTCGACGATGTTCAGGTGCACCTCGCTGCCGGTCATCTTCTGCAGATCGCCGCGCAGCCGCTCGATGTCCGCGCCCTTCTTGCCGATGACCACCCCGGGACGGGCGGTATGAATGGTGATTCGCGCCTTCTTGGCGGGCCGCTCGATGATGATCCGGGACACTCCGGCCTGCTGCAGGCGCTTGCGCAGAAAATTGCGAATGCGCAGATCCTCGTGCAGAAGATCGGCATAATCCGCGTCGGCATACCAGCGGGAATCCCAGGTCCGGTTGATGCCGAGCCGCAGCCCGATCGGATTGACTTTTTGGCCCATTACGCCGTTTCCTCGCGTTCGCGCACTATTACGGTCAAATTGCTGAACGGTTTTATGATGCGCCCGGCCCGGCCGCGCGCGCGTGGTCGAAACCGCTTCATCACGATGCTTTTTCCCACCGTCGCCTCGGCCACGAACAGGCGGTCGACGTCGAGCTGATGGTTGTTCTCGGCGTTCGCGATCGCTGACTGCAGCGTCTTCCTGACGTCGCCGGCAATCCGCCGCTTGGAGAAAGTCAACTCCGAGAGCGCGGCCTCCGCGCTTTTGCCACGGATGGACGCGGCCACCAGGTTCAGTTTCTGCGGGCTGACGCGCAGGTTCCGGGCCACCGCCAAGGCCTCGGAGTCGCTCAGGCGCCGTTCGTGTTTTGGCTTACCCATGGCGCCTTACCCTCTCCTCGCCTTTTTGTCCGCGGCGTGGCCGTGGAAGGTCCGGGTCGGGGCGAACTCGCCGAATTTGTGCCCGACCATGTTTTCGGTGACCAGGACCGGCACGAACTTCCTGCCGTTGTGCACGCCAAAGGTCAGGCCGACGAACTGCGGCATGACGGTCGAACGCCGCGACCAGGTCTTGATGATTTCGTTGCGTCCCGACGCACGCGACTTCTCTGCTTTTCTGAGCAGATAGCCGTCGACGAACGGACCTTTCCAAACCGAACGAGCCACGAAAAGCCCTCCGCTAACGCTTTTTATGACGACGGCGCACGATCAGCCGATCCGTCTTCTTGTTGTGGCGCGTCTTGGCGCCCTTGGTCGGCCGCCCCCAAGGGGTGACCGGATGGCGGCCGCCCGAGGTGCGGCCCTCGCCGCCGCCATGGGGATGATCGACCGGGTTCATGGCCACGCCGCGCACCGAGGGGCGCCTGCCCAACCAGCGCGAGCGGCCGGCCTTGCCGAGCTTGATGTTGCCTTGGTCGGAGTTGGACACGGCGCCGATGGTGGCCATGCATTCGGCACGCACCATGCGCACTTCGCCCGAGCCCAACCGCAACAAGGCGTGGCCGGCATCGCGTCCGACCAGTTGCACGTAGGTGCCGGCCGAGCGTGCGATCTGCCCGCCCTTGCCCGGCTTCATCTCGACATTGTGCACGATGGTGCCGACCGGGATCGAGGCCAACGGCATCGCGTTGCCCGGCTTGATGTCCGCCTTCTCGCCGGAGACCACGGAATCGCCAGCCTCCAGCCGCTGCGGCGCCAGGATGTAACTGACCTCGCCGTCGTCGTATTCGATAAGCGCGATGAAGGCGGTCCGGTTCGGATCGTACTCCAGGCGCACGACCTTGGCCGGCACGTCGAACTTGCGCCGCTTGAAGTCGACCATGCGGTACAGCCGCTTGTGGCCGCCGCCGCGGCGGCGCGCGGTGATCCGGCCGGCGTTGTTGCGGCCGCCCGACTTGGTCAGGCCCTCGCTAAGCGCCTTGACCGGGCCGCCCTTCCACAGGCCGGCGCGGTTGACCAGCACCAAGCCACGGCGTCCGGGCGTCGTCGGTTTGAATTTCTTCAGAGCCATGGCGTCAAATCCCCGTGGTCACGTCGATGCTGTGCCCCTCTTCGAGAGTCACGTAGGCCTTCTTGGTCGCGGCGCGCTTGCCGAGGTGACCGCGAAAGCGCTTCACCTTGCCCTTCTGACGCAGCGTGTTGACGGCCTTGACCTTGACCGAGAACAGACCCTCCACGGCGGTCTTGATCTCGGGCTTGCTGGCATCCAAGGGCACCTGGAAGGTGACCTGGTTGTGCTCCGAGCCAAGCGTCGATTTCTCGGTCACGAACGGTCGGCGGATCAGCTCGTAAAGCCGCTCTTTGGAGACAGTCACGTCCCGTTTTCTATAGGGTCTCGGCCCGCTCATTTTAGCCGCGCCTCCAAGGCCTCGACCGCGTCCTTGGTCAGAACCAAGGTGTCGCGGCGCAGAATGTCATAGACGTTGGCGCCCTGCTCCGGCAGCACGTCGACGCCCGGAATGTTGCCGGCCGCGCGCCGGAAGCTTTCGTCCAGCGCCGCGCCGCCGATCACCAGAACCGAGGACCAGCCGAGTGCACCGAGCTTCTTCGCCAGATCACCGGTCTTGGGCGTGTCCGTCTTGGCCGCCTCCAGTACCACCAGCTTGCCGTCGGCCGCCTTGGCCGAGAGCGCGCTCTTGAGCGCCAGCTTGCGCACCTTCTTGGGCAGCTTGTGGGAATGGCTCCGCAGCACCGGTCCAAAGGCCCGGCCGCCGCTGCGGAACTGAGATACCTTGGGCGGACCGTGCCGCGCCCGGCCGGTGCCCTTCTGGCGGTACATCCTCTGAGTCGTACCCTTGACGTCGCTGCGTCCCTGGACCTTGTGAGTCCCGGCCCGGCGCTTGGCGAGCTGCCAATTGACCATGCGCGCGAGCAGGTCGGGCCGCGGGTCGAGGCCGAAGATCCCGTCGTCGAGATCGATCTCGCCCGCCTTCTTGTTGTCCAGCGTTGTGACCGCGCACTTCATGGCCGCTATTCCTTCCCGTCCACGGCGCCATCGGCGGCCGGCGTTTCCGCGGGCGCCTCGGCCTCCGGCGCAACCTCGGCCTCCGGCGCCCCCTCTGGGCCGCTCGCGAGCAGGCCGGCGGGGAACGGCGCGTCTTCGGGCACCGAATGCTTGACCGCATCGATGATCCGAACCCAGCCACCCTTGGCCCCAGGCACCGCGCCGCGCACCAGGATCAGCCCTTCCTCGGCATCGGTCGAGACGATCCTGAGGTTCTGCTGGGTGGCGCGGCGGTCGCCCATGTGGCCGGCCATTTTCTTGCCCTTGAAGACCTTGCCCGGGTCTTGGCTATTGCCGGTCGAGCCGTGAGAGCGATGGGAAACCGAGACGCCGTGGCTGGCACGCAGGCCGCTGAAGTGGTGCCGTTTCATGGCACCGGCGAATCCCTTGCCGATGGTGATCCCGGCCACGTCCACGTACTGACCCGGCACGAAATGATCGGGCGACAGCTCCTGGCCGACTTCCAGCAGGGCATCGGCGGAGACCCGAAATTCAATTAGCTTGCGCTTCGGCTCCACCTTGGCCTTGGCGAAATGGCCACGCATGGCTTTGCCGACGTTCTTGACCTTGGCCACACCGTTGCCGAGCTGGACCGCGTCGTAGCCGTCACTGTCCTGGCGGCGAACCGCGACGACATGGCAGTTGTCGACCTTGAGCACGGTGACGGGCACGTGTTCCCCGTCCGCGGTGAAGATCCGCGTCATGCCGAGTTTCTGAGCGAGCAAACCGGTGCGCATGGTCCTAGCCCTTGAGCTTGATCTCGACATCGACGCCGGCCGCCAAGTCAAGTTTCATCAAGGCGTCCACTGTCTGCGGGGTCGGGTCGACGATATCGAGCAGCCGCTTGTGGGTGCGGATCTCGAACTGCTCGCGCGACTTTTTGTCGATGTGCGGCCCACGCAGCACCGTGTATTTTTCGATCCGGGTCGGCAACGGGATCGGGCCGCGCACTTGGGCGCCGGTCCGCTTTGCCGTGCTGACGATTTCCGCGGCCGACACGTCGAGCACCCGGTGGTCGAACGCCTTAAGGCGAATGCGTATGTTTTGACTATCCATCTTCGGTCCAATTCGATGCCTGTTGGCGTCCCGTCAATCGTTGCTATTCGATAATTCCGGCGACGACGCCGGCGCCGACCGTGCGGCCGCCTTCGCGGATCGCGAAGCGCAGGCCCTCGTCCATCGCAATCGGCGCGATCAGCTCGACTTCCATCGAGATGTTGT
>Ga0114949_10001049_pt1 | contig 16406 bp, 13 predicted proteins | sample N074metaG_FD_83505 | JGI IMG/M metagenome (GOLD analysis project Ga0114949, IMG submission 83505) | Deep subsurface microbial communities from Kermadec Trench to uncover new lineages of life (NeLLi) - N074 metaG | ecosystem: Environmental > Aquatic > Marine > Ocean trench > Sediment | place... | reverse complement strand
AGCGGAGATTGAACGGCTGGCCAACGAGCTTGAGGCGTTAAACAAGCGCCGCGAAGCGGAGATTGAACGGCTGGCCAACGAGCTTGAGGCGTTAAACAAGCGCCGCGAAGCGGAGATTGAACGGCTGGCCAACGAGCTTGAGGCGTTAAACAAGCGCTTAGATTGGGAGGTGCGAGCGCGGCAAGAGATTTTGGACTCGACATCATGGCGAATGACAGCGCCTGCAAGATGGACAAGCGCGCGCGTTCGGCGCGCGTTCAGATGGGCGAGCGCATGCCTTCGAAACGTGGGAATTCATTTCAGGTGGCGCACCCACGAGATTACGCTTAAGGCCGTCCATCAGATCAAGGTCGAAAACGGGAAGTTCCGCAGCACCGGAACTGATCCGCAGTTTTGGCTGCAGTCATCGAGAAAAACTTTGCCTTGCGGGTGGGTTCTAATGTCCTACTCGACGGAGGTAATAGACCAGCCATTGACTCCTGAGCTCCATGTGGACGAGGGTCACGGTTTGGCCGAAGGAACAACAATTCGATTACGGGCTAACCTCGCCGGCGTGACGAAACACGTCATCCGTCTGCCTGATCGCGTCGTTGCTCTCCGATTCGATCCAATGGACTCGCCGGGCGAATTTTCCCTCGAACATGTGAAGATTCACGAGTTAGGGAAAATCCAATTGGTTCTCATTCTCCTTTGGCCGCGGCTGAAGCCGGCTTTGATTCGACCGTGGCGGCTATTAGACCTTGTGAGCAATACTGTAGATACGTTGAGAAGTGGCGGGTTGGAAAGGGTGAAGAATCGCCTTCTTGGGCCTGCTGAATATGTGGACTCAACGAAGCAGTATCATAGCTGGGTGTTTCTATACGATTCGCTCAGCGACGCTGATCGCGAGTCGATTCGGCGGCGGGTTGACACGCTTCCCTACAAGCCAACACTGTCCATCTTGATGCCTGTTTACAATACACCGGAGAAATGGCTGCGCCTTGCCGTCGATTCGGTGAGACGGCAGCTTTATCCCCACTGGGAGCTATGCATCGCAGACGATGCCTCGTCCGAAGCTCATATACGCAGGGTTCTTGAGGAGTTTCGGGGCTGGGACCCCCGGATAAAGGTGGTCTTTCGAAACGAAAACGGTCATATCGCGGCAGCGTCCAACTCTGCTCTTGAGATTGCCGAAGGTGAGTTTTTGATTTTACTGGACCATGACGATACAGTGCCGGAACACGCCTTGTACATGGTGGCGGAAGAATTGAACCGTCATCCCGACGCAGATCTGATCTATAGTGATGAGGATAAGATCGATGAATACGGCCAGCGTCATGACCCCTATTTTAAGCCAGACTGGAATCCTGATCTTTTTTATTCGCATAATCTCATAAACCATTTGGGAGTTTATCGCACTTCACTCGTTAAAGAAATCGGAGGGTTCCGCGAAGGCTACGAAGGCAGCCAGGACTATGATCTTGCCTTACGGGTGATCGAGAAAACGAGCCCGGATTGCATTCGCCATATTCCCCATGTGTTGTACCACTGGCGCGCCATACCCGGATCGGTTGCGCTTGGATCAGATCAAAAAATTTATGCGCATGAAACTGCACGCAAGGCGATCCGGTCGCATTTCGAACGGTTGAGTATTTCCGTCGAGGTCAGCCCAGCATCCGACTATTCCTCACAACATCGGGTCGTCTACCACCTCCCCAAGGATCTTCCATTGGTCAGCCTGATCATCCCGACCAAGGACAAGGTTGACTTGTTGCGTGGTTGCGTCGACGGAATTCTGAACAAAACCGACTACAGAAATGTGGAACTGATTATTGTCGACAATCAAAGTGTGGAGGCAAAAACTCTAACGTACTTGGAAGAGTTACAACAAGATTCTCATGTCCGCGTCCTCAAGTATGACGCTCCCTACAATTATTCAGCAATCAACAACATGGCGGTTCGAAGGTCGCGTGGCGAGATCATCGCGCTGATCAACAACGATGTGGAGGTCATTTCAGCCGGCTGGTTGACAGAGATGGTCAGCCACGCGCTCCGGCCCGGGATTGGCGCTGTGGGAGCAAGGCTCTTTTACCCCGACGATACCATCCAGCATGCTGGCGTCGTTGTGGGTATCGGGGGCGTGGCAGCGCACGTGCACAAAAACAATCCACGGGACTTTCCTGGCTACGCTGGTCGCGCCCAGCTCATCCAAAACTTCTCGGCAGTGACCGCGGCCTGCATGGTCATGCGCCGCGAGGTGTTTGAAGAGGTGGGCGGGCTGGATGAGAAAAACCTGTGGGTGGCGTTCAACGACGTGGATCTCTGCCTCCGCATCCGAGAGCGGGGATACCGCATTCTGTGGACGCCATATGCGGAGTTATATCATTTGGAGGGAGCATCACGCGGACGTGACACCATAGGGAACGCTCGCTTCGCTCGAGAAATTAAATATATGAAAGCGAGATGGGGCGACGTGCTGCTGAATGACCCGTGCTACAGCCCAAATCTAAGCCTAGACCACCCCGACTTCTCCCTCGCGTTCCCGCCGCGCGTGTCGAAGCCTTGGAAATACGAGTGAACCGCGCTGGGGCGTTGTCGCGCGGAGCTCTGAGAACGACGGCGCAATAATCCCCCACTGGAGCGCCCAGTTGATTCGGTTGCGGCGGAGACAAAGGGCACCGGCTAATACCAATCTGCGGAGATTGGGACTCACGATAGGGGATTCCCAAGAGGTGCTTGATGTGATTCGTGGCGCGTGTTGATGATCTGATCGAGCCGCGCCCGGATCAGATCACCCGACAACGCTCTTCTCCGTCTTCCTCGGTCGCATCGCTATCCTCCTCGATGGGACCAGAGAATCACGGATCGGCGCTCCGGGAAATCTGGAGGGTTCTGTGAGATCGCGCGGCGGGGATTTGTGATCCGGGCTCGAGCGCGACCTCATTGAAGCCGGATTGAACGGAGCCGCGAGATGGCGTTCTCTGGCTATGGGGATAGTGTCGTGTCGACGATCCCGGGCGGCGATGGAACGTCGCGCTCGGGGTGGCGGGAAGGCGTTGGCGCTATGCGATTTGGTCTGGCGAGGACGGGACAGCGGTGCGGCGGCGCTGTCGACGAGGCGCTGTCTCGTATCTGGCGCGACCTGCGCGCGTTCTGGCGCCCGACGATCCACGACAGCATGTCCGCGGCGTCGAGGCGATTGGGTCTGATGCGATGTCTGATGCTCATGGGCCGTGAGACGAGACTAGCCGGATGGGCGGCGATCTGGGGCGCCGCAGGATGTCGATGACGCGCATGGCGCCGCCACAGCAGGGGCAGCTCCTGAGATCGATGCCCGTCAGCTCGCGCACGCGCTCGCGATAATCTTCGCTGCGGCGGGTCGGCGGCGGTGCGGGCTGATCGAGCAGCCGCCGGATCAGGGCGAGCTTGGCGACCCGCTGGCCGTTGGCCAGGAAGCCGTAGTGACGGATGCGGTAGAAGCCGTCGGGCAGGCCGTGGAGCAAGAAGCGGCGGAGAACTCGGATGCGTCGAGCGTCATCAGCTTGTTTTTGTTGTCCTGCCGATTGTCGCGCCAGCGCAACCGGACCTGGGTCTCATCCATGGCCACGAGTCGGCTGTTGGCGATCGCCACGCGATGGGTGTAGCGCCCGAGATAGGCGAAACCTGGTCGGGGTATAGCGTGCCGTTGTCGACAGGCTGTTGTGGCCCAAAAGCACCTCGATGATGCGGATGTCGACGCCGCTTTCCAGAAGATGCGTGGCGTGGTTCGTCAAGCTCACCATGAGGGCTGTGCCTGAGCGTATGCACGGTGACGCGCTTGGCCAGCCCCGCCGCCTTGGTCGCCGAGCGGCAGGCCGCGTGCAGGACCTGCACGTCGATCGGCTTGCTCTCGTGGCGGCCAGGATACAGCCACTCTCGCGGCCGGGCCAGACGCCAGTAGGTGCGCAGGATCGCCAGCAACTGCGGTGACAGCATGACGGTCCGGTCCTTCGCTCACTTGCCGTGGCGCACCTGGATCAGCATCCGGCTGCTGTCGATATCCGCCACCTTGAGACTGACTGCCTCCGAGGCGCGCAAGCCCGCCGCATAGGCGGTCGTCAACGCGGTGCGCGTCTTCACGGACGTCACCGCCTCGAGAAAGCGCACCACCTCGTCCGCACCGAGGATTACCGGCAACCTCTGGGGCTCGCGGGCATAGGCGATCCGCTCCGGTATCTCGTTCCGGCCCAGGGTGACGCCGTAGAAGAAGCGTAGCGCGCAAACCGTCTGATTGAGCGCAGGCCACGAGATCCCCTGCGCCACCAGATAGACCTGATAGGCGCGTACGTCCTCCACATCGAGCCGATCCGGCGAGTGTGGCCGAAATATCGGCTGAACTTCGCTACCGCGTGGATGTAGGATCGCTGCGTGGCCGGCGACAGATTACGCACCGTCATGTCTTCGATCATGCGTCGGCGCAAAGCACTCGGCCGTGGGGTCGTGTCGGTCATGGGACGGTCTCCTGATCAAGGGTCGGGCTCCAACGCCCAAAACCCTCGCATCAGGACGCCAAACCCTCCACCAACCTCACACCCCTCCCGCGTCAGCGGGTTCGTTCAATCCCCTATCGGCAAAAAGCATTGCAAGGTTCCAAAGCCAAAACTCCGAAACCTTGCAATCTCGATTACTTCACCACCGCGGGAAAACCAACCGGATCAACCGATTGCGCTTTGTTCACGGGGAACCAACCAGCAGCACCCACAAACCGTGGCGCCGTGCACGTCGTGGAATGGTCCGTGTCCGATCAGGCGGGCCATTCCCCGCTGGCGTCATGCGGCAAATCTCTTAGAGCCCGCCATTGTCCTCAGCGATAACGCGCAAGAGGTACTCACCGTAAGGGCTTTTCTTGAGGGGCTGAGCGAGCTTAAGCAGTATTTCCGCGTCAATAAACCCCATGCGGTAGGCAATTTCCTCCACGCACGCGATTTTCAGGCCCTGACGATGTTCAATGGTGCGCACGAATTGGGAAGCCTCGAGAAGGGATTCTTGCGTGCCGGTGTCTAGCCAGGCATAGCCACGGCCAAGCCGCTCCACGCGCAGGTCTCCCCGTTCCAAGTAGGCTTTATTGACATCTGTGATCTCGAGTTCACCGCGCCATGATGGCTTAACCCCGGCCGCAATATCGACCGCTTGGTTATCATAAAAGTATAACCCGGTGACTGCCCAGTTGGATTTCGGCCGTTTTGGCTTTTCCTCGATGCTGACGGCCTTACCGTCGCTATCGAACTCGGCGACGCCATAGCGTTCGGGGTCGAGCACCTGATAGAGGAAGATCGTGGCACCACGATCCTGGGCAGCCGCTCGCTTCAGGACGTCGGTCAGGCCATGGCCATAAAAGATGTTGTCTCCTAAAATGAGTGCACAGTTGCCCCTTCCGACGAAGTCACGGCCGATGATAAGGGCCTCAGCCAGGCCTTTTGGCGATGGCTGCACGGCGTAGCTGATGTTGATGCCCCATTGCGCGCCGTCAGCAAGCAACCGCTGGAACTGCGCTTGGTCCTCAGGCTTGGTGATGACCAAGACGTCCCGGATTCCCGCCAGCATCAAGGTTGCAAGCGGGTAATAAATCATCGGCTTGTCATAGACTGGCAGAAGCTGCTTGCTGAGGGAGTGAGTCATCGGATAAAGCCGCGTTCCCGCCCCGCCGGCTAGGATCAGTCCCTTCATGTTGCCTCCCTTACGCGCCGGTCCCGAAGAAGCTCGTCCAGCACCCGCCGCAGGGCGTCGCGCCGGGGCTGCGGCCGGATGCCGAAGGCGGCACCGATACGGGCGCAATCGAGTACCGCGTTGCGCGGACGGCGCGCGGGGGTTGGATAGTCGGCCGTGCTGATCGCGCGCAGCGCCGGCCGTCGCGCGGTCACCGGTGCGGCGATGTCGAATATCTCCCGGGCGAAACTGTACCAGCTGGTGCCGCTGCCGCAATAATGGTAGGTGCCCCAGCGCGGCGCTGGCGCCTGCGCAATGTCGAGGATAGCGACGGCGATGTCGGCGGCGGCGGTGGGGCAGCCCCGTTGGTCGTCAACGACCGCGACCTCGTCGCGCGTCTCCGCGAGATGGAGCATGGTCTTGACGAAGTTGCGGCCGAAGACACCATAGACCCAGGCGGTGCGCAGGACGACATGACGCGGGCAGGAGGACCGGACCGCGGCCTCGCCCGCCGCCTTGCTGGCGCCATAGACGCAAAGAGGGTGGACGGGATCGTCCTCCATGTAGGCGCCGTCCTTCTCTCCATCGAAGACATAGTCGGTGGAGAGGTGGACGAGCGTGACCCCGGCGGCGGCACAGGCGTCGGCTACATTAGTGGCGCCGCCGCAGTTGACAGCGAAGGCGCGCTCGGGTTCGGACTCCGCTTTGTCTACCGCCGTGTAGGCGGCGGCGTTGACGACGAGATCGGTGCCGACCTCACGCACGGCCGCAGCTACTGCCTCGCGGTCGGTGATGTCAAGCTCGCCATGGTCCAGGCCGCAGCGCTTCATTCCATCCGGCAGGGGAATGCGCATGAGCTCACGGCCCACCTGACCGCCGCTGCCCAGAACGAGGATGAGGGCCGTGTTGCTCAATCCGTCGCTCCGGCGGCGTCGGGGCCGAGGCCGAGGCGCTCCCCCCGGTACTGCGTCTCGAGGATTCGCTGCCACCAAGCGCGGTTGTCGAGATACCAGCGCACTGTCTTGCGCAAGCCCGAGTCGAAGCTCTCCCGCGGTGACCAGCCGAGCTCGCGGCTGATCTTGGTGGCGTCGATGGCGTAACGCTTGTCGTGTCCGGGCCGGTCCGGGACGAAGGCGATGCGCTCGGTATGCGACCGCCCGTCGGCGGCCGGCGCCATCTCGTCGAGGAGCGCGCAGATCCGGCGCACCACGTCGATATTGGAAACCTCGTTGCCGCCGCCGGTGTTGTACGTTTCGCCCGGCACCCCCTCGCGCAGCACCATCCACAGCGCGGCGGCGTGGTCCTCCACATGCATCCAGTCGCGCACGTTGTCGCCGCGGCCGTAAACCGGAAGCTGTTGCCCGGCGAGCGCCTTTATGATTATCAGCGGAATGAGCTTCTCGGGAAACTGATACGGCCCGTAATTGTTAGAGCTGTTGCTGGTCACGGCCGGCAGGCCGTAGGTTTTCGTCCAGGCGCGCACGAGGTGGTCCGAGGCTGCCTTGCTCGCTGCGTAAGGCGAGTTCGGGCGATAGGGTGTCTCTTCTGTGAACGCGCCTGTGGCGCCGAGCGAGCCGTAAACCTCGTCCGTCGAGACGGAGTGGAAGCGGAAGCTCGCTTCGCGCGCGCCCTCCAGCTCTTCCCAATAGCGGCGTGCCACCTCCAAGAGGACGTAAGTGCCGACGATGTTGGTTTGGATAAAGGCGGCTGGCACGTCGATCGACCGGTCCACGTGCGATTCCGCCGCCAAGTGCATGATCGCGTCCGGCTGGTGCTCATGAAAGACGCGCGCGACCTCCAGCTCGTCGCAAATGTCGACCTTTTCGAAGCGGTAACGCGGATCATCAGCAATTTCGGCAACCGAATCGAGGTTCCCCGCGTATGTTAATTTGTCGACATTGATGACGGTAGCGTTGGTTTCGCGGATGACGTAGCGGCAGACCGCCGACCCGATGAACCCCGCACCCCCCGTGACGAGTATCTTCAACGCTCCGTTCTCCCTTGCGCCTCGCCGGCCGGTCCGGTCTGCCACTTAGGCACCGCTGCCTTCGTAGACGAAGTAGTTTGGCAACTCAGCGAGCCTTGGCAGCCGGCCATCCTTCTCCGACAAGTACGCCGTGGCCTCGGAGACCGGCCAGTCGATGCCGATGTCCGAGTCGGCCCAGTAAACCCCCTTGTCATGCTCGGGCGAGTAGTAATTGGTGACCTTGTAAAATACTTGGGTATCGGGCTCAAGGGTGCAGAAGCCATGCGCGAAGCCGATCGGCACCAGGAGTTGCTTGCCCTCTTCGGCGCTTAAGACCACGGCCACGTGTTTGCCGAAGTCCGGCGAGCCCTTGCGCATGTCGACCGCAACGTCGAGGACCGAGCCTTTCAGCACGCTGATCAGCTTGTCTTGTGCGAAAGGGGGTGTCTGGAAGTGCAGGCCGCGCACGGTTCCTTTCTGTGTCGAGAACGAATGGTTATCTTGTACGAAGTCAAGGTCTATCCCGTATTCGGTGAGGCACCCTTTGTTGTAGATCTCGGAGAAGAAGCCGCGGTGGTCACTGAAACGAGCCGGGATAATGGCCTTGACGTGGGGAATTTCCATCGCAATTATTCGCAAACAATACCCCCCCAACGGAAAATCCACCCCAATCGCCAGAATGCACTATCTATTACCATTGAGCACCCCGACAGGCAAGCGTTATGCGTTTGCTGTAAGGGGTCGCTTTTGTGCTCTTTCTCGAGTGTGAGCCGGGGCCGAGAAGCGTGGTAGAACCTATGAGAACGAAAAATCCGTGACCCCAGTCCTCGACATCATCGTCGTGAACTGGAACGTGGGCGAGCACCTGCGCGTCTGTCTGCGTTCGGTCCTGGCAGCTGATCGATCCGAGTTGCGGCTCGGCCGTGTAGTCGTCGTCGATAACGGCTCGACCCATGACCCGGCCGACGGGTTTGAGGCGCTGGCCCTCCCGATCCAGGTGATCCGCAATGCGGACAACCGCGGCTTTGCCGCCGCCTGCAACCAGGGCGCTGCCGGGAGCAGCGCCGACTACCTGCTGTTCCTCAATCCTGACATCCGCCTGTTGCCGGACTCCCTGGTCAAGCCCATCGCCTTGCTACAAAAGCCGGAAAACGTTCGGGTCGGTATTGTCGGCATCCAACTCCTGGACGAGTGCGGCACCGTGCAACGCTCCTGTGCGCACTTTCCGACGGTGGGGCGCTACCTGGGCATGATGCTGGGATTAGATCGCCTTGCCCCTCGCCTGTTCCCCTCGCAATTCATGGTAGAGTGGGACCATGGTGATACCCGCCCCGTTGACCAGGTGATGGGCGCGTTCTTCCTGGTCCGCCGCTTCCTGTTCGAACGTCTCGGCGGGTTCGACGAGCGTTTCTTCGTCTACTACGAGGAAGTCGACTTTTCCTTCCGCGCGCGCCGCGAGGGCTGGCGCAGCATCTACTTGGCCACGGCGCGCGCCTACCACACGGGTGGTGCTAGCTCGGGGCAGGTGAAGGCGCAGCGCCTATTCTATAATTTGCGGAGTCGGTTGCTTTTCGGTTACAAGCACTTTGGCTCGGGGCAGGCGACCCTTTTGCTTCTGGCGACACTTACCGTCGAACCGTTAACGCGGGTCGCCTGGGCGGTAGCGCGTCGTGTGCCACGGGAGGTAAAGTACACGCTTCTAGCCTATGTGATGCTTCTTTGCGTGCTGCGGGAAATCGTACGCAGTGGCCGGAGCGAAGTGTGACCGCAGAACCCGTTGTGCGGAGGAGCAAATCCCACATGCTTGCTCGGCAATCCTACCGATATCAGCCCAAGCCTCAGCGCGTTGCTATCGGTCTCTGGATATGAAGGTCCTGCTGCTCTGCCGTTACTCCCCGATGGGCGCCAGTAGTAGGGTTCGTTACTACCAGTATCTCCCTTACCTCCGCGAGTTCGGCGTCGAGATCTCGGTCGTCTGGCTGCTCGACGATAATTACTTGATCAGGCGCCATGCGGGCCAGCTGCCGCTCCCGCAACGGCTCATCGGAGCTTATCTCCGGCGCGTGCTCAGCCTGTTTTCCGCCGGGTCTTTCGACCTGTTGTGGATCGAGGGCGAGTTGTTCCCCTGGCTGCCGGCCTGGGGTGAGGCGCTGTTGTCGCGCTGCGGCATCCCCTACGTCGCCGAATACGACGACGCTTGGTTCCACAGGTACGACGAACACGGCTCCGCCCTCGTCCGCCTCTTGCTGGGCGACAAGATCAACCGGGTGATGCGCAACGCTGCGCTCGTCATCGCTGGCAACGACTTCCTCCGCGACCGAGCTCGTATGGCCGGCGTCCGCGCCGCCTTCGTTCTGCCGTCCGTCGTTGACCTCGAACGTTTTCACTGGGCCCCGCGCCGTCCCGGTCAGCCCTTCACGATCGGGTGGATCGGGTCGCCATCGACCGCTGAATTCCTGAGGCCGTTGGTCCCGGTGCTGGCTCGGATGCGCGCCGAGAACGACTGTCGAGTTGTCTGCATCGGCGCGGGAGATGGAGTGTCGTCGTGGTTGCCGGCTGAAGTAAGGCCCTGGTTGGAGGATTCCGAGGTCAAAGAGATTCAGGCCTTCGATGTCGGCATCAGCCCCCTCATCGACACTCCGTGGGCGCGCGGCAAGTGCGGGTACAAGATCATTCAGTACATGGCCTGTGGAAAGCCGGTCGTCGCTTCTCGCGTGGGTATGAACGCCGAGATCATCCGCCACGGCGCGAATGGCTTCCTCGCCGAGACGGAAGAGGATTGGATCCGCTGCATTCGCGCCCTGCGTGACGACCTCGCCTTGCGTGAGCGGATGGGGCAGGCCGGAACACGCCTCGTGGCCGAGCGTTACAGCCTGCAGGTGACGGCGCCGAAGCTGCTGGCGCTGCTCAGGCAGGCGGTGGGAAGCCGGGCCCGGGCGGCGCCTCTCGACCGTGGCAGCGACGCCAACCAGTAGGTTTTGCAACCCATACATGACAATACCCTTCTATGAACCAAGTGCGATACTCCGAAAAATTTGATCAAGGCAAATCGGCAAGAATCATAGGCCCGGTTTTCCCCGGCGGTGGGCTTGTGGTCGATTGGGAGAATGTCGACTAGATCGACACGTCTCTCAACTTTGAAGCAGTTGTTATGTTAGTTCTGGGACGGTCTCTGGGAAGGGGTGATACAGCCAATTGGACCGGAGGCACGGACGATTGCTAGGGTGCCCGTGAGCGCTGCGCGGACTCTATGGGTTTGCCAACTGGTGGCCTTTTCAACATCTCGGACATAGCGGCGCCATCGGGGCGTGTCAGCAGTGCCAGAAGCTGCGCTTACTTGGTTCCAGGGCGGATGGCAATGGTCCAAGTTGATCCGTTGTGCTGATTACCGCCGCGCCGTGTTTGGTCGGCGCCGACGGCGCTCGGCAGCGCCAACAGCGTGAACGCGAAGGGCTTCGTCGTCGGCGGTACGATGACCAATTTTTTCCGGAACTCTGGCTGCATCACGGTCGGGGCCTCGGCGACCAATCAGGCCTTTGGACTACTTGGACGACCTACGTCTCAGCCGCTAAGGGGGTCAATATTGCACGCCGATTGGGGGCCAATGTTCAACGCCGATTGACAATTTGGCGATCAAAAGCCCAGCCAGTGACGTTTTCGCACTGTGAGAGCGTACCCCGGCACGCGCCGTACCAACTGAGATTGGTGGCGATGAACCCGACACGGGGGAACAGCTCGCCGGGGTGCCACTCCACCTTGGTCACGACGCGGCGGACTCTGTCCTAGCTCTTGGCCTGTTAGCTGAAGCTGGCGTAGTAGCGCCGTACATAATTTGGCGGACGGCCAACAGGTCGCGTGAGCAGGTGCGCGATGCATTCCCGCAGCACTCGATTAGCAGGAAGGCGGATCGCGTACAGGAAGTTCGCGCCACGACGGCGCGTTCTCGATCCTGGACAAGGTCGGCTGCGACATCAGATCACGACCCGTCTCGGCCAGACGCCCACAGGCCAGCTTGAACGCGGGGTCGAAGCGCAGAACGTCGAGGTCGTCGCAATACTCATCGCCGCAGCGATGGCGAACAGGCGCGCCTCGATCATGTCGGCGTAAGAATGGGTCGTGCTTGGCGGGTTGCGCGTGTCGGTCAAACAACTGACAAGCGAGTGGCAAGACCGAGCCGTTTCTCGATCCCACGCAGCTACAGCACGCCACCGTCGGACGACAGCCGGGCGCCATCGAGACGGGCGCACAGTTCTTTGTTCTCGACGGGTGACAGACCCAGGAGATCGGCGATAGTCTCATTCATGGTGAGCTGGATGTTCCTGTTGCCACGTGATTTTGTTTCAACACCAAAATCATACGGAATCTCAACAGTTAAATCTACGCTCAACGACGCTTTCAGGGCGCGCCGTGAATAATCCGCGCTAGCAGTCTGGCGGATTTTGGGGTGATTTTCGGTTAGAATCTGGCTATGAGCAAATTTGTCGATTGCGCGCGGGACCAGGCGTTTCTGCTTCCGCCCGATCTTCGGGACTGGATCCCGGAGGATGATCCGGCGTATTTCGTGATCGAGGCGGTCGGGCGGGTCGAGATGGGGGCCTTCAAGGTGAACCATCGCGGCACGGGCTCGGCGCAGTATCATCCTCGGATGATGCTGGCGCTGTTGATCTACTGCTATGCCAACGGGATCTTCTCGAGCCAGCGGATCGAGCGCGCGACGCACCGCGATATCGGGGTGCGCTTCGTGGCCGCCAACGTCCATCCCGACCATGACACGATCGCGACCTTTCGGCGCGAGAACTTGGCGGCGTCTGCCGAGAGTTTTCTGCAAGTTCTGCTGCTGGCCAAGGAGTTGAGGCTTGTGAAGGTGGGGCTTGTCAGCGTGGACGGCAGCAAGTTCGAGGCCTCTGCCAGCAAGCACCGTTCCGTGACTTATGAGCGGGCGGGGGCGTTGATCGATCAGCTGAAGCTCGAGATCGCGGAGCTAATGGAGCGTGCCGAGGCGGCCGACGGCGGCGCGGAGGACGACCCCCAGGCGCTGCCCAAGGAGATTGCGCGCTGGGCGGCTTTGCGCGATCGGCTGGATGCGGCGCGTCGTCGCATCGAGGCCCAGGCCAAGGCGCGCGCCGAGGCGGCGCGAGCGGACTACGAGGCCAAGGTGGCGGCGCGCGAGCAGCGCCAGGGACGAGCCAAGGGCAAGCACCCGAAGCCGCCCGATGACACGCCGCGCCGCGATGAGCAGAGCAATCTGAGTGGCCCGGACAGCCGGCTGATGCGCAAGAGCAAGTTGCACGAGTACCGCCAGGCCTATAACGCTCAGGTCGTGGTGGATGCCGGGGGCTCTCAGCTGATCCCGGGCGCCCGGGTCAGCAATTGCGCCAGCGACCGCAATGAGTTGGTGGCGGACATCGAGGCGATCCCCGCCGCGCTGGTACTGCCCGAAACGATCCTGGCCGACAATGGCTATGCCAACGGCGATGAGGTTGCGGCGCTTGCCGAGAGCGGCATCGAAGCCCTGGTGGCCACCGCCGCGCAGCGCCGCCGCCGGCGTCACGACTTCCGCCCGGCCAAGGCCTGCGCGCTGGCGAAGGAAGCCAAGTCCGAATGGCTCCAGGTCATGGCGGCGAAGCTCGCCAGCGAGGAGGGCCGCGCCATCTACAGGCTGCGCCAACAGACCGTCGAGCCGGTCTTCGGCATCTTCAAGGCGGTCCTCGGCTTCACCGGCTTCTCCCTGCGCGGCCTCGACAAAGTGACCGGTGAGTGGGACTTGGTGGCGCTGGCCTACAACTGCAAACGCCTGCACAAGCTCAAGCTGGAGATAGCATCATGAAGGTGCTCTCGGCCCGATTGCTCGATGCGCAAGCCCGGCCACACCCCCGCCACACTGGAAATCCGCCGCGGTCTCGATCATCGAGTGCGAAAACCCACCTTCCCTCCGCCACTCAGCCTTACCCACGAGAAAACCCCCCGGAAACCTCTCATCACAAAACTCCGGACCTCACGTCCGACAGACTGCTAGGTTAAGAGGCTGGTATGAGAATCTTGTTTGTGCACCAAAATTTTCCCGGTCAATATAGGCACCTTGCCCCACAACTGGCCGCCGACCGACGCAACCAGGTCTTTTGCATCACGAAACGGAAGGATGCAGCCCTGCCCCGAATTACGCGGGTGATCTATGAGCCGCGGCGGTCCCCGGCTCCGTCGACCCACGACCACTTGGTGAAATTCGAAGAGGCCGTGCTCCATGGCCGGGCTGTCGCGAGCGTCGCCATGCAACTTAAAAAGAAGGGCTTTGCGCCAGACATTATTTGCGCGCACTCGGGCTGGGGTGAGTCGCTTTATTTGAAAGATGTTTATCCTGATGTGCCGCTCTTGAACTACTGCGAATTTTATTTTCATGCCTTCGGCGGCCCCGCGCATTTCGACCCGATCCAACCCATCACGCTTGACAGCCTTTTCAGAATCCGTACCAGGAACATCGTGAACCTGTTGAGCCTGGAAAGCTGCGACTGGGGCGTATGCCCGACGCGCTGGCAGCACGCGCAGCATCCTGCCGAGTTTCGCGATAAGATCTCGGTGATTCATGACGGAATCGACACTCGGCTGTGCGCGCCTGCATCGGACGCTCGTGTCAAGCTCCCAAGCGGCATGACGCTTACCAGGAAAGATGATGTCGTGACCTATGTGGCTCGCAACCTAGAGACAGTGCGGGGTTTTCCGACCTTCATGCGTGCGGCCGCTGAGCTGTGCCGGCGGCGGGCGAACTGCCACGTCCTTGTCGTCGGCGGTGACGAAGTAAGCTATGGGCCCTCGTTGCCTGAGGGCCAGACCTATCGTGAGAATATGCTGGCCGAGGTGACGATAGATCCGGACCGGGTCCATTTTCTCGGGAAGGTTCCCTATGCGACATACATTCGGATCCTGCAGATTTCGTCCGCCCACGTGTACCTAACAGTTCCCTTCGTCTTGTCGTGGTCGATGCTCGAGGCGATGTCGGCGGGATGCCTGGTCATCGGCTCGGACACGCCACCGGTGACGGAGGTCATCGAGGAAGGCCGGAACGGTCTCCTTGTTGATTTCTTCGACCCCGTAGCTGTGGTCGACCGCGTCGAGGAGGTCCTCGACCACCCCGATCGGATGGCCGATATGCGGCGCCGAGCCAGGGAAACCGTGGTCGAACGATACAGCCTAACCAAGTGCCTGCCGGCCCAGCTCAAACTCATCGAAGACCAAATAACCGGAAGGCGGCCAGACGCCGATCGAGCTCTTCCCACTCGCGCACGGAACCCCCACCAACTGTAGAAGCTCAGTATGGGTGCGCGGCGGAATGGGCACACCTTAAAGTCCCCCTCCCCCGGCCAATTGTGCGAGCCATCGCCGGAGTGGGTCCCTGACGAACCTTTCCCTACAATGAAGGCCTTGGCTGCTGTCGGGCGCGGTCCAGTCCCGGTGTTTCGCGATTTCCCGTAGATGGGTTTGCTTTAGGGTGGCGCTCCCGCCTGGGAGCGTGATGCTCAGCGCTTGATCAGTAGTCCCTGGCCGGTGGGAAGTTCCAGAATCTTGTATCCTCGCTTTGCCATAAAGGCATCCTCTGCGAGCTGTTGCGCCCGGTAACCGGTCCAACCGTAATCATCAAACACAATCAGTCCCCCCGGCGTAACTCTGTCAAATAGAACCTCAAGGGCGGCGATCTCTGATTTGGACGAATTCATGTCGAGATGGAGAAACGAGATCTTTTCTGGCACGGCCTGCTCGAAACTGTCAGGCACGACGCCCTTGATTATGCGAACGTTGGGATAAATCTGGAACCGCGCGACGACCTTCTCGTAAAGTCCCGGCTCGGCAAAAGCGGGGGAATCGTGTTTTTCGGAATCGTATTCCTCGGGGATGCCGTCGAAGGTGTCGTAGAGGTAGAAGTTCTTCGGGATGTTCTCGAAGTTCAGGTACTGTGCGACAACCGCCGAACAGAAGCCCCGCCAAACGCCGCATTCGATGAGATCGCCGTCGATTTGCAGTGCGTGCTCGGCCGCCCAAATTAGGGTGTTCAGACGAAGTTCGAGAGATTTTTCTTGGTCGGTCGTTGCGTTGGCCCGAAATGCTTCCATGAATTGTTCGTTCCGACGATAGCCAAGATTTCTTTTGAAAAGAATAACGTTATCGGCGGCAAAGACATTCCCAAATATTTTCCTGAACCTGGCAATGGCTTCGCCCAAGAATTCTCCGTCAGCAGGATCGCGGAAATTTCCGTAAAACACTCCCATAAATTCCTTCTCCCCGGCTGGGTGCTCCCCGCCCACTGTTACTGACTGGACCACGTTTCCACCGCGCCAGCGACAAAGGCAAACGCTGGAGCGGAACGCCACTAGACCGAACTGAACGACCCCTGCGCCAGCACCAGAAACCCCGGCGAGGCTCGAGTGATCTGTGGTCGAAGGGCGCTCTAATCCGACATTTCCCAGGTAACCTCCAACTTCGTGGAAATTGTACCACAATCCCAACGCCAAGGGAGCCGTATTCCGTTTGACGCCATCCGGTCGCATGATTTTGGTAATTGGCCTGTGCTTGGGATGCCATTCGGCCATTTTTCTCGCCATTCAGACACACCCCTCCTGTCGTATTCATCTGAGCCGTCGATTTCCTCGGCCTACGCCGGAACGGGTCTTCGTCGCAGATCATCGATCAGGCTCAGGATTTTCCGGAACAGTTCCTTCGGCACGGCAACCTCGGCCAGTTGGAACGTGACGTACCGGCCATGGCGGACGACCTTGGCGCCGATCTT